>Ga0265339_10003547_pt1 | contig 10912 bp, 9 predicted proteins | sample 4CB219metaG_FD_202085 | JGI IMG/M metagenome (GOLD analysis project Ga0265339, IMG submission 202085) | Rhizosphere microbial communities from Carex aquatilis grown in University of Washington, Seatle, WA, United States - 4-CB2-19 metaG | ecosystem: Host-associated > Plants > Roots > Rhizosphere...
TCTTGATCATCTGGTCGCGCTTGGCGTTGTCGGTCTCGACCAGGATCTTGTCGGTCAGTGCGTCCAGCTCCTTGTTGCAATAGCCGCCGAGATTGGCTTCGCCGCGCGTGGGGTCCTTGGGGTCGTTGCGGCAGCCCATGATGTCGTGCAGCACGTTCTGGGAATCCATCGAAGCCGGCGTCCAGCCCAGCAGGAAGAACGAGGTCTTGAAGCCGCCGGGCTTCAGCACCTTGGCAAAATACTGCGCCTTCGGCTGCGCCAGCAGGTCGACTTTGACCCCGATGCGCGCCAGCATGCCGACCACCGCCTGGCAGATCGCCGCGTCATTGACGTAGCGGTCGTTCGGGCAATCCAAAGTGACCTCAAAGCCATCCGGGTAGCCTGCTTCGGTCAGGAGCTTCTTGGCTTCGACCGGATCGAATTTCGGCCGGGTGAAGTCCTTGGACAGCGCGAACAGTTGCGGTGCGATCATCAACGCCGAGGGCGTCGACAACCCGCGCATCACGCGGGTCTTGATCAGGTCGACGTCGATTGCCTTGTAGAAGGCTTCGCGGACGCGAATGTCCTTGAACGGGTTCTTGCCCTTGACGTTGGAGTAGAGCAATTCGTCGCGGGATTCATCCATGCCGAGAAAGATGGTGCGTAGCTCCGGCCCGGTCATGACGGTTGCGACTCCGCTCGCGTTCACCCTCTGAATGTCCTGGATCGGAACCGGCTCGACGACATCGACCTCGCCTGAGAGCAGGGCTGCGACGCGCGTGGCGTCGGACGCGATCGAGGTGAAGTCGATTTCCTTCAGATTGTGCTCCGGTTTGCCCCACCAGTTCGGGTTGACCTTGAAGACGGTCTTCACGCCGGGCTGGTGGCTTTCGATCATGAAGGGGCCGGTGCCGTTTTCGTGCAGCGAGGCGTAGCTCGGAGTGGCTGCGGAGGCGGGCGTCGGCGTCGCCGCATTGTGCTCTTCGCACCATTTCTTGTCCATGATGTACCAGTTATCCCACTGGGAGATCAGAATGGGATTGGGCGAGTCGAGCATCACATCGACCGTGTAGTCGTCGACCTTGACGAACTTGGCGTCCGGCGGGACGTTGGACAAGAAATTGGAGCCGTTAGCGCGCACGCGTTCGGCCGAGAAAATCACATCGTCCGCGGTGAAGGGATCGCCGTTGTGGAATTTGACGTTCTTGCGCAGATGGAAGCGCCAGTGGGTCGGAGAGAGAGTCTCCCAGCTTTCCGCCAGCGCCGGAACGATCTTCAGATTCTTGTCGCGGGTGACCAGACCCTCATAGACATGCGCATGATGGGCGATGGTCGTGGTTTCCTTGAGGGTATAGGGATCCAGCGACTTGAGCTCGCCCTGGTTGGCGTAGCGCAGCACCTGGCTTGATGCCGGCGACACCGCGAAAGCGACGATCGTGGCACAGGTCGCTGCGAGCAAGGCTTGACGTACCGACATTTGTTCACGTTCTCCGCTGGTGGCGCTGGATTTCTGGAAACATCGACCGGATGGATCGGGCCATGTTGGATCGAGTTTGGCCGCCGCGCAAGCGCCATTTGCCCCGAGAGCCGAGCCGGTTTGCATCGGAAGGCGGCACGAAATAGCTTCGGTCTAGGCTGCGAAAACGCGCAGGCAACATTCAACTTTCGGAGTGGCGGATGGCGGAAGTCAAGGCCGACGTTCTTGTGCTCGGCGCGGGCATCGTCGGCGTCGCCGCCGCGCTGCACCTGCAGCAACGCGGGCGCGATGTCATCCTGGTCGACCGGCACGAGCGCGCGGGCGAGGAGACCAGTTTCGGCAACTCCGGAATGATCGAATGCGCCTCGGTGTTTCCCTACATGTTTCCTCGCGACGTCGCACAGATCCTTCGTTACGCGACGAATCGCGCCCCGGAGGTGCGGTATCAACTCGGCGATCTGCCCGCCTTCTTACCCTGGCTGGTGCGCTACTTCCTCGCGTCCGCCCCGGATCGGGCGCGCCGCGCGGCGATGGCGGTCATGCCGCTGATCCGGCGCAGCCTGGCCGAACATGAGACGCTGGTCGCGGAAGCGGGCGTGCCCGACCTGTTGCGCCGCATCGGCTGGGTCAAGATGTTCCGGTCGCAGGCCACGCTCGCCAGCGCGGTGCGCGATTTCGAGCGCGCGCGACAATACGGCGTCTTGGGCGACATTCTCGATGCCGGGGGACTAGGGCAACGCGAGCCCAATCTCAGCGGCGAGTTTGCCGGAGCGATCCATTTTACCGAGCCGGGCTTTGTCCCCGATCCCGGCAGATTGGCCAAGGCCTATGCTGCGCTGTTTGCCCGCAAGGGCGGGCGCTTTGTCGTCGCGGATGCGAGGACGCTCGACCAAGACGCCGGCGGTCGATGGCGCGTGGCAACGCGCGACGGCAGTGCGAGCGGACGGGACGCCGTCGTGGCGCTGGGACCGTGGTCCGACCTAGTGCTCGGACCGCTCGGATATGCAATCCCCCTCAGCGTCAAGCGCGGCTACCATTTGCATCTGAAACCCCGGGGCAACGCCATATTGCATCATCCGGTGCTGGATTCCGATCAGGGCTTCGTGCTCGCGCCTATGAACAACGGTATCCGCCTAACCACCGGCGCCGAGTTTGCGCGCCGCGATGCTCCGCCGACGCCGGTTCAGGTCAGGCGGGCGCTCCCGCGGGCGCGCGCCTTGTTTCCGCTGGGTGAGGCAATCGATGCGAATCCCTGGAAGGGGGCGCGGCCCTGCCTGCCCGACATGTTGCCGGTGATCGGCAACGCGCCGCGCCATCGCGGGCTCTGGTTCGACTTCGGCCATCATCATCACGGGCTGACGCTGGGTCCCGTGAGCGGCCGGCTCCTGGCGGAGATGATGACCGGGGAGACGCTGTTCGCCGATCCCAGCCCATTTTCGATCGAGCGGTTCGGTTGACTATGTTTTGCGAATGACAATCCTTTGACGTCGCCGGTAGTATCAGTTCGCTTGCGCAACGGAGCCGGTCGCGGCGATACTAGTCCGGTGGTTCAGAAATGATGCGAACTTCGGATTCGGATACTTAAGGATACGCCATCTCAGCGCGGTGAGGAGCGGCCATGAAAGTCAACATCGAAATAGATTGCACGCCCCTTGAAGCCCGGCAGTTCTTCGGACTTCCCGACGTGTCGCCGCTTCAGGCGGCGGTGATGGACAAGCTACAGCAACAGATGACTGCCAACCTTGAAAAGATCTCGCCGGAAGCGCTGATGCAGAGCTGGTTGACCTTCGATCCAAAACTTGCCGAGCGGTTTCAGGACATGTTCGTCAGCATGGCCGGGCTTGGCGCGCCGCGCGGCAGCGACAAGAAGAAATAATCTCGCCGGCCGGCCGGGCCGAAGGCCGGGAGAAGCGCCGGAGATTTGCAATGATCGAGTTGCCGCCGCCGCAGTTCGCTCCCACCAACGGCATTCGCATGGGCTATTACGAGGCTGGTCCCGGGACGGACCAGCCGCCGCTGGTGCTTTGCCATGGCTGGCCGGAGATCGCCTTCTCCTGGCGGCACCAGATCAAGGCGCTGGGCGAAGCCGGCATCCGGGTGATCGCGCCGGATCAGCGTGGCTATGGCGCAACCGATCGGCCCGAACCGGTCGAGGATTACGATATCGAGCATCTGACCGGCGATCTCGTCGGCCTGCTCGATCATCTCAAGATCGACAAGGCGGTTTTCGTCGGCCACGATTGGGGCGGTTTTGTCGTCTGGCAGATGGCCTTGCGGCATCCCGATCGCGTCGCCGGTGTCGTCGGCATCAACACGCCGCATCTCGATCGCGCGCCGGCCGACCCGATTGAACTTCTGCGCAAGCGGTTCGGCGACGCCATGTATATCGTGCAGTTCCAGGATCCGGCGCGCGGGCCGGACAAAATCTTCGACAGCCGCGTCGAACAGACGTTTGACGCCTTCATGCGCAAGCCGGTTGCGCGTCCGGACCCGGTGGAGCGGCCGGTTGCAGGGATCGGCGCTTCACCGAGACTCAATCTCGCCTTCCCGCAAATGATCGCCAATTACGACGCCAGGCACGATCCACGAACGCCGATCCTGTCGCCGGAAGAGAAGCGGGTTTTCGTCGACACCTTTGCCCGAACCGGTTTTACCGGCGGCATCAACTGGTATCGGAACATGTCGCGCAACTGGCAGCGCTCGGCCGGCCTTGACCATACCGTGCGCGTGCCGTCGCTGATGATCATGGCCGAGAACGATGCGGTGCTGCCGCCGTCCTCCGCTGACGGCATGGAGAAGATCGTTCCGGATCTCGAGAAGTACCTCGTGAGGGACAGCGGGCATTGGACGCAGCAGGAAAAGCCCGAGGAGGTCAGCGCCAAGCTGATCGAGTGGCGTAGACGACGCTTCGGGTAGGCTCGCGCGGGCGTATCGCCCATTGCAGGAGCGTTGGCGCAGGCCAGGGTTGTCCTGCTTACGCCGCCTTTGGCGCTGCGCCATGCGCGTGCGTAGCGATGGCGTCGATGACCTGCGGCCACATCGGGATCGGCAGCGCGTGCCCCATGCCTTTGATCATCAGAAGCCTGGCGCCGGGAATCGAGGCGGCGGTGTCCTTGCCGCCCTCGGGCCGCACCAGGGGATCGAGCGTGCCGTGAATGACCAGCGTCGGCGCGGTCACCCCGCGCCACCGCGCCTTGCGGCCGCCGGATGCGAGGATGGCGCGCAACTGTCGTCCGACACCGGCGGGATTGAGGCCGCGCGCGAAGCAACGTTCGGTGCGGGAGCGGTCGAGCGCCTCGTCCTCCGGGAAACTGCCGACACGCAGGAATTTCCAGGTCTGCGCGAACCGGGCGATATAATCTTCCTTCGTGGTCGGCGGCGGCGCCGTCAGCATCGCGGTGGCCTCGCGGCTTGGCGGCGGGAGTTTCGGATTGCCCGTCGTCGACATGATCGAAATCAGCGAGCGCACCCGGTGGGGGAAGGAGATCGCGATCTCCTGGGCGATCATGCCGCCCATCGATGCACCCACCAGATGCGCCGATCGGATGTCGAGCGCGTCCATCAGACCGATGGTGTCCTCGGCCATGTCGTGGAGCCTGTAGGGAGCAGCCACCGGAATCCCGAACAACTTGAGCTTAAGCAGCTCGAGCGGGTTCAACCGTTTGCCGCCGCAAAGGCTGGAGGATTTGCCGATGTCGCGATTGTCGAAGCGGATGACGCGGAACCCACGTGCGGCGAGCTTTTCGCAGAACGCGTCATCCCACAACACCATCTGCGTACCGAGGCCCATGATCAGCAGCATCGGCTCCGCATTGGCCTCTCCGAAAATCTCGTAGCAGATGTCGATGCCGTTGGCGCGGGCGAGTTGCGGCGGCTGGCGGGCAACAGAGGTCACGTGTTTCCCTTGAGACATGAGGCGGACCGGCCGGACCGCAATTTATGGTTTACCATTACTATAATACCAAAGGCTCATACTGGTATTATGGAATCCAAAATACTGCACTGCAACATTCTTGTTGCGTCGCACCATTAATTGTGGCATTAAGGTTTTGCCCCGGGCCAAACCGGACGGGGTGAGCCCATAGCTCAAACCGAGGATGGAGTGACCCCATGACCACTGAAACCGATTCTGTGTACGATAGCGTCAAGGAAGCCTTCGCGCCCGTCACCGAGGCGTTCAAGAACCTCCAGAGCATGGAAGTTCCCGAGGCCGCTCGCGAGTTCGTCAAGCGCACTGCCGCCACTGCCAAGGAGCGCGCCGCCGATGCCTATGCGGGTTCCGAGAAAATGACGGATGTGATCGAAACTGCCGTTGCTGATTCCGTCAGCGAGGCCGCCAAGATCAGCCGCAACATCCAGCAGGCGATCTACCATGACGCCGAGGCGTTCTTCGCGGGCATCGACAAGCTCGCCTCCGCCAAGACGTTCAGCGAGGCCGTGCAGATCCAGTCGGAACTGGCGCGCGCCCAGGGCGAAACGCTCGTGTCGCGGGCCAGGTCGACCACCGAGTATTTCGGCAAGCTCGTTGCCAACGGTGCGAAGACCGCGCAGGACAACTTCGCCAAGGTCTACAACAAGACTGCCTGATCGCTTTCCTGTTGCCTGATTGTTGCAAGGCCCGCTCTCGCGGGCCTTCTTTTTTGGTGACGATCACCATGGGACCGCTGGCCGCCATGGACCGTTGTTACATGGTGAGGAGACGCCCTTGCGCCGCCTCGAACCATGAGGCCTGATCTGGGTGGCGACACGCCGCTGCCAAGATGAGGCGAACGAACCCGTCATGACGGTTCCCGGCACATTTTCCTTCGCGCCAGCCGACGTGGCGCGCGCCGCCGAACTGCGGCGCATCAAGGCATTGGCGACGCTGGTCCTGGCATCGACGCTTTTGCTGTTCATCGTCGCCAAGTTCCTGTTGAACGTCCATCCGGCATTCGGCTTCGTCGCGGCGTTCGCGGAGGCCGCCACCATTGGCGGGCTGGCCGACTGGTACGCCGTGGTGGCGCTGTTTCGCCGTCCGCTCGGGTTGCCGATCCCGCACACCGCGATTATCCAGGGCAATCAGCATCGCATCGCCGACAAGCTCGGCGAATTCATCGAGGTGCATTTTCTCGAAGCCGGCCCCGTCGAAGCCAAGCTGCGGCAGGTCGATTTCGGTTCCTTCATCGCCGACTGGCTGCGCAACCGCAAGCGCAGCGACGATCTCGCCCGTTTCACGCTGCGGCTGTTGCCGGAGGCCTTCTCGGCAACGGAGACGTCGGGCCTGAAGGCCTTCATCACCCGCCGCATGACCGCGCAATTGCAGTCGATCGATCTTGCCCCGCTGGCCGCCGGCACCTTGCGCGCATTCGTCGAGGAGGGACGGCATCAGGCGCTGTTCGATGATTTCCTGCGGATCATTCATGACACGCTGACCCAGGTCGAAACCATGGCGATGATCCGCGCCAAGATTCGCGCCGAATTGCCGACGCTGTTGCGGCTCTATCGCGCCGACAAATTCCTGGTGAACAAGCTCGTCGCCTCCGCGACCAAGTTCTTCGATGAGGTTCGGAGCGACCCCAAACATCCGTTCCGCGGCGAGTTCGATCGCATGGTGCTGTCGTTCGTGGATCGGCTCGGCACCGAGAAGGCCTACGCCGATCGCATCGACGGATTGAAGCGCGACCTCCTGGCGCGCCCCGAACTCGCCGATCTCGCGCGCACCGTCTGGTCGAACATGCGCACGTTCATCGAGCGCAGCGCCAGCGGCGAGAGCCAGGTGCTGCAGCATCATCTGGCCGGGATGTTCGTCTCGGCCGGCGAAGCGCTTGCCGCCGATTCCAATCTGCGCGGCGAGATCAACCAGGGTCTTGTGGTCGTGCTCAGAAGCTTCATCGCCGACCAGAAGAGCGGCGTCTCCAGCTTCATCTCCGATCAGGTCAAGGCCTGGAACATGACGCAGCTGATTTCGCTGATCGAACTCAACATCGGCAGGGACCTGCAATATATCCGCTTCAACGGTTCGCTGATCGGCGGGCTCGCGGGGCTGGCCCTCTATACCGGAGAGTACCTGCTGCGGTTGCTATGACGTTTGCCTTGCCTGGAAGAGCGCGGCAGGCCCCGGCGGGTTCCACGATCGATCCAAATCGATATGCCACAAAAAACTTTCACCAGCCAGTTTACGCTATATATATTTCCCGAGGGCGTCTGGGAGATCGCCAATGTACACGCAGGCGCTCAACACGCCGGAAACCGAAGAACGCAGTCTTGAGGATGCCGGGCACGCGGCGCGATTCCAGGCGCGCATCGACGCCGAGGAACGCATCGAGCCGAACGACTGGATGCCGGCGGCCTATCGCAAGACGCTGATCCGGCAGATTTCGCAGCACGCCCATTCCGAAATCGTCGGCATGCTGCCCGAAGGCAACTGGATCACCCGCGCGCCGAGCTTGCGCCGCAAGGCGGCGCTACTTGCCAAGGTGCAGGACGAATGCGGCCACGGGCTTTACCTCTATGCCGCCGCGGAGACGCTCGGCGTCTCGCGCGAGGAACTGGTCGACGCGTTGCTTGACGGCAAGGCGAAATATTCCTCGATCTTCAACTATCCGACGCTGACCTGGGCCGATATCGGGGTGATCGGCTGGCTGGTCGATGGCGCGGCGATCATGAATCAGATCCCGCTGTGCCGCGCCTCCTATGGGCCCTATGCGCGCGCGATGATCCGCGTCTGCAAGGAGGAATCCTTCCACCAGCGTCAGGGCTATGAGATCGTTCTGACGCTGGCGCGGGGTTCGCAGGAGCAGAAGGCGATGGCGCAGGATGCGCTCGATCGCTGGTGGTGGCCGGTGCTGATGATGTTCGGTCCGCCGGACAAGGCGAGCCGGCACAGCGACAGCTCGACCAGGTGGAAGATCAAGCGCTTTTCCAACGACGAGCTGCGGCAGAAATTCGTCAATGCCACCGTGCCGCAGGCGCATTTTCTGGGCCTGACGATTCCCGATCCCGCCTCGAAGCAGGACGAAGCCGGGAACTGGGTTTACGGCGACATCGACTGGAACGAGTTCAACCGCGTGGTCGCCGGCAACGGTCCGTGCAATCGCGACCGGATCGCGGCGCGGCGCAAGGCGCATCAGGACGGCGCCTGGGTGCGCGATGCAGCCGCAGCCTACGCCAAAAAGCGCAACGACCGGCTTGCCGCGCAGGGCGGCCGAATAGGAAGCAAGGAGGTCGTCATGGCCACGCCGAACACGCCGTTGTGGGAAGTTTTCATCCGCAGCCGCAACGGGCTCGCGCACAAGCATTGCGGCTCGTTGCATGCGAGCGACGCCGCCATGGCGCTGCAGGCTGCGCGCGATATCTACACCCGCCGCGGCGAGGGCCTGTCGATCTGGGTGGTGCCGTCGCATGCGATCACGGCGTCCGATCCGGCCGAGAAAGGCATGATGTTCGAGCCGGCGCAATCCAAGATCTACCGGCACCCGACCTTCTACGATGTGCCCGACGAAGTCGGGCATATGTGATGCCATCAGGCGGCAACATTTCGGTCTCGGAAACCCCGCTGGTGCTGTACGCGCTGCGCCGCGCGGATGACGCCTTGATCCTTGGGCACCGGCTGTCGGAATGGTGCGGCCACGCCGCGACCATGGAAGAGGATATGGCGCTGTCCAACATCGCCCTCGATCTGATCGGCCAGGCGCGCGAGCTCTATTCTTATGCAGCGAAGGTCGAGGGCAGGGACAACGACGAGGACAAGTTCGCCTACCTTCGCGACGTCAGGCAATATCGCAATCTTCTGCTGGTGGAGCAGCCGAACGGAGATTTCGCCCACACCCTGGTGCGGCAGCTGTTCTATTCCGCATTCGCCGATCCCTGGTGGCGGGCAATGATGAGGTCGGGCGATGCGACACTTGCGGCGATCGCGGCCAAATCGGAGAAGGAAAGCGCCTATCACCTGCGCCATTGCGCCGAATGGATCATCCGCCTCGGCGACGGCACCGAGGAGAGCCACACGCGCGCGCAGGCGGCCATCGAGGCTCTCTGGGCCTTCACCGGCGAGATGTTCGATGACGACGACAGCGAGCGCGGCCTGATCGACAAGGGTGTCGCGATCGATCCGGGGACGCTGCGCCCGCAGTGGCTGAAGACGGTGTCAGATGTGGTCGGCGAAGCGACGCTGACGCTGCCGGACAACGGCTGGATGCAGCAGGGCGGCCGCAGCGGCCGGCACAGCGAGCATCTCGGACATCTCCTGAGCGAATTGCAGTGGATGCAGCGCACGTTCCCGGGTCTCACATGGTAGCGGCGCAGGACAATGCCGATCTGCAGCAGCGCGCATGGGACGCTGCGGCGAGCGTGGTCGATCCGGAAATTCCGGTTTTGACGGTCGCCGATCTTGGCGTGTTGCGCTACGTCGCGGTCGCCGACGGCCGCGTCGAGGTCGCGATCACGCCGACCTATTCCGGCTGCCCGGCGATGAACATGATCGCGCTCGAGATCGAACTCGCACTGGAACGCGAGGGTTTCCGCAATCCGAAGGTGCGCACCGTGCTGTCGCCGGCCTGGACCACCGACTGGATGAGCGAGGACGGTCGCCGCAAGCTGAGGGAGTATGGAATCGCGCCGCCGCTTCCCGCGAGCTCGCGCCGCGCGCTGTTCGGCGTGCAGCAGGTGGCCTGCCCGCACTGCGGCTCGGAAGACACCGAGGTGCTGGCCGAATTTGGTTCGACGTCCTGCAAGGCGCTGTGGCGCTGCAAGAGCTGCCGCGAACCCTTCGACTATTTCAAGTGTCATTGACTCCACGGTGATCGTACCCCGTCATTGCGAGCGAGGCGAAGCAATCCAGAATCCCATCGCAACAAGAGTCTGGATTGCTTCATCGCTTACGCTCCTCGCAATGACAATGAGTTAGGAGTCAGATTTTTGACGTCCCACGCCCCCCGTTTCCATCGCCTCTCCGTCAGTGACCTGCGCCGTGAAACGGCGGATGCGGTGTCGATCACCTTCGCGATCCCGAAGGAACTTGCCGACGACTACAGTTTTGCGCCCGGCCAGTACCTGACGCTGCGCACCACGCTGGACGGCGAGGAAGTGCGCCGCTCCTATTCGATCTGTTCCGGCCCGGATGACGGCGAAATCCGCATTGCGGTCAAGAAGGTCGATGGCGGCGCGTTCTCGATCTGGGCGGCGGAGGAGCTGAAGGCCGGCGACGAACTCGACGTGATGACGCCGACCGGCCGCTTCGGCGTGGCGCCGGCGCCGGATCAGGCGCGCACCTATGTGGGCTTTGCCGCCGGCTCCGGCATCACGCCGATCATCTCGATCGTCAAGGGCGTACTGGCGCGCGAGCCGAACAGCCATTTCTTCCTGTTCTACGGCAACCGCACTACCGCCGGCATGCTGTTTCGCGAAGCTTTGGAAGAGCTGAAGGACCGCTTCATCGATCGGCTCTCCGTCTTCCATGTGATCTCGGGCGAGGAGCAG
>Ga0265339_10003548_pt1 | contig 10910 bp, 8 predicted proteins | sample 4CB219metaG_FD_202085 | JGI IMG/M metagenome (GOLD analysis project Ga0265339, IMG submission 202085) | Rhizosphere microbial communities from Carex aquatilis grown in University of Washington, Seatle, WA, United States - 4-CB2-19 metaG | ecosystem: Host-associated > Plants > Roots > Rhizosphere...
GCCCGTTGAAAAAAACATTGGCGTCCTTCACGCCCTCCGGCCATTTGACGACGTGGACGTGCTTGACCAGCGGCGGCAGGATTTCATTTTGGAGTCGTGCCGTGGCTTCCGCCCCGGCCTTGTCGTTGTCCAGGCACAGGTAAATTCCGGTCGTGTTGTTCGCCCGCAAAAGTTTCTCGTGGTCGTCCGTCCAGCCGTTCGCGCCATACAGCGCGATCACATTTTTGAAGCCCGCCTGCCACAGGCTCATGCCGTCCAAAATCGCCTCCGTGATAAACAATGTTTGATTGACCTTTGCCGCCATGCCGTTCCACACGCCGCGATGCGGGCCGGGCAGATACAAGTGCCGTGGTTCGGCGTCGCTCACGCGACGGCCGTAAATGCCGGACACGTTTCCCGCTGCGTCGAAAATCGGCACGGTCACGCAACCGCGAAAGTGTTCCTGCCCTCTGGCGTTCAACACGCCCAAAGTTTTCAAGCTGTGAATGAGCGCGCCGGACTTGGGCAGAGCCTGGTGCAACGTCCCGTTGCTGTAACCCACTTGAAAAACTTCCAGCATCCCCGCGTCGGCCAGATTCCGCTGCTTCAAGTAGGCCATGCCGCCCGCGTCCTTGCGCAGCGTCCGGTGATAGAACGTCACCACCCGTTGCAACAACGTCCCGGCGTCCTGCGGATTCAGCATTTTGGCCGGTGGTTCTGACATGACGGGTGTCGCTGACACCGCTGGCCGCGTAAAAGTTTCGCCGCTGTTCTTTTTGAGCCATGCAATCGCCTCGCTCTTGCTTAACCCGTCCTGGCGCATCACGAAGTCAATGACGCTGCCGCCAATGTGACAGCCAAGACAATGGAAAAGATTTTTGGATGGCGTGACGTGGAAGCTCGGCGTTTTCTCTTTGTGGAACGGACACAGGCCGACGAAGTCCTTGCCCTGCTGCACCAGCTTGACGCCCCGTGACCGCACCACGGCCACGAGGTCAACGCTTTGTTTGAGTTTGGTCAGGTCAACGGGATTCATGGCCAGGATTTCCATTCGCCGGTTTGCGGGTCGTGTTCGCCCCGGTAGCCGTCCGTGTCCAGCATCCGCTGCCAGCGTTGCCGCACCACGGCGGGACAGTGCAACGCCTGCTGGATGATGCAGCGTCCGTGGTCGTTCCAGCCGCAAAGCATTTTGAGCCGCTTGTCCCAATCATGCTGATACGCCTCCCGCATCACCGCCCGCCCCAGGTCGGCCAGTTCCGGCGCGACGCCCGCCGCCAGCGCCTTGCGCTGCCAGCGGTCCCACGGATAGTTGCCATACTCGCATTGCAGGTCGGGCGGAACGTGCGGGACGGGTGTTGCGACAACACCCGTCCCGGCGCTTCGCGGTGCCTGTTCGGAGTGCGGGGAAGTTTTCGGTTCAACCGCGTCAGCGGACGGGGCGGATGCCGCCTTGGGAGCAACATCCGCCCCGGCGCTTAGCGGTGCCTCTGTCACCCGTGTCCCCAATGAGGGACACGGTAAAGATTCCGGGGTGGCGTCTGCGGGCGGGACAGGCGTGGCCTTGCGGCCACGCCCGCCCCGGCCCGGAACCAGTGCCTGTGCGGGAGCGTGAGGAAAAGTTTTTGGATTCATTGCGGCGGCTCCGGCCAGATTGTTTTCACCAACTCCTGCATCGCCCGGACTTCCACCAGGATGAGGAAGCCCACTTCCGTCACCATCGCCGCCGCCAGCGGTTCGGCCTGCGGATGCTTTCCGCTGGCTTCCAGCAAACCGGCCAGCGCAATGGCGCGTCTGCATCGGCTGCTGATTTCATCCAGGGCGGCGAGCCGGTGGGACTCGACCTGTCGCCGGATTTTCCGCGAACCTGTCAAGCCCGTTTGGGATTGTTTTGACATGACGGCGAGTTAAGACTAATAGTCTTAACTGTGCAAGCAATTTTCTTAACGAAAAATCCACCGGGGTATGCTGCGCTCGTGCAAACAGGCAGACCGTCCAAAGAACCGCGCACGCCTTTCGGCGCGCGCCTGCACGCCGCCCGCGAAGCGGCGGGCCTGACGCAAGTGCAACTCGCCGACAAGATAGGGGTCACACAGACCGCCTACGGCGTTTGGGAGCGTTATCCCGTCGCGTTGCGCCCGGAACAGATTGAACAACTGGCCAGCCTGCTCAATGTCTCGGTCGAACATCTCTTTGGCCGTGATACTGCGAAGCCTCGCGGCAAAGGCCCGGCGGGCAAGCTGCGGCAAGTTTTTGAAAAGGCCAGCCAGCTTCCGCGTCATCAGCAAAACAAAGTCGCCGAGTTCGTCGGCGCGTTCGTCAAACAGCAGGCCAACGGCGACACCTGATTGTAGCTGCTTCACGGATGAACGGACAGGCGATGCGCCAGCATCGCCACGCTGCCCGGCACGGCAGCCAGAGTGCCTATGAAGCAAGCCAGCGACGTTCGCCAGCCACACGCAGCCCCAAAGGTTCGGACGCCGCCCCGACAGGCCAGCAACGCCACCATAGAAGCCGTCTTTTCCGATGACCAACCAACCCGCGACACGGCACGCGGCGATGAACGGACGAACCACCGGCACACGTCCGGCGCGATTTCGTTCCGTTGTCCGGTTGGTGACGGCGAACGGCATGACGCCCGGTGCGGACACTCAAATAAAATTTCTCGGCGTCCGCTCCGGGCGGCGGGACGGGCGACGATCACGAACCGGCTGACTTTAATTGCAGCGACGCCGGCGCGTGCCTGGCGTGGGGCTTGCCTCTCGCAAGGCACCATGACAGGAACGGGCCGGCGAGCGTCCCCCAAGCGGATGCGCCGTCGGGATTCCGGCATACGGCCGGTTTTTTGTCCGGCGCGTCTGCGACGTTCCATCGAGCGGCGTTTGATTCGCCCGATGATTTTTTATCGAGCAGCCGTTGCGCTCGGCATCGAGCAGCCGGATCGCCGATTCGAGGCGGGGTAAGTGTCATGCCCAAAAATTCCCATTTAGCCGCTCACTTCCCGGCGTCCTGACGGTGATTTTCAACGCTCTTTTTCAGCGCTTGGACGGCTGATGTTGAAAGGCGTTTAGTTGCGTTGAATGGCGTTGAACCGTTCGCACTAATTTTGCGCAACTGTTGCGCAACACCGCGACGGTTTTCGCGCCTCCAAAGCTGTGCTTAGGGAAGATGTCTGACGGTAAATTGCCCGTTTTACACCAGCGCAATCGCTGTGTGCATCGCTGCGGGCGGCAAAAGGCGGCAAATGGCCAGCGACAAAAGGCGTCATATTGCGGCAAGTTCGTTGCCGCTTTTTGTCGCTTTTTGCCGCTCCGGTTTTGCCCCGTTCTTTCCACAACGATTTCGTTAGGAGATGGTGTCTATCCGCAAACAGGGTTTCCACGGCGTTCGCTTCATCGCCTTTTGTCGCCCGGCCTGAACGTATGGCAACTGCCCGGCGTGGATGGTTCGCGGTCGTGGCCGTGGTCGTGGCCTGGCTGTGGACGGTTCGCAGCAGGGTTAGCAAAATGGTTCGCACCGTGGTTAGCAAACGTGGTTGGCACCAGACGAAGCAACAGGGTTCGCAACACTGGAAGCACCACGGTTGGCACCAGAGTTGGCATTTCACGAAGCACGTTGGTTGGCACCAAGCGAAGCAGCCAACGCAACAGGTGAGGCAGCATCTCACGCAGCATCACGCGAAGCATTTCGCGCAACAGGGGCGAAGCACAGAACCCCTTGTCCCTTTAAGGGGTAACGCGTGCCTTGTCCAAAATGGGCTTCCCGTCGCCAACCTTGGCCGGACGCTCCACCGGATTTCCGGCGTTAAAACCTCGGCCACACTTCGGATAATTCCCGGACGGATTTCGTCCAGCTTCCAGCCTCCCGACACCGGCTCCGGGCCGTCAAAAAATCTTCAAAAATTCCTCAAAAAAATCTGGCAAGGATTTCAAAAATTCCTGGCAAAAACTTCAAAAAAAGATGAGAAGCAAAACCGCCTAACAGCGTTAGACGTAAGGCGTGCCATCTGAAATGGGCTTGAACGGGGTTTGTTACGGCTGCCCCTTGCTCTGGCAAGGAGAACAGCGTCCAGCATCAAATCACCCGTTTCCTGCATGCAAAATCCCCGCAACCTGGGGAAGTGTCCCGGTGCGTGTGGCCATGCACCCGGTTTCGACTATTGCGGCTCCAAGTTGCGAGAGCCACTCGGATTGAGGAACGAGTCAATCATGCAAAAATGATCGCCACCGGCAATCATCGAAAACTTCATTCTTCCATAGCGTCCATCCGAAAGCTGATAGTAAAACTTTACGTCAACGTCACTTTTCCAAACGGGCAGGTCAGCAGGGTCAGCAGGCATGGCAATCTGGTTTGTGGATACATAGCCGCTTTCTGGCGCTAAAAAAGGAAAGGCTTCGTTTGAAAGAACAAGCCCGCCTCCAGGTATGGTGATCAGACAACGCCAATCGTATTTTTGGCCAGGCGGTTTTCCCTGGTCGTCCGTCCAGCATTGCACCACGAAATTGCCGCTCCCTCCGGGGGTGGCCGTGCCCGTGGCGAGGTCTATTCCAACCGGCGTTCCATCGCGGGGGATTTTATAGTTCCGCTTGATTTCAATTAAGCTTTCACCCATACCCTTTTTCCGCAGCCAAAAGACGACTGGGTTTAGGGAGTCGGGAACGAAGTTTTGATTTGCACCTGCATAATTGAAAGACGCACCAAACGGCTGATAGGCATAATACCCCTGCTTGGACACGGTCACTATAAGGTTTTTGCCGGTGGTGTTGCGTAAAGAAAAAAGCCCGTTCGCGTCACTGGTCGTTTGCGTTTCAGAGTTGCCCGTTGCGGACAAGTCGGTCCATACAAAATGAATATCGGCGTTTGCCACAGGATTTGTGTTTTCATCCATCACTTCGCCGTAAAATTCAATTGGTGTCCGCCATTCGTCCTGCGCCTTTTCAGCGTCGTCCTTCATTTGTTTTAGCCGCTTTTCATTCCAAGCCGTAAAATCGGTTTCTGGCGTTGGCTCTGAAGTAGTCGTCACAGCGGTTGCAGGACTTGTTTGAACCTGTTTAGACGGCGGCGACATTGGCGCTGGTGGTGACGACGTTGGTTGATTTGCGCTGATTGCAGCAGGCGGGATAACCGACGGCTCCCGCCGACTGTGCAGCAACCACCAGAGAACCAGCACCGACGCTAAAACCAGCCCGATTATTGACAGTTGCTTTTTCATTGCCGGTTTACAGGTAAAATTTGGAAGCTCCGCAGGATTTGATCATAATATCCCCAAACGGTCTGGATTGGGCGCGTAAATTGAGCACTGTGTTCGGGGCGCGTGTTGCCAAACCCCAATTCACCAAATAAATCCACCGAACCGCCGATGATGCCTTGTGCAGTTTGGCCGGTGGCTGGTCCCTGTGCCCCAATTGCCGAGGTGCGTGAGCGTGCCACCATTGACCGGCTTTCCTCCCAATCAGTCACGGTATAATGGCTGCCAAAAGTATAGTAGGCAACGCTGGTATGGTTTGATGGATAGTAAATGTAAGACGGGCCACCAATGAAAGCCTCCGGTTTTTGCGATTGCTGATTTTTCACCCAGTTGGCATCGAGTGGCCCGTAAGAACCCGTCGCCAGCGCAAAGTCATTGACGTTGAAAAAATTCACTATGTTCCCGACGTTCCCGGAGATGTTTGTCCAGCATTGATTGTAACCGCCGATGGAAGCAGCAAAGGGCGTTGGCGTGGAAGCTTCCGCAGTCATCAACACCGGCAAGGTCGGCGCGCTGCCATCATAACATTGCGCCGGCACGGCTCCTTGACTCAGGATGTAATTATTGATGGTTGCTCCCTCAAATAGGGCTTCGCTGACGACAGCATTCCCCTGGCTGTGCGCCAAAACGTCAACTGCGTAGCCCGCCAAATCCGGCCGGTTTTTCAGATAGCTCAAATAATTCTTGAACGCCGGGGCGGCCTTGTAAGCCCAAAATTCACTCTCATTGAAAGTATAGGGCCACCAACTGTTCGGCGGCAGGTAGGCACAGGGCCATCTGAACTCGGCGAAGTGTCCCTGATAGCCCGACCAATAGAGCCGCTTAAACAACGTCTCGCCTTCATTCTGCGCGCCCCACGCAGGACGGTTGATGCCATGAACATAAACGATGACTTGCTTGGTTTCATTTCCCATCCCCAAACCCGGGTGGATCACGCTATACTGGCTGACCAAACTACTTGGCGGCACAGTCGAGGGCACGTTGGTTGCCTGCGCGAATTCATAGAAGTCCGTAATCCGGTGCAAATCCAGCCACGCACCAGTTTGGGCAATCGTATTGCCGCTATTGTCAGCGATGGTCATCAGCAACTCGCCGGCACCATTGGTAATGGCACCATCAAAAAGAAAATGCTTGTCGCCGGCGCTGGTAAAATAGCTCGCCGGGAACGTGAACGGCTGGCCGGGTGATATGGTGGCGATTGCTTTACCCGGACTTCCGGGATAGTTGTTATCCAGCCCGCCATATTGTGCTGCGGCAATAGTGGAATTTGTCAGATAGCCAACACCGCCATTGGTTTCCACTGAATTAAAAAGATTGATGGTCGGACTGCCGCTGCTCACGTTCGCCCAACTCAACGTCACCTGATAATTGCCGTTGGTCAGGGCGGGCATTCCGCAAATCCACAACCGGGCGTAATCCTCCAAATCCCGTTGCGAACCTATCACTCTTTGATACCCGTCGTTGTAATACCAACCGGCTTCAACATCATGGCCCAAATCCCAGGAAGCCCCTGAATAATCGTAATCGTCGTTAATCCAAAAACAAAACGGCGAGCTTTGCGACGTGGCGTCCGGCCCGTTAAAACTCTTGTCCATGACTAAATCATGGTTCTTATCTAATACAAAAAGGCCGCTCTGCCTTTTCGCCAAAACCCGCCTGTTTTCAGGCCATAGCGCTGCTTTTCCCCGTGGCCGGTTTTGGATGTCCAGCCGACGCTGGCAAGTCGGTCGTGCCCTGTGTTTCACAAGGCGGCAGTGTAGCTTTTTTCGGCGGCAATGCCAGCGCATTCAAGTGCGCCTCCTTTCGCCGCTGCTGCTGTTCGCGGGGGTGGAACTTGCGGTGCGCCTCCTTCAAGTCGGTGATGGTCAGCCGGAGATAACGCTCGGTGGTCGCCAGCGATGCGTGCCCCAAAATCTGCTGGACGTGCCGCAGGTTGGCGTTGTTCTTGAGCAGGTGCGTGGCGCAACTGTGCCGCCACAGATGGCAGGTGACGTGCTTTTTGAGCCGCAGCTTGCGCACATATTTGGCGAGCAGCCGCTCGATGCCGTGCCGACCGATGGGCTGGCCGTCGCGGATCGAGATGAACAGTTTTTCGGATGGCCGGCCTTTCGCCAGTTCGGGCCGGACGGCCTTGATGTAGTTTTCGAGATACTGGCAGGCGATGCGGCTCAACGGAACAACGCGGTCTTTGCCGCCCTTGCCGTGGTTCACGCGCAGGAGTTCCTCGTCGAGGTTCACGTCGGCCACGTTGATGTGGCGCAACTCCTCCTTGCGCAGGCCGGTGGCGTAAAGCACTTCGAGCAACGTCCGGTCGCGGTAGCCGATCAACGTCTGCGTGTCCGGCGCTTCGATGATGCGACGGGCCTCCTCCGGCGTCAGGATGTTCTTGGGCAGCACGTCCGGCTCACGGGCCAGCCGCAACCCTTTGGCCGGATTGCCCGCGATGTAACCTTCCTGCGCCAGGAACGTAAAAAAGTTTTTGACGGCAACGATGATGTGATTCTGTCCGCCGACGCTGCGTGCCGTGCCCCGCTGGGTCGGCTGATAAAAAATCCAGCGTTGAAAGTCCGACAACGTGGACGGCGTGACGGCCTGCACGTCGGCCAGCTTGACCTCGACCAAAAATTCACTGAAGCGGTTGAAGTAAAATTCGTTCACGGCCAGCGTCTGCGGCGAGTAGTTGAGCATTTCCAGATGCTGCAAGTAGCGGTGGAACAACACGTCGAAGGACAGGGCTTCGGATGACATAAGCTTTTTAAGCGCGACGATTGCCGCCGGGCATGAGCGCCGCGTCTTCGGGTTTGAGCGCCGGCGGCGGCGGCACCGTGCGCCGGATGCGAGGATGGGCGCGCTGCATGGTCTTTTTCAAGTCCGGCACGCTGACGCGGGTGTAAATTTGCGTGGTCGTCAGCGACTTGTGCCCCAGGAGCCGCTGCACATAAACCAGGTTCGCGCCGTTGGCGACCAGATGCGTGGCGCAACTGTGCCGCCACACATGCGCCGAGATTTTTCGTCCCAAAACTTGCAGGGCGTATTCCACGGTGATAGCGCCGATGCGTTCCTTGCACAGTTGCGTGTGCGGCTGCTCGGCGTCCAGCCACAGGGCGTCCGTCTGCTTGGGCGTGCGTTTGTCCTTGAGCCACACGGCACGCGCTTCCTTGAGATACCGGGCCAGCGCCTCGCACGCGCTCTGGCCGATGGGCGCAACGCGGTCTTTGCCGCCCTTGCCCCGGATGACGCGCACAAAACCATTTTTGATGTCCACGTCGGCCAGTGTCAGCCGGGTCATTTCCGCCCGGCGGATGCCGCTGCTGTAAAACAGTTCCATGACGGCTTTGTCCCGGATGCCCCTGGGCCGGTCGTTCGGCGCGTTCAACAAGGCGCGCACTTCGGACGGCTTGAGGATCTGCCGCGGCAGCCGGTTTTCCTTCCGGGGCTTGGGCAGCCACAGGCACGGATTAAGCAGGATGACATTGCGGCTTTCGAGGTGGTCAAAAAAGAAGCGCAACGTGTCGAGGTTCAAACGCACCGTGCCGCTGGCCAGTCCCTGCCACGCCTGCCGGTGATAATTTTCCAGCATCCGCTGCGTCACTTCCTGGAACTCGTCCACGCCGATGCTCTGGAGATAAAGCCAGAACCGGCGCAACTCGCCTTCCCGGCCGTAAACCGTCTCCGGCGAGTAATGGCGCACGCGCAGCGATTCCAAGTAGTCGGTTATCACGGACGGGACGGTGATAAGTGGTCTCCTTTTCCTCATGGCCGGACTCCGTTGATTTGTGTTTTCGGTATCTGTCCCCGCGAAAACGGCGCGAGGTTTGGGGGCGAAGTCAATGATCCGTTGGATTGACGCGGGTTTCCCCGCTTTTGAACCTCGCGTTTTGCCGCCTGCGAGGTGGGTGCGAGGTGCCCGTTTTGGGGTGCGAGGTTGCCCAAAACACCTGCGAGGTTTGCCTCTTTTCGCAACTGCTCCACCGATTTGATGCCCGTCAAAAACCTGCCGTTCTCCTCGTGCTGCTCCGGCTCATACACCAGCCGATACTGATACCGCTGGCCAAAACGCCCCGACAACGGCACGACGTATTCCATTTCCACCAGTTCATCCAGATGCGTCCGCAACCGCGTGTCGCCCCACTTGAACGCCTCGCGCAACTCGCGCCGCGTAAATGTCACGTCGGGATTTTTCGCCGTGGCCTGACGCCGGACGTGGCGATGCGTCAGTTCCAGCAACTCCCGGCCTGGCTGCGACAGGTCATCGAGGCTGTGGCCGAACAACTGGTGCGCCACTTCGTTCGTAATGGCGATGTCATCGAGCGTCGTCTCAATGTAGTCGCCAAGCTCCGCGTCGTTCTGCACGGGTCGCTGCAACTGGTGCAGGAACGTCACGGCTAAAATCAGGTTCAAGTATTTCGGCTGGTCGCGGCGCACCAGCAACGATTCATCGGGATAGGACAGCAACGGCTCAAACGGATTGATGACCTTCAACGGTTTTAACAGCCGCTGGAACGCCTGGTGCCGTTTCAAGATGGCTTCACGCGCCAGCCGTTGCCGCCAGCCTTCGCGGGTGTGGCTCTGCCGCTGCGCGGTCAAAATCGCCCGCGTCTGCTCCGGCGATTCGTCCACGCTGATGACAATGAACCGGCTGCGCGTTTCGGCGTCCGTCCGGGGATTGGTCGTTGTCTGAAAAACCGCCGTCGGGCCATGCACCGTGTTGACCTGGGTTTCGAGTTTGCCAGTCAGCGGATTTTTGATGGTGCTTTCAATGACGAGTTTTTTTGCCGAGATCAAATTGCGGATGGCGTAGTCCGCTCCCAACGCTCCGGCCAGTTCTTCCACCGCCAAAACTTTGTTGCGCAGCGAGTCCTCGCCCTTGTAAAACAACGCCCGGTCGGTCAGCGAAGTCAGCTTGATTAGCTCCTCGTCAGGACAAAGGCAAAGAATGGTGTCCTGCAAATGGCTCTTGCCGGAACCGCTGCCGGAGAGCGTCAGCAACGCCAGCGGATCGGGCATTTTCCGGCTGGTCATCACCAGATAGCCAATCAGCTTGTTGGTCGCCTCGCCAATCAGTCCGAGCTTTTCCATGTCCCGCAAAATCTCGCCGGTTAAATCAGGATGGCGTGCCAGCTTCAACGCCTCGGCCTTGTCCGTGTCCGACACCAGCACCGCCTGGCTCTGACTCCCGGCCAGTTGGTTCTGCGCAAACGTCTCCACCTGGGCGATGAGCCGGTTCACGTCCGCCTCGACGATTTCCACGGTCGCCCGAAACAGCCTCGCCGCCTCGCCGATGAACATCCGCCGTGAACGGCTCAGGTAAAAATCCACCGTGTCTATGTGGAAGCGTCCCGCGTTGGCCGGGTCGCCGCTGACGGCCTTCACCGTCGCCCGCAACCGCGACGCACCCTGCTGCTCGATGGCGCGTAGCTGATAGCGACGGTTGCCGTAGCGGGCAATAAAACCGTCCGGCGTCATTTCGATTTTTTCGTCACCGGCATTCAACGGCACGGCGTCCGGGTTCGCGTCGTCGGGCAGCGGATGAGCCGCTTTGAGCAACACTTCAAAATCCGGGGCGGTTCGCCCGTTGAAAAAAACATTGGCGTCCTTCACGCCCTCCGGCCATTTGACGACGTGGACGTGCTTGACCAGCGGCGGCAGGATTTCATTTTGGAGTCGTGCCGTGGCTTCCGCCCCG
>Ga0265339_10003549_pt1 | contig 10906 bp, 10 predicted proteins | sample 4CB219metaG_FD_202085 | JGI IMG/M metagenome (GOLD analysis project Ga0265339, IMG submission 202085) | Rhizosphere microbial communities from Carex aquatilis grown in University of Washington, Seatle, WA, United States - 4-CB2-19 metaG | ecosystem: Host-associated > Plants > Roots >...
CCGTCGAGCCAGTCGTTCATCAGCTTGGCGTCGAGACCGCCGTCGATACTGCGGATGAACCCGTCGCGCACCGTGAGGCGGACCTCGTCCTGCACGTAGCGACAATAGGGCAGGACAACGATGTCGCCCGGCTGGAAGACAACCGTGCCGTTGGCCGAGCCTTCGTTCGGGAACGTATGGACATGACCGGCGCCCCAATGATCGAACCGGCCCGGCGCCTCGGCGTAGCCGTATTGGATCATGGTCGGGTACTCGCCGAGCGCCACGGTCAGGTCGGTGCCGCCGGGACGCGTGATGCGCATGGTCTTGGCCCGCCGAAGTCGATCGCCGGCATAGACGACGGCCTCCTTGAGGCCGGGAGGCGCCATGAGTTCCTCCAGTTCGTCGGGTCCGTCGATCACCATCAGCACCCTCGTGCCGGCGTCGCGGGCCTCCTTGAGCCAACGTGTGAACAGCGGAATGTGCAGGCAGATCAACATATCGGCGGCCTTGATCGCGTCGAGCGTGCCTTTGCAACGGCCGACGGTCTCGACCCCCACCTTGGTCCACGATGGCATGGCATTGACGCACATCTCGTAGACGTCGGCGCCGAGATCCTCTGCAGCGGCGAAGGCACCCGAGACATAGTCGCGACGGGCGCCGAGGTCGCTGAGGAGTACGATGGTTTCGCCCTTCTGCACGTTGCAGAGCAGGAACTGCTTGCGGAACAGCATCGCCAGCTTGTCGTGATTCAGGGCTTCGTGCATAGCGCCACCTCCGATATGCGAGCCGAGCCGTTACGTTGTCACGGAGAAGCAAAATCGGTCAATAGGAAGCACCGCCAGGCGATGCTTGGCGCAAGCGCCTTGGCAGCGGTAGGTTCGCTCCGATAGCATCAGCTGCCGCCATGCGCGCTTGGCCAGACGGGCAGCGGTGGCTGATTTGGGGAGTACCTGATGAAGAAAGTCATCCTTTGCGCCATGCTTCTGGGACTGTTCGGCGCCTCTGCCGGCGCCGAGGAGGTGACGCTGCGGGCGGTCTCCGCGTTTGCCGAAGGCACGCAATTCTCCAAGAACTTCGAACGCTTTGTCGAAAAGGTGAACGCCGACGGCAAGGGCGTCATCAAGATCAACTATATCGGGGGACCGCGGGCGATGCCGCCGTTCGAGGTCGGCAACGCGGTGCGGACGCACGTGGTCGATATCGCCAACGTGACCGGCGCGTTCTTCACCAACTTGATGCCCGAAGCCGATGCCGGCAAGCTGTTCAGCAAGTCGATGCAGATGCAGCGCAAGGACGGCACCTGGGACTACATCAATCAACTGCACAATCAGAAGCTCAATGCGTGGTATCTCGCGCGCCAGTTCCACAACGTGCCGTTCCACATCTATCTCACCAAGAAGCTCGACAAACTCGACCTCACCGGTCTCAAGATCAGGGTCACGCCAGTTTACAAGGATGTGGTCGAGGCGCTCGGGGGCACCGCGGTCACCACCGCGCCGGGCGAGGTGTATACTGCGCTCGAACGCGGCGTCGTCGACGGCTATGGCTGGCCGGTGCTCGGCATTTTCGATCTCGGCTGGGACAAGGTGACGAAGTATCGGCTGGAACCGCCGTTCTACAGCGTCGAGGTCGGTGTGCTGGTCAACCTCGACGCTTGGAAGGGTTTGACCGACGCGCAGCGCAAGGTGCTCAATGATGCGGCGCTTTGGCTCGAGGGACTTGACGAGGAAAATGTTGCGGTCATCAAGGCCGAGATCGATCGCCAGAGCAAAGCAGGCATCCAGTCGCTCGACTTCGGCGCGGCCGAAGACAAGCGCTTCCTCGCGGTCGCCAACGACGCGGCCTGGCAATCCGTGATCAAGCGCTCGCCGGAAATCGGGCCGAAGCTACGTCAACTTGGGGGCAATTGAATGCGGATCATTGACTGCGATCCGTTCGGGTCGCCATGGCCCGGGCTGTCCCGGCCATCCCCGCCTTGTGTTGGCGTGAAGAAAGACGTGGACGCCCGCGGAAGTCGGGATCTTTCGTGAACGCGCTGTCGAAAGCCTTCGGCGCCGTTTTCGACGTACTGGCATCGCTGGCTGCGGCGATCTTGCTGGCAATGGTCGCGGTCGTGACGGCAGATATTCTGCTGCGCGATTTCTTCAGCTCCGGCATCCCCTGGGCCAACGAAGTGTCGGAATATGCCCTCTACGTGATCACGGTGCTCACGGCGCCCTGGTTGCTGCGACGCGGTCAGCACGTGCGCATCGACATCGTCCTCACCATGGTCCCGCCGCTGTTGGCCTGGCTAATGGAAGCACTCGGCGATCTCCTCGGATTGGCGGTGTGCCTGATGCTGCTACGCTACGGCCTAAGCATGTCGTACGATAGCTGGTCGACCGGTTCGACAACGATCAAAAACCTGATCTTTCCCGAATGGTGGCTGCTCGCATTGCTGCCGGGGTGCTTTGTTCTGCTCGCGATCGAATTCGTTTTTCGTTTTCATCGCCTGGTCACCGGCGAACGTACCCGGCGCAGCGATGCGACGTCGGTGAGTTGAAGCTCCCCGTTGCAACGTGGTCCATCGGATTGAGGTTGACCCCGACCTTCGACCAATGCGTTCAATACCTAGGGCGAAAGCTGCCTTTTGAGCCGCCGATCCGAAGTTCCGCTCTGCGAGAGTCTGACCCATCTTAACATTCCCGAAGCCACAATTGGGTACGCTCTATCGTTGCGACCGAAATCGTCCTCCGACACGAACGGTCTGTCATGGGTTGGCCCCAGTCTTCGCATCCTTCCACCATGCTGCCGCAGGGCGATGCTCCGCGCTTGCTGGCGATCATTGGTCTTGCGCTCGCGTTGTCCTACGCGGTGTTTCTCACAGCCTGCATCGTCGAGGGCTACTGGTTGATCGATCGGCATGGGCACGGCATCGGCAACGATTTTGTCCACCTGTGGGCCACTGGCCGCCTCGTGCTCGGGGGGCATCCGGCTGCTGCCTACGATCCGGATCTGCAACGACAAGCGCAGGCGATCGCCATCGGCCGGCCATTTGAAGGCGATGAATATTGGCCGTATCCGCCGACTTTCATGTTCGCGGCTGCGCTGATCGCGACGATACCCTATGTGCCGGCGTCCGCCGCCTGGATCGTGGCAACGGGGGCGGGATACGTCGCCGCTATCCGCTGCATTTTAGGCGGCCGTTTGGGGCTGCTCTTTGCCTGCGGCTTTCCTGGTGCCTTGTGGACGATCATGGCCGGCCAAAGCGGATTCCTCAGCGCCGGGCTGATCGCCGGCACGCTCGGCCTTATGGAACGCCATCCGGTTTTCGCCGGCTGCTGTCTCGGCCTGCTCACCTACAAGCCGCAATTCGGATTGCTGTTTCCGTTGGTGCTTGCGGTGGGGGGGCGCTGGCGCGTGATCATTGCCGCAACATTGATGGCGTTGATCTTGGTGGGCGCGTCATGGCTAGCTTTCGGGGCCGGCACCTGGGAGGCCTTCGTGCACTCGTTGACGACGGTCTCTCAGCGGACTCTGTCCCAGGGCCTCAGCGGCTGGGATAGTCTCCAGACGATCTTCGCGCTCGTGCGTGCTTTGGGCGGCAGCGAAAGGTTGGCGTGGGTCATCCAAAGCGCGTCCGCGCTCGGGATCGCAGTCGCTCTATGCGTGCTGTGGCGAAGCCGTGTGCCATTCGACCTCAAGGCCGGCGCGCTCTCGGTGGGCGGTTTGCTCGCGACGCCATACCTGTTTTTCTACGATCTCGTGCTGCTCGCGGTGCCGACGGCGTTTTTTCTACGCTTTGCTCTAACGAACGGCTTTCGCCGGTCGGAATGTGTCCTGCTGCCGATCTCTGGAGCGCTGATCCTGAGCTATCCCCTGGCGCCAACGCAGGTCGGACTAGCCGCAATATTGATCGTCGCATTTCTGATCGGACATCGCGCGATGCTGTGTGTGAGATCCGGCGCGGCGCACTCGGAACAAGTTGGATGATTCAATTCATCTCGGAATAACCATCCGGACCGATTACGGCATCGGAGACCGTAGTTCTACCCATGTATCGGCGGCAAACCGACCAATATCAAGTCGGAGCTGCATTTCCCTATAAACCGACAATTGGATTGAACGTGCCTCTCCCTCGCATCCAACCCGCTCATAGCACACAGGCAAGTGGATCGCCCGTGATCGGCGGCGATCGGATGCAGAGCTCCGCGACCGAGGGCGGTGCTTTGATGCTGATTGCCGCTACGCCGTTCGAGTTGCTGTTGGCGTTTTCCGTCATGCTTTGCTCGGTGTTGATTTTCGCTGCAGCCACTCCTTTTGCTCATGTGCCGTGGCCCAAAAGCACGGCGTTTATTCCAAGCTATGAATCCGCCCTGATGATCAATGATCTTGTGACCGCCGTTGTATTGTTCGGACGAGCCACCCGAAGTCGCTCGAAGCCCTATCTGGCTTTGGCCTGCGGCTATCTTTTCAATGCCGCGATAATCGTGCCTCATGCACTCAGCTTTCCCGGCGTATTTTCCGAAACCGGGTTGCTTGGCGCCAATGACCAGACAACCGCGTGGCTATTTTTGTTCTGGCATGGCGGTTTCCCGCTATTTGTCCTGTGCTATGCGCTCCTCCCGGAGAAGGAAAGCCCTGCTGATTTCCTCCACGGTCGCGCCGGCTGGATGATCTTATTTTCTGTCATCGGCGTCGTTGCGATTGTCACCGCATTGACGATACTTGCCACGGCTGGCCATAACCTGTTGCCCAAAGTGATCCAGAACGGCGACTACGCGCTGATGATATCGACGGGCGCGAGCCCGACCGTATTGGGTCTGAGTATTCTGGCGCTACTCGCCTTATGGCGACGGCGGCAGCGGGCCGTACTCGATGTGTGGCTCATGGTCGTGATGACCGTATGGGTGCTCGACGTAACGCTGAGCGCGGTCGTCAGTTCTTCGCGGTATGATCTGGGTTGGTATGGCGGTCGCAGCTTCGGCCTGTTGGCGTCGTGCTATCTGCTTATTGTTCTTCTGTTCGAAATGAACCGGCTCTATGGGCGCCTGGCCAATGCCTTGGATGCAGCGCGGGCGTTGCAAAACCAGCTGACATTTAGGGCGGAGAATGATTCTCTGACCGGCTTGCCGAACCGTGCTCTCTTTTACGATCGGCTGGAAATGGCGATGACGCGCTGCCGGCGAACGAAAAAGCTAATGGCACTTTTCTATATCGACATCGATCATTTCAAAACGATCAACGATACCGCGGGCCATGACGCCGGCGATAACCTGCTCCGGTTATTTGCCAAACGTCTGCAGCAATGCGTGCGTGGTTCGGACACGGTGGCTCGTTTAGGGGGGGACGAATTTACCGTCATTCTGGAAAATCTCTCATCGCCGGAGACCGCGCAGGGTGTCGTCGACAAGCTCATGACCGCATTGCGCCATTCCTACGGGGCGACGGGAGGCAGCATACAAGCGAGTGCCTGCATTGGAATTGCATATTTCAGCGGCGAAGAGCTGCAACCCGATGGGCTCATCAAGCAGGCCGACACGGCGCTTTACCAGGCCAAGCATCACGGCCGCGATCGCTATTGGGTCTATCAATCGGAAACGGCGCTAGTCCTCCAACTGCCTAGCCAAAATCCCCCCGACCTCTTCAATCAGCCAAGCACCAGGAGAAATGTCACCTCGTGACGCGGCATCGACGGGCCGAGGATAGGCGCACGATCCGACGGGTCGTTCGCTCAAGCTGCGTGACCAATGTTCACCCAGGTTCGGAGGCGCCGTCCAAGGACGTCGGCAGTGGGATTTTGTGCTGCCTTTGGCGAGAGTGGCTTCAGATCTGACTTGCGCGATCGAGCGCCGCCCCAAGGGCGGATCGGATGGACCTATCGTGCGCGATCCGGCCAGCAGACTTCGGTCGCATCCGGTGCACGAGTGCTGTCTGGCGTTGATCTCTAGCGATGTCTTCGGCAGTTGGCGCGACGGCATCGTTGGAATTGAGAGAGCCTGGCCCTGCCAACAGCGCCAATTTAGCATGCCGCGCGTTGACTGCCAGCTTGATACTTTTATGGCGTGCCGCCGTCTCATGTGCGGAAAAATTCGACATCGAGCTGGCCACTTGCTCATAGCCGAAAAAGACCGACGTTATCAGCATGGCGACCATGACCAAGTATGCGAGGAGTGCCATTTGTTTTCCGGGAGCGCTTGACGATAAATTGCGATGATGGCGGCGCGGCAGAAACGACAAGGAGCTAGTTGCCGTCCGTCGTCTGCCAGCTTGCGAGCAGTCGTTTCGTCGCCTCATCCTGATTGGCAAGCTTGAGCCAAAAGCCGGCCATCGACAGCGCGAGCCCACGATAATAGGGGTCGCATGCTTCTTTCGCCGTCAGCAGACACTCGGCGGCGTATTGGCGATAACGTTGTGAATCCGGCATGATACGAATACGCCTTGCTGCAGCCCAATGGGTTCCGGGCCGGACACCTTGAGACGGTGGATTGCTGGGGATGCTTGCCCTCGCAACCGAAAGTGTCTGTATAAAATTGCTCGTCCGGCGTCGCGGCAGGGGGCGAAGGTTACTGAAGTGTTACCGCACAAGCTGAACCCGGCGCGAAATGACCACGGATAAACGCTGAAGCCGCAATCATCTCCGGAGTTGCGGTTGGTCGTGTAAAACGACGTTCAGCAACGCGCTGTGGACTTCGATGTGACCGTTGTAATTGATGAATCCCAATTGCCGAAATTTATTCATGAAAAAGCTCACGCGAGACCGGGTCGTGCCGATCATTTCTGCGAGGGTCTCCTGGCTGACTTTGGCAATGATGGGCGAGGGTGTGCCTTCCTTGCCGAAATTGGCCAACAGGAGCAGCGCGCGCGCCAAGCGTTTCTCACTCGAGTTGAACAATTGGTCGACCAGGTCCTCTTCGACGCGGATCGTCCGAGCTAGCAAATGCGCAACGAACATCTCTGAAAATGCCGGCTCATCGTGGAGCACCTGGAGAATGGCGGACTTCTCAAGCCGCATGATCTCGCATTCCGTCAGTGCTGTCGCTGTTGCCATCCGCCGCGGCTGTCCAGCCAGGCAACCTTCGCCGCAGAATTCATCCGGCCCCAGAACGGCGACCACGGCTTCCTTTCCTTGCTCGGACAGGACTGTGACTTTGACTTTGCCGTCCAGGATGTAGAAGACCGAGTCAGTTGGTTCTCCTTGTGAGAACACGATCTGATTGACCGTATACTTGGAGATAGTTCTCCCGCCGTTGGATTTGCTGAGAAAATCCTTGGGATCAAATGTCGCCTTTGGTTCGTCTGTCATAATTGGACCCCCTGTTCTAGACCTCCATCACGTTGGGTCGCAGGAACGCAAGCCGTTCAAGCGCGCACGGAGGTCGGCGACTTCGGGTTGGTCGATCGCTGACGCGCGCTGGCTGGCACCCGCATCCGCTGTGCTCAATTATGCCAAGACGCAATTAAAAAGGGAAGGCGGTCTCCATTCAGCCAAGGCGCGTCGGTGTCGCGGTATTCCGAAAAAAGCTCTTCCGAGCAAGCGGTGCTTGCGAAGCGATAGGACGTGCGCATTATCAACCAACGGCCGATCATCGCTATCGTCGCGCCAGTCATTTTGTGCCGACCATCGGCGCCTTTGCGAAACGGTTCTCCCGAGCCGATGTTTTTCGGCCCGGTCAGACCTGCGGCAATATGCGTTGATACCTCACATATCCCTGAATCGGGGGGAAACGTGACGCGCGTGGTCAATATTGAACACTTTTGGCGGATTAAAGTACGAGATCGGCGATCAAAACGCGTGCTGCGTCCGCCATTTCTCTTTATGAGGCGCAGGCAGTTGTCGGCGCATTAAAAGTTCCCTGTTTCAAACAACGACATGGCCCCATTCTTAATGGATGCGGAGGAGATATCTTTACCAGGCGACGCTAAACCCCAATTGCCAAATTGTCGCTCTCTGACGGTTCCAGAACATGCGGAAACAATGACCGGGTTCATCGTTTCATTGCTCGCCAAGTTTGGCGATGTGATGGTTGCCATCCTTCCAAGTATCGTCGTGGGCGGCGTTGTCTTTGCTATGCTGAGCTGGCTCCCAAGCCAGGCATGCAATCGCGACAAACCATGGTGGCGCAATCGCGGCCTCCTGACCGATGGATGTTATTGTTTCATTCTTCCGTTTTTCATTCCCTACATGCGGATTGCGTTGCTGATTTTTGGCGTTGGCCTGATGGCCTGGCTCGTTGACGCGATGGATTTCGGCGCTGCCTTAGAAAAGGGCTATGGTCCGATCGGGACATTGCCGCTGTGGGCGCAGGCCGCCATCTATCTCGTGCTGTCGGATTTCCTGATGTATTGGATCCACCGGCTCTTCCACGGGAAGCGGATGTGGCGTTATCACGCGATCCATCACTCTGCGGAAGATGTGGATTGGACAACCGCCTACCGGTTCCATCCGCTCAACTTGTGGCTCGATCCGTTTCTCGTCGACGCTGTGTTGGTGTTCATGGGGGTACCAGTCCTTGTGCTGGCGCTTGTGGCGCCGCTCAACACCCTGACGTCGTTCTACGTGCACGCCAATTTGAACTGGACGCTCGGTCCGCTGAAGTACGTTATCGCCAGCCCGGTGTTCCACCGCTGGCATCACACCATGCCCGATCGAGGAGGCGACAAGAATTTCGCCTCGAATTTTTCTCTCTGGGACGTGTTGTTCGGAACCTTCTATATGCCTGAGGGAAAATTGCCGGAGACGTACGGCGTCAAGGAGCCGAATTTTCCAACGACTTTTGGTGGTCAGTTGATCTATCCGTTCCTGGTTCGAGAGTCTGAAAACGTCGAAGTGAAGGGCATCGTTTCGCGCGCAACCAGCGCCTCTCTTCATCGGCGATGAGACTTTCGAGATCAGCGGCTACACATCGTGCTTTCGCGCTGGTTAACGGCGGCGCCCTACTTGTCTGCTCTTGAGACCAAAATCGCGCTGGCGAAGTCAGGTCGTGGAGCGGCTACGAGCGTCAACGTCCCACCGGTTCATCGGGTTAACCCAAAGGGGTAATAAAGCAGCACTCAACCTGAACTTGGCGAACGCATGGCGGTTGCATCTGCAGGCAGATGTGAACCGGGAGAGTAAAATGGACATGCCGCCGCCGCTTGCGCAAATTCAAGTTGTGCAAGTGCTGGAGATTCCGTCGGACGCCAAGAAAATAAGCGTCGCGAAGGCAGTTCCACCGACGGCGATTTTCGCATTCCTGCGCGCCAACATCGAGCCGGACACCGGCGGATTGCTGGTCTACACGCCCGGCAGCGCGGAGGCCGTCGAATTTGGCGGAGGCGAATCGACGAAATCCATCCCGATCTCCGGCTCGTTCATCTATCTCAAGCCGCTGACCGGAACGAACAAGTGGAACATCTGGGTTGTGGGCTGGACCGAACAAGCGCAGGTGGCCCCCGACGTGGGCGTTGAAACGGTTTCTGCGGACGAGCACGCGCTGCCGGTTCGTTTCCAAACCGAGTGACTGCGACGCAACGTTTCTGCGTCTGCGGCGGTCCTTGGTAGCAAAGTTGCGATGAACGAAAGGCGCATCCGTGATTGCCAAAGTCGTTCGATTCTTGCGTGAGGTACGACGCTCTCGGAGCGGCAGCGTCTCAATCCAACTCGGATTGAGTCTCATTGCCGTCATCGGCATGGTCGCGCTGGGAACGGAAATCTCTCTGCTGTTGTGGAAACATCGTCAGATGCAGATGTTCGCGGACGCGGCCGCATTCAGTGCCGCCACCGCAGTCAGCAGGGGTTACCCGACCGCGACAACGGAGGCCAAAGCGGTTGCGGGGCAACTCGCCATTCAAAACATCAACAATTATGCCGACGATCTGACAGTCACAGTCAATACTCCGCCGGTCAGTGGGAACTACACCGCAGCTACGTACAAAGCGGTCGAGGTGATTGTCAGCCAACCGCAGACACTGAGCCTTGTCACGCTCATTACTTCCGGTTCGGGACTCTACAGCGTTGGCGCGCGCGCGGTAGCGACACCTGGCGGCGGGACGTATTGCATGTTGCAGCTCAACAGCGGCAGTAACCCGGGATTGAGCATGAGCAATGGCGCCGTGGCCAATCTCAACCAATGTGGCCTCGCGGTGAATTCCACCGGCAGCGCGGCCCTTTCGCTGACCGGCGGCGCAATGCTCAATGCGCAATCGGTATCCGTTGCCGGCTTGGCCTCGATCAGTAATGGAGCGGCGGTCAATCCTTCCAGCGGTCTTGCGACATCGCAGGTCGCTGTGCCGGATCCCTATTCCGGAGTGACGAGGCCATCGTATTCCGGGTGCGGCCAAGGCACCAACAAAAGCTATGGCCACGGCACGTGGACCCTGTCTCCGGGCGTCTATTGCAGCAGTGTATCCTTTACAAACGACGCGGTGGTTACAATGAGCCCTGGCGTCTACTTCTTCGACCGAGGAACCTTTTCGGTCGGCGGCGCGGTGCAATTGACCGGCACCGGCGTCACCATCGTCCTGACCAGCAGCACCGGCAGCAATTATGCGACCGTCAACATCAGTAACGGCGCCACGGTCACGCTGAGCGCACCAACCTCCGGCGCCACGGCCGGTATCGTCTTCTTCGGGGATCGGGCAGCGCCTATTTCCACCACGAATATCGTAACTGGTGGTGCCGCAATCATCGTCAACGGAGCGATCTACCTTCCGACGGAATCCATAAGTTTCCAGAACGGCGTCAGCAACCCCTCGGGCTGTACCCAGCTCATCGCGGGATTGATTACACTCACCGGCGGATCGAGCTTCCAGAACAACTGTCCGACCGGAGTGGCGTCGATCGGTTCATCGAGCAGCACTCTGGTCGAATGACGGACACGGGCGCGCCCGTCGATCTCGCCTCCGCGCACTAGACTTCGGTGTGAGGCCTTGCATGGCAGTACTGGATCTGGATAAGAAAGGC
>Ga0265339_10003553_pt1 | contig 10891 bp, 26 predicted proteins | sample 4CB219metaG_FD_202085 | JGI IMG/M metagenome (GOLD analysis project Ga0265339, IMG submission 202085) | Rhizosphere microbial communities from Carex aquatilis grown in University of Washington, Seatle, WA, United States - 4-CB2-19 metaG | ecosystem: Host-associated > Plants > Roots >...
AAATCTCAAACACCATATTATACAATGGACGGATTACGAAAACTTGCATCAGATTTAGTTGCTTCGACTAATTCATATTCTTTTCCAGAACCAACAGCGGCAAACGCTAAAAGCGATATAATAACTGCCGCCAACACAATGCTATCAAAATTAGGCGCATTAAAATAATTTATTGATATATAAAAATACATGATCACGACACTTCGCGAAAGAATAGAGGAGTATCAAAATACTTCCGATTTTAAATTATTGAAGAAACTTCCAGTAATAACAATTATAAATGGAAGACAGTTCAAGAAACTTACATCATTATTAAATAAGCCATTCGATATTAATTTTTTTGAGATATTGACTGCAACATCAATAAAACTAATGCAAGAGATTGATGGCAGTATGTTTTCATATTCTTTCAATGATGAGATTGTAATTGTTAGCAGGAATGATCATACAAATGATACACAACCATATTATGATAATAGGATACAAAAGATAGTATCAGCAACAGCATCGATTGCATCGCTTGAATTCAATAAGATAGCAAATGCAAAGAACATAGAACTATTCGGGGATCCAGTATTTACGAGTAAATGTTTTGTTGTTCCTCATATTGGAGAAGTGATAAATACATTGATAGCAAAACAACAACAATGTTTTCATACATCATTATATCAGAGTTGTTTTTATAATTTAGTAAAGCAGCACGATATTGAAAGAGTGAAAGACACATTAGGAAAAAAAACGGTTGAGGATAAGTTAGAGATTTTGATGGAAGATTTTGGCATAGATTTTAACGACCTGCCCTTGACAATCCGGCGAGGCGTGGCAGTATATAGGGCGGTGAGGGAGGCTGAGGGGCTTGACAAACCGCGGAAAAAGATTTATATTGACACGGAATTGCCAGTTTTCGCCAAGGAACCAGAGTTTTTAAAAGATATACTAAATGGCTAAAATATATTATTCACCTTGGACAAGATTTAACTATGCCCAGGGCGGTCGCGTAGAATGGCGAAAATATCCATTGAAAAGAAGTGATGTGGATTTTGATTATATATTCGCTTATACTGAAAAAAATAAGTATGAAGTAGATCAGAAGCTAACAGAAGAAGAGGACTGTGTGTTCTTAACACAAGAACAATGGGATAAATTAGTAATTTTAAAATGAATAGAATATATTTTTCACCTTGGATATGTGTTGAGCCGTTCCATATATTTAAACGGGTGGCATTAAATAATCCAATTAATTATTTTGGTTATGCTAATGGTTATTATGGTTCTTTTACTTGTTCGGCTTGCATAGATGGAAAATCTGTTTATTATAAAAATAATTTTACAAGTATGTTAAATGCCACCAATCATATGAATAAATGGCTTGTAGATAATGGATGTGTTTTATTGTCGCAAGAACAATGGGATAAGTTAGCGTTGTTAGCATGAACAAAGATAAAATACTAAAACCATATGAACAAAATGAAGATAGTAATTATGTTCGTTTTTCAATAAATAATATGTATTATGCGGTTGTATATAAGCATATGAGTTGCAATGTATGGTATAGTTCGGAGCATTGGACTAATGATAGTAGCGGTGCAATACCGTTTTCATCATTAGATGAAGCAATGTCAGCATCAGATCAGGCGCTTATTGATGAAGGATTTATTATTTTAACACAGGAACAACTTGACAAATTCACCATATTATTCTAATTTATATTCCACTACACATATAACAGTTTCTATAATTGAAACAGACTTGGGCAGACAAATTAGTTTTATGTATGATCCGCCGCCACCATTATGGATTTTCCACTATAAAACACCAGAAGAATTAGAACAAAAATTATGCGATTGTATGCAACAGTTCGTCAATACAAAAAATACAAAATATAGTCGTATGTCTATTAAAGCAAATGTAGAACAGATACTCAATAGTTGGATTTACTACGGTTGGATAACACTTAGACCACTCACAAAAGGATAATGACAATGTCAATTTTTAAACCATTAAACTCAAAAATCGAAAAATCATCGTATGATATTACACTTCAAAATCTCCATGTCGCAAATGATCATTGGGGAAATGAAAAGAACATTGTTCCATTTTTAGAGGAGATTGAAATATTGTCATATGATCGTGAAAACTTCGACCGAGCATTAGTTAAGCATTGTGTCAGTATTCTTGATTATAATCTTCGCACACAGGATATGATGTTTTACAGACAAGGTCGTAATATTATATTGCTAACGATATCAGATCGTCGCAGTTTTAGTGAAGACGAGTTTCTTTCTCGCAAGTTAGAAATTAACTTGAAGAAACAAGGATTTAGTTTTAGCGTTATTGAATTGCTAAAACCAGAATATGAAGAAGTAAAAGCTGGAACGAAAGCGTTGCCAGAGGCTTGGGTATTAGATGAAGATTTAAATAGGCGTCTTTCGCGTATGAAGAATTTTGTTAACTCAATATAGTAGTATTATACTGATGGATCATTATATAATAAAAAACTCAAACCAAAAAGGCAACGGAGTTTTCAGCGTAGTAAATCTTCCTGCGAATCATACAATTTTTGAGTTCGTTGGTAAAGTTATTTTAAGACAAGATATTCCAGATTTTACTGGTAATGTTGCAGCCAATTATTTACAGATTGGCCCAACACAATATCTTGATCTTGGTAAAACGACACCGTTCTTCCTTAACCATGCATGCCTACCGAATTGTTGTGTAAAAATATTGGTAAATAGAGCCTTCCTTGTTTCCATTCAACCAATAGCAATTGGCGATGAATTAACATATGATTACAGCACAACTTCAACCGAAGACGCTACAACATGGCTAATGGCTTGTAAATGTGGTGCTGGGCAGTTTAATTGCAGAAAAACAATAACAGGATTTTCTTCTATACCAAAATTACAACAACAAAAATATATTGCGAATGGGATGGTTCCAAATTATGTCATTGGATGATAGCGGGCAATGTAAAATATGTGGTGGATGGAATTGTAATGCAGCAATGTATGTAGAAAATGGCGCGTATATAAAATGTAATTTTTTAAAAGGGCTGATTACAGAGATTGTTATGTTAAAACAGTCTAATAACGATTTAGAAATAAAAACACTTACAAAAAATGATATGAACGAACTATTCATTAGTTTAGATCAAAATCTAAATGTATCGCCATACTATGACCAGAAAATATCATATTTACAAAGATCACTTCAACATAAAAATCTTTCAGTAGAAAATAGACATTTTATTTTTCAACGAGCAATAACGAATAAATATCCATTTTTAGTTGAGGGGCAATTTACAAATATAATAAATGAAAATATGTCAGATTTTATTAATTTTCTAAAACATAATATGGATGATGAAGAAGAAAACACGCTAATTGAATTTATTAAATGCAGAGCTCATAAGATCTTTTATGCGCTCACATTGTTTTTTCGATTAGACCGTCCAAAACTATCAGAGTTTTTAGAAGAAATCATGTATGAAACAATTATTGAGAGGCATGTGCCAGGACAAATTGCCCACTTCACAAGCGGGAACTGGTCAGTATATAGAATTGTTGAAGAATACAAAAACGCAAATCTTGGTAAAGCATTACTTACAATAAAAAAAATAACATCGCCAGTATATATAAATTATGAAATAGCTAATTTTATAAAAAGATATCCCGAAGCAACAAAATACGGAATGTTAGTATAATGCCAAAAGTATATCATTGTAAAAATGTGCCATATGATGTTGATGCTGTGTATGTGGCAAGACCCACAAAATACGGTAATCCTTATAGCCACAAGGACGGAACGCTTGCCAAATTCAAAGTAGAGACACGCGAAGAGGCTATTGCAAAGTATGAAGAGTGGATCCGAAACCAACCAGAATTAATTGCTATGGTGAAAAAAGAACTGAAAGGTCGGGATGTGTCTTGCTGGTGTTTCCCAGCACGATGCCACGGCGATGTTTTAATAAAAATCGCAAACGAAGACTAAAAAACATTATACTGGTGATATAGTATGATGTATGCAACTAAACTATATCCTCAACGATCTCGATCGCCAAATAACAGTAGCTAAAACCGAATTAGTCTTTCTTGAAGAAAGAAAACAAGCCCTTGCAAAACTTGCAATAGAATTCCCTGACGCACACTATGAACGAAATTATGTGTGTGTCGATAATCTATGGGAAAAAATGACTTGTATGCGTATTGCCTGGGGATATGGCAACAATTCATATGGCTATTATTCTACGATAAATGTTAGATTTTCCGTTGGCAAAAAAGATATGGTAAATAATGTTAGATTACACTCATATCCATACAACAATATTGTGGCAAACATAATGACATTGCCAAGTCAAAGTCGTATTCAGCAGAGAACAAGAGAACTAACAGTTTTAGATTACGGTAGTCTAATTCCATTAGAATGCCCAAAACGAAAAGATTTTATGAAAAGGGTTAGAAACTATTTATTGAACTTGTTAACAGAAAAAAATATGAAACTAAATGACAATTCATATAATGTAGATGAATTTAATAAGTTAATGTTATTGAAATGAAAAAGATGTATTTAAGTCCATATATTGACACAAGCGGTCAATCACAACTATTTTCGGAAATGTATAAAAGAAAATTGCTCGCTAATCCAAGTGAAAATTATTGCTTCATATGTAAGTTTTCAGGTCATAATTATTATGAAGCAATACCGTTTTCTTACTTATATTATAAGTTACCACAGGTAAAATATTCATCATTGGATGAGGCTACAACCGCGTTGGATAAATTATTATTAGATGAGGGTTATATTTTTCTAACCCAAAATCAATGGGATAACTTGCAGTTATTAATATGAATAAACCTGAATGTAAAATTTATACTAGTGGAAACAAATTTTGGGTTCTCAATGGCAAACTTCATCGGGAAGACATCAATCCCGAAACGGGATTGACATGTCCTGCTATTGAGTATTTTAATGGAGACAAACGCTGGTATCTCAATGACAAACTTCATCGAGAAGATGGACCTGCCATTGAGTATGCTAATGGAGGAACTGAATACTGGATCAGTAATAAACACATTCCACAACTCGATAACAAACGAATCTATGGAAAAAACTTGCAAAAGTTTTTGCTACTAATATGAATAAGTCTAAGTGTAAAGTCCTTGCTAATGGAGGCAAATCTTGCATCTGATGAAATATCTTTCACCTTGGTGGGGCGAAAATGACGAAAATATAACACGGTGCAACATAAAAACAGGCCATCCAATAATGCTTATATCCTTTTACAACAATGCATATGTGATATATGTTGCGGATCATTTACCCATTATTCATAATAATGAATTTACCACCATTGAAAAAGCAAAGCAGTATGCGGATAATTATATAGTTAATAACGGTTTTATATTATTGACACAAGAACAAGTAGATAAGATGAGTATATTAATATGAAAATATATACATTAGGAAATGGGTTTATTGCAAGCCATTTACAATATAACATTATATTAGAGCGAGTTTCGCCAAATGAAAAACAAATAAAAGAATTGCTAAATTGGTATAAGCCAGATATTTTAATAAATTGTATTGGACGAACAGGTAGCCCAAATATAGATTGGTGCGAAAATAATAAAGAAGAAACATTTACAACTAACGTTGTTATTCCAACAATGATAGCAGACGAATGTGAAAAATTAAATATTCGTTTCATTCACCTTGGGAGCGGGTGTATCAACTATGGGGCTTCACCAAACTTCCGTGAAGAAATGCATCATACAAATTATAATGAAATTATTCCATATAAAGTTCGTATTGATACTGGATGGAAAGAAACAGATATAACTAATCCACTATCATATTATAGTCAAACAAAATATATAGCAGACAATAATTTAAAAGAATTGCCTAATACAACAATTCTTCGTCTTCGTATGCCAATATCAGCAAAGAAACATCCGAGAAACTTACTAAACAAACTTATAAAATACAAACAAATTTTGGATGAGCCTAACTCGATGACATTCGTTTCCGATTTAGTGAATGCAATAGATTTTGTTATAAATAAGGAATTACTCGGTATATATAATGTAGCGAGTCCAAAACCCCTTAAACATTCGGATTTATTGGAAGAATATCGAAAATATGTGTCAAGCCATTCGTATCAAAGAATAAGTAAAGAAACATTGGAGAAGATGGTTGTTGCACCAAGATCAAATTGTATATTAGATATGTCAAAAATACAAAACGAAGGATTTAAGTTTGGTGATACGGATATGCTTGTGCGTGAATGTATTAATAATTATATTAAGGAAATTAATGACTGATAGTAAATTGCGTGTTGAATTAGAAAAAGCAATAGATGGAAACGGAAACACTTATTACATAGGAAAACTAAAAGCCCCAATTACAATAGATTGTAAAGATGGTGTATGCTTCGTAATTTTCACTTCGGTTGAAGACAACGAAGAAATGCAAATTAATAGTATTTTACCGCCAAAAGGCAAGATCAGATATGATGACAGACGAAATCAAAAGTTTTGAGCAATTATGGAACGAAGTAGAAAAGCGTTCGCTTCAAGTAAATAAAAACGATGATTCGATTCATTTATTAGATGATATTGGGGTTATACTTGGTGAAATTCAAAGAAATATTCACGAAGATAACGAATTACCAGAAGATATAAAATCATCAATTACATCCGATTTAATCGGAGAACTGCTATATAACATATCAACAATAACTGCCCGTGAAAATGTTAATATATGGTTGGCATTGAAAAAACATATGGATAATACCTAATACATTATGTGAAGTATTGTTTTTTACTATTATGTTTTTTATGTAGTTGCGGTGGCACATTCAGGATTTATGACGACACGCATGTAGGCTATTACAAAAGCCCCGATGGTCAATTTTCTTGTCGTGCAGCTTCTTGCTGCTATCCTTACAAAGAAAAAATGAGAGTGTGTATTATTACTGATATGAGTGGTATTATGATATCAGCAAAATACATTCCTGAAAAGTAAATTATTTTACCATTGATACAAAATAAACACCAACAACAAAGTTTTTCATATTGTCAGGCAGAATACTATAAGCGAATTGTTGAAAGTTTTTCTCAATTTTGTCTTGTATGTCTGGTGTGGTCATTTTTGGAAGATTTATTGTAGCACCTATGTTTTTATTTTGCGTATCAATAGATACAGTTATATCAGATGAGTTATATTTTCCTTGGACATAGCTTGGAACTATTGCAAAAAGTCTATCTTGTAATTTTTGTTTAAGATTGTTAGGATCAACGGATTGTGTTGCAAGACGATTTAGAAGCATTTTACGAGCAGCAAACTTGCTGCCAGATTGTTTTGATGTTTGCCCAAGTAGATATACCGATTCCTCACGATTGCTTGCTATGCTCATAATTAAATCGTCAAGTCCAAGTGATAACTTACCTTCTTTTTTCATCGTGTCATAAAACGACTGACTAAATTGTAAAAATTGTTTCTCAATCTTCATTGAGGTATCCAGTGGATCGTCGCCACTCGATTTTTCTAAAATCTTGTGGATAAATTGTAATTGAAGTTGGGGGTCGAGGGCATCGCTACCAAATAACCCGATCATTCGTTCGGCTGCACTATCTGCATTTTCAGAACTCGACTTGTAGATTCTTTCGAACAGAAGGTGATCGCCATAAAATGCCTGCCCCTTCGTAATCCAATGTGAGTTTTGATGAGTTAAATATATTGCTCGCAAGTAAGCAACATACATATTCGCTAATTCTTCGATGGTTCGCATAGAAATATCCTGAACATATACCATAATATACCTAAAAGTATTTTGATGTAAGGTATTGTAAAATAAATATCTTTTACAATAAAACTATTTAAAGTATGTTCATTTAGCTGTTATTGACATATTTTGTAGAAAATCACACATTCAGTCAAAATGCTGGGGGAAAAGAACCTTTTTAGGAGATATGGGGAAATAGATATATACGTTAATTAACGTTAACAGTTAACGTTTAAGGATTTTTTCTACCTGATATAGTAAGGTCAGATGTTAGAAGATCTACCAGAAGTTTCACTAAAACATATTCTTCCGATCATAGATCGTGTTCATAACCGCTATCCTACAATATCTAAGATAGAAGTAATACTAATTATTAAAGCATTATTAGAAATTATTAGAGAGTTATTAGTTTTAGGAAAAATTGTTTCAATCAATGATTTATTCGATCACGCACATATTTTACATTACATTGTAAAAAGAAACGGAAATATTTTTCCGTCAGTGAAAGTTAGAGTTCAAACACCAAGAGATATGAAATGATAAAAACATGGACTAATGAAAATCAAAATTGGTATCAGGGAATAATTGGAGATACCTGCTGGTTCGGTGCGGAAAAAATATTGATGTCAAGTGGAAATAGTTATTATAGTTATATTAGTTTTGCTCTTAAAGATGGAAAAGTAATTACAAAAAAATATGAATATATGATGATTGATAAATTGATAGAGATAGCAGAAAAATATTTATTACTAATATAGGAAACATATGGAAGAGGATAATATACAAGAAAACATAAAACAATTTTCAAACGAAAAACTATGTGAGATAATTGTTTCTAATCGCTACCTCGGTGTTCTTCGAGAAGAAGCGCTTGCGTGCATGCATGAACTTGCATGGCGTCGAGAGCAAGGTGAAATTTTCGCTTACGAGCAAAAAATAGAAGAATTATTATTGTCGCTCCCAAAAATTAACCTCAATCTGAAAGAAGTTATGAACTATAATAAACTTGGAAAAATTATATGAATAATAATTTAAAAAAAGAAATCATTCTAAACATTTTCAATGTGATGGGGGTATTCAGAGACAAAACTAATTTTTCGGCTTCAACGTTAAATGAGCCACTGATTGAAGAAAAGTTTCTTCTAAGTAAAAAACTTGGTTTTGAGACAGAAGATGGAAAACGGGAAAACCCAATTTTTGCTGCCATGACTAAAATTGAAAATAATGTTATTAAAATTATGATTGCCGATATTATTGATGAAATACCCGAGTATGCAATAATTATGCAGATGGATAACTTCCCGTCGATCGCAATGCGGTTGTCGCTGGATGATGAGGATTTTGGAACGATTGCGTTTTTGGTAGATGATCATTGGATAGAAATCGGCACAAACGCGCAAGCACGCATACTTATGGGTGTAGAAAATTTAAGTGAGATTTTTTGTATGTGGGAAAAGATGACAAGTTATGATGATATGTATAAAGTGTTGGTTAGTTTTGTTAATTATGTAGAGGGTATATGAAAAAATATCTTTTGCCTTGGGAAAAAACTATTGATAAAAGTAATTGTAATGCTCCATGTCTTATTAGAAGTGTTTATGGTAGAAAAACATCATATCAAATAGTATTTATTGATAATAAATGGTGGGCTTGGGACGATGATTCTGGTGATAGTTTGCCATATGATTCCGTAGAAGAAGCAATGGAAGTGGCGGACGATTGTTTTCGTAATAGAGGCTACGTATTATTGACAGAGAAAACGGCATTATTGATATGAATATAAGTAGTCGAAGTTCCGCTATTAAATATATAATTAAAGATTGGAAACACATTACAAAATACAGTAAAAGAAGTTTAAGATCATTTTGTAATGATAGTTATATTGCCGAAACATGTATTCATTTAATGTATGAATTCAATATAACCATTGAAGATATAGAGAAGTATATATTATTACTATGAAACCAAATCATTATACAAAACGACAATTATTCCAATTAGTAATAAATAAACTAAAAGGTAAGCGTATTCATAAATATCATATCATATCAGTAATTAATATATTCGTTGATGAATTGATAAACGAATTAAAATCTGGCAACAAAGTAAAGATAGATAATTTTGCCACATTCCAGTTAAATGTTCTTCCGCCAAGAATTGTATGGAGCATTGTTTCAAGAAAAAAAATGATGACAAGAGGTGTTCGAGCACTGAGAATTAAGTTAGGTAAAAAGTTGAAAAAGTATTTATTAAATGCGTAGAAAACAAAGATCAATATACTATACTTGTTCTGCTATAAAAGATAATAAACTTATATCTATTCAGTTAGAATCTGGCAATAGGCAAATCGCAACAGATATATTCCAAAAACAATATAATATTTTACCAGAAGTAATCCTTGGACCATTTTATGAAAAACAACGAACTAACGACCCCAAACCGCCAAAACAAAAAATCGATCCAAAACCAAAAAAGATACAGCAACGCCATAATAATGTAAAATTAGGTATGTTGAATACTAATCACGGAACATATGATGGATGGAATATTACTTATATTCCGGTAAAAGAAGAACCAGATTTAGCGTTCGTGTTTTATAACAGTAGGATTGATAAAGTGAAAATACCAAAACCATATAAGACAATAATAGAAATTAAGGATATTATATCAAAATGAAAAAATCGTTCATCAAACAAATGAAACAAAAACTAATTGCACAAAAAACCGAGATATTGGAAAAGTGCAATCGCCATAATACAGAAATAGATGTTGCTGGTGATGAAATTGATATCATACAGGCGCGCGTAATCGCGCTCGCTGATGCTCGTCTTGCAAATAGAGATAAAGATAATCTTGCTAAAATTGATGCAACATTGAAACGAATTGAAGAAAATACATTCGGTGAATGCCAAGAATGCAATGAAGATATTGATGAAAAACGATTGATGATAAATCCTGCGTTTATTACTTGTATATCTTGTGCGGAGCATTTAGAGATGTTGAAAAGGAAGCACGGTGGCTAATAATTGCGCATATTTAGGATATGCCACAGCCATCAAAACCAAATAGAGCCAAAGATCCTAAGGCGGAAGCCGTTAAGGCAAGTAA
>Ga0265339_10003555_pt1 | contig 10889 bp, 6 predicted proteins | sample 4CB219metaG_FD_202085 | JGI IMG/M metagenome (GOLD analysis project Ga0265339, IMG submission 202085) | Rhizosphere microbial communities from Carex aquatilis grown in University of Washington, Seatle, WA, United States - 4-CB2-19 metaG | ecosystem: Host-associated > Plants > Roots > Rhizosphere...
ACAGCAGGCGCAGCTCGAGCGCGGTCAAGGTGACGTCGTGATCGTCGACCTGCACGTTGGGCGCATCACGGTCGATGCGCAGGCGGCCAAAGGTGATGGCGGGAGCAGCCAACGGCGCGGCAGCGGGCTCGAGCGAGGTCGCCGGCTGGGATCGCCGGAGGATCGCCTGGACGCGCAGCAGCAACTCGCGCACGCTGAACGGCTTGACGACGTAGTCATCGGCACCCAGCTCGAAACCGACCACGCGATCGACCTCGGCACCTTTCGCCGTGACCATCACCACGGGGGTCGCGCGAGTCGCGGGGTTCCGCTTCAGACTCCGGCAAACCTCGAGGCCGGAAATATCGGGCAGCATCAGATCCAGGATCACCAGATCCGGAACGCGCTCGGTGGCCATCGACAGCACTGGCGCCCCGGTATCGGACACCTCGACGTCGTAGCCGAGCTCTCGGAGGTTGTAGCTGATGACCTCTTGCAGGTCGCGCTCGTCCTCGACGACCAAGACGCGCGTCATGGCCGAGTTTCTAGCACCTTCTGGACCAAAACGCGCGGCAAGGCCCTGTGACATTCAGGTGACAGAGCCGTTGACATAAGGCCGGACCTCATCGATAGAAGGCGTGGCACTAATGGCCGTTGTCATCTGCATCGTCGTCATAGCCCTGGTCTTCGACTACATCAACGGCTTCCACGACGCGGCGAACTCGATCGCCACGGTGGTCTCGACGCGCGTGCTCTCGCCGCGCATGGCCGTGGCGTGGGCGGCGTTTTTCAACTTCGTGGCGTTCGTCTTCTTTCCGCTGCACGTCGCCAACACCATCGGCAAGGGGATCATCGATCCGCACGTCGTCGACAACACCGTGGTGGCGGCGGCGCTGATTGGCGCGATCGGCTGGAACCTCATCACCTGGTGGTACGGTATCCCGTCGAGCTCGTCGCACGCGCTCATGGGCGGCTTGATCGGCGCCGGCATCAGCAAGGGCGGCACCAGCGTCCTCGGCTGGTCGAAGATCACGCAGACGGCGGTGTTCATCATCCTATCGCCGATCATCGGCCTCCTCATCGGCGGCGCGCTGCTGGTGGCCGTCGCCTGGATCCTGCGGCGCTTCACGCCGGGCAAGGTCGATCGCTGGTTCCGGCGCCTGCAGCTGGTGTCCGCCGCGCTGTTCAGCCTGGGACACGGCGGCAACGACGCGCAGAAGACCATGGGCATCATCTCGGTGGCGCTGTTCGCCAACGGGCTCACCGGCTCGACGTTCGTGGTGCCGTTCTGGGTGGTGCTGGTCTGCGCGCTGGCGATGGGACTGGGTACGCTCTCGGGCGGCTGGCGCATCGTGCGCACGATGGGGATGAGCTTGACCAAGCTCAAACCGGTGCAGGGCTTCTGCGCAGAGACCGGCGGCGCGGCGATGCTGTTTCTGGCCACCGCGATGGGCATACCGGTGTCGACGACGCACACCATCACGGGCGCGATCGTCGGCGTCGGCTGGGTGACGCGGCCGAGCGGCGTGCGATGGGCCGTGGCGCTGCGCATCGTATGGGCCTGGCTGCTCACGATCCAGTCGGCGGCGCTGATTGCCGCGGCCAGTTACTATGCGCTGCGCGCCTTTCAGCACTGAAGACTCTCTAAAGTCGCAGGTCGATGTTAATGTTTCGCCGCCGCGCCCCCGCGGCGCTTGGCTTTCATTTCAAGCGGGAACTCCCGCACCCTGCAAGAGGTCCCCTAATGCGCCATACTGCTCAGCTTCGTTCGAGTTGGTCGATCACGGCGTCCGCTTCGGCGGCCGCCTTCGCGCTGCTGATCTCCGGCTGCGTCAAGGAACCGGGCGCACCAGGCGCCAGCAACATGGGCTCGTCGAGCTCGATGTCCGCGCCGGCCGGGAAAAAGGACGAGCCCGAAGCGCCGGTGGTCCCGCGTACCAAGGGCGAGAACATCTTCGCCGGCGTGAAGTGGTGGATCGACCCGTACGCGAACGCGACGCTGGCAGTGAAGCGGCTCAAGAACAGCAATAACCTGGAAGACTCGCAGCTGATCGCCAAGATCGCCGACAACGGCGGCGCCGACTGGATCGGCGACTGGACGCCCAACGTCGAGAACTGGGTGCACAAGCGGGTGAAGCTGATCAACAAGAACAAGGCGTTTCCGCTGTTCCTCGCCTACAACATCCCCAAGCGCGACTGCGGCCAGTACTCGGCCGGCGGCGCGACGGCGGGCGATGCGTACAAGGCCTGGATCTCGGCGTTCGCGCGCGCGATCGGTCCGCAGCGCGCGGCAGTGGTGCTCGAGCCGGATGCCCTGGGCCTGCTGAAGAAGTGCCAGTCGGAGGCTGATCAAAAGGAGCGGCTCGAGCTGCTGCGCTTCGCGGTGCACGCGTTCGAGGCGCAGATGAACACCGCCGTCTACATCGACGCGGGCAACGCCGGCTGGATCGAGGCGCCGGAGATGGCGAAGCGGCTCAAGGACGCGGGCGTCGACGACGCCGACGGTTTCGCGCTCAACGTCTCGAACTACAAGACCACCGAGGCGACGATCAAGTATGGCAAGGAGATCTCCAAGCGTCTCGGCGGCAAGCACTTCGTGATCGACACCAGCCGCAACGGCAAGGGGCCGCCCGAGGTCAAGGGCGACGTCGAGGCCGCCTGGTGCAACCCGTCGGGCCGCGGCCTGGGCACCCCGCCGACGACCAACACCGCGGATCCGGCCGTCGACGCCTATTTGTGGCTGAAGAAGCCCGGCGAATCGGACGGCCAGTGCAACGGCGGCCCCAAGGCCGGCATGTGGTGGCAGGAGAAAGCGCTGGAGCTGGCGAAGAACGCGAGCTTCTAGGCGGTCGGGCCTCGCTGAGGGCCCGGCCCGCGCGCGCCAGACGGACGCGCGCGGGCTGGCAGGGTCTCTGGAAGAATCGCTCCTACTGCAATCCCACCCGCCGCTCGATCACGGGCACCCCCCGCCAAACCCTCCGCCAATCGTCACGTTGGTGCAGAAGCTGCCCGCGTTGAACGTGGCGGTCGCGATCTCCTGCTGTTGATCGGTGGCGGTCACCGTCACGTGGTCGAAGATCTGCGCGGTGGTGCAGACGACCGCGGGCGGCGAGGAATTGGCGCTGATGTCATACGCGAACTTTCCATCCGCACCGACGGTGAACGTGCCGAGCGTCCTCGGACCTAGCGTCGCTCCATTGTTGTCCGGAACGTTGGTCATGGTGAGAGTGACGGTGGTCCCGGGCGTGAAGTTCGAGCCACCGCCGCAGAGCTCCACGGGCGACGAAGCGAGCTGCGTGTTGTTCCCAGCAACCGTCAGCGTCGGCAGCGCCGGCGGAGTGACGACGGGGCTGAGCTGCGTGATCAACCCGCATCGTGGCGATCCCCAGCCCGTCACCTGATCGTAGCCGGCGACGGTGGTGTACTGCGTGCCGTCGCACGCCGCTTGGGCCGCCGAGCCGTCACTGACGTCGTGGAAGCTCGTCGTGTAGCTCGCGCTACGACCAATCGAATAGAAGGTCGGGTTCGGAAAGCCGATCTTGCCCTTCGCCTGGTTGCTCTGATTGGCGAGGGCCATGAACCCCGCCCACAGTGGGGTCGCGGCGCTCGTGCCACCGATGGTGCCCCTCGTACCCTTGGTCTCGCCGCCAGCCTTGCAGCCGGTGTAGATCGAGATCGTCCCGCCCTTGCCGTCCGGCACGACCGTGCACTGCACGTTGCCCTTGCAAACCGTTGGATCGCCCACTTTGCCGCCAACCCCTGGAAGTCCCACGTTGTCGCAGGTGGAGTAAACGACATAGATGTTGGTCGACGGCATCGAAACGTCCGGCGCGTTGCGCGACGTCGTGGACAGCTTCGGGTTGCCGGGATTCGCGTTGGCCTGCCAGGCAGGAAACGACACCGCAGGCATGACGCCGCCGCCGCTCCCCGCCCATCCGCTCTCGCTCAGGTACGTGCCAGCCGAGAGGTTGAGCTCCGTCCCGCCCACGATCGTGATGTAGGGCATGTCGAACGTCATGTTGGCCCCCTGGGGCGCCGAATTGCACGACGAGTTCACCGGCTGCGGAGCGGACGCGATCGCGTACGACCCGAAGTCCAGGCTGGCTTCGAAGAAGGCTTGCCCCTGCGCCGCCATGAGCGTGTGAAGCTGCGGCGTCGTCGCGCTGGTCGGCAAGTACCAGGACGACGTGAGCTCGGCAATATTCGGCTGGTTGACCATGGCTTCCAGGGTCAGGTCCACGTTGTTGCCCTCGAACACGACCACCTGCGCGCCCGGCGCCATCGCGATCGCCATCTCGATGTCGAGCGAGGCTTCCAGGCCGAGGCCGCCATCGTCGCTCGCCAGCGGGGTCGGCGTCGCGCCGTCCGGTGTGCCGGACACCGTGATCGTCGGCGTCGACACGCCGGTGACCCCCGTGCTGGTGATGTAGTTCTGAATATCGCTCTGATTGAAGCCGGTGCCGTTGGTGAAGACGCCCACGGTCTGGCCCGCGCCGGTCAGCGCGGCGCAGGTCGACGTGGTGCCCAGATACCCGTCGCGAAAATCGTTCGACTGGAATCCGCCCGGCGGGTTGGGCGCCCGGCCTCCGCTCGCCGCGACACGCGCCGGGATGAAGTTGTCGATACCGGACAAACCGAGCACCGGCGTGGCCAGGTCGATCGTCGGCGGCCGATCGGGCGTGTAATAGATCGTCCCATCATCCCGCCGTCCGGTGATCAGGTTGACGAAGAACGCCTTCTCGATCTGCGCCACCGTGCCGATGAGGCCGGCCACCATATGGGTCGGCTGCGAAGAAACCTGGAGGCCGTTCAAGGCGGCCCAGGCGGTGAGCGTGGAAAAATCAGCAGAGGTCGGCAAGTACGTCGCCGCGAGATCGGCCGGCGTGAGCCACTGCCGATACGTGGGGCTGGCTGGATCGGCGGCGGCGTCGATCTTCGACTGCAGCGTGGCGAGATTTCGCAGAGGCAGGCTCAAGGCGACCGTGAGCACCTGGTCTTTCGGAAGCGACCCGACCTGGGGGGATGTCGGCGGCACGCTGTACGTGGTGATGGGCTGCGACCCGTGCGGGGCGCGGCAATCAGGCGCGGTGATGCCGAGGTTGGTGACGAGCTGACCCTTCACGTACACCGCGTAGTGCGGGTCGGAGTGAAAGGGCTGCCCCGTGCCGCACGCGCTGTACCACGTGTTCGAACCGGGGCTGAACGGCGCGAAGCTCGAGAGGTTGATGGCCGTCTGCAGGTTCGACCAAGTGAAGCCCGGGCCGATCGTCGTCGTGTCCGTCGTGCTGACGGTGATCTCCCAGTTGGCTTGGTGCTGTGCGTCCGGCCCGCAGGCGGTGAACGCCGCCGGTGAAGCCGTCACGTTGGCGACCGGATGGACGCAGGTGCCACCGGCGTTCGTCACGCAGCCGCCATAGAAGACGTGTGGCACCACGGGGCTGCCGGTCGTGTCGTTGACCCAGAACTTGACTGTGACGTCGCTCAGCTTGACCGCAGCGGAGCCGTTGTTCGTGACCTTGAAGTACGACTGCGCGCCGTTGCCCCAGCAGGAGTTGCCCGACACCTGAAGGTCCAGATTCGTGGTGCTCAGCACCACGGCAGATGCTCGGCTTTCTACCGGTTCGTCCAGTCCAGAAGCGTGATTACAGCCCACCGCCGCCAGCAACGCGCTTCCGATGAAGCCCAACCTAAAGATTCCACACCGCCTGATGATCCTCATGAGTTCTCCTTGTAGAGAGAGGTCGATTTCACACTGGTCTTGGCCTCTCAACTAGAACGACACAGCCCGCGACGACTTGTCGCACGCAAATGCGCGTCGGCGGGCGCCGCGCTTCGCGCAAGGGCCGTGTCAGATTGGCGCTATCCTCGAATCAACCGACTAAGGAAGGCGCGCAGCGGATCCTCGATCGTCGCGGGATCCACACCCCACGACTTTCCCAACGCCGCCGCGATCTCCGCGATCGAGCGGCGGCCGTCGATCATCGAGATCACCCCGTTGGTGAACACCGCCGATCTTCGCAGCGCCTCCCAGTCGGGCAGGCGCGGGATCGCCGCCCGCGGATCGGTGATCCACTTCGGATCGACCGCGGGCAAATCGACCGTCGGGATCGCGGCGGTCTTGTGCGCCGCAAAGCCAAAGATGGTCTCCACCCGGTGCGAGCCGCTGTCGGGTGACGCGAAGTAAGGGACTGACTCGCGCGTCTCGTTGTCGATCGCAAAGCCGCCCTCGGTGACGAGCTCGCGGATCTCCTCGATCGTGTACTGGCGCGACGCCGCGCCATTGAAGCGCAGCGGCCCGAAGTTGATCCAGCGCCCCGACGGGCGGAGCACGCGGTTGATCGCCGCCGCAGTCACGCGCGGGTCGACGTCGGTGGCGTCGATGAACCAGGGCGTGACCACCAGGTCGACCGACGCCGGCGGCAGCGGCGGGCGCAGCCCATCGGCGATCACGAACGCCAGCGTGTCATCGATGGGGAACCGGCAGCGTAACGTTCGGCGCAGCACGACCCCACCCTGCCCGTGCGGCCCGATCGGAAATTCGTGCAGGGTCACCTCGCGGCCCGCCGCCAGCTCGGCAGCCACCAGCAGCGGCAGCGGGTTGATGTCCAGCGCCACGACGAGCGCCGGCCTTACCGTCCGCTGGAGATCGACCGCCAGCCGCCCCGCCCCCGCGCCGAAGACCGTGACCGTGCCCAGCGGTTCTCCCTCGCCCGCTGCGTCGAGCAGCCGGCATACCAGCGCCAGCGCCGCGTCGGACTCGGCCTCTCCCCAGACCCAGTCGCGAAACAGGTTCTCTGAGAACTTGAGCACCTCGTAGTCGGCGGAGGGTGCGCTCGCCGTCGGGATCAGCGCCGGAGCCTGCGGCTGCGCCGCGGCGCCCTGCAACGGCGCGAGCAGCTGCGCGAGCACGTCGCGATCCGCCGACAGCGCCGCCATGATCGCGATCAGCCGCTCGCGCGTGCTGCGCAGCAGCCCGTCGGCGCTGCGTTCCACGTTGAGCTCGGCGATGCGCCGCGCGGCCGCAGTCAGGTAGTGGTCGGCGCGCTGAGCCCAGCGCGCGCGCCAGAGCCCGGGATCGGGGACCAGGCAAGGGACGTTGCCGACCGACGGATACGCGACGCCGCACGCCGCGCACGCCCAGCCGTCGCTGGTACGGGCGGCGGTGAGCGAGCCACCGCAGCGCGGGCACGCCAGTGTCCGCGCAACGGCAGCGCCCAGCATGCGCCCCGATCCCGTCAGCGCAGCAGGCCTGCTAGTGGCCCGGTCCACTGTTTGTCCGACCCTAGGCTCGGCAGATTCACGCCGAAGATCGGAGCCAGCGCCAGCCAGACATCGTTTGTCGGCCGGTTGTTGTTGTTCGAGTTCGTGTCGGGGAGTGAGCCGCCGGTGATCTTCAGGAACTGGCCGCCGTTGATGCCGGTGTTCTTGCCGCCGAACACCAGAAACGGAAGATTGCGCTGATCGTGATCGTACGCGCGCGCGACCTCGCTCACGTAGACCACCACTGTGTTGTCGAGCAGCGTGTTCCCGTCGAAGTCGGTGGTGGCGTCGAACTGCTGCAACGCCGTCGCCGTCTGCTGGTTGTACCACTCGTCGATCTGCGCGATCCAGGACATCGTCGACACGTCGGTCGTGTGCGACGGCGGGTGCTCGGGCGACGACACGGATCCATTGGCCAGCGCCGCTCCCTGGAACGGGCTCGGGAATACGACCCAGTTGGTCCCCGCCGACCACATGAACGTGCCCACGCGCGCCAGGTCGCACGAGAACGCCGCCTGCATCAGCTGCAGCTGCTGCTGCCCGAGCTGCTGGTGCGGGTGGTTGCTGGCATCGGTCGGGTCATAGTAATCCGCGCCGCTGAGCTTGCTTCCCCCCGCCGCACCCAGGTTCTGCCCGTTGAAGACGGTGGCGCCAGTGCCGGCGTTGACGTTCTTGATCGCCGCCGGCGGCGCCGGCTGCTGCGCGCAGGTACCGGGCGTAAGCCCCGCGGACAGGCTGTTCTCCAGCTGGCGGATCGACTCGCCGTAGACGTCGAGCTTGGAGGTCTCGGTCGAAGGCACCAGCGTACGCAAGCGCGCCATGTCGGCCATCATGAAGTCGAGCACGCTCTTGTTCTGCGCCAGCATCGTCATCGCCTGCGCCGGATCGGTCACCATCGATCCGCCGAACATCCGCATGTAAGTCAGCAGCGGCGTGGTCTCGGGCGCCAGGGGGTTGCGCTGCGAGACGATGTCGGCGGCGCCCACGTTCAGTGGACCGTAAGACAGCGTGCGCGGTGCGACCTCATCGCGATCGGAGCGGACGTCGGCCGCCAGCTGCAGCGACTGGAACGGCGTGCGCGTCGGCGACATCGGTCCGCCCAGCACCGGCGACTGCGCCAGAAGGATCTGATCGATCGAGGCACCACCGGCGACGAAGTCGGCCTGGCTGTTCGGCGCTAGCCCCAGGTTCGGCTGGCCGGTCATGATCGCGACCATGCCGCCTTCGTGCGTGTTGGTCCCTTCCCTGCCCGACACCTTGCTGTCGCAGACGATGTTGACCCCGTCTATCATCACCATCTTCGGCTGCAGCGGCGTGAACGGTGCGCTGTTCACCGGCAGCGCGAAGCTGGTGGTCGTCCCCGGCACCGGTGGCCGCCATAGGTCGGCCGCGCCGCCCGCGGGCGGTCCCAGCTGTGTGCCCAGCGAGTGGTGGATGACCAGGAACCGCAACGGTGCGGGCTTTCCCTGCGCGCGCGCCTCGATGTTGCGCAGCAGCGGCAGCATCAGCGTCGATGCGCCGCAGCCACGAATGAACGCGCGGCGCGAAACCTTGTACGACGTCACTGGGAGCCTCCTCGGCGGGTCTGGACGAATACAGCGGTCGCGACCTGTTTCAGCAGCGTCGACAGCTTGCCGTCACCGCGGTTGAACAGCCCGCGCACGCTGTCGACCTCGCAGGTGTTGTTCACGGTGACGGTGCTCGCGTTGTCTTCGGGATCGGGCACCGTCGATACAGCGAAGCGCCCGAGCGCGTAGCTGACCATCATCATCGCCGCGCAGTCCGTGAACTCGTGGTTGTCGACGATCGCCTTCGCGAACGCCACCGGTCCGGTGATCGGCGTGTGCAGCGGCGCCGCCTTGGGGAACTTCGAGAAGTCGACGGTCTCGGTGATCGGATCCGGATCGTTGTCCGCGGCCGAGTACATCGTGCGGTGGTTTCCGACCGGATCCAGCTTTTCCAGCATCAGACCGTACGAGTCCATGCTCTGGTGGCAGCTGGAGCAGAACGGGTCGCCCAGGCGATACTTCGCCTTGTCGAGCTCGGTCGGCAGCATCGCGAGCAGCTGGATGATCGTCGGCGAGCTGAGCAGACCGGGCGGCGGCGGCTTCAGCGCATTGCCGCAGATGACGTAGTCGTGGATCTCTTTCCCGCGGTGGACGATCGACGTCGTCGCCGGGTCGGACAGCGACCAGATGAAGCCGGGCTGGGTGATCATGCCGGCGCGCGGCTGCGGATCGGCGACGCCGAGGAATCCATCGGCGCGCGCGCCCGCGCCGGTGCCGTAGGGCAACCCGTACAACGCCGCTAGCCGCTGGTTCACGAACAGCTTGTTCGACGTGAGTAACTCGGTGACGTGGCCCGAGCTCTTCCAGAGCACATCGTCGACGAAGTCGGTCGTCGACGTGAGGATGTCGCTCTCCAGCGTCGCCTGCACGTCCTGGCCCATGGGAACCATAGACGCGACCGCATCGGAGATGAGGCTCGGGTCCTTGGTCTTGATGACCAGCTGCGGGACGTTGAACCAGGACACGACGACGTTGTCGATGTTCTGCCTCACGGCGTCGGTCTGCAGCAACCGATCGACCTGTTTGGCGAGCCCCTGCGACGTCCCGAGGCTGCCGTCAGCCGCCGCCGCGAGCAACGGCGCATCCGGAGTCGAGTTCAAGAAGGTGTACCCGAGCTGCGTCGCGACCTCGTAAGGCGTCAGTGTGGTGTTCCCGGTCGACGGATCCGGCGTGCCGCCGAACTCGGTGCGAAAGAGGAACGAGGGCGATTGCAGCAGCGCCTGGACCATCAAGCTGATGCCGGTGTTGAAGTCCTGAAGGCGCCCCTGGGCGTAGACGTTCATCAGATTGGCCACCTCGTCGGGATCGAGGGGCCGCCGGAAGGCGCGCGCACCGAAGTTGGTGGCGAACCGCTGCGCGCACGCCGACTCGTCCTCGCCATTGTTGCACGCAGCGAGCGCGGGGATCTGCGGCGCTGCCGCGGCGAGCGCGGTGTTGACCGCGCCGTTGATCGAAAAGGCGAGACCGGGATCGACGCTCAGCGTGTCCGAGCTGAAGAACGCGAACTGCGCGCCGCCGCCGGTGGTCGAGAGCCCCGGGCCGGCCGGCAGACCAAGGAGGTCGCGCACCGAGTTCGAGAACTGCTGCGTCGACAGGCGCCACAACCGCCGCGGCACCGCATCCATCGGCGTGCAATCAGCGGGCACGGGCGGCGGGTTGTCGTTCTGACAACCCGTCACGGTGAAGGCGAACGACCCCGCAGCGACGCTTCCGAGGAGCATCGTCGTGAGCAGCGATCCGAAGCAATTGCGACTCATCCGTGTCCCCCTGGCTTGACTGGGACTCGACCGTGTTGGTGCACGTCGAAGTGCAGTCACACTGCCGGTCAGAAACGGTTCATGAACGGTCCGTGACCGATTCATCCCGGTTTTGCCGATGGGTTCTGGTTACCACATCCGGATGGGCCGCGCGACCGAGGCATCGCACTGTGACCCGAAATCTACAAAACCAGATTGGAAAGCTTCCAAAAACGGCTCCCGAGCCATCCGAATGCAGGGATCCGAATCACGAGACGGAACGCTGGACGCTAGCCGTGCGCCAGACCCTGTGGCGTCAACACGACGTTCTCACCGGGACGAAACG
>Ga0265339_10003558_pt1 | contig 10884 bp, 9 predicted proteins | sample 4CB219metaG_FD_202085 | JGI IMG/M metagenome (GOLD analysis project Ga0265339, IMG submission 202085) | Rhizosphere microbial communities from Carex aquatilis grown in University of Washington, Seatle, WA, United States - 4-CB2-19 metaG | ecosystem: Host-associated > Plants > Roots > Rhizosphere...
GTCAAGTCGGTCGATATGCCGCGCCCGGCGCGGGCAACCTGGGGAAAAAGTCCGCGGCGATCTGCCTGAGGACGGCGAGTGAGGAATATTTCCCCGCTTCCGTCAGGCCCGAGCGCCAGCGAATCCCAGGACGAGCCTATGTCCGTGTGGCATTCCCAGTGCTAGTCCTCTTCACAGAACCCCTCCACGAAGGAGTCAGTGATGAAATACAGAAAGCTCGGAAACAGCGGCGTCCTGGTGAGCTCGCTGTCGCTCGGCACCATGCAGTTCGGCCGCGCGATGAAGATGGGAAGCCTGGACCAAGATCAGACCGACCGAATGGTTCGGTTCGCGATCGATGGAGGCATCAACCTGATCGACACCGCGGATGTCTATAGCCGCGGCGAAAGCGAGACCTTCATCGGGGCCTCGCTGCGGGGCATCCGCGATCGGGTGATCCTGGCAACCAAAGCCCGGCTGCCGATGAGCGATACCGACTTCAATCATTCGGGTGCTACCCGACGGAACCTGATGTACGAGGTCGAGGCCAGCCTGCGTCGTCTTCAGACGGACCACATCGACCTCTATCAGGTCCACGGTTGGGACAGCCTGACGCCTCTGGAAGAAACGCTCCGAACCCTGGACGATCTGGTGCGCTCGGGCAAGGTCCGGTACGTCGGGCTGTCGAACTACCTTGCGTGGCAGGCGGCGGACGCGTTGGCGCTCGCCGAGCGCGAGCACCTGACGAAGTACATCACCGCTCAGATGTACTACAGCCTCGTCGGGCGCGACCTGGAGCACGAGTTCGTGTCATTTGCCGAGTCCCACCGATTGGGGCTCCTCGTCTGGAGCCCGTTGGCGGGCGGTTTCTTGAGCGGCAAGTACGATCGCCAGCACGCGCCCCCGCCCAACTCCCGTTTTGCGGATGCGGGGCGCTTCGTGCCGTTCGATCTCGAGCGCGGGTATCGAATCATCGAGACAGTCAGGGCGGTCGCGGAACGCCACGCCGCCACCGCGGCCCAGATTGCGCTCGCCTGGTTGCTGTCGCGCTCCGTGGTGAGCAGCGTGATCATCGCCGCGCGGACCAACGAGAGGCTCGCGGAAAACATGCGGGCGGTGGAGATCGAGCTCGATCCGCAGGACCTCGAAGAGTTGGATCGCGTCTCCCACCCCGGAGACCCCTACCCCAAATGGATGGTTCTTCAGCTCGATGAGGCCGAAGACCCCAGGCGGCGGGTGCTCGAGCCGACTCGTTCCCACCGGAAGGATCTGCGCGAAACCCGCTGGTCGACCGAACCGTGACTGGCACTGTATCCTCTCGCCACGGGCCATGCGGTTAGCACGCAAGCTCATACTGGCGGTGGTCGTCGCCATCTTGCTGGTGGTGGTTGCGTACGATTATTCCGCCGTCAAGGAGGACATTCGCGACCGCCAGGAACGCGTCGCCGATGACGTCGCCACCATGGGCTACGGACTCAGCTTCACACTGAGTCAGGTGCTGGCCGCCAGTGGACCCGAGGCGGCGGAGGACTTGATCGCTCGGCGCAACCAGGGCGCCCGAGTGCAGATCCGCTGGGTGGCGCTCGACGTTCCGCCGACCGACAAGCGCGCCGTCGAGTTGCCACCGCAGATGATCGCCGATCTCCGGCGGGGCCAGCCGGCGCAGCTGATCCGGGGCAACGGGCCGTCGGCGCGCCTCGTCGTCTATCGGCCCTTCGTGGGGCAAGTGCCGGTCCACGACCTGGCGGAAGCCTCGGAGTCTCTGGCGCGGATTCGCCAGAGTCAGCGGCGAAGAATCGCCGGGGTCATTGCGGAGTCGAGCGTCATCCTCCTGTTGGCGGTCGGGGGCGCGCTCACATTTGGTTTTCGCTTCGTCGCCCGCCCGATTCAGGAGCTGGTCGCTCAGGCACGCCGTATCGGCGCCGGCGATCTGTCGCAGCGGCTCCAACTGACGGGTCACCACGAGTTGTCGGAGCTCGCGGCGGAGATGAACTTGATGCAGGGTCGCTTGCTGGAGGCACGTGATCGCCTGGCTGCCGAAAGCGCCGCCAGGCTGACCGCGGTCGAGCAGTTGCGCCACGCCGAACGGGTCGCAACGGTCGGGCAGCTGGCGTCGGGGGTCGCCCACGAGCTGGGGACCCCGCTCAACGTCATCGCCGGTCACGCCAAGATGATTAGATCCGAGGAGGGGACCCACCAAGAGGACCTCGACAGCGCGCAGGTCATCGGCGAGCAGTCGGCGCGCATGACGGTGATCATCCGTCAGCTCCTCGATTTCGCTCGCCGTGAAAAGCCGCACCTCGAGAACGGCGACCTCTGGGTGGTCGCCGACCGCACGGCCAAGATGCTCGCGCACCTCGGGTTGCGACAGCATGTAAAGCTGCAACTTGCACCGACGGGCGGCCAAGGGCGGGTGCGCATGGACGAGGCACAGATGCAGCAGGTGATCGCGAACCTGCTGCTCAACGCGATCCAGGCCATGCCGGAGGGAGGGCGCGTCGACATCGCCCTCGACCAGGTGAGCCTCTCGCAGCCGGGTCGCGCATCAGGCGAGCGCGACTACGTGCGGCTGGTGATCGCGGACGAGGGGACCGGGATACCACCCGAAAACCGGCCGCGCATCTTCGAGCCCTTCTTCACCACCAAGGACGTCGGTGACGGGACGGGGCTCGGACTATCTGTCTGCTACGGCATCGTTCAGGAGCACGACGGCTGGATCGAGGTGGACACCGAGGTCGGCAGGGGGAGCCGCTTCAGCGTCTACTTGCCCGCCGTCGGTGCACAAATGCGAGAATCGGCGGCGGGAGACACCCCGCCATGAGCAACGTTCTGATCGTCGACGACGATGCCGCGATGTGCGCGATGCTGGCCAAGGGCCTGGGGCGGAAGGCGTTCCAGTGCCAGTTCCGTACTTCGGCGGACGAAGCGCTCTCCCTCATGCAGACCGAGTCGTTCGATGTGGTGGTGACCGACCTGAATATGCGGGCGATGAACGGGCTCGAGCTGTGCACGCGCATCGTGGCCAACCGGCCGGACGTGCCCGTCGTCGTGATCACAGCCTTTGGCAGCGTCGAGACGGCGGTCGGCGCGATTCGCGCGGGGGCCTACGACTTCATCACCAAACCGGTGGACGTCGAGGCGCTGGCGCTGACATTGGCGCGGGCCGTCGAGCACCGCGCGCTCCGCCAGGAGGTGCGCCGCTTGCGGCAAGCGCTCTCGGAGCCCCGTCGCTTCGACGAGATGATCGGCGAGAGCGCCCCCATGAAGAAGCTACAGGCTTTGCTGGGACAGATCATCGATTCGACCACGTCGGTGCTGGTGACCGGGGAGAGCGGCACGGGCAAAGAGCTGGTGGCGCGGGCCCTGCACCAACTCGGCGCACGCAAGGCGGGACCGTTCGTGGCGATCAACTGCGCCGCGATGCCGGAGGCGCTGCTCGAGAGCGAGCTTTTCGGCCATGTTCGTGGTGCCTTCACCGACGCCCGCTCGGACCATCCCGGCCTGTTCGTCCAGGCCTCGGGCGGAACACTCTTTCTCGACGAGATCGGCGACATGCCGCTCGGAATGCAGGCCAAGCTGTTGCGGGCGTTGCAGGAACGCAAGGCGCGACCGGTCGGTGGAGCCCGTGAGATCCCTTTCGACGTGCGCATCGTCGCCGCCACCAACCGGGATCTCGACAGCGCCGTCGCAGAGCAACGCTTTCGTGAAGATCTCTATTTCCGCATCAATGTCATTCAGATCGCGGTGCCGCCCCTGCGCACCCGTGGAAACGACGTCCTTCTGCTGGCTCAATCGTTCGTCGAGCAGTTCGCCGCGCGTACGGGCAAAAGAGTCACCGGCCTCGGGGAGGCCGTCGCCCGGCGTCTCCTATCCTACAGCTGGCCGGGCAACGTGCGGGAACTGGAGAACGCCATCGAGCGGGCGGTTGCGGTCACCCCCTTCGCCGAGATCACCGTCGACGATCTGCCGGAACGAATCCGCGATTATCACGTCTCCCACGTCCTCATCGCCGCCGAAGATCCGTCAGAGCTGGTGCCCATGGAAGAAGTCGAGCGCCGCTACATCGCGCGCGTGATGCAGGCCGTCGGGGATAACAAGACGCTGGCAGCAAAGGTCCTCGGCTTCGATCGCAAGACCCTCTACAACAAGCTCGCGAAGCACGAAGCATAGCGGGGCTCGATGAGTCAGCTGTTGCCGGAAGGCAGGCCAGCCGCTTCTCGAACGATGGCCGCCAGGCCGGACCAGTCCCACTGGTCGTGCCCCCGCGCCAATGCTTCAATCAGGTGATCTCGGATCACGCTGGCCACCGGGAGGGGCACCCGCAGCTCGTGACCGACCGCCAGCGCGAGCTCTACGTCCTTTAGACCGAGCGCGACCCGGAAGCCAGCCGGCTCGTACTTTCCGGTCGCGATGCGAGACCCGTAACCGCGGACCACTGGCGATCCGAACAGCGTGTCTGTTAGCAGCCGGACGACCTCCGCGGCGGGAAGACCGCCCTTTTCCCCGAGCGCGGTAGCTTCGCCCAAGAGCTCGATGGTGCCGGCGATCATCATGTTCGCGATAATCTTGCCGAGCATCGCCTGGGCGGCCCCTCCCAAGTGTATCTGGCCGCGGCTGATAGCTTCGAAGATCGGTTGGCACCTGGCGACGGCCGGGCGGTCGCCGCCCGTCAGTACCCACAGCTCGCCCCGGCTGGCAGCGTCTGGCCGTCCCAAGACCGGAGCGGCCACGAACATCTGGCCACGTCTCGCATGTAGCTCGACCAGCTCGCTAGCGAGGGCATGGGAGATGGTGCTCGCCCCCACGTGGATGCCGCCCTCGGCGAGGCCGGCCGCCACGCCTTCGTCGCCGAGCACGACCTCGCGGACGACTCGGTCATCGGCCAGGGAGCTGACGACGATCGAAGTGCCGTTCGCGGCTTGCCGCGCCGAACCGCACACATTCACGTTCGGACTGGCAGCCGCCAGCCGCTCAGAGTGCGCGCGCGTCCGGTTCCACACCCGCAGGGAAAAACCCGCACCGACGAGGCGGGACGCCATCTCGAATCCCATCTGTCCCAGCCCGACAAAACCGATTGCTTCAACCATCGGAGGAACATGGGCATTAAAACTCGCCCGGGGGGCAGCGGTTGGCGGCTCGTCACCGTTCCTGCGACCAGTGTTGGCGCCCCGCCGGTCAATCGGCCCCGTCGTCGAATGAACGGCTGCGTGGTCAGCTCGACGGCGGCCGTCTCGGTCGTTCCCCGGAGGAGACCTCCAGCATCAGGCCTGATTCCCACACAGCGGTGCAAACCACCGATCGTCGACCGGCTTGCCGGGCGATAACTGGCAGAGCACCTCCCGGTCCGCGGCGGGGGGTTGTCAGCCTCTAGCCGCGCGCACGACGTCGATAAGGAGCGTTGCCGGGCGACCCAGCAGCCGCGCCAGGTCCGTGCTAGCGGTCTCGAGGTCGCCGTGGGCGATGGAGGCGTCCAGGGCCGCAACGAATCGGGCGTTCACTTCATCGAGGCCGGATCGCCGCAGTGAGGATACGTACTCCTCGATCGTCAAGTTTCGGTAGGTCACCTGCCTGCCGGTGACCTCGGTGATGACCCGGGCGAGTTCGGGCAGATCGAAGGCCGGGCCGCCGATCTCATAGGTGCGGTTCCCCTCCTCGTTCTGCAGCAGTGCGGCCGCAGCGACGGCCGCGCAGTCATGGCGCGTAGCCGCCGAGATTCTGCCGCTGCCGGCGGCCCCGAGGATCTCGCCGCGCTGGAGGTACTGGCCCAGCTGGTCGGTGTAGTTCTCCGTGTACCAACCGTTGCGCAGTATGGTGAACGGCACGGCCGCCTCCCCCAGCGCCCGTTCGGTGTCCTGATGCTCCCCGGCCAGCGGGTTGGTCGTGTCATCGGCGTTGAGCATGCTTGTGTAAACGATTCGCGAGACCCCCGCCGTCTTCGCGGCCTCGATAACGTTGGTGTGATGGGCCACGCGCTTGCCCGGCTCGCTGCTGGAGACCAGCAGCAGCCGGTCTACGCCGGCCAGCGCCGCGCTCAAGGTCTCCGGGCGGGTGTAGTTCGCCTCGCGTACCTGCACGCCGCGCTTGGCGATGTCGCCGGCCTTGCTGGGAGTGCGCATCAGCGCGACGACGTTTGAGACGGGCACGCCGCCAGTCATCAGTTCGGCGACGGCCAGGCTCCCGAGGTGGCCCGAGGCTCCGGTAATGGCGTAGGTGGGCATCGTCTTCCTCCTGGGTTTCGCTATTCCGTCCAACGCGCGCCTTTGCGTAACGTCAAAAAACCCAGGGGGCTCCTTTCTTTCTTGTCGTGGCGAACTGCCGCCGGCCTGATGAGCACCCGCTCGGCGGCTCGCGAGATCCGATTGCCGCGAGTTGGCCGACGCCCCGCGAACTAAGAGAGGCCGAGCTGCTGGGCCTGCAGGGCGGCGTCCCAGAAGGCGGAGATGATGATGAGCCGGTCATCGTCCCACTTGGTGGTTTGGCCGAACTCCAGGTCGAAAGCCTTTCCTGTCGGGGCGATCACCTTGCCATCTGGAAGGACCATCTCCCCGTTGAAGGTCCCCGTGACGTTGGTTACAACGGTGATCCAGTCTTCACTTCCAAACTGGATCGGGTACGGCGTGTTCACGTGCATATCGGGGAAGCTCCGGAGAAACTGCTGCATCGCCGCAGAGTGCGCTTTCCCTCCGTAGATCGGACGTGCGAGGCCAGTGATGTGCGCGATCATTTTCGGGTGGTGGACCGCGTCCACGGCCTCCCAGTCGCGTGCGTTGAAGGCATCGTCTCCCTTCTTCATGAGCGCGAGCAGGTGTGCCGTCCGGCTGGTGTTCTGGGTCGCGCTGGTCATGTGGGCTCCCTTTTGTTGGTCGGTGATGAGTCAGCTCACGACCGGGCTGGCCGTGGCGCCGCATTCAGCGTTTGAGCGTCAAGGCTGAAAGTCAGCCGGAACCTAAGCGTTGCTCGGGGCGCCACCAGAGAGCCAAAGTGGGACTTATGGTTACGAAAGCGACAACCGTAAGCCCGGAGATGTCGGACCTGAGGCTATTGGCGACTGCGGAGGAGCTCGGTGGTCTATCGGCGGCAGCCCGCAAGCTGGGCATCCCAAAAGCATCGGCTACACGGCAGCTTCAACGGCTCGAGGCGGTCGTCGGCCATCCGCTCGCGCGCCGCAACGGGCGGAAATTCTCGATCAGCGAGGCGGGAAGGGCGCTCTTGCTCGACGCGCGGCCTGCGGTCGAGGCGATCGACAATGCCGTGAGCGCCTTGCGCGAGAGCGGAGGAGCACTGTCAGGAACGCTTCGAATTGCCGCGCCATTTAGCATCGGGTGCACCGTCCTGGCCGACGTTCTTCCGGACTTCATGAGGGCGCATCCCGACGTGCGCGTCTCGCTCGATCTAGGAAGCCGCAAGGTGGACCTTCTCGCGGACGAGGCGGACATCGCGGTTCGAGTCGGCGCGCATGGATCCGATCACCTCGTCGTACGCCCTCTTTTCACAGAGCGGGTGATCCTATGCGCATCACCACGCTACCTCGCAGGGATGGCCGCGCCCACGAGCGCCAAGGCGCTCGCTCGCTACCGTCTGCTTGATTTTCGCGCGGCGCCCGCCACGCGCGAGCTCGAGCTAACGCGTGGGCGCAAGTCCGTCGTCGTGCGAATCACGCCCGTCTTCACAGTAAACGACCCCGAGCCACTCCGGCGAATCGCCGAAGCGGGTGGTGGGATCGCGGTGATGCCCCGATCCTTTGTCGAAGACGCCCTCACGTCGGGCGCGTTAGTAGAGGTCCTCCCTGGATGGTCCCTTCGAACTGCTACGATCAACGCGGTCTACCGAGTCGAGCTCGGCCGCTCGCACAACGTGCGTGCCTTCGTCGACCACATGATCGGATACCTATCGGAACGCGCTCTCAAGAAGTGAGATAGACACGCCTGGTCGTGGTGCGTCGTACGGCGGCGGGACCGTCGACGGCGAAGACGCCGCTTCTCACTGGGGCGGCGACTGGCGAACGACTGCATCATCTGTAGATCGCCGATCCGATTCGCTCTGCGGCCTGATCTGGATCATTTTCAGGATCAAAGCGAACTCCGCTCTCTGAACCTGCGACCCGCCAATAGGACCGAGGAGTCCGTCGCCAGCGCCAGGCAGAATCGATACGTTTCCGCTCGAGCATGGAGATCACACCCATCATCCACGGCGCCTGACAGTCTGGGCAACCGTTTTCCGGCCACGTGGCGACCCATTCTTCCCACCACTTTTCCCACCACCGCGGCGTAACGGGCTGGACGTCCAGGTTACGCCTCGTCTGCCGCCGGGTAGCTGGTGCTGGCCATGACGGGGCCTGCGATGGCCGTCGAAAGGACGGCGATGAATCCGCCGACCAGGAGTGTGGAGCCAAATCTACGTCGAATCATATGTCCTCCTTCTGAACCCGTCGTTGGGCGCGCGCCGGTTCGGATCTCCCCGAAGTGACGGTCACTGGCTCTGAATCGCTGCTGATCACCGACGAGAACGTGCGCCGTGGCGGGGCCAACTGCTACGCGGGGTCACGGGGCGCCACGCTCCGCCACGGCCAAGTGGGGGAATAAGTGGGGAGAGGAGGGAGCTGGTCCGCCCCGGAAACGGTGTCTGGTGTTGGAGTTGCCCCCGTCGAACCGGACCATCTAGGCGTTGGCGGTCGCTCTCCTTGCATCCACGGCGGCGATCACATGCTGGCCCGCGATCGCGCCGACGAGGTCGCGCCGCTGATCCGCGCGCCTGCGCGCGCCGGCGTGCCACGATGAGGACGGACAGAAAGCCTCATGTCCAAGCGGATCCCCGCTACTGGCGCACACCTCGTTCCGAGATCGCTGCTGCCGCTCCGGCCCGACGTACCGGGCGCTCGCATGTGGGCTGTCGGGCTGGAGCAGGTCCAGATGACTTATTTCGAGGTCGATCCGGGCGCACGATTGGAGCGACACCAGCACGAGGGTGAACAGATCACCACCGTGGTCGAAGGCGAGCTGATGTTCGAGATCGACGGCACGGTGGTCAGGGTTGGGCCGGGCGAGGCGATCGCGATTCCAGCGCGCACACCGCACGCCGTGTTCACGCTCGATCGCGCGGCGAAGGCATTCGATCCTGGTCGCCACCGTTTCCGACGGCGCGATGAGCACGAAGATCGGGGCCAGCGCTACCTAACGCGGATGCTTGGCCGCCCACGACGCGGCGACGGCTCGACAATCCTCGGGCACCTGTTCCAGATCGCGCGCCGCGCAGTCGACCACGCGACCCCGGCAGTCCACCGAGATCTCGCAGCACTCCTCGAACATCGCTCGGATCTTCTCGCGGCCGCGCTGGACCCTCGACTTCATGCCGGACAGAGACGTGCCGAGCATCTCGGCCGCCTCCTTTTGCGTGAGGCCCTGCAGCTCGGTCAGGGTGATCGCTTCTCGATAGGGCGAGGGGAGTCGCGCCACGAAGAGCGCGACACATTCGCCGAGCTCGAGCTGCAGGTCGTCCACTTCGTCCGCCTCGTCGCGCGCCACGTCGCCGAGCTCGGCGACGCCGGCGATCGGGTCGCGGGCGTGCGCCTGGGCAGTGTCCGCGATCGTGTGCGCGGCGATGCGATAGACCCAGCCGCCGAAGCTCTCGTCGTCGTGCAGGCTCGCCAGGCCCTTGTGAACCCTGACGAGGATCTCCTGCACGACGTCGTCGACCTCGTTGGCGGAGCGCACGCGGCGAGCGACGTAGGGGCGCAGACGCGCTTCGATGTCGCGCCAGGCGCCGCGTGCTTCCGCCGGAATCATCCTCTCGCTCCTACGTGCAGCATGAGGGTCCGCAGCAGTCTGCGCCACCCCGTTTCTTGCCCTCGATCACCGCCGATGCGAGGAAGCTCTCGGCGCCCGGCATGCATTGCGCGATGATGGCGCCGCTGTCTCGCCGCGCCTCGACCTTGATCGCGTGGAAGCCTGCCTCGGCCAGCAGGGCCCGGATCTCGTCGACCGGAGCCGCGCCGGCGACACACCCCGTAAGCGCCTCCACGTTCTCGGCGACGGCCTTCGGGATCGCCTGGGTGGCGACCACGTCCGAGATCGCTATGCGGCCGCCCGGCTTGAGCACTCGGATCGCTTCGCGGAACACCGCGCCTTTGTCTGGCGACAGGTTGATGACGCAGTTGGAGATGATGACGTCGACGGATTCGTCCGGCACAGGCAGGTGCTCGATCTCGCCGAGTCGGAACTCGACATTGGCGGCGGACACGCGGCGGGCGTTGGCGCGGGCCTTGGTAACCATCTCGGGCGTCATGTCGACGCCGATGACTCGACCGGTGCGTCCGACCCGAGCCGCCGCAAGGAAACAGTCGAATCCGGCGCCGCTGCCAAGGTCGAGCACAGTCTCCCCGGCGCGCAGCGCGGCGATAGCCTGCGGGTTCCCGCAGCCCAGCCCCAGGTCGGCTCCCTCCGGCACACTCGCGAGATCCTGGTCCGTATAGCCTAGCGCCAGGCTGCCGACGCCCTCGGTGCCGCAGCAGCCGACGCTACATCCGCTGGCGCCCGTCGCCACCTTGGCGTAGGCATCGCGGACCTGGCTTCTGACTCGATCGTTGTCTTGGGTGTCCATCTTGGCCTCCACTCCTGAGGACGGCGGCTCACCGAAAAGGACGCAGCCTTTTCGACCGTGATGGGGATCAGCGGAGCGCACAAGGGGCCAAGCGCGTGCTCTGAGTCCGACCTTAGGAAGGCGGAGCCTTCTCGCTGAATACGAGGCGAAACCCGCTTGGGTCCTCGATCGCGAACTCGATGCACCCGTAGCTCTTTGTGTGCAGCGGCTCGACGACGCGCACGCGACCATGGACCTTGCCGTAGAGAGCATGGACGCCAGTCATACGGACATAAACGTTCCAGTCTCCATCGGTGCGCTGCAAGCCCG
>Ga0265339_10003560_pt1 | contig 10883 bp, 9 predicted proteins | sample 4CB219metaG_FD_202085 | JGI IMG/M metagenome (GOLD analysis project Ga0265339, IMG submission 202085) | Rhizosphere microbial communities from Carex aquatilis grown in University of Washington, Seatle, WA, United States - 4-CB2-19 metaG | ecosystem: Host-associated > Plants > Roots > Rhizosphere...
CGTCGCGGCGTTCGGGCATCAGCACGGCGCCGGCATGGCCGCCGACGCCTTCGAGTTTCAGGCGCAGCGAGCTTGGTGCGGCGATCTTTTCAACGACGCCGATGTCCAGGCCGCGCCGCTCCAGTATCGGCCCCTGCTCGATGTGCAACTCGACGAAATGGGCATAGCGCGGCGGTTGGCCGACGGGGTTGAGGCGGGCGTGCGCGCGCCAGAAATCCAAGCCTTGTCCTTCAGTGTCGCGCAAGGAGGCGAGCTTTTCATATGACAGCGTTCCGGCGAGCCAGCGGCTGCCCAGGCAACCGATGCCAAAACGCGTGGGCTCTTCGGCGGTGAAAACGATGATTTCGATGGAGCGGCGCGGCTGGAATCGGTCGCGTTTGAGCGCGCGAACAGCTTCGACGGCGCCCAAAACGCCCACAACGCCATCGTATTTCCCGGCGTTGGGGATCGCGTCGATGTGCGAGCCGGTTGCGACGGCCGGAACGGAGGGATCCGCGCCTTCCCAGCGGGCGAAGATGTTTCCAATGGCGTCTTCGCGCACGGACAGGGCGGCGTCGCGAAACATCGATATGACACATTCGCGCGCCTTCAAGTCGGCGTCGGAAAACAGGACGCGGGTGACGACCGGCGGCGGGTTCTCGGAGATGAGCGCGAGATCGTCAATCTCGCGCTGCACGCGGGCGATATCTATGTTGGAGGGATTCAAGGAGCGCGGTTGATGTCCTTGTAATAAATATAGGCGGCGGGCGTCTCGCCCACGGCGGCGAACCATTGGGGACAGTAGGGCGCCATCCAGATGACGTCGCCGGCCTGGACCGGATGCCAGTCCGCGTCGAGGCGGTAAATTCCCTGGCCCCTGAGCATGAGCAGGCCGTGCTCCATGATATGGGTTTCGACAAACGGCAGGGCTGCGCCCGGCTGGTAGGTGAAAAGATTCACCGCCATGTCAAACCTAAGATCGTCCGGCAGCAATATTTGCAGCAACGCTCCTTTCTGGCCCAGGAACGGGTTGCCCGGAACGTCCTTTTCGTGGCCGAACAACGGTTCTGCCTGCGGCTGGCCGGCAAGGGGGACGCACACTTTTTCAAATATCAACAAGCGCGCAGGGGAGCCGCCGGCGTGAAACTCGAAGTCAGTCCGCGGGGGAATGAACGCGAAGGCGCCCGCCGCCAACTGCCGTTTCGCGCCGCCGAGGTTTGCCGCGCATTCGCCGTCAAGCATATAAACCAGCCATTCGTTGACGCCCGTGTTGCCCCGGCCAGCGCCCTTCGGGGAAAGTTCGATCTGCAATTGCGAAAAGCCGGCGCCCATTGCCGGTGAAATGTGAATGACGACGACGCAATCGGTCCAACCGGGAAGGCGGCTTGGGACAAATCCGACCGGCGCGCGGAGGGCGTAGCGCTCTTTGACAACGTCGCGAGAGTGGCCGAACAGTCCGTTCATAACGGGAGCTTAGCAGGGGAGGCCGGGTTTGATCAAGCGGCCCATCGGCGCTCCGAGGATCTTGCCGTTGTGAAAGACTGTCTGCCCGCGAAGGAGAGTCCGCTTCACCACTCCGCGCAAACGGCGCCCGAGGTAGGGAGTCTGGCGATGGCGATAAAAGAGGTCCTCAGGTTTGACCTCGAATTCGGCGTCCAGATCGACGAGCGCCAGGTCGGCATCGCAACCCGCCGCAATTCCCCCTTTGTTCAGCGGCAATCCAAACCGCGCAGCCACATTTTTTGACAGAACGGCGGCGAGGGCCGGGGGCGCCACGCCCAAAGTGAGCATCAAAGGCAACAAATGCTGCGCACTGGAAATGCCGCCCCAAACGTCGAAGAAGTTGGAGGCGGTTTTCATGCCCGGCGGCGCGGGTGAATGATCGGAGCCAACGGTAAAAATGGCGCCCTCGAAGAACGATTTCCGCAGCAAGTCGCGTTCGGCGCGTGAGCGCAGCGGCGGAGCGCACTTGGCCGGGGCGCCGAGACGCTTCATGTCTTCATCAGTCAATACCAAATAATGAGGGCACGTTTCGCACGTCGCGTCCACGCCGCGCCGTTGCGCCTCAGCGACGAGCCTGACCCCGTCCGCGGAGCTGACATGCACGACATGCAGCGCGCAACGCGTTTCCCCGGCAATTTCCAAGGCGCGCCGGATGGCGTCCAACTCCGCGGCGATGGGACGGGAATTCAAGTAATCACGCACGGACTGGCCGCGACACAGCGCTGTCGTTTCCTCGGTTTCGGCATGCACGGCGACGAGGCGATTCAACGCGGCGGCCCGCTTCATTCCTTCGCGAAGCGTGTGATCGTCGGCGCGCGCGAAATCGTCGATGCCGCTGTTGCAGAGGAACGCCTTGAAACCAATGACGCCGCACTCGGCCAGTTCGGTCATTCGGACGAGGTTGCCGGGCGTCAGGCCGCCCCAAAGCGCAAAGTCGACGCGGGACGCGGCTTCGGCCGCCGCGCGTTTGAGCTGGAAGCTGGAGGCGTCCAGCGTCGGCGGATGCGAGTTGAGCGGCATGTCGAAAAACATGGAGCCGCCGCCCGCGGCGACCGCGGCCGAGCCTGTGGCGATGCCTTCCCAATCGGCGCGGCCCGGTTCGTTGAAATGCACGTGCGAGTCGATCACTCCGGGAAAAATGCGCAGGCCGGCAGCGTCGATGGTTTCACGCGCGCCGCCCTGAACGTCGCTGTCAAGCGCGACAATCGCGCCCGCGCTGACGCCGATGTCGCTTTGGCGCATCCCGTGCGGCGTCACAACCGTCCCGCCGCGAATCAAAAGATCATACGAGGGCATGGATGTAATCGAAGAACACGTCGAAGGCGACGGCGACGTCGCCGGGTTCCACGCTTTCGGCAGGGTGATGACTCAGGCCCTCTTTGCAGCGGACGAACAGCATCGCCACGGGAGCGATACGGGCGAGGATTGCGGCGTCATGCCCGGCGCCGCTGAGCATATCGAGGGCGCGCGGCTGATGGCGCAGACAGGCGGCGGCCATTCGCTTGACATGCTCGTCGGAGCACCGCACGGCGGGGGTGTCGCCGACGGTTGTCCATGAAGGGGCGATTCGCTTAAAGAGATCCACGGCGGCCAGGCGTTCCGCGTCGCTCTCGTGGCGAACGTCCACCGTGAGATCGACGCAGCCCGGGATCACATTCGACGCGCCGGGTTCGACCGTGAGTTTGCCGACGGTCGCGACGAGGCCGTTGGTTCGGCGGGCATGGCTTTCCACGTCAAGCACAAATCGCGCGGCTGCGCACAAGGCGTCCTGTCGCGCGTCCATTGGCGTTGTGCCGGCGTGACCCGCTTTGCCGGCGAAGCGCACGTTGGCGCGAGTCTGCCCCGCGATCGCCCGCACCACGCCGACGGGCAAATTCTCTCTTTCGAGTTGCGGACCTTGTTCGATATGGACCTCCGCATACGCGAGCAGCGTTTCGCCCGAAATTCGGCATTGTTCGAGGTGGTTGGGGTCGCCGCCAAATTCGCGGATCGCCGCGCGGATGTCCGGTCGGTGCGCCTGCGCCGTATCGCCAACAACAGCGCTGCTTCCAAGATAGCTTGTGTGGAAACGCGAGCCTTCCTCGTCGGCGAACGCGGCCACTTCGATCGCGAAGGGAAGTCTGGCGCGGGCCAGTTTTTCGACGCATGAGACGGCCATGACGACGCCCAGCGCGCCGTCGAATTTTCCGGCGTCCGGCACTGTGTCAAGGTGCGAACCGAGCAGGAGGACTTTGGCGTCTTCCGCCGCGCCGGGAAAGCGCCCAAAGAGATTGCCAATGGGATCCTGGCGGACGCTCATCCCGGACTCCTGCATCCAGCCGCCCACAAGATCGCTGGCCTTTCGCATGGCGGGGGTGGCGAACCGGCGCGTCAAACGGTCCGGTTCCTCGCTGATCCGGCCCAGCGCATCAAGGCGATCCATGATTTTGGCGGCGTGGTCCATGTCAACTGCCACGGTAGGTCGTGTACGCCCACGGCGAACAGAGCAACGGCACGTGATGCGGCGCGTCTGCGTCAACAATGGTGAAGCGCACCGGAACGCGGTCGAGAAAGCGCGGGGAGACGTTGAAATAATCGCCGACGAAAAACACAATCTCATATTCGCCGGGGCGCATTTCGTGGGCGTCGAGGAGCGGCGAATCGGCGCGGCCATCGGCGTTGGCGGCGAGCGTTTTGAGCAGTTCGCGGCGGGAATCCTTCAGCGACCACAATTCGATACGGATGCCCGCGGCGGGGCGTCCGCGGGTTGTGTCAAGCACATGCGTGGTTAGTTTTCCGGGCATAAATCTCGCAAACGCAGCTCGGCGATTTTGAAAATCTCCGCAAGCGCGGTTTGAATTTCGTCGTCGCGCGAGTTGTTCAGGCGCCGGTCGAAAGCGGCCAGGATGGCGTCCTTACTGTTCAGTCGCGCGCAAACGATAAACGGAAAGCTGAAGCGCTTTCGGTACGCGTCGTTTTGCGAACGGAACAACGCCGTTTCCACGGGCGTCAATTCGGTCAGGCCGGCTCCGGTTTGCTCGCGTTGCGATTCCTGGGTGAGGGCCAACCGGGTGGCGAGGTCGGGATGGGCGCATATCAGGGCAAGCTGCCGCTCGGGCGGGGCGGCATGGACGACGGCGCGAGTGGCGCCGAGCAGGGCGGCGGCGCTGGCGAAGGGCCGTTGCGCGGCGGCGCCGGCGGCGATCCACGGCGACTTCTCGTAGATGGGGCCGCAGGCCCGCACGAATTCATCGTGACTCATTGCGTTGAGTTGGGCGATGCTATAGTTCAAGTCAAATGAAACTGGTCAATCATTCCTACGGCAAAACGCGAGTGCGCGCGCTGAAAGTGTTCCGCCGGGGGCGCCGGCGCTCCATCAAAGAACTCGAAATCGCGGTCATGCTGCAAGGCGAATTTGAAAGTTCCTACACCGACGCCGACAACGCGCTGGTCGTGCCGACAGACACGATGAAGAACACGGTGAACGCGCTGGCGCATCGGTTGCTGGGCGAGGAGAGCGAGCCATTCGGCGCAGCCGTCGCGGAGCATTTTCTTAAGAAGTATCGGCAGGTCCAACAGGCGACCGTCCACATCGCCGAGCGGCGCTGGGAACGGATGACCGTCGGCGGCAAGCCGCATCCGCACAGTTTTGCCGAACAAGGCGGGGGGCGGCCCGTCGCGCAGGTTGTCGCCACGCGCAACGCGGTTGTCGTGGAATCGGGGATTGAGGATTTGCTCGTGCTCAAGACCACGCAATCCGGTTTCGCGGGATTCCCGAAGGACGAATTCACGACGCTGGCCGAGACCGACGACCGGCTGCTTTGCACGAAGATCAACGCGATGTGGACCTACGCAAAACAGCCGGCGGCGTATCGTCGCGTCAATCAGAAAATCATGGACGCCATGCTGAAAGTGTTCGCAACGACCTACAGCCCGTCGGTCCAGGCGTCGCTTTATTTGATGGGCGGCGCGGCGCTGAGGGCGGCGCCGGAAATATCGAAGGTGTCGCTGGCGTTGCCAAACAAGCATTGCCTGTTGATTGATCTCTCGCGCTTCGGCATTTCCAACAAGAATGAGCTGTTCGTTCCGACCGACGAGCCGCATGGGCAGATCGAGGGAACGGTCGCGCGCTAGAACTTCTGGAGACGGTAAAAACCGCCGGCGTCAGAGGGCGCGATGGTCAACGACACTGAGCCGCCGTTGGTTTGATATTGCGATGGCGGGACCGCGAGCCATGCGGCGCTGGCGCCAAGAGAGGCGCTGCGCTCGACGCCCCACTCGAAATAGGAGGCCGACCAGGAGACGGTCGCATTGGCGCTGCCGGGCGTAATCGTCAGTTGCGGCGGCGCGTCCGGCGTCTGAGACAAAATGAGCGCGCTGTAAGGGCCGATGGTGACGCTTGCGTTGGCCGGGCTGCCGCTGGCGACAACCACCGGGCTGCCGATGTTTCCATAATCCGCGCTGTAATTGGTGGAATCGCCATTGAGGTGAACATACCAGGTTCCAGCCGATGGAAAGCTGACGCTGTAATTATTGCGCGTGGAACCGCTGAAATTGGCGACGACCACCGCGTCCTGGTTCGGCGCGGCGGACTTCCATCGATGGAACGCGATCAGCTTGTTGACATTGTCCACTTGCAGCACGCCGCATTCGTCGCCTTCCAGGCCGGGCGTGTAACCTCGCAGGTCGCGCCGCGCGTAGATCAGGTCGCGATAGAACTGCACGATGCGGCTGTAGCTGTTGGTTTTGCTCCAGTCGACGAGGCGGCTCGAATCAAACGATTGATATTCGAGCATTTCCTGGCCCTGGAAAATCATCGGGATGCCCGGGGCGGTCAGCGTGACAGCGGCGCCGAGCGTTGAGAGCTTTCGCGCGCGATAGCTGCCAGGCGTCAACGAATCAATCGCCGTCACCAGGCGCACGCCGCTGTTCAGATCGCCGACGACGTCGTGCGATTCCAGGAACTGAACGCGCGAGGGGCTGGCATAGCCGCCGTAACGAACGTTGTATTGAATGGCGTTGGCGACGGCGTTCATGTCGCGATTGGCGTCAAGGGTGTTCGTGAGGATCGGCGTGAAATAGCCCGGATAAGTGGTGTCCCACGCGCTGTCGAATCCGAAAGACTGGTAGACGTCCTCGGAGATGCTGATCTTCCCGGGGTAGGCGGCGTGGATCATTGAGTTGACAGCGCTGATGAGATTGCCGGCGGCTGAAATGTAGCCGTAATTGTTGGCGTTCATCATCAAGCCGGGCGTGTCCCAGCGGAATCCGTCCACATGACACTCGGCAAGCCACATCGTGAAGTTGTCGCGCACAAAATTGCTTACTTGCAGGCTGCTGAAATTGGGCCGGGTATCGCCGTAGGGAGTGATTTCCAGGTTCTGGTTTGCCTCGTAAAAATAAATGCCGCCGCCGATGGATCCGCCGCCGCTCCAGCCGTCGAAATTCCACATGTCCAAGTCGCTCGGCCCGTAATGGTTGTGGACGACGTCCAGCAAAACGGCCAGGCCGCGCCGATGGCACGCCTGCACAAACGTCTTGAACGCGTCGGCGCCGCCGTATCCGACGTTTTCGACGGCAAAAAGCTGGGCCGGGTTATAGCCCCAGCTATTGTCGCCGGGAAACTCAGCGATTGGCATGACTTCGACGGCGTTGACGCCGAGGCTCTTCAGGTAATCGAGCTTATTGGTCGCGGCGATGAATTTGCCCGCCGTGGGGCTGCTGTTGAACGTGCCGGGATGCATCTCATAAACGAACAAGTCGTTGAGCTTTGGCGGCGTCGAGGCGTCATTGTTCCAATTGAACGCCGCCGGGTCATAGATGATGTCATTGGCGCCGGCGGAAGACCCGGAGTAGGTGACCAGGCGCGAACGCGGATCATGCTTCCAGATGGCGGCGGAGTTGGAGACGATGTAGTATTTATATTGTTGACCATTCGTGGCGGCAACGTCCGCCGACCAGACGCCGTTCCACACGCCGCTGGGCGTCTCTTTCGACAGCGGCGTCGCGGACGTGGACCAACTGTTAAATTGACCGGGCACGTAAACGGCGGTGGCGTTGGGCGCCCAAACGCGGAACGTGACGCCCGAACCGGACTGATCGTGAAAAGGAGTGGAGCCGAAACCCGGACGGCTGGATTGGGCCGCGGCGGTTGCGGCGAGCGCCAGGCATGCCAGGGCCGCGCTGGCGCGAAATTTCACGGAAGCTGCTGATGTCATGAGACATCCTACGCTAGCCCGCCTTGCTGGCGGACGCTACCGCATGCTCATGTGGGAAATCGGGGGCGCCCTTACTTCGCAACCGCGCGATGATAAACGGCCCAGTCAAACGCGCCGAGTGAAAACGCCGGCAGGCTGCTGACGGGCACGGAGCGGTTGCTGATTTTCAATGGTTGCAGTCCGCTGGAATCGCCGGCTTCCACCGTGCCGTCGGCGCGGTGATTTGAGAAATTGATGAGCACAAGGAACTCGTCCTTGGCGTCTTTTCGCCGGAAGCTGACGACTTCATCGGACGCCGAATTCTGAAGCCAATCAACGTCGCCGTTGGTGAACGCCGGGCAATCTTTTCGCAGTTTGATCAACTGGCGATAAATCTCGCGCAACGGCGGACGTCCGCTCGGATGCCAGAAGATCGGCATTTTTTCAAACAAGGCCGGATCGGCGGATTCCGTGGCGTCGCCGACTTCCATCCCGTTGTAAAACATCGGCACGCCGTCCAATGTGAGCATCAACACTTGCGCAGCCAGCGCGCCGTCAATGCCGTAACGCACGACCGCGCGCGCCTGCTCGTGATTGTCGGTGAACCGCAGGTGCAGCGAGCCTTTTGGGAATTGCTGGTCGGTGAGCTTCCACGAGGTTTCGATGTTCGCCGTCGGCTCGACATTTTTCATCGCGTAATCGAGCGTGCGGAACAAATTCCACGAGGAATCCACGTCGAACGCCTTGGCGAGCAACTGCGGTTTGGCGCCGGCGTCGGCGAGAATGATCAATTGAGGGTTGATTTTCTCAAGCTCGGCGCGGGCGGTTTCCCAAAAATCCACTGGCACGGTGGGCGAGACGTCGCACCTGAAACCATCGACGCCAAAGTCCTTCAGCCAATGCGCGAGCATGTCAATCATATAACGGCGCACCGCCGGATTGTCGAAGTTCAGGGCTGCAACGTCGGCATACGCCGGGTCCGGCGGGATGATCGCGCCGTTGGTGTCCTTGCGATAATAATCCGGATGCTCCATCAGCACGCTGTCCCATGAGGTCTGGCCGACGCCCATTCCCATAATGACTTTCATGCCGCGCTGGTGGGCCTGGTCGACCAATTGCTTGAAGTCGCCCGTCGTGCCGTACTCCTGGGCGATTCCGTAAAAATCGCGCACCGCGAACGGGCTGCCGAGGGACCCCTTTTTGTTTTTTTCGCCGCTCGGCTGGATGGGCATGAGCCAAAGGATGTCCACGCCCAGATCTTTCAGCTCATCCAGGCGGGCGGTGATGGAGTTGAGGGCGCCCTCCTGGGAGAAGTTCCGCGGGAAGATCTCATACACGACGGAGGTCTTAAGCCAGTCGGGCGACTTGCGCGCGCTCGGGGCGGACGACTGCGCCAAAGAAAGGGTTGCCGGTAGAATCGACAGCAAGCAAACAAGCGCTGTCGCCGTGAGGTAAGATAGTTTTTTGTCCATGGCGTGAGGATTTGTCAAAATTCAGCGCAAGCCGCTTGGCAGCCCGTTAAAAAACTCTGGATATTGCTGTTTCGCCCAAAACGGCCCGCCGACGAGGCGTGACGAAGGAGAATATCCTTTATGGATCTGCGACTGAGGAACAACGAAGTCGCCGGGCCGTTTTCGGCGAAACCCTTCGGGCTGAGGTTCTTTTGCCCCGCTTCTTTGTCGCTCCTCGCGGACATATCGCTGCGGATATGCCCGCTCGTCGCTCCTCGAAGGAGGCCAAAATCTCTCTCAGCAGCAATGTCCATGGTTTTTTAGCGGGCTGTTGGGGGAGCAAAGCCAAAGGCGTGGGCTGTAAGACGGGTCATTGGAGGGTTGTACTCCGTTTTGCGTGAAGCGTCTAGGCCAATTTTTGACAAGGGACTGGTTTGGACAGTTGACAGCTCCGCCTGGCCGAAAGCCTCGAGGCATCGCCGCGGCAGCGTTTGACTTTGGCTGATTTGCCGATACAAATGTCGCCGTTTCAATGCGCAAACATGCGTTGTTTGTTGGCGTGTTGACCCTGGCGGCGGCGATCCGTTTCTTTCTCCTGTTCCATTCGCAAACCCACGTGCATAGCGAACGAGGCCATCATCGGCTTAATGGGAAAACACATTCTCACAGGCGACGGCTTTCCCTTTTACATGTGGGGCCAAAACTATAACGGCGGCGCCGCCTGGGAGGCATACGTCGCCGCCGCCAGCTTCGGCGTTTTTGGCGTTGGCGTCGTGGCGCTCAAAGGCTGCATCGTCGTTTTGTCGCTGCTGTGCCTTGTTTTATTTTACCGCATGGCGTGGATGCTTTACGGCATTCGCACGGCAGCCGTGGCGTCGCTGCTTTTTGCGTTCGCGCCGACTCTGCTCAAATGGCACATGCAGGTGCGCGGCTATTCGTGGTATTTCCTGTCGTTGCCATGTTTGACGGCTCTTTTTCTCGGCGTAACTTCGGCGCGGGAAACCGCCGCAGTTTGGACGACCCAGTCTTTCACGTTTCCTCTGATTTTTGAAAGCGATGAGACCCTTGGCGCTTCCGCGGCCATTTTTGGCGTCCGCCAAAACGTATACCCGGCGTCCATCGCACAGCCGCGACCGGATCCCGCCGCGCTCCACACATTCGTCATCGAGAGCGATTCGCCGATTCGCCTGGATGTCCTGGCAGGTTGCCGGCGCAAGACGGGCCTGCCGCCGGTGGTCACGCCCTGCGGCGCGATGATGGTGGTTCAAGAAGTGGCGCGGTGAAAATGGCGTCGTGGCTTGGCTGATTTAGTTCCAACCAAAAATTGTTCGCACGGCGCCAATAAACGAGATGGAATATATTCAAGCTGCCTTTGACTTTACACGCTCCGGGACGTTTGTTGTAAGTGGCCGATCTGCAACCGCAAGTCGTTCTGACTGAGCGCCGCGATTTCACTTCGATCAGAGAGTGTTCACAATCATGAGCAAAAAAGTATTATTGACAAGTGTCTGCCGCCCCCTGGGTCCCGATTCCGGTGACGCTTCATCGGTGGGTTACGAACTGCTGCATCGCCAGGTCACGCGCGCGCAGGGCATTTTCAGCCCGCGCACGGTGAATGCCCAGTTCGGGTTGGAATACATCGCCGAGAATCTCGATGCGCAAACGGTCGTCCTTCAATATCCATCCAAGAGCGAGTTGATCCGCGAATTGAAGAAGGGTTACGACTACGTGGGGATTTCGTTCATCATGGCCGTGATGCACAAGATGAAGGACG
>Ga0265339_10003561_pt1 | contig 10881 bp, 7 predicted proteins | sample 4CB219metaG_FD_202085 | JGI IMG/M metagenome (GOLD analysis project Ga0265339, IMG submission 202085) | Rhizosphere microbial communities from Carex aquatilis grown in University of Washington, Seatle, WA, United States - 4-CB2-19 metaG | ecosystem: Host-associated > Plants > Roots > Rhizosphere...
AACGTATCGCGCATCCGATTCAAGCCCGAATGGTCTAAAGCATGATCCTTGTTGCGAAAACGGATAGACTAATCCGGTCCTGAAAAACGGAGGCACAAGTGGGCAGAGTGGTTTTGACAAGGCGGCAGTTTGTGCAGACTGGCGTAGGTATGGCGGCGGCTGGCGCAGTGAGCCAGGCTATCTTTGGCGCATCGAAGGATTCTTCGGACGTTGAAGTACACACGTGGGAGAAGCATGAGCTCTCATTTGTTTCCGATCGGACATTTTCCAACCCCTACACCGATGCGACCGTCTGGGTGGATTTGACCGGTCCTGGCTTTCACAAACGCGTCTTCGGATTCTGGGATGGTGGCAGCAATTTCAAGGTTCGAGTCGCGGCTACAGCCCCCGGAAGCTGGCGATGGCACAGCGGCTCGGAGCCGCACGATCCGGGGCTTGCAGGCAAGACGGGATCGTTTGTCGCCAGGGAGTGGTCGGAAGAGCAGAAGCAGGAAAACCCGCTGCGGCGCGGATTTCTGCAAGCGACGCCCAATCATCATGCGCTGCAAACTGCCGACGGCACGCCGTTCTTTGTCGTCGGAGATACGTGGTATGCAGTCGGGACAAACCGCTTCAAGTGGTACGACGACGACGTTGAACGGCCAATGGGGCCCACAGCTGGCTTCAAGGATTTCGTGCGCTACCGCAAAGCACAAGGATTCAACTGGGTTAATGTGATCGCCGCCTTTCCTAATTGGGAGACGGATGGACTTCCCTGGCATCTTGTGATGGACGACGCGGAAAAGACGACCGTGCGCTCGGCATGGCTGGAGTTCGGTACCGGCAGCGCCAAGAACATGGACAACGAAGGCGGGCGGCCATTTGTCTTCCCCGGCAAGGTGCCGAGCTACGAGAAGGTGTTTCCCGACGTTGACCGTATTAATCCGGAGTATTTCAAGTACATCGACAGAAAGATCGACTACCTGAACGTGCACGGATTCGTACCGTTCATTGAGGTTTCGCGGCGCGATGCGAGCGAGCTCTGGAAGAAGTACTACTCATGGCCGGAATCTTACGCACGTTTTATCCAGTACGTTTGGTCACGCTACCAGGCAAATAACACCGTCCTCAGCCCTATACATCTCGACATTATTCAGGAGAGCATCACGGTTCCTGAGTTCATCAATGCTATCGATCTTGTGAAGAAGAAATATGGCCTTCCTCCATTCGGTACGCTCCTGTCGGCGAATGCAAACCCATCCACGCTCGTCAACTGGGGAGCGGATTCCTGGGTGACCTTGCACCAGGTGGGCAACAAACGGGAGCACGAATACTACTGGTACATGACGGAGATCTTCCGGGATCCGCATCCGCGGCCGGCACTGAACGGAGAGCCATATTATGCAGGATACGACGATCCGCGCGATGTGAACTACAAATACGGAGCAAAAGGCGGGTCACCGAAAGACGATCGGTTTGTACGTTCGGCCATGTACGGCAATTTTCTTTCCGGTGGCCTTGCTGGGCATGTTTATGGAGCAGAGGGCATTTGGGGAGCCGATATTGAGCCAACTGCGCCAACCAAAATGTGGGATGCCTTTCAGTGGAAGTCAGCGGCACAAATGCAGCATCTGCGGACGTTCGCTTTTTCGATTGGCAAGCGATATCAGGATCTTGAGCCGGACCATGACCTTGTAGTTCCGAGTGAAACCCCGATCTCAAAGGGATACGAGGGCTGGGCCTACGCCTCGCGCACAGCGGACAAGCATATTTTTCTGGCCTATTTCGAAGAGGGTTGCCCGAAGAGCCTGATTCGCGGTGCCTTGCCGACGAGCCTGTATCGCGCCCGGTGGTTCGATCCGCGCCTGGGAACCTGGGCTGATGTGGGCGACGGCGTGGCAAAGGCCAACAACATCGGGGAAATTCAGCTGCCCGATTTCCCTTCGGACGAAGATTGGGGGCTAAGCCTTGTGTACCAGGGTCCCGCTCCCATGCCCAGCCATTTCTGAGACACTCAGGGATTGTGATCTGCGCCCTATTGATGGAATGCGAGAACGGATTATCATTATCCGTTTTCAGAAATAGGGAGGTGTGGGTATGTCGTCGAATACGTCTCGCCGCGAATTCTTATCTGCCGGGTTGATGATTCCGGTTGCCGGTGCCGGCTCAAAGCTGGGCCTCTCAAAGTTCGTTGATGCAACTGCAGCGCAAGTTCCTGATATCCCGGTGAAACTGGACTATCGCGTGCTGGGCCGGACAGGGCTGAAGGTGACCACGGTAGGGATGGGGTGCATGATCACGTCGGATGGTAGCGTGATTGAGCGGGCCGCTGACTCCGGGATCAACTACTTCGATACAGCGCGCGGCTATTCAAATGGAAACAATGAGCGCATGGTGGGCGCGGCTTTGGGCGCAAAGCGGAAGCAGGTTGTGCTTTCGACCAAGACCCATGCACGCGACAAAGCAGAGATGCTGCAACACCTGGACAAAAGCCTGCGCGAGTTGAATACGGACTACATCGATATCTGGTATTTGCACGGCAGGAGCAGTGGGGCTGAGATCACGGACGACTTAATCGAGGTGCAGCAAACGGCCAAAAAGGCCGGCAAGATCCGCTTTGCCGGCGTAAGCACGCACAGCGGGCAAAAGGAGCTGCTGCCCTGGATGGCGCAGAAAGGCGCCTTCGATGTGGTTTTAACCAGCTACAACTTTTCAATGAGCGCAGGCGGGGACCCTGGAATGGACCAGGCGATTGCCACGGCTGCAAAGGCCGGTTTGGGTGTGGTGGCGATGAAGGTGATGGCGGGTGGAATTCGGAGCGTGAAGCCCGGCGACCCCCTGTATCAGAAGCTGATCCATCCGGGCGCTTTGCTGGCGGCGCTGAAGTGGGTTGTGAACAACCCCAACGTGACGACGACCATTCCCAGCATGACGGATAACGACCAACTGGAAGAGAACCTGAAGGCGATGGGGCGCTCGCTCTCCCCAAGCGAGGCGAAGGTGCTGGCGGCGCATCTGGAGATGATTCGGCCCGTGTATTGCCGCATGTGCGGGGAGTGCAACGGCCAATGCCAGAAGGGACTTCCGGTAGCCGATGTATTGCGTTTTCTCACCTATGCGGATGGTTACGGACAGTTTGCGCTGGGCAGGGAGCGGTTTATGGAATTGGCAGCCGAGCACACGGCCGTCCGTTGCGGCGACTGCGCCGAGTGCACGGTGCAGTGCCCCCACGGCGTGCAGGTTGCGGAGCGTATGGCCCGGGCGCAGGAGCTGTTTGCATGAGGGCTGCAGGATTGCTTCTTACATGCCTGCTGTCTGTGGGCGCAGCAGGCGCCCAGGACTACCTGAATTGCCACTTCGTACCGGGCTGGGAACCCTCCGGGGCAAAGCGCCAATATGCCGCCGATAATCTCTTCCAGTACAAGGATGGAGGCGCAGAAGGCTACCTGAGCTTCGGCTTTGTGCGGATGCAAGGGGTGACTTGCGCATCGGGGGGAAGCACGCTGGATATCGACGTCTCGGAGATGCGCGACGCCGATTCGGCTTACGGCATGTTTGCGGCCAATCTTGATTCCAGCCTCCCCGTCGCCAGGATCGGGATGGGAGGACAGATCCAGAAGCAGAGTGCCAGCTTTGCCAAGGGCAAATTTTACGTGGAACTGGTTGAAGTTGCCCAAAACCCGGACAGCGACGACGCGGCTACGATGCGGGCTTTTGCAGCAAAAATGCTGGAGCATCTTGAGGGACAGGAGACTCCCCCGGAGGTGCTGAATTGGTTTGCCAAGGACGATCTTGTATCTACCAGGCTGGTCCCGGAAAGCGTGCTGGGGCTGCGGGAGCTGAAACGCGGCTACGTGGCGAAGTATAAGCAGGGACAGGCTTTTATTGTGCAGGAGGAGTCTCCGGAAGCGGCCGCAGCCGTGATGAAGAGTCTACGAGGGCGATTTGCGGGGGCGACAACCGTTGAGGCTGGCGATGAAAGTTTCAAGGCAACTGTCAAGTACCTGGACGGCATCTCCATCTTTCGAAAAGGAAAGACCATTGGAGGATACGCGAACCTGACTGATTCGCAGGATGCCGCGCTTCTGGCTGCCAAACTCGCTGCACGGATTCCGTAAGGGCAGGAGCTCAACCCGTACTCTGAGTGGCACCATCCGATGGCATTGCCCGATTGATCCGTGGCATTTTTGTCTTTAGGCGCCCCTCGCCCTTCAGTTCATGCAGAACCGCCCCCTCGGGCTTTACCATGCGATAGAGCTATTTCTGAGAGAGGATTCGAGTTCATGACAGCAACAGCATCCCCCACTTTACTGGTTCTGGCCGCCGGAATGGGCAGCCGTTATGGCGGTCTGAAGCAAATTGAGGCAGTTGGACCCAGCGGCGAAACCATCATCGACTATTCGATCTTCGACGCCATGCGCGCCGGTTTCGGTAAGCTGGTCTTCATTATCCGTAAAGATATCGAGCAGCCGTTCAAGGAAGTTGTGGGCGCGCGTTTCGAAAAACGCATTGCGGTGGAATATGTGTTTCAGGAACTCGATAAGATTCCCGCCGGATTCAGCGTGCCGACGGGGCGCACCAAGCCCTGGGGCACCACGCAAGCAATCATGATGGCCGACGACGCTATCCGCGAGCCGTTTGCCGTGATCAATGCGGACGATTTCTACGGGGCAGAGAGCTATCAGGTGTTAGCGCGGCAGCTGCAGTCGGGCAGCGGAGATTACGCAATGGTCGGCTTTGTGCTGCGGAATACTCTCTCAGAGTTTGGAACCGTGGCGCGCGGAGTTTGCCGTGTGGGCGGCGATGGGTATCTCGAGCAGGTTGTCGAGCTGACGGCAATCGCACGCGAAGGCGATCACGCCAAGGACACCAGCAGTGACGGCAAGGTGACCATGCTGACCGGAGACGAACCGGTCTCCATGAACATGTTTGGATTCACTCCGCAGGTATTCGGAAGACTGGATGAACACTTCAGGAAGTTCCTTGCTGCCAATGGCTCGGATCTCAAGAAGGAGTGCTACATTCCTAGTACCGTAAACGAGATGCTTCTAGCCGGACAGGCAAAGGTCAAGGTCCTGCGCAGTAATGACTCGTGGTTTGGCGTTACCTACCGGGAAGACCACGCGCATGTTGTAGAGAGCATCCGGCAACTGGTCAAGGACGGCAAGTACCCTGAGAGTCTCTGGGCATGAGCAAAGAGGGCCGCATCGCCGCCGTGGCGCATCAGTTTGAAATCGGCGGCGAATTTCTTCAGGCCACTCCTTACGGCAGCGGCCACATCAACGACACCTACAAGGTTTTCTTCCGCGAGGGAAGCGCCTCCAGCTGTCATATCCTGCAGAGGATCAATCACAACATCTTCAAGCAGCCGGCCTCTTTGATGGAGAACATCCAGCGGGTGACGGCGCATATCGCTGAACAGGTTGCGAGTGAAGCGGACTGGAAACGGCGCGTGCTCAGGCTCATTCCGGCGCGGGACGGGCGCGCCTGGTACTTAGATGATGAGGGCAATCATTGGCGCGCTTTTCATTTTATTCAGAACGCGCACTCCTATGATGCGGTCGAATCCGCAGGCCAGGCGTACCAGGCAGGCAGTGCTTTTGGTCGATTTCAGCAGTTGCTGGCCAACTTGCCTGCTCCGCGATTGCACGATACGATCCCGGACTTTCACCACGCGCCAAAAAGATTCAAGGCGCTGGAGCAGGCAATTGACGCAGATGTGGCTGGCCGTGCAATCCTGGCGAAACCCGAGATTGAATTCGCCCGCGCCCGTGAGTCGATCACCGGCGTCCTGCTTGAAGCGGGCCTGCCAGAGCGCGTAACCCACAACGACACCAAGTTCAACAACGTGTTGCTGGACGACGATACTGGCGAAGGCATCTGCGTGATTGATCTCGACACTGTAATGCCGGGACTGGCACCGTACGATTTTGGCGACATGGTACGCACCACAACAAGTCCTGCAATGGAAGATGAGCAGGATCTCTCCAAAGTGGAGATGCAGTTCCCCATGTTCGAAGCGCTGGTGCGCGGCTACCTGGGTACGGCTGGCGGATTCCTGACGAAAGCAGAAAAGGATCTTCTTGCCTTTTCAGGAAAGTTGATTACGTTCGAGCTCGGCGTTCGCTTTCTGACGGACTTTCTTGTGGGCGATACCTATTTCAAGGTGCATCGCAAGGGGCATAATCTTGACCGTTGCCGGACACAGTTCAAATTGATCGAGTCCATCGAGCAGCAGGACGAGAACATGAATCGGCTGGTGGCGTCACTGGCTTCCTGAGGACTTATTTCCATTTGATGATGTGCAACAGGTTGGAGTAGTCATCGCTCCACACCTGTGTACCCGGTTGCGCTTTTGCGGGTACCCAACGGGGATCCGTCGCCAATGCGCCGAGGTCGTCGCGGCTCCGAGCCATGACTAACCACTCCGAAGGATACTTTCCTGCATCCTTCTGCGCTTGCGTAATCGGGTTATCTTCGTCCACAAGGCAAACCAGTCCGGCATCGTTCGCAAGGGCCGCGAGCGTTGGCACGAGCTGCAGGTAAAGGTTGCTGGTGTGGAAGGCGATCATTCCCCCCGGCGCGAGCTTGCGAAGGTAAAGGGCCAATGCCTCGCGCGTGACCAGGTGCATGGGAATCATGTCTCCACTGAATGCGTCGAGGACGATCAAGTCGTAGCCTCCGTCTTGAGCCTCGCGGAGTTTTAGCCTGGCATCTCCGAGCACGATCTGTGCCGCGGGCGCGCACTGCTGCAGAAAGGTGAAGTAACGCGGGTCCAGGGCGATGGTCTTTACCGCAGGATTTATTTCGTAATAAGTGAGCGACTCACCCGGCTGCAAATAGCAGGCCATTGAACCGGCGCCTAGGCCTACAACGGCCCAGTTTGGTTTGCGGAGATCGCCGGCGCTTGAGCGGAAAGTCTTGGTTTCCAAGGCGCCAAGGATGCCGCCGGCTGGCCCGGACACAGTGTAGTAGGCCAGCGGCTCGCGGCTCTTCGCCGGGTCAAGATTCTGCGACCCGTGAAGGGTAGCGCCGTGGATGAAATAGCGGAGCTTGCCATTTGGGCTATCCGTTACGCGCAGAACGCCGAAGAAGTTTCTCTGTACATCCAGAACATGGCCGAAGTTTGGAGTGTAGAGAGTGCTCGCCACCAGCAACGCCACCACTCCCGCGGCAAACCGCACCGTGCGCTGGCCGAAGCTGAGGCACCACAGCATAGACGCGCCAAAGATGAGAATGACGAGCGGATGAGTCAGCTCAATTCCCGCACGAGGCAGACCGAAAAACCCGGCCGCCATGCACAGGCCAAGCGCGATTGGAAGAAGCCAGTCGTTGCGCTTGGCGCTTGCGGCTTTTGCCGTTGCGAGAGACTCGACACCGAGGGGAGGGCGTAGCAGTGCAGCACAGACTAGAACCAGCGGAAACTCAACCACCGTAGAAAAGACGACGGGTGCGATGAGCGCGTTGAAGATGCCGCCGAGGACGCCGCCAAAGGAGATCCAGAGGTAAAACTCTGTAAGCCTGCTAACGGTTGGCCGGCTGCGCGCAAGTTCCCCATGACAGACGAGAGCGGCGGCAAACAGCGTGATCAGATAAAGCAGAATCAGAGTCAGGAGGGGAAGCTGGATCTTGCAGACGCCCGGTATAAGCGTGACAAGAATAAAGAAAGGCAGCCTGCGGACCGGCCACTCATGCGGAATGAGCTGCCGTTTGGCAAAGACCAGCACAAAGCTCAAAAGGTAAATTGCAAGCGGCAATACCCAGAAGAGCGGAATTGCGGGAACATCGGTAGTCAGCGCTGTGGTTACACCCATCATCAAGCTAGAGGGCACAAAGGCCAGGGCAATCCAACGCAAACGCTGCCGCCAGATGACGGTGGAGTCGGTTTCGGCCGCAACTTCGCCGGAGTCAGCTCCGTAAGCGGGAAGCGAAGGCTGAGTGCGCCAAACCAGAACCGAGCAAGCCACGGCCATAGCCAGATACAACGCATAGCCGTAACTCCAGAAATGGCTCTGGAGGCTCAGGCGAAGAGTGGGTTCCAGCAGCAATGGGTACCCTAGCAACCCCACCAGGCTGCCAACGTTGCTTGCGGCATAAAGAAAATACGGATCGTGTGATTGTTTGTGCCCTGACTGAGAAAACCATCGCTGCAGCATGGGCGTGGAGGCGGAAAGAACAAAGAACGGCAGGCCCACCGCGACCGAAAGCATGGTGAGAATCCAAAGCACGGGACTGCTCTGGGATGGGGGCTCCCAGCCCATCGGGATGCGCAGCGGCAATACGGCCAGGGCCGTGAACGCCAGCGCTAGATGCAGCGCAATCTGGGTCCGGCGGCCAAGCCATTTTGTGGCAGCGTAAACGTATAAATAGCCAGCCAGCAGCACCGCCTGAAAGAAGACCAGACAGGTATTCCAAACGGCGGGACTTCCGCCGAGCATAGGCAGAGCCATCTTGGCCATCATCGGCTCGACCAGAAACAGCAGCGTCGCGCTGACGAACATGGAGATGGTGAAGACAAACAGGATCATCGGTTCACACTTCGAGAGAAGATGGTTTCTCTGACACTAAGGAACGGCAAGTATTTAGTTGGAGTTTATCGGAAGGGTTACCGGCAGAGCGGCCGCGTCGAAGCTTGCGGGAACGTGCCGAACCTCTGACGGTACCTGACCTCTCAGCGGAGGACAAGTCTTCTTGATCGGTGACCCCAGCTGCAAGCATCCAGGAAAGCGGATCCAGAGTTTTTAGTGCTGAATAGCGTTCTCTCGAGCCTGCCACGCAGAAGCCCGCAAAAACGGCCTCTGGTGACTGCCAGACAGGCGGAGAAGAGCCACTGAAGTTCAAGCCTGGAAATGAGTGGTTCTTCTAAGTCTTTTATTTTGTTGGCGTCCCCGACGGGATTTGAACCCGTGTTATCGCCGTGAAAGGGCGGTGTCCTAGGCCGGGCTAGACGACGGGGACGCTCTGGGAGTGCAAAGATCGGCACGTAAAGGCCGTATGCGCCCTTATGAAGGCTACCAACTCAGGGAGGGTGTGTCAAAAGTGGGCCCCAACAAGGGGTGGGGAGCCGCCCGCCAAGGCGCGCGGGACACCCCAGGGTACCTCCTTTATCGGCAGCCGGGAAACAAGTGTGCCGTGGCGCCCGGGAGCAATGAAGCGCGTTGCGCTATCCTCTTAGAGTGCCGCAAGTTGGACGGGGCAGGGTTCCTGGATCGGCGTGGCTCATTTTTTCGCAATAATCCGGCATCGCCAACCGAACCTCGCACGTCAGATAGAGAAGACGTCATTCTCCGCAGTCAGGCAGGGGACTCCGCAAGCGGCGCCAAAATCGGCTGTGGAAAGCCCTGTCAATAAGAGGCAAGGCCGCTCAGGCGGAATTGCCTTGTCGCGTGAATTCGCAATCATACCGACACAAACGGAGCACCAGGCAGAAGATGCCTGGATAAAAGGAAGAAGCTAGTGAGAAACAGTAGAGTTCGCCGCATCCAGTTAACGAGTTGCCTGATACTAATGGGCCTGGCCGCAACAGGCTGCCAGAAGAAGCCGGCTGCGCCGGCCGGGGCCGGGACGCAAGGATTACCCGTGCAGACTGCAACCGTGGTGCTGGCGCCCGTTGCCCAAAGCAGCGAATATGTGGCCACCATCAAGTCGCGGCGTTCGGCCACCATCTTGCCACAAGTCAGCGGAATGCTTACGCAGATTCTGGTGCACTCGGGCGACCATGTGAAGGCAGGCCAGACACTGATGGAGATCGACCCACGCCAGCAGCAGGCCACCGTGGCTGCACAGCGTGCGACGGAACGGCAAAAAAAGGCGCTCTTCGACTACAACACGGTGGAAGTGGAGCGGCAACATAAGCTGTTCGACGCAGGAGTGACCAGCCGCGAGACCTATGAACAGGCGCAGCAGGCTTTTCAGAACTCCAAGGCGGATTACGAAGCAGCGACGGAGTCGCGCAAGACCCAGGAACAGTTGCTGGCTTACTACAAGATTCAGGCGCCGTTTGACGGTGCGGTGGGCGACATTCCGGTCCACGTCGGCGACTACGCTTCTCCACTTAGTTCTTCACCGCTGTTGACCACGGTGGACGAGAACAAAGATCTGGAAGCGTACATCTACGTGCCCACAGAGCGTTCTGCCGAAGTGCGCAACGGTTTGGATGTTGACTTGATTGATAACAGCGGCAATCTGCTGGAGAAGTCAAAGATTGATTTTGTTTCCACGCAGGTGGACAGCGCGCTGCAGGGTGTCCTTGTAAAGGCTCCGGTGCATTCGACTTCGCAAGTCCTGCGCAATGCACAGATGGTGAAGGCGCGGATTATCTGGAGTACGAAGCCGATGGCTATGGTTCCGGTTCTTGCGGTGACACGACAGGGTGGACAGAGCTTTGTCTATGTGGCGCAACAGCAGGGCGGTCACTTTTTGGCTTTGCAGAAAGCTGTCGCGCTTGGTGACACGGTTGGCAACTCGTATTCAATTATTTCCGGGTTGAATCCAGGCGACCGGGTAATCGTCTCAGGCACCCAGTTTCTTGTGAACGGTATGCCTGTGATGCCGATGGGCGGCTGAGGCCTGGCTTCCGGCCTTTCCGCAAAAAATGCAATGAGGGCGGGGTACACGATTGAGAATTTTGGCCTGGTGATTTCTGCGGCATCCAAACTGAGGCGTGAAAGAACCACGCCAGATACAGACGGCCAGACCAATAGTTAGTTGAGCTGAAAGATTGCTCGCTGCAACAAAGGAAGGCTTACCTTGTTTGTCGATTTCTTCATTCATAGGCCGGTATTCGCAACTGTTTGCGCGCTGATGATCATATTGGGCGGGGCGATCTGTATCCCAAATCTTCCCGTAGCCATGTACCCGAATCTGTCGCCACCGGTTGTGAGAGTAACCAGCAACTACGTA
>Ga0265339_10003567_pt1 | contig 10877 bp, 10 predicted proteins | sample 4CB219metaG_FD_202085 | JGI IMG/M metagenome (GOLD analysis project Ga0265339, IMG submission 202085) | Rhizosphere microbial communities from Carex aquatilis grown in University of Washington, Seatle, WA, United States - 4-CB2-19 metaG | ecosystem: Host-associated > Plants > Roots >...
CCGCGGCTGCGGGCGCGCCCGCGAAGCGGTCGAGCAGCGCCCGTTGCTCGGCCGGCACCAGCAGCGACTGGTGGGCGTGCTGGCCGTGCAGGTCGACCAATGCACGACCGCAGTCGGCGAGCTCGGTCGCGGTTGCGAGGTGACCGTCGACGTAGCCGCGCGAACGTCCACTCAGCGGTACGACGCGCGCGAGCACGACCTCGACCTCACCGTCGACGAAGCGACCCTCGACCCGCGCCTGGTCGGCGCCGTCGCGCACGAGCGCGGGATCGGCCCGACCGCCGCACAGGAGGTCGAGCGCGTCGACGATCAACGTCTTGCCCGCGCCCGTCTCGCCGGTGATCACCGTCATGCCGTCGCCGAGCACGAGCTGGAGGTCGGCGATGATCCCGAGGTTCTCGACGCGTAACTCGACCAGCATCGCCACTCACCGATCGGGAAGGTCGAACTTGGCTTTCAGGACCTGGTGGAAGTCTCGCGGGCGCAACGTCGCGAGCCGAAGCGGCTCGGCGGCCGCCGCGCACGTCACCCGATCCCCGGCGGAGAGCTCCCCGAGCTCGCGGCCGTCGAGTGTCAGCACCACCCCCCGATCGTCGCACACCACGAAGCCGAGCTCCTCACCGTCGGCGAGCACCAGCGACCGGTCGAACAGCATGTGCGGCGACACGGGCGTCAGCACGAGACAGCGCAGGGCCGGAGACGCGATCGGCCCCCGCACCGAGAATGAGTACGCCGTCGTACCAGTTGGGGTGGCGACGATCACCCCGTCGGCCGCATACGTCGTGAACGCGCTGCCGTTGATCGAGACGTCGAGGCGGATCAGGTGGCCGCTCCGCTTCTTCTCCAACGCGGCCTCGTTCAGCGCGAACCAGGTCCCCGACGCGGGACCTCGGGACTCGACCCGCACCGAGAGCACCATGCGTTCCGACACCGCGAAATCGCCGGCGACGAGGCGCGCCGTCGACGCCTCGAGCTCGTCGGGCTCGACCGCGGTCAGGTAGCCGAGCTGGCCGACGTTGACCCCCAGGATCGGAACCGGCGCCGGATACACGAGGTCGACGGCGTGCAGCATCGTGCCGTCACCGCCGAGCGACACGACGAGATCGAGATCCGACGCGAACCCCTCGGCCGCCACCCCGAGCTCGACCAGACCGACCGCCTTCGCCTCGTCTGCCGGGAGACGAACCTCGACGCCGCGATCACGAAACCATCCGGCCGCCGATCGTGCGAGCTCGTGCGCGAGCCCCCGGTCCCGGTGCGGCACCAACCCGACGACCCGAGTACCCGTACTCATGCGGCTGCGACCTCCGGCCCTCGAACGCCCGGCACCCACGCCGAGACGGTCCGGGCCTGCGGATCTGCGCCTGGCTTGCTCATGCGGCGGCGACGTCGTGGGCGGCGGCCACGACTCGATCGATCTCGGCCTCGTCGACCTGGGTCGGGCCGCGACGCGCGTGTGCGAAGAACTCGATGTTGCCGTCGGCGCCGCGCAACGGCGAGGTGACCAGCGCGCGAACGCCGAGACCGAGCGCGCCGAACGCACCGACGACCTCGCGCAGCACCGTGCCGTGCACGACGGCGTCGCGCACGATGCCGCCCTTGCCCACGTGGTTGCGCCCGGCCTCGAACTGCGGCTTCACGAGCAGCACGAACTCCGCGTCGGGCGCCGTCAACGCGAGCAGGTTGGGCGCGACGGTCCGCAGCGAGATGAACGAGAGATCGGCGACGCAGAGGTCGGCGGGCGGATCGATCGCGCCGGCCTGCAATTCCCGCACGTTCGTACGTTCCATTACTGTCACCCGAACATCGTTGCGGAGCGTCCAGGCGAGCTGGCCCCGGCCGACGTCGACTGCGAACACGTGCTTCGCGCCCCGGCGCAGCAGGCAGTCGGTGAACCCTCCGGTCGAGGCGCCGACGTCGAGCGCGTGGGCGCCGGTGACGTCGACGTCGAAGTCGTCGAGCGCGCCCGCAAGCTTCGTGCCGCCGCGCGACACGAACTGCTCGGCGCTGGGCTCGGGCGCGACGACGATCGGCTCGGCCGCGTCCACCTGCCGCGCGGCCGTCGTGGCCGGCGTGCCGCTCACCGACACCCGACCGGTCGCGATCGCCTCGACTGCTCGCGACCGGCTGGGCGCGAGACCGCGCCGCACGAGCTCGACGTCGAGGCGACGCCGCACCGTTAGCGGGCTCGCTTGGCTGCGGGCTTCCTCGTGGCCTTCTTGGCCGAGCTGCGGGTCCCGGCGGTCTTGCGGGTAGTGCGCGCGGCAGCGGTGCGCTTCGCGGTCGTGCGGCGCGCGGCGCGCTGCGTGGACACCGCCTTCTTCTTGGCCGGGCGCTTCGTCGCGGCCTTCTTCTTCGTGGGCACCTTGCTCGTCGAAGGCTTCGCGGTCGCTTTCTTCTTGGCCGGCGCCTTGCCCGCGCCCGCGGCGCGGCCGGTACCGCGACTGGCGGCACGGAGCCGGTGCTCGAGCGCGTCGAGATCACGCTTGGTCGCGAGCCCGAGCACTCCGAGCTGGCGCTGCACCTCCATGCTCACGATGGCGCGCAGCTCCTCGCTCCGACGGCGGCTGATCTCGATGAGCTCGTCGACCGCGGCGCCGATCTGATCGCGGGCGAGCTGACCCTGGGCGACCAGGTCGATGGCAAGCCGGTGGGCCTGCGAGCGGCGGAGCTCGGTGAAGTGCATGCCGGTCTCGAGCACACGCTTCCAGTCCGGAGGCTGGGGCATCTCTACCTCTTTCGATCGCGGCGCGGGCTGGCTGCCAGGGGGACAGACGCAGCGAGTCATTGGGGATTCCGGTGTGCAGCCTAGGGGCCGCTCGGCGCGCTCCCCCGGATGACCGACACATGGGTTCGGGCTCGTCAGCCGGCGTTCAGAACCAGCGGAACCAAGCGCGCGAGATCCGGCGCGACGAACGGTGGTGGCGGTTCCGGTACCGGCTCGCCTCCGGCGCTTCCGGCGACGCCCGACAGCACGAGCGCGAACGGCCAGCCGAGCGCAGCCGCGAACGCACCGTCGGTCGAGGGACGGTCGCCGACCATCAGCCCGGTGCTGCCGTACCGCGATCGCACGAGCTCGGCCATCGCGGCCTCGGGCTTGCCCGCGACCTCCGGCGCCCGGCCGGCCGCGGTCGCGACCGCGGCGGCCAACGCACCGGCGCCGGGCACGACACCACCGTCGATCGGATACGTCGGATCGAGATTGGTCGCGACGAACCGCGCTCCGCTTCGGGCGGCGTCGGCGGCGCGTGTCAAGCCGTCGAAGTCGAAGTCGCGGTGAAAGCCGACGACGACCGCGTCGACCGGACCGGCGCCGACCACGCACAGCCCGCGTGCTTCCAACGCCTCCACCACTCCGGGACCCGCGCACGCAAGGACCCGCGCCCCTTCCACCAGGCCGCTCGCCACGAGCGCGGCGGCCGCCTGCGCGCTCGTGCACACGTCGTCGGGGACGACCGAGATCCCGAAGCGGGCGAGGCGCTGCACGTATTCGCCGACGCGCAGGCTCGAGTTGTTGGTGATGAACACGACGTGCCGGCCCGCGGCCCGCAGACGCTCGACTGCCTCTGCCGACCCGGGGATCGGCGTGTCACCGCGCCAGATCACGCCGTCGAGATCGCAGCACACCAACCGCCCCACCACCGCGGCGGGCGCGATCGGTTGTTCACTCACTGGCTTCGTCGAGCGCGACCTGATAGTCGGCGTTGTCGGGACGCATCACGATCGCGAGGCGCAAGTGTGCGCGCGCGCCCGACCGATCACCGGTGCGCAAGAGGCACAGTCCGAGCCCGTAGTGCGCGTAGTCGTTCACCGGCTCGAGGTCGAGCGCGGCGCGGAACTCGCGCTCGGCGTTGCCGAACCGACCCGAGCGGAAATACGCGCGCGCGAGCGTCTCGCGGACCGAGCCCTTCTCCGGCTCGAGCCGGCGAGCGCGCTCGAGCGCGACGACGGCGGCGTGCACGTTGCCGCCGGCGAGGAGCCGGCTGCCTTCCTGAAAGGCGAGGTAGGCGTCGTCCGCGTCGTTCACGCCTGTGTCTCTCTCGTCGTCGGCCTGCATGTGCGCCCCACTGTCAGCCCGAAGGTCGGGCCGGTGCTGTGCTACAACCGGTCGGCATTCCCGAACCCGGAGCGCCTCGTGCCCGACTTCTTCGCATTTGCCGGTCTGCGTTACGACTGCGACGCGGCCGGCACCGCCATCGAGACGCTCGCCGCCCCACCCTACGACGTGATCGACGAAGAACGGCGCGCCGCGCTCGAGGCCGCCGACCCGCACAACGCGGTGCGGCTGCTGCTCCCACGCGACGAGCAACGCGACGGCGACCGCTACGAGTGCGCGGCCGGCGCGCTCGCGGCCTGGCAGGCCTCGGGCGTGCTGCGCACCGACACCGCACCCCGCTTCTACTCGTACCGGATGCAGTTCCGCGGCCCCCACGGCGAGCCGCGGCGCACCCGCGGCGTGATCGGTGCGCTCGCGCTCCCGGAGCCGGGCGACGCCAGCGTGCTGCCCCACGAGCGCACCGCGGCGAAGGCCAAGTCCGACCGCCTGGCGCTCCTGCGCGCCGAACGGGCCAACGTCGATCCGATCTGGGGCTTGAGTCTGGCGGCGGGGCTCACGGAGTTGCTCGAGCCCGACACGATGCTCGCGACCTGCACCGATCCCGACGGTGTCGTCCACGAGCTCGGTGCGATCGACGATCCTGTGCGCATCGCCGCCATCCGCGAGCGCATCGCCGGCGCCGATCTCGTGCTGGCCGACGGGCACCACCGCTTCGAGACGGCCTGCGCGTACCGCGACGAGCTGCGCGCGGCGGGCGAAGACGCGCGCGGCGCCGACGCGCGCGGCGCCGACGCGCGCGGCGCCGACGCGATCATGATGCTGGTCGTGGAGCTGGTCGACGACGAGCTCGACATCGAGCCGATCCACCGCCTCCTCGACCTGCCGCCCGACGTCGACCTCGTCGGTCAGATCGCCGACGCCTTCGACGTCGTCGAGTGCGGTACGAACTCGCCGGACGCGGTCGAGGCGCTGCTGAGCCGGATGGCCGACGAGCACGGGCTCGGGATCGTGTACGAGTCCGACCTCTACCTCGCGATCGCGCGGCCCGCCCTGCGCGCCGAGGCGCTCGCGGGCGAGCATCCGGCGGTCGCGGCGACCGACGCCGCCGTAGTCGAAGCGATGATCGTTCCCCGCGTCCCGTCGGCGAAGTGGCGCTACTGGCACGACGCGGCCGGGGTGGCCGCCCAGGTGCAAAAAGGCGCCGCGACCGCGGCGATCCTGTGCAGCCCGGTGTCGGTCGCGCAGACCCGCGCCGCGGCCACCGACCGCGTGCGCATGCCCCAGAAGACGACGTTCTTCACGCCCAAACCGCTGTCGGGCATGGTCTTCCGCAAGTTCTAGCTAGTTGACCGTCCAGGTCGGGGCGGAGCGGAGCAGCTTGGCGAGATCGCCGGGACCGCTGCGCTCGGCCGCGGCCACGAGTTGCTGCTGCATCTCCACCTCGTACGACGGCCGGTCGATCGCGCGGAACACTCCGACCGGCGTCGGAGTCTCCGGGTGCTCGGCCAGACGGGAAAGCGCGAACGCGAGCGACGGGTCACGCCGGGACTCGTCGTGGACGAGGATCCGGTCGGCTCCGACGTCGTCGACGCGCACGATCTGCGCCTCGCCGTGCCCGTTCATCACGACGCCCATCTCCTGATCGGCACCGAAGCGGATCGGCTCCCCGTGCCGCAGGTTGATGAGCATGTCGGGCCGGGCGTCCTTGTTGAGGATCGTGTCGAACGCGCCGTCGTTGAAGACGTTGCAGTTCTGGTACACCTCGACGAACGCGGCGCCGTGGTGCTCGTTGGCCCGTGTGAACACCTCGGTCATGTGCTTGCGGTCCATGTCGTGCGTGCGCGCGACGAAGCTCGCCTCCGCGCCGAGCGCGACCGAGATCGGGTTGAAGGGATGGTCGAGCGAACCGAACGGCGTCGACTTCGTGACCTTGCCCATCTCGCTGGTCGGCGAGTACTGACCCTTGGTGAGGCCGTAGATCTGGTTGTTGAACATGAGGATCTTCATGTTCACGTTGCGGCGCAGCGCGTGGATCAGGTGGTTTCCACCGATCGAGAGCATGTCGCCGTCGCCGCCGATGACCCACACGTGCAGGTCGGGACGGGCCAGCGCCACACCGGTCGCGACCGCCGGCGCGCGACCGTGGATCGAGTGAATGCCGTACGTGTTCATGTAGTACGGCAGGCGCGCCGCGCACCCGATCCCCGAGACGAACACCAGGTCTTCGGGTTTGATGCCGGTATCGGGAAGCATCAGCTGGATCGCGGTGAGGATGCCGTAGTCGCCACAACCGGGGCACCAACGCACTTCCTGATCCGACTGGAAGTCCTTGCGTGCGAGCTTGACGGGCGATCCGTTATCGCTCATTCATCATCTCCAGGATCTGTGTCTCGAGGTCGGCGGCGTGGAACGGCACGCCGAACATCTTCCCGTAGCTGCGCGCGTCCACGAGGAACTCGGCGCGAATCAACCGTGACAGCTGCCCGAGGTTGATCTCCGGCACGAAGATCTTCGGGTAGCGCCGCACGATGTCGCCGAGGTCGGCCGGGAACGGGTTCATGTGCCGCAGGTGCGCGTGCGCGATCTTGTGGCCGCGGCCGCGCACCCGACCGACGGCCGCCTTGGCCGCACCCCACGTGCCGCCCCAGCTCAGCACCAGGAACTCGGCGCCGTCCTCGTCGTCGAGGTCGACCGGCGGGATGTCCTTGGCGATACCGGCGATCTTCGCGGCGCGGATGCGCGTCATCGCGTCGTGGTTCTCGGCGTCGTAGCTGACGTTGCCGCTGCCGTCTTCCTTCTCCAACCCGCCGATGCGGTGCATGAGCTTCGGCGTGCCGGGCACCGCCCACGGGCGGGCGAGCGTCTCGGGATCGCGCAGGTACGGCCAGAACTCGTCGCCGTGGTTGAGCTCGGTCGTGAACGGCACCGAGATGTCGGGCAGCGCGTCGAGATCGGGCAGGTTCCACGGCTCGGCCGCGTTGGCCAGGTAGCCGTCGGTGAGCAGGATCACCGGCGTGCGGTACTTGAGCGCCAGGCGCACGGCCTCGAACGCGGCGTCGAAGCAGTCGGCCGGCGACTGGGCGGCCACGATCGGCAGCGGCGCCTCGCCGTGGCGGCCGTACATCGCCAGCATCAGGTCGGCCTGCTCGGTCTTGGTGGGCAGACCGGTGGAAGGACCGCCGCGCTGCACGTCGACGAGCACCAGCGGGAGCTCGAGGCTGATCGCGAGACCGATCGTCTCCGACTTGAGATCGACACCCGGACCGCTGGTCGCGGTGATCCCGAGGCTGCCCGCGAACGCGGCGCCGACCGCCGCCCCCGCGGCCGCGATCTCGTCCTCGGCTTGCAGTGTCTTCACGCCGAAGTTCTTCAGCTTGGAGAGCTCGTGCAGGATGTCGGACGCCGGGGTGATCGGGTACGACGCGTAGAAGATCGGCAGCTTCGCCTGCTGGGCGGCGGCAACGAGACCGTACGAAAGGGCGACGTTGCCGGTGATGTTGCGGTACGTGCCGACCGGAAGCTGCGCGGGCTTGACCTCGTAGGGGTGGTCGAAGAGCTCGGCCGTCTCGCCGAAGTTGAACCCGGCGCGAAACGCGGCGGCGTTCGCCTCGAGCACTTCGGTCCGGTTGGAGAACCGCGCCTTGATCCAATCGATCAGCGGCTCGGTGGGGCGGTCGTACATCCACGAGATGAGCCCGAGCGCGAAGAAGTTCTTCGAACGCTCGGCGTCGCGCGGCTTCACACCGAGCGGCTTCGTCGCCTCGACCGTGATCGACGTCATCGGAACTTCGTAGACGCGGAACGCCGCGAGCGAGTTGTCCCGGAGCGGGTTCGACTCGTAGCCGGCCTTGTCGAGGTTGCGGGTGTCGAACGCGTCGACGTTGATCAGCAGCGACGAGCCCGGCGTCATGTCGCGCAGGTTCGCCTTGAGCGCGGCCGGGTTCATCGCGACCAGTACGTTCGGGGAGTCGCCCGGCGTCGAGATCTCGTGATCGGAGATGTGGACCTGGAACGACGACACCCCGGCGATCGTGCCGGCCGGAGCGCGGATCTCGGCGGGGAAGTTGGGCAGTGTCGCCAGGTCGTTGCCGAACACGGCCGACAACTCGGTGAACCGGTCGCCGACGAGCTGCATGCCGTCGCCCGAGTCACCTGCGAATCGAATGACGACGCGGTCGAGTGTTTCGGCCCGACGGATCGGGCTCGCCTCTAGGGTCACCGTTGACCTCAGCTTTCTCGGGCTGTGCGCATGTCATTGGGCCGATTCGTACTCGACTGCCGGCTTTGCGCTTCGTTGCGCCGACGCGCCTGACTCCCCAATCGGCCCGGTTGCCGCTCACTGTACCGCCACCAGCCTCGAAATCAGGTCTTCGGCACTCGGAGCCCGCGTTCGCACGGTCACGTGTCGAGGGTTTCGAGCGCCGCGTTCGCACGCCGCACGGCCGCCCGAACCCGGCGCCGGTCACCGGCCCGCGCGACGAAGTCGGCCTCCAACTCGACCCGCGAGGCCGTCGCGCCACCGGCCCGGAAGAACCGGCGGCGCACCCGGCCCACGACGACGATCTCTTCGCCCGGCTCGAGCTCCTCGACCCAACCGGCCGGCCCGAAGCACGACACCGGCATCGACAACGTCTCCTCGGCGAGCCGAGTCGTCACCTGCAACTGCACCAGCTTGGTGTCGGACGGCAACACCCGCACTTCGGGCGGGCTCGACACCGTGCCCCGGACCACAGCGAGGTTCAACGCGTCGCGCGGCTCGGCCTCGGTCTTGGCGGACCTGGTCATTCGCTCCTCCTCGGTACCCGTGACCCGACCGGATCACGACGACAGGACAACCGGGGAAGGCGATTGCGAACGTACGCGAGGGGTGAGACAGCTTTGATTGGTCGGGCTCGTGCTCGGCGGGTCGGGCCCGAGCCGCGCCGACGCCGAGCCTGCGCCGCGGTCAGCCGAGGGTGAGCAGGCGTTCGGCGACGTCGGCAAACGCCGGATCCCGCCGCCGCACACGATCGAAGAGCTCACGCGCGCGCGGGAGGTCGCCGCTGCGCTCGCAGAGATCGGCGAGCGCGTACCAGACGCGAAGGTGATGATCGGCCGGTCGCTGCACGTTGCCGCCGCGCCGCTCGAGCATCGCGACCGCGTCGCGCAGGCGGCCGCGATCGGCGAGCGAGCCGGCCATGACGATCCGCCCTTCCGACACGAGCGCGGCCGACGGCGACGCCGCCGCGAGCTCCTCCCACAACGCCGCGACGCGCGCCCACTTCTTCTGCGCGCGTGCGCAGTCCATCAGCACCGGGTGCTGCTCGACGGAGCCGGTGAGATCGGCGAACGCGCCGAGCTCGCGCGCGGCCGCCGGGTACTGCCCCAGGCGGTAGTGACAGAGGCCCAAAAGCTCCCGCACCGCGGCCGCGTCGGGGTACGCGTCGCGGAGCGGCCGGAGGATCCGGGCCGCATCGCGTTCGTGTCCCGCGTTGACGGCCTCGGCCGCTCGCGCGAGCTCCTGCAGCGCGCGGTTCGAACCGCGGCCCGCGAGCTGGCGCAACTCCTCGGCGGCCTCGGTGGTGCGCAGCCCTCGGCGCCGTTGCGTCGGCGCCTTCCTGGTGCGACGCGCCTTGTCGACGGGAGCGTCGTTCGTGCCCCGCCGCACCTTGCGCAACGACGGCCGTTGCGGCGCGGTCGCTTCGGTCTCGGGAGCATCTCGTTGCCGGAACCGCGGGCTCGGATACTGGATGCCGCTACGCGTCGGATTGCGATCGTCGGTGTTGCGGGAGGTGCGCTTCGGCGCGCCCCGCGCCGGCCGCCCCCGCCCGCCACCTGCTCGCGGCTCGGGCCGGCCCCGGCCGGCGCTCCCGCGGTTCCCCGCTTCTTCGAGCGTCTCGGGACGCGGTCTCGCACGACCACCGCGGGCCTCGGGGCGACCGCGTCCGCCGGTTCCGCGCGCGTCGGGCCGGCCGCCGGAACGACCACCACCGACCGCGGGACGGCCGCGTGCGCCGCTCGGCCGCGCGTCGGGCCTCCCACTGTTGCGCCCGGTACCGCCGCTCGCCGGACGCCCGCGACCGCCGAAATCGGGCCGCGCGTCCTCTCGGCCGGACCTCGCGCCCGGCCCACCGCTCGGGCGCGCGGAACCCGCCGACCGCCCACTGCCGCCGCCGGAACCAAACGAGCTTCCCGAGCGCGGAGCGGGGCGTCCGCTCGCGGTTGCGCCCCGCGAGCCGGAACGATCCCGAGCCCCGGCGCCGCGCAGGTCGGGCCGACCGCCGGAACGATCGCTGCCCGTGCGGCCAACGCCGGAGCGACCCTCCGGGCGACCACGACCGCCCGGGTCGCGCCCGGACCCGCCACTTCTCGGCGCGCCACTTCCGCCGGCGCGGCCACTTCGCGCGCCGGCCCCTCGGGTTCCGGACGCGGGCCGACCCGATCGGGCCGGCCGGTCGCTGCCATCGTCGCGGCGCGGTTTGCGCGGCGGATCTTCCATGATGTTCCTGTCGTCGAGGGGGTGGTCACGCTATCCGCATCGGCGCAAGGGAAATCGCGAATGGGCGATAACGCGATGACGCCCGCCATTGCTGGCGGGCGTCATCTTCGAAAGAACCGGCGGCGACCTACTCTCCCAGGGGGTCTACCCCCAAGTACCATCGGCGCGGGCGGGCTTAACTGCCGTGTTCGGAATGGGAACGGGTGTGTCCCCGCCGCCATGGCCACCGGATCATCTGTCAGTCTCGGCTGGTCTCCGAGTACTCCATAGCGAGCACGAACATCGTCGTTATAAGCGTGATAAGTGCGATCAAGCCCTCGGCCGATTAGTACCGGTCGGCTG
>Ga0265339_10003568_pt1 | contig 10876 bp, 8 predicted proteins | sample 4CB219metaG_FD_202085 | JGI IMG/M metagenome (GOLD analysis project Ga0265339, IMG submission 202085) | Rhizosphere microbial communities from Carex aquatilis grown in University of Washington, Seatle, WA, United States - 4-CB2-19 metaG | ecosystem: Host-associated > Plants > Roots > Rhizosphere...
GTCGTGTGCCTGAACGCGCTACGGCCTATGAACCGGTGAGCACCGAGACGATCCGCTCGAGCAGGCCGAGCGGCTTCTCCGAGCTTGCCGGATCGACGACTTCGGTCGGCGAAGATCTTCGGGTACGTCCAGGCACACGACAGCGACGACGTCAGCGTCTATGACCACGTCCGCGTCCACGTCCACGAAGTGATCGAACCATTCGACCATTCGTGTGGATTCGTCAGGGCCGCGCCGCTACTGCGCCGCCCAGACGACGTCGCTGACGAAGATGTACGTCCCGCCCGGGTGGTCCTGATACTCGGCGACCACCGAGAACCCGTTCCACACGCCCAGGTTCCCGGGCGCGGCCTCGTTGTCGTAGTCCTCGCCGGCCGGAATGCTCACGGTGTAGTCGGCCCACGCGGTCGTCAGCAGGATGTAGAACTCGGTGGAGCCCAGCCCCGGTCGGATCGAGCCGAACTTCACGCGCGCGCCCTCGCGGCTCGCGCGTGCCTTGAAGTGGATCGTCGTCGCGCCCGGCGCGATGCAGATGCCCGGCGCGCCGAACCCGCCCGCCGTGAAGATCGCGCCGGCCCAGCAAGCGTCTCCGATGTCGGGCGGACCTCCGTCGGGGTTCGGCGGGACGGACGCGACGCACGCGTCCGGATCGTAGCGGAAGACCGTGCACGACGTGGGCGCGCCGGCGTCACCGGTCGCGGGCGTCGCGCTCCACCCGCTGTCGCTCGCCCCGCCGTCTCCGGCGCCCGCGTCGGCCGGAGCCGCGTCCGCGAAGATCGTCTGGTTGCAATCGACCCCTGGCTCGAGCGTCCACGTCCCCACCGCGTTCAGCGGGAACGGGAAGGTGAAGTCGGGCGCGATCGCGTAGGGCAGCGCCTTCTTCACCATGGAGTCGCAATAGGGAGGCGGCGGAGGCAGCAGGCCGAAGCCGGCCGTGCCGTCATTGGGGGGAGGCGGGCCCGTCCCCGCCGTGCCGCTGGACGGGAAGCCGAAGGTCCCCGCCATGTCGCCGCCGCCGGGCGCGGCGGCGCCGCCGAACGTGCCCGCGGCGCCGCTCTTCCCGAGGCTCGAATCGCCGGCGGCGCCGGTCATCGGTCCGGCCGATCCGACGCCGGCGTACCCCGCGCCCGCCGCGTCGCCGCCGCCGGAGCGCACCGGCCGGCCGCCCGACCCCGCCGTCCCGCGCGTGGGCTCCCGCAGCGGCCGATTGCCGACACACCCCGCGACCACCAAGACAGCGATGACGGCCACGCCGGCGACTCGCGCTGTCCACATCCCCGCCCTCGCCACGATGATCGGACCTTGCGCCGCCGCGCACCGCGCAGCAAGGACGGAGGCGCTTACGACGGCGTCGCGGTCACGGAATGATGGGCACAGCCTGCTCGGTCCATTGCGCGATGTGGTTCGAGGTGTCGAGCGCCTGGAACGGCAGGCAGAAGGCCGCATAGCTCGGGTCGCCCGCGCCCGAGGCGGCGCCCGGATCGACGGCGAACATCCATATGTAGAGGTTGCCCGTGTCCTTGTAGAGGCCGTAGCGGCGCTTCGAGGAGAACGTCGCCCACAGGACCTTGTGCATCTCGTCGAGCTGGAAGATGAACGGGCTCCACTTCGCGTACGTGTTCGTGAGCGCGGTGTTCGTGCCGTCGTTGACGCCCGGCGCGTTGGCGCTGACGAGCAGCGAGGGCTGCGCCGTTCCCGGCGGCAGGGGCATCGAGTAGAGCGTCGCCGTCGGATCGGTGTCGGCGTCGCAGTCGCCGCCCGAGCCGCTCGCGGGGCACGTCGACTCGTTGAAGACCACGAAGTCGTTCGTGGGCGCGACGGCCGGGTAGTAGCGGTTCTTGCCGGCGACGTACGGCACGTAGGTCATGGGCGCGCTCCAGCCGGTCCCCGAGCGCTCGATGTAGGCGAGCCCGGACTTCTGCGGCCGCTGGTCCGTGTAGCTGCCCATCGTGTCGACCGACGTGAAGACGATGTGCTGGTCGTCGCGCGACCAGTCGGGGTGGTCGGCGCGGAGGCCGCCCGTGTCGATCTCGCCCATCATGAGCGCCGTCGCCCCGTCGAAGAGGATCAGGTTCGATGGTCCGCTGTGGTTCGCGTGGTTGTCGGTGTACATGCCCACGAACATCGTGCCGGCGCTGTTCCAGCTCTCGAACTGGCTGTGCTGCTGCGTGAAGGGCTTGGCCATCGCCATCTTCTTGCCGACGTCCCACAAGAGGATGCGCCCGTCGTTCTGACCGCCGAGCGTCGCCACCATGCGCGTGCCGTCGTGCGAGAGCGCGTGGCAGCCGACGCACGTCGAGCCGTCGCCGTCGGCCGGGCTCACGACCGTCTCGGCCGCCGTCTGCGTCGTGCTCCCGAAGTCCCAGCGGAGGATCGACTTGAGCGTCGTCGTCCAGTAGTAGAGGCCGCCGCGCACGTCGTCCTTCGAGAACGAGATCTTGATGGTCGCGCTCTGGCCCACGCCCGCGCCCGCGTCGTCGGTGCCCCGCACGCTCACGGCGACGGAGCCCGTGCCGCGGTTGGTCTCGGCGACCTGCGCCCAGACGGACGCGTCGGGCTTGTAGACGCAGCCGTCCTCGAGCGTCACGCAGCGCGTGTACACGCGGACGTCGGTGTTGGCGTTGGAGAACGCGATCTCGAAGAGCGTGTTCGACGTCGAGCCGGGGCGGTAGTGCACCTCGACGCCGTTCAGGTTGGGCGGGAGGAGCACGCCGTCGTTCGGGTAGACGAGCTGGGGCGCGCGCGTCGTGTCAGCCGGTCCGCCGAAGGGCTGCGCCGGCGTCGCGGGCAACGCGGGCGTCGCGCCCGGCCCCGTGGCGACGTTCGTCGAGGAGAACTTGATGACGAGCGTGGCCGAGGCGCCCAGCACCGCCGTCGTCGCGCGCACGGCGACGACGCCGCCCGCGCTGTCGCCCGTCGTCGCGACGCCGCCCGCGATCTTGGGGACGAGCATCGGCCGGTCGACCGACCAGTTCACCTTCGCCGTGATGTCCTCCTCGGCGCCGCCCGTCTTCTTGCCGAACGCCTTGTACGCCTGCATGGCCGGGCTGCCCGGCTGCACGCTGACGGTCGCGGTCGGCGGATCGATGCGAATGGAGGTGTAGCCGGGCAACGGCGGCCCGCCGCCGGTTCCGCCCGCGCCGCTCCCCGCGGCGCCTCCGATCGTGCCGGCCGCGCCGGAGCCGGCCGGCTTCGGCGAGAAGGTGCAGGCGCTGATGAATGCGAGCGCGACAATCAGCGGCACCTTCGTCATCGAGCGCGTGAGGCCCGATCGGTTGGCGATCATGCGACGTCCCTCCTTCGCCTCGACGGCGAGCACGAGCCCTCGATCCGGGATCAGTATGAACGCCCTATCGGCCGGCCGAAAGACCAACCGAAGCCCGGTCATGGCGGCCCGTGTGGGCACTGTGCGACAACGCCGCACGCGCACGGCTCAACGGAGCCGCTCGACGACGGCCGCGAAGTCCTCGAGCACGGCGTCCGCGTCCCCGAACCGCCCACCGCGCGTCAGCTCCGAAGGCACGACCCAGCACGCCAGGCCCGCGGCCTTGGCGGCGCGCAGCCCGCGCTCCGAGTCCTCGACGACGAGACATCGCTCGGGCGCGAGCGCGAGGCGCTCGACGGCGCGCAGGTACGGCTCGGGCGCGGGCTTCGCTTCCTTGTACTGCTCGCGCGTGAGCGCGAGCTCGAAGTGGTGCAGGATGCCAGCGCGCGCGTGCGCCGCCGCGAACGGCTCGGGCTCCGAGCTCGTCACGATGGCCATGCGGAAGCGCCCCGCGAGCGCCGCGAGCCCCTCGGCGACGCCCGGCAACAGCAGCGTGGCCGCGTCGCCCCCGCTGACGAGCTCCTGGTACCGCCGATCGCGCTCCGCGCGCGCCAGCCAGATGGCGCGCTCGCCCACGCCCCGCTCGCGCAGGAGATCCCACGCGCCGCGTGAGTCACGCAGGAACAGCTCGATGTACGCCTCGCGATCGAGCGCGACGCCGAAGGGCGCGAGCGCCTCGCGGTTGGCCTGGAAGTAGAACCCCTCCGTGTCGACGAGGACCCCGTCGTTGTCGAAGAGGATCGCCTCGAAGGCGGAGCCTTCGTGCGCAGAGCCCCCGCGATTGAAAGCTACCGAGTCGACGTGGGCACCTTGACCTGCTCGTCCTCGACGAACCCCCGGCGACCGTCGAACAGCGTCGCCGCGCGCCAGCCGTCCGTCGCCGTCGTCTGGACGAAGAGCCACTGCCCCATCGGGACGACGGACACGACGGGGGCGACCTTGAAGGGCGCGGTGCGGATCTCCGCTGACGCGACCGTCACCGTCGCCGGGCTCGAGCCGGCCGGAACAGGCGGGAGCGGGGGCAAGGGTGGCGCGGCGGCCTCTTCGGGCGGCTCGGGCGCCGCGTCTCGATACTTGATGACGGTCCCACGGATGTAGCTGCCGAAGCCGTTCACCTCGGTGAGGACGGCGTCGCCGCCCACGCGGCAGACCTGCTCCGCGACGACCTGCCTGAACTGGGCGGCGGTGCGCGCCGGCAGGCCCGATTCGTCCCGCGCCGGGTCCGTCGGTCGCTCGAGCACACCCAGCTCGAAGAAGGGCTGGTCCGGACGGGCCGTGAGGAGATCGAAGGCACAGCTCGGCCTCCTGACGGCGGCGACGTTCCGCGTGGTCGGCGTGTAGCGGTAGCTCCCGAGCTGGATGCACCCGGCGACGAGGAGCGCCGCCACGAACACCGTGAGCCTCATGGCCGTCATTGGAGGCCGACGGCCCGATCCCGTCAAGCGGATCGCCCGCCGCCCGGCTTGCGGTCCTCGAGCTTGATCTCGACCATGAGGTCGCTCGCGACGCGCTCGAGGGCGGCGCGCAGCTGCGCGATGTCGGTCGACGCCGGCACGTGCACGTGCGCGCGCGCCTCGAAGAGGATCTCGCCCGACATGGGAGCGCTCGTGCGGTCCGTCGTGAGCTCCTCGACGTTGACTCCGCTCGACGCGAGGAGCTGCGCGATCTCGCGCACGATGCCGGGCCGGTCGAGCCCCAGCAGGTCGAGGTCCATCGTGCGCGACGGCGGCTCGCGCTCGGCGCGCGCGACCGTCTCGGCGACGACCTTGAGCCCGTGCTTCTCGAGCGCCGCGAGCGCCGCGAGCGCCGCCGGCGCGCGGTCCGGCGGCAGCTCGGCGCGCAGGATGCCCGCGAACTTGCCCGCGAGGTGGGTCATGCGGCTCTCGAGCCAGTTGCCGCCGTGCTCGGCCACGATGCCCGCGACCGCCTGCACGAGGCCGGGGCGGTCGGGTCCGATGAGCGTGAGGACGAGGTCGGTCATGGAGGAAGCATATATCGCGATCGCCGCCTGACGAACGGGTCAGAGGTAGCCCCACCCCACGCCGACGAAGGTCTTCCATCGCCGCGAGGCCCCGGAGTCGTCGGGGAGCACGCTCACGGACGTGCGCAGGAAGGCGAGCAGCGTCACAGCGATCTCCGGTCCCACGCGCGACGCGGGCTCCGCGTCCCACGATCGCAACCAGCGCGCGTTCGCCTCGACGACGACGGCAGGCATGAGACCGAGCACCGGGCTCACGACGACGCCCGCGGCGCCGCCGAAGCCCGTCTCGCCGACCTCCCCGACGGCTCGGAGGCCCGCCCCGAAGCGCTTGTTCGCGACCCAGAAGACCGCGCCGCCGTGCACGGAGACCGTCTGCCCGCCGCCCCCGACGAGCCCGAGCGCCGGCAGCACGACGGGCGACAGCGGCGTGGAGGGATCGACGACGACGCGGAGCGGCCCCGACCCGTCGAGCTCCGCGGAGAGGCCCTGGGGAGCCGAGAGCGCGGCGCCGTCCGGCGCGCGGAACGCGTAGGCGTCGCCGAAGTTAGGCGCCGCATCCGGCAGGAGCACGACGAATTCCAGGCTCGCGTGGCCCCTCACCCGCCAATGCCCGTCGCCGTCGGTGCGCGTCTCGTAGGTCCCGATGACCTGCCTGGGTCCGCCGAAGTAATGCTTCGCGCTCTCGACGTGCACCTCGGCCCCCGCGACGGGACGGCCGTCGGCGGCGCGCACGAGCCGGCCCTGGGCGGGCTCGCGCGTGTAGAGGGGGAGCAGACATCCCGACGCGCACGCGGCGATCCCACCGAAGACGAGGAGAGCGCCGGGCTTCATGCGCCGGAGGGTACCGCGAAGCCCGCGCGCTTCGGCGCCCGCCAAAGATTTTGCGAATCCGCCGCGGCCCTGCGGCATCGACCGTGAGGGCGACGGACACGACCGCCGCAGAACGGATTTCGAATGCTGTCTTCCACGCGACTCGTGTGCCTCGTGGCCCTCGCGATCGGTTTTGCCGTCGGCTGTGGCCGCTCGGAGCTGAATTCGTACGCCGCGCGCGCGGGCACCGCCCGCGCGGGCGCGGACGGCGCGGGCACGGGCGCGGGCGGGACGAGCGGCAACGACGCGAGCGCCAGCGGCGGGCACGACGCCGGAGGTCCCGCGGACGACGCACACGACGCGGGGACGCCCACGGACGCCGTCGCGAGCGGTGATGCCGACGCTCGCAGGGATGCAACCGACGCGGACGAGGCGCGCGAGCGGCGGTGCGAGGGCACGTGGCCGCACGACTTCCAGCTCGGCACGAAGGGGGACGATCAGCTCCTCGGCTTGACCGTCGACGGCGAGGGGAACGTCGTCGCGAGCGGCTTCGAGCGCGGCGTCGTCGGCGTCGAGAACATCGATCCGTCGGGCGACTCGGACGCCGTCGTCATGAAGCTGCGCCCCGACGGGACCGTGCTCTGGAAGACCGGCATCGACACCTCCGGCTCGGACACGGCCGAGGACGTGGCCCTCGATCCCTTGACGGGCAACCTCGTCGTCGTGGGGCGCACGAGCGGCGCCTTCCCGTCGTTCGTGAACCAAGGCGAGTTCGATCTGTTCCTCGCGCTGCTCGACGGCGGTGGAGACGTCCTGACCACCTTCCAGGCCGGCAACGAGCGGCCGCAGCACCCGGCACGGCTCGCGCTCGGCGCGGGAGGCGCCGTCGTCGTCGCGGGCTGGGACGACACGTACACGCCCACGAACTACGTCGCCGCCAACCAGGTCGGCTTCGTGGCCGACTTCGCGATCGCGGGCGGGCCGGGCCACGCCGTGACGAGCCCGCCCTCGCCCTTCCAGTACCTCTTCCCGCCCTCCGCGCTGCCGCCGTTCAGCTTCGTGACCGACGTCGCGACGGATTCGGACGGCGCGCGCTACGTGACCTCTCTCGTCGCGAGCAATCGACAGGGCCCGAACGGCATCTTCGTCACGAAGACGCGCGCCGATCATTCCACGGTGTGGGCAGCGCGCATCTCGCCGATCACCTTCGACGCCGTGACGGCCGTGGCGCTGTCGCCGGCGGGCCACCTCTTCGTCACCGGCGGAACGTTCAACAAGCTCGGCGCCAGGACCTTCGGCCAGGAGGACGCCTACCTCCTCGAGATCGACGAGACGACGGGCGCCCTCCTGTGGGCGGCGCAGTGGGGCGGTCCCGACTCGGACTATCCGACGGCGCTCGCCTTCGACGCGCACGGGAACATCTACGTCTCGGGCATCACGCTCGGCAGCGTCGTCGACGGCGTCGCGAACCAGGGCGAGGCCGACGTCTTCGCCGCGAAGATCTCCGCCGCCGGCGAGGTGCTCTCGGTGTGGCAGGGCGGGACGGCCGCCGACGACGAGGCGACGAGCCTCGTCGTCGACCCCTGCGGCAACGTGCTCGTCGGTGGCTACACGGGCGGCGCGTTCGTGCCCGGGCAACCGAACGTCGGCGGCGAGGACATGTTCATCCTGCGCGCCAAGCTCTGATCGGGGTACGCTCACCCTCACATGAAGTCGTGGCCGGCCCTGGCGCTCGTTGCGCTCGCGACGACGGCTTGCGGCGGCGGCTCCACGCGGCCACGCGACGGCGGCGCCTCGGCAGACGCTGCGCCCGACGGCGCGGTCGACTCGTCGACGCCCGGCGACGCCGCCGACACGGGCGACGCCGTCGACGCCACGCCGAAGCCGCCGCCGGTCTCGTCGCCGCAGAGCCGCCTCGTCGTCCCGGGCGACGCCACGCTGATCGGCCACGGCGCCGACAGCTGCACGAACGCGCCCGGGGCGACCGGCGATCGCTGGTGCGCGTTCGCGCGGCCCGACGGGAGCGTCTTCGAGCTCTGGGCGCTGAACGTCACGAAGGCCGCCACGGGCGCGGCCATCGTGTGCGACGGCTCGGACCCGAGCTGTCTTCGCCTCTCCGAGCGTCTCTTCAAGAGCAGGGCGGCGGGCTACGCCGACGCGGGCTTCAATGGCGACACCCTCATCTACGGCGAGACGAACGACCAAGGCCTGTCCGGCACGCCGTTCGTGGGCACGCTCTACGGGTGGCGGCCGGGCCTCGCGGGCGGGCGCGCCCTCACCTCGGACACGGGGATCGCCTGCGTCGGACACGCGCGCTCGGACGCGGTCATGTGCTTCGAGAGCCGTCTCGGAGACGGCCTCCAGGAGGACCTCACGGTCGATCTTCTGGCGGGCGAGCTCGCCTCCGTCGGCGCGGACGGCCTCCCCAAGATGGACACGATCTTGCTGACGTCGACCACGGATGCGCCCGGCGCCCCGCTCCGCGCCGGCTTCGATCTCTCGCCCGACGGCACCACCATCGCCTGGTCGACGCGAACGAAGGCCGATGCGGTCGAGACGCTGCACCTGTCCGCGCTCTCGGGCACGGGCGCGCCGCTGGTCGTCGCGCGCGACGTCTCGCGGTGGGCCATCGCGCCCGACGGGGCGGCCTGGTATTGGCTCGCCGGCTACGACTACGACGTCACCGGCGCTCCGTCCGGCACCTTGCAGACGGCCCCGTTTCCGATGGGCGCCGCGACGACGCTCGCGTCGGCGGCCGGCGACTTCGGCGCGGTCGGCGCGGGACTGTGGCTGCGCACCGACGTCGTCGCCGAGGTGGGTACCCTGCGGTGGATGCCGGACCGCCGGTCGCCCGACACCCTCGCGACGGTGGACGCCAAGGTGCTCGCCGTGCTGGACCACGCCGGCAACGGCGCGTCGTTCCTGTACGCGAAGACCTTCGTCCCGACGCGGCCCGCGCCGCAGGCGACCACGACGGTCACGCCCCAGCTGGTCGACCTCACCGTAGGGGCGCCGGGCACGGGGGCGGGCTGCGTCGTCTCGGCGACGGCCGTCGCGCTGAACGCGGCCTTCACGCCGCGCGGCGACGTCGTCGTCTGGCAGCGCTTCGACATGGCCACGGGCACGTCCCAGGGGCTCGCGACGACCGTGTCGTCCTGCGTGACGGCGGCCTTCGCGACGCGCCTCGGCGGGCTGCTCCCCGCGTCCGCCGGCGCCGAAGACGGCTACGTGTTCCTCGACGACGCCGATCCCGCAGCCGGCGAGGGGACGTTGCGCTACGCTCGTGTCATGGACGGAGGCCTCGTCGTCGCCGAGCCGGCGTTGCAGACGCGGGCGGCTCCCGTCTTCGCGTCGCTGCCCTCGGCGGTGGCCTACACGGTCGCGACGGCCACGGCGGCGGACGGTCTCTACCTCGCCCCGCTCCCGGCGGCGGCGCCGGCCTCGGACGCCGCGACCGACTCTGCCGCTTCGCCAGACGCTTCGTCGGACGGAGGCGCCGAGTGATCCCCCTCGGCACGCGCGTCACGCGCGAGCGCCTCTCGCGCCGCTCGTTCCTGCGCCGCCTGGGCGCGAGCGCCGCCATGCTGCCGCTGCTCGACATCGAGCGCGCACCCGCCGCGGGCCCGACCGGCTTCCCGAAGCGGCTCGTCACGATCGCCTGGGGGAACGGCGTCGCGCAGAGCCTCTTCTATCCGCCCGGCGACGATCCGACCGACAGCCCCGTCCTGCAGCCGCTCGCGCCGCTGAAGTCGAAGGTGACGCTCGTCGTGGGCGTCGACCTCCGCCTCATGGTCGACGGAGGCCACGGCGCCGACGGCCACTTCTCGGCGCCCTGCCTCTTCACGGGCACCTACAAGAACATCGGCGGCCAGTCGTGCACGGCGACGGGCGCCTCGATCGATCAGGTCGTCGCCACGGCGGCCGCCGCGCAGGTCAGGCTGCCCGTGCCGTTGCTCAACATCTCCGTGCAGGGCATGTCGACGAGCTATCGCGCCGACGGCTCCATCAACACGGGCGAGACCGACGCCGTCCGCCTCTTCAACACGCTGTTCGCGAGCCGCGCGCTGCCGCCCGACCAGCTCGCCGCGCTCAAGGCGCGCCGCGGGAGCGTGCTCGACTACCTCACGACCGAGCTCGGCAGCTACGGCGCGCGCCTCGGCACCGACGACCGCGCCAAGGTCGCCACGCACCTCGAGTCGATCCGCCAGCTCGAGACGTCGCTGGCCGTCGCGCCCGCGGACCCCACCTGCGTGGCGGCGGCGCCCAACGAGCCGGGCCTGCCCGGCGACTACCAGGGCTCGATGAAGGCCTTCTCCGACCTCGTCGCGACGGCGCTCCGCTGCGACCTCACGCGCGCCGTCAGCCTCACCTGGGCCGATCACGGCGGCAGCATGCCCTACGCGATGCCGTTCCTGAACCTGGGCGGCAGCGATCTCCAGATCGGCGAGGTGCACGCCATCGCGCACCTCGGCCCCGACGGCTACGCGCTCAAGGCGAAGGTCGACGGCTGGTACATGAGCCAGCTCGCGTACCTCGCGCAGGCGCTCGACGCCACGCCCGAGGGCGCCGGCACGATCCTCGACAACAGCCTCCTCGTCATGGGCAACGCCCAGGCCGAGGGCTCCACCCACCGCGTCGACGACATTCCCTTCGTGCTCGTGGGCCGCGCGGGCGGCGCGCTGCGGGCGGGCCGGCTCGTGCGCGCGGGCGCCTGGCAGGGCACCCCGGCCGGCGCCGGCTCCCCCCGCGCCATCACGCCG
>Ga0265339_10003569_pt1 | contig 10874 bp, 10 predicted proteins | sample 4CB219metaG_FD_202085 | JGI IMG/M metagenome (GOLD analysis project Ga0265339, IMG submission 202085) | Rhizosphere microbial communities from Carex aquatilis grown in University of Washington, Seatle, WA, United States - 4-CB2-19 metaG | ecosystem: Host-associated > Plants > Roots >...
AAATTCGTTGGCCGCTCCGTCCCGCGTCTGGAAGACCGCCCGCTGCTGACCGGCCATGGCCGTTTCGCCGCCGACATCTCGTTTCCCGGCCAGTTGCACATGCGCGTGGTGCGTTCGGCCGTCGCGCACGGCAAGATCCGCGCGATCGACGCCGCGCCGGCACAGCGATTTCCGGGCGTGCACGCGGTGTGGACCTTCGCCGACATCATGCACATTCCGCCGATCGGCTTTCGCCTGACCGGCCTTAAGCAGCTCGAGCCGTACCGGCAGCGGATACTGGCGCGCGATGTCGTGCGCTATGTCGGCGAGCCGATCGCCGCCGTCTTTGCCGACGATCCCTACCGCGCCGAAGACGCCGCCGATCTGGTCGAGGTCGAGATTGAGCATCGCCGAGCAACGCTGCTCGCCACCGAGGAACCGGGCTTCTACGACGATGAAAGATCAACAGAACCGGCCATTGTGCAAAAGGGCTATGGCGACCTCGACGCCGCCTTCCGCGCCGCGCATGCCGTTGTTTCCCTTGAGCTTTCCATCGGCCGCCATTCCGGCGTGCCGCTCGAATGTCGCGGCGCGATCGCGCGCTACGACGCGGAGCGCGACGTCCTCGAAATGCACGGCGCCGCGAAAGTGCCGCACTGGAACCGCGACCAGCTCGCGCAAATGCTTGGGCGCACAAGGGAATCTGTCCAGCTTTACGAGGGCCACGTCGGCGGCGGCTTTGGCATCCGCGGCGAACTCTACCCGGAGGATGTCCTGGTCTGCGCCGCCGCTTTGAAATTCCGTAAGCCAGTCAAATGGATAGAGGATCGGCGCGAGCACCTGATTGCCGCCAATCATTCGCGTCAGCAGGCCCATAAAATCAGCGCGGCAATCGACGTAGAAGGGCGAATCCTCGGCATCGAGGATGAGTTTGTTCATGACAACGGCGCCTACATGCGCACCCATGCCGCAACCGTGCCGGACCTTGCCGCCGCGATGCTGCCCGGGCCCTATCGCGTGCCGGCCTATCGCGCGCGCGGCCACATCCGCCTCACCAACAAGACGCCGTGCGGCACCTACCGTGCGCCCGGCCGCTTCGAGACCAGCTTCGTGCGCGAGCGGCTGCTCGATGCCATCGCGGCAAAGGTCGGCGTCGACAGAGTCGAAATCCGGCGGCGCAATTTGATCGCCAAGAGCGCCATGCCCTACACGCTCGGGCTCGACACGCTCGGCACGCATATCGTCTACGATTCGGGCGATTACGCCGGGCTGCTCGACAAGGCGCTGGCCGCGGCCAACTGGGCGACACTGCAGGACCAACTGAAGGCCCGCCGCGCGCTCGGCGAAAAAGCCGGCGCCGGCATCGCACTGTTCGTCGAGAAGAGCGGGCTGGGGCCGTTCGACACCGTGCGCATTGAGGTTGACCGCGACGGCGGCATCGAGGTGGTGACCGGCGTCGCCTCGCTCGGCCAGGGCGTGGAGACGGCGATGGCGCAGATCTGCGCCGACGCGCTCGGCGTCGATTACGCCCGCGTGCGCGTCACCCACGGCCAGACCGACCGCATCGATCGCGGCATGGGCGCCTTCGCCTCGCGCGCGACGGTGATGTGCGGCGAAGCGACGCGGCTGGCCGCCGTCAAGCTGCGCGCCACGGCGCTCGCCGCCGCCGCCGAGCTGATGCAGGCGCGCGCCGCCGACCTCGACATTGTTGACGGCGAGATCATCCGCGCTGGCGGCGGCCCGTCGATGCCGCTTGCGGCGCTCGCGCGCGCGCTGCCGGGCGGGCTGAGCGCCGAGGACACCTTCGAGTCGTCGCACATGGTCTATCCCTATGGCGTCCATATCGCCGTGGTGCGCGTCGATGCCGACACCGGCGCAGTCGCGATCGAGCGTTACCTCATCGCCTACGACGTCGGGCGCGCGGTTAACCCGATGCTGGTCGAGGGCCAGATCGCCGGCGGGCTGGCGCAGGGCATCGGCGGCACGCTGCTGGAGGAATTCCGCTACGACGAGAACGGCGAACCGCTGTCCGTCACCCTCGCCGACTACCTGATGCCGACCGCGCGCGAGGTGCCGGCGGCCGAAATCATCGTCACCGAGGATGCGCCGAGCCCGCTCAACCCGCTCGGTCTCAAGGGCGCCGGCGAAGGCGGCGCCAACCCGGTCGGCGCGGCCATCGCCTCAGCCATCGACGACGCCATCGGCACTCCCGGCGCGGTGACCGAGCTGCCCATTACGCCGCAAAGGCTGAAAGCCCTGCTGAAATAGGCGCGGTCCGAGGCATAGATTCATTGCAACGCAATCGGCCGGTCCGGCGTTTTCATGCTAGCGTCACGCTGGAGCCCGTCATGCCGCTGCGCCGACAATTTGAACTTGTTTTTTGCGTTCTCGCTGCGCTCGCCTTCGCCGGAGGCGCCCGCGCGCAGGAAAGCACGCAAGCGCAGCGCGACGCCTGCAAGCCGGACGTCTACCGCCTGTGCAAATGGTACATTCCCAGCCACGACGGGATTACCTTCTGCCTGCACCAGAATATCGACCAGCTCAGCCCGAAGTGCCGGGCGGTGATGGAAGGCAAACTGCGCTAGACGGAAGGCCTTAAAGCCCGGCGTTCGCCACCAGCACCGGCTTGTCGCGATAGAGATCCGGCAGCAACTGCTTCAGGTTCTCGATCTTCGGCAGATCGTTGAACACGATGTAGGGATAGGTCGGGTGCTGCACCAGGAAGTCCTGGTGATAGGCCTCGGCCGGATAGAATACCTTGTCCATCTCGATCGTGGTGGCAATCGGCTTGCGGAAGATGTGCGCGGCGTCGAGTTGCGCGATGTAGTCCTTGGCGACGCGCGCCTGCTCGGTGCTCGCCGGGAAGATCGCCGAGCGATACTGCGTGCCGCTGTCCGGTCCCTGCCGGTCCTTCTCGGTCGGGTCATGCGCGACCGAGAAATAGATCTGCAGGATGCGGCCGTAGCTGACCTGCCGCGGGTCGAAGGTGACGCGCACGGATTCGGCATGACCACTTTGGCCGCGCGACACCGTCTCATAGCTCGCCGTCTTGGCCTGGCCGCCGGCATAGCCGGAGACCGCGTTGCTGACGCCTTTGACGTGCTGGAAGACTCCTTGCACGCCCCAGAAGCAGCCGCCGGCCAGCACCGCAACCTCGGAGGTTGCGCCGGTCGCGGCCTCGTCGGAGGCAGGCAGCGGCACCGCGTGCGGTTGTTCCGCCGCCGCGGCCGGCAACGCCGTCAGCACGAACAGCGACAACAGCGCGGCGGGCAGATTCCGCAAGAACGGCGTGTGATTGTGTGGTTGCATGATGTCCTCCCGCGCGAAACCCGCGCCCTTGTGTCACCCTTACATAGGACAAGCGCAGCGCAAACGAGACACAGAACTTGGTGAGCCCCGGCGTCGCGCCGATAACGGCGGCGTGAGTGCCCGGAAAACAAGTGAATCTGGGCGCTTTCGTGCCCCAACTGTGGCCCGGCGGGCGCGCGAAATTCTTAATGAAGACAAATTAATGCTGCCGGATCGCTCGTGCATGGCCCGCGCGATCACCATCTGAGCGTCCGATCCCCGAAACAGAAAACCGGCTGCCCGATCGGGCACGACAATCCATGCGTGAGTTGGACGCGAAAGAACTTGAAGCGCTGCGGCTGTTTGCGAGCGGAAGAACCGCCGATGAGATGGCGGTCGAACTCAACGTCAGCAAGAGCATGGCGCAGCATTATCTCCGCGTCGCGGCGCGCAAGCTTGGCGCGCGCAATCGCGTGCATGCCGTCGCCATCGCGGTGGAACTCGGATTCGTGAAAAGCGGCGGCTGAACGGCCGCCGCTGTTCCGTGGGATTGTTTCGGGCGAGCCGCTAGGCCGCGTTGCGGTTCTGCTCGACGGCGTCGCCGGACTGGTTGTGAGCGCCGAGCAGGATGGAGCCGAGCAGAGCCTCCATCTCGAGCCGCGCGGTGGCGTGCGACATGGTCGGCCGCGTGCCGAGCGTCAGCTGGTCGAGATCGTCGACCGCCGTCAGGCCCCGCGGAAAGAACTCGCGGAAGATGACGCGCTCGGCCAGCCCGTCGACGTAACGGAAGTTCTGCCGTTTCGACAATTCCTGCAGGCTCTCGCCGACCAGCCGCTTGTTGCGCGAGGTGCCGAAGGTCGACAGCCGGTTGCGCAGCACGATCCAGTCGATGACCGTGTTGTCGAGCACCTGGCGCTGCGATCGCGCCTCCTCGACCATCTGCGCGTAACGGCTGGTGCCGGTAACGGCAAAGGTCTCGGGATCGACGGTGCCAAGCACGTCGAAGTCGACGAAGCTGTCGTTGAGCGGCGTCACCAGCGTGTCAGCGATCGTGTGCGCGTAGCGCACCAGGAAGCTGTCGCGGCCGGGAGTGTCGATGACGACGTAATTGCAAGTCGGCGCCAGGCTGAGCACGGCATCGTTCAGCGCCTTGCATTCCACCGCCCGCTCGTCCGCATACGAGGTATCGAGGTTGGCGTTGAGGCAGATGTGACTCGGCACGCCGAGATCGCGGCCGACCCGCTCGCCCCAGGCGCGCCGGTTCTCGATGTAGTTGGTGAAGCTCTTCTGCTGCGAGTCGACATCGATGGTGCCGACACTTTCGCCGGCCTTGAGCAATGCGACTGCGATGTGGATGGCGACGGTCGACTTGCCCGAGCCGCCTTTTTCGTTGCCGACGACGATCACGCGTGGGAACTGGGTCTGGGCTGAATTTCCATGAATCATGAGCGCGCGGTCTCCATGTGTGGTTGAGCCGTTGAACCACCGCTGATGTGTTGGACGAGAGTCATTTGTTGTGATTCGCCGGATTCGCGCCAGCCCGAATTTTGTCCACGCGGCAAGTTTTTTGATTTTTGTTTCACAGGAACTTCAGACGGATGAGTCGCGGCGGACTGTCACAAACCTGCCGCGTTCGGTCGCTCAGCCGCTACGCGCGTCTAGTGCGGATCGAAATACGGCACGTAGCCGCTTTGCGTTGTCTCGATGCGGCCGGCGTAGGGCGCGCCGACGTGGCCGGGGAATACGAGCGCGTCGCTCGCCGCGCAGTAATCAAGGACTTTCCGGCGGCTGACACGGGCCTGCGCCGCATCCGAGTTCTTCGGGAAGTTCCAATCCGGATTGTAGACCTGCAGCAGGTGATGCCAGACGTCGCCGATGAAGGCCGCGCGCTGGCCTTTGCTTTCGAGCTTGAAGAACACGTGCCCGGGCGAATGACCCGGGGCCGAATCGATCTCGATGAAGTCATTGAGGCGATGGCGGCCGCCGCTGACCAGATCGGCCTTGCCATATTCCAGGATCGGCACCACGCACTCGCGGAATGTGCCGAACTCGGCCGGGCCTTCCTTCGGGTCGGCATCGACCTTGGTGAAATAGTCGACGTCCGGCTTGGAGAAGACGTAACGGGCGTTGGGGAAGGTCGGCACCCATTTGCCGTCCTTCTGCTGCGTGTTCCAGCCGACGTGGTCGTGGTGCAGGTGGGTGCACATCACCAGGTCGATCTGCTCGGGCCGCGCGCCGGCGGCAGCGAGCCGCTCGAGCCAGGGCTCGTTGAGCATGTGCCAGAACGGGCGGCCGGGCTTGAGCTTGTTGTTGCCGCAGCAGGCGTCGATCAGGATCTTCTTGCCGCCGACCTGCAGCAGCCAGCTGTGCACCGGCAGACGGATGGCGCCGGTCTCCGGCACGTAATGATGCGGCGCCAGCCAGTGCAGATGCCTCTTGAGGTCGGCGTCGGTGAGGTCCGGGAATATTTCACGCAGCGGAAAGCTCGGGACATCGGTTTCCTGAACGCGCGTGATGGTCGCGTCGCCAACTCGAAACACCGGCGTCTCCCTTCGAATTGCGCTGCAAGAGACGGCAAGTGTCCCCGGCGCGTCAGCCAGGGTCAAGCAAGACAAGATTGCACGTGATTCCACTTGGCATCGTCGGCCGTTTTGTCTGTTATGCTGCGCGCGCCGGAGACATATCACCCCCATGAAATTCGCCAACTTCAGCCACATCTGGGCCAAGCCCGGACTGACCCCGCATCAGCGCTACGAGGAGCTGTGGCGCGAGCTCATCCTGTGCGACGAGCTCGGCTTCGACTACGCCTTCTGCGTCGAGCATCACTTCCGCCCTGACGAGAGCTGGATCTCGTCGCCGAGCCTGTTCGCGGTCGGCGCCGGCGCGCGCACCAAGCGGCTGCGCATCGGGCCGATGGGTTACATCGTGCCGCTGTACCATCCGCTGCGGCTGGCCGAGGAGATCGCGATCGTCGACCAGATGCTGGGCGGGCGCATGGAATGCGGGCTGGTGCCCGGCATCAATCCCGACTACTTCCGGCCGTTCGGCCTCGAATACGGCCAGCGCAAGACGCCGACGCTCGAATTCGTCGATTACATGCGCGCAGCCTTCGGCGAGCAGCCGTTCGAGTTCAAGGGCGAGAATTTCAACACCGTCGAGCCGACGCGGCTGGCCGTGCTGCCGGCGCAGAAGCCGCATCCGCCGCTCTGGATGATGAGCCGCGACCCGCAGACGCTCGAGTTCTGCGCCGAGAAGGGCATCAATCCCGGCTACTTCCTGATCTATCCGCGCAGCGACGCGGCGCCGCGTTACCGCAAGTTTCTCGAGGATTGGGAGAAGGCCGGCCAGCCGCGCAAGCCGAACATCGCCTACTGCACCATCGTCTATGTCGACGAAACCGACCAGAAGGCACTCGACGTCGCGCTGACGCGCGCAAGCCACGCCTACGAAGGCTTCCTGCCGCCGCCGAAGCCGGGCGAGAGCTTCGAAGTGCGCGTCAAGGAACACGCCAAGAAGTTCATCGGCCGCGGCGAGCCGGGGGCCTCCGAGATCATGGCCAACATCTTCGATCCGGATTACCTGATGAAGCACGAGCTGGTGTTCATCGGCTCGCCGGAAACCGTCTCCGCCAAGCTGCACAAGGCCGCGACCGACGGCGTGTTCAACGTCTTCCTCGGCGAGTTCAGTTTCTCGGACCTGCCGGAGGCGGACCTGATGCGTTCGATCCGCCTGTTCGGCGAGAAGGTGATCCCGGCGCTGCGCGGCTACGAGCCGTTCTGACAACGGCCCGTAGCCAAAGCGATTTGCGGCTATTCGGCCGGCGCCGGCGCCTCCTGCAGGTACGGACGCTCGCGCAGGCGCGCAGCGTTGAGCCGGTAGATCAGGAACGCGATGACCGCGCCGACCAAGAACGGCAGCGCCGACCACATGTAGAGTTGCGGCACCGGCAGGCCGACGAACAGCGCGCCCACCATCGGCCCGACGATGGCGCCGAGGCGGCCGATGCCGAGCTGCCAGCCCGAGCCGTTGGCGCGCAGCGAGGTCGGATAGATCATGGCGCCGACCACGTTGATGCCAGACTGGATGCCGAGCACCACGGCGCCGGCGAGGAACGTCGCGATCAGCAGAGCGGTCGTCGACGACAGCCCGGCGTAACCGATCGAGCCGACCACCGGCACCGCCACCAGGAACAGGATGGCGATGGCGAAGAAGCGCTGCCTCTGTACCCACCAGCACAGCACCAGGGCGCCGACCGTGCCGCCGACCTGCAATGCCGCGCCGGCAAGCGCCGCGGTCGCGGGCGCGACCTTGGCGGCGCCCATCAGCGTCGGCGTCCAGCTGATGAGGAAGAAGTAGCCCATCAGGTTGAGCGCGAACATCAGCCAGGTGAGCGGCGTGATCAGCGCGAGGCCTTCGCGGAACAGATAGACCGGATTGCTCGGCGCCTGCTTTTCGTCCTCGATCACGAAGCGCGCGTTGGCCGGCACCACGGTGCCGGGGCTGATCTCGGCGATCACCGCCGTCAACTTGGCGCGATAGGACTCATGCAACGCCATGTGCTTGATCGATTCCGGCAGACCGAAGAACGCCGCGATGGCGATGAGCACCGGCACCACGCCGCCGATGGTGAAAATGATCTGCCAGCCGTATTGCGGAACCAGCGCCGCGCTGACGAAGCCGGCGACCGCGCCGCCGATCGGCACCGTGCCGGCCGCGATGATGGCCAGCACCATGCGGATGCTGCGCGGCGCCGATTCGGTGTTGATCGCCACCACGTTGGGAATGACGCCGCCGATGCCGAGGCCGGCGATGAGGCGCAGCCACGACATCTCGGTCAGGTTGGTGGCGTAGGCACCGGCGAAGGTGAAGACGCCGAACAGCAGATTGGAGAGGATGAGCGCGTTTCTTCGCCCGTAGCGGTCGCCGACCCAGCCGAAGATCTGCGAGCCGAACAGCACGCCGATGTTGCTGGCGCTGAGCACGAGCCCGAGTTCCCTCGGCGCGACGTGCCACTCGGCAATCAGCCGCGGCGCGGCAAAGGCGATGCCGGCGATGTCGTAGCCGTCGATCATCGCGATGAAGATCGACCACACGATCAACTTGATCTGAAACGAACTCAGCCCGCGCTGGTCGAGCAGGCGTGACACTTGCACGACCGATTGGTCAGCCATGGTTCCCTCCCCCGGAATGCGCACTGTTTCGCGCAATTATTTTGCGTCAGCTTAGCGCAAAGGCGGATGGCCGAATAGCGCCGTCCCCGAAATCGCGGGAATATTCTAGCCGCGCGGCTTGTCGCGGAAGCGGTCCATCAGCGGCTTGTCCTGGCCACCATCGATCTCGATCATGGTGCCGTTGACCATGGTCATCAGCGGCGAGGCCAGCATGACGACGAGGTTTGCCACCTCCTCGACCTCGGCGATGCGGCCCATCGGGATCGAGGCCGGGGCAAGCTTGTCGGCCTCCGCGCGCGGAATTTTCATGTCACGCGCCATGGCATCGACCAGGCCCGCCCAGCGCTCGGTGCGCACCGGCCCCGGATTGACCGCGACGAAGCTGATCCCGTCCTTGCCGTACTGGCCAGCGAGCGAGAGCGTGAGATTTTGCCCTGCAGCATTGGCGGCGCCGGGGCAGATTTCCCAGTAGGACGGCTTCACGCCGTCATTGCCGATGAGGTTGACGACCCGGCCGCTGCCCTGCGCGCGCATGATCGGCAGCACGTAACGCAGGCAGCGCACGTAGCCCATGAACTTGAGCTGCAGGCCCTTCTCCCAGTCGTCCTCGGTCAGATGCTCGATGACGCCGCCGGCGGCCGAGCCGGCGTTGTTGACCATGATGTCGACGCGGCCGAGCGCCTTGGCGCCCTGCTCGACGAAATTTTTGGCGTCCTTATCCTGCCGCAGGTCGGCGGGGATAGCGACGATCTTGCGGCCGGTGGCGCCGCCGATTTCCTTGGCCGCGGCTTCCAGCGGCTCCTTGCGGCGCGCACAGATCGCGACATCGACGCCCTCCTTTGCGAGCGCGAGCGCGATGCCCTTGCCGATGCCTTCCGAACCGCCGGTCACCAGCGCGGTCTTGCCCTTGAGCTTGAGGTCCATCGCCTTCTCCCTGTCAACGCTTACGCTTTTCTTCGCCTCGTCCGATTCCCAGCATCATCATCCAGGCATTCCAGACGCCGGCAACAAGCGAATGCGTGTAACTGACGGTCACGAGATAGAGGCCCCAATCCGCCCCCACAACGAGGGCAATCGCTCCGGCGATACCGACGAGATAACCGGTGGTGAAAAATGCGCCGCGATAGAACGAGAACCCGCCGCGCGCGACCGCGCTCATCCGGGCGGCCTTGTAGACAAGGCTCAGCGGAAACCACAATCCCCACAGGCTCAGCACGAGAAGTTCGGCGCCCAGAAGCCGCAGCGGCTGCGGCGTGAGGATCGCCGTGGCCTGAATCAGCGTCCCCACCATGACCAACATGGTATTTTGCACGCGGACCTTGAACATCTCGACGCTGACGATCTCGCGCACGTGCAGGGTCGACGCGACGAACAGCAGGCCGATCAGCGCGGCGGACGAAGTGCCGAGCATGAGGTAAAGATCGCGCCACGCCTCAGGGAGATGAGCGCTGTCCATCACCTTGCCTCACGCGGCCGGCGGCTTGTGCGCCAACCAGCGCCCGGCTTCCGATGCGGCAAACAGATCGGCCAGCGCGGCATTGAAGATCGCCGGCTCTTCCGACGGCACATTGTGGCCGGAACGCGGGATCACCAGCAGCCCCGCGGTCGGCACGACGCGCTTGAGCAGCAGGCTGCCCTCGAGGCACGGCTCGTCCTCGTCGCCGACGATCACCAGCAGCGGCACGGAAAACGTCCGCAGTGCGCCTTCCATCTCGTAGAGCGTCGGCCGCTTGAGCTGGAGATTGAGCATGGTGTGGGCGTGACCCTCGGCCGAATGCTCACCCAGCATGCGGGCGAATTCGGCATGGCCGCGCGGATCCTTGTGCTTCTGCGGCTGGCGCATCGACGCGTCAGCATATTTCGCGGCGGCCGCGGCAATGCCCTCCTCGGCGAACATCTTGCCGGTGTCGGCGGCGAGCGCCTTCATCGCTTCGCGCTGCTTGACGTCGCTGACCGTGCCCCAGCCGCAGCCGGCGGCGGTGACGGAGATGCAGCGCGACGGTGCGGCGATGCCGACATGGAGCGCGGTGTAGCCGCCCATCGAGTGGCCGACGACATGTGCGCGGCGGATGCCGAGCGCGTCCATCAGCGCCAGCACGTCGTCGCGGGCGATGTCCTGTCCGTAGCGCGCGGCCTCCTTCGGCACGTCCGACGGCGGGTAACCGCGCTGGCTGTAGGTGATGCAGCGATTGGTGCGCGAGAAGTAGCGAACCTGCGCCTCGAAGCTGCGCCAGTCGCCGGCGTATTCGTGGACGAACACGATGGGCGTGCCGTCACCCGCCTCTTCGTAATAAAGCCGCGTGCCGTCGTGCGAGGTGATGTGCGGCATTGCTCTCTGCCCGCTGATCGAGGCCAATTATTTGCAGCTAATGGAAGGGGAGTAAAGCTGCGCGGCTCCCTCAGGCATCGTGACCGTGACGAAGGAAGTCGCGCACC
>Ga0265339_10003574_pt1 | contig 10866 bp, 9 predicted proteins | sample 4CB219metaG_FD_202085 | JGI IMG/M metagenome (GOLD analysis project Ga0265339, IMG submission 202085) | Rhizosphere microbial communities from Carex aquatilis grown in University of Washington, Seatle, WA, United States - 4-CB2-19 metaG | ecosystem: Host-associated > Plants > Roots > Rhizosphere...
CGTGGAGGAGCTGTTTGTCATTCCACTCTTTCCGCACTACGCGATGTCCAGCTTTGAAACCGCCGTCGAATGGGTGAAAGCATGCGCCGCAAAATTGGCCCCGAACATGGCGGTTTCGGCGGTCAAACCATACTACAACCAGCCCGATTACATCGACGCGCTCGTGGCCAGCGCGCGCGAGCATCTGGAGGAGCCGTTTGACCATTTGCTTTTCAGTTTTCATGGGGTGCCCGAACGCCACATCCGCAAGGCCGATCTGTCCGGCTGCCACTGTTTGACAGAGAAAGACTGCTGCTCCGGCGATCATCCGGCCCATGGCGCCTGCTATCGCGCCCAATGCTTCAAGACCGTCGAGGCCTTCGCGCGCCAGGCGAATCTCGCGCAGTATAGCTACTCGGTTTCGTTTCAATCGCGCCTGGGCCGCGAGCCGTGGCTTAAGCCCTACACCGACTGGACCATTGAAGGGCTGGCGAAGGCTGGCATTCGAAAGCTGGTGGTGATCTGCCCTGCGTTCGTGTCCGACTGCCTGGAAACGCTTGAGGAAATCGGCATCCGCGGGCAGGAATCGTTCCGGCAGGCCGGGGGCGAGACGCTAAAGCTAATCCCCTGTCTGAACGAACATCCGCGCTGGATAGCCGCGCTCGAATCGATGGTCAATCAGTGGGAAGCGAGCCAGGGCGCCACTCCAGAAGCAGCAGGGAAACTGCTTGGCGCGGCAGTGTAAATCGCACAATGACCTGGCCGCCTTCGATGCGGACGGTTCGATTGGGCTCCAGTTTCGCGAGCTGTCCCGCTCGCTCCAATTCGGCGTATTGCTCCCGCGACGGATTCGGCGGCGAACCGATGCGCTTCCACGCTTCGTAGGCGTTGCTATGATCTCCGTCAATACGATAATGCGACAGAGTCGCGCGCCCGGCGTTTTTTGGCAGCCCTCTGATTGTCAGCTCAACCGCGGCGCCCGGTCCCGCCAGGTCGTCATCGTGATAATGCCAAACCAGAGCCGCGACTTTGTTGGACGCCACCGTGGCGAGCGCCGAAACGTCCGGGGCTTCGCGGACGCCGTGTTCCCGAATTGTCGCGGCGTCCAGCCCGGCGCCGCTTGACACCGTCGCGCGCTCGCCGCCCATCTTTGCGAACATCCGGAAGACGTTCAGCACGGGCAAATCCAGGCCGCCGCTGGCAAGCTGCCGAAATCCTGCGAAGAGCGGCTGGCCCTCAAACTCGAAAGCCCATGTCAGCGCCCCTTCCAGGTTGACGCCCGCCTCCTCCGCCTCGTCCACCGCGCGCGGAAAACTCGCCGCCGTGTAACTCGAATACATCGTGCCGTTCCGGTAGGCGTCCTGCGGATCGCGGCACGCCGCGCAACCTTCCGGGTCGGATTCGCCGATGATGACCGGCAGCCGGCGGAATTGGGGAAAACCCGCAATGACGGCGAACGCGTCGCTCATGTTACGCAGTTGGTTTGCCATGCCCATGCGCACGTGGCCATTGGTGAAAACGGGCGATCCCTTGGCGTGAAACGAAATGAAATCAAGCGGCGCGCCCGTTTTGCCTGTCACGTAGTTGGTCCCCGCCGCGCAGTGGGCCAGGAACGCGGCAAGGAACGGACCGCCGGGCCCGCCGGCGGTTTCCGGGCCGCCGACGCGCGCCGTCGGCAGCGCGCGCCTCACGCCATCGACCGCGTAATCGTAAAGCTTGAAGTAATCCTCGCGCGACCCGCGCCAATAAAAAATGTTCGGCTCGTTCCAGACTTCCCAATACCAGCGCTCGACTTCCTCGCGCCCATATCTTGCCACGCAATGCAACGCCCACTGGCGGCAGAGTTCGCCCCACTTGCCGAAGTCTTTGGGCGGATAAGCCTGGCCGGCGTCCGCCGGGGCGCGCTCGTTGCGCGGCGGGTGATGCGGATAATCCTGCGGATGCGTCGACAACGCCTCCGGCATGAAGCCGAGCTGGACATAGGGCCGGACGCCGCGCTCAAGATATGTGTCAAATATAGCATCGTTGATGCGCCAGTCGTAAATCGGGCGCCCCGCTGCGTCCTCCTTGTAAGCGCTGGTCGATCCCCACTTTAGCGCGTAATCGCCGTCGCCGCTTGTCAGCAAATGGTGGCATCGAAAATAAACCTGCGACGCCCCCAACTGCCCAAGCTCAGCCAGCAGTTTCTTGCCGTTCGGCAGAGTCGCGCAATTGGGTTCATCGGCGCCAAAGAACCGCCAGATCGGCTTCCACTCCCCGCGCAGGCGCGAGGCGTCGACGCTGATTGCCACGGGAAAAGGAGCGGCGCCGGTCGCTTGCGCGAAGGTCGGGGGATCGATAATCAGCGCGCCGGCCAGGGCCAGGACGCCGCGACAGCTATAATATCGAGACAAATGGGATCGCAACCGCCAGATTGAACCACGGAAAAGCCAACAACACAACCTTCCTGCCAAGCGTCGTAAACGCTTGACAATCGCGCCTAAGCACCGACCGCCGCGTTGGTTAGCGGCGGGCGCTTGCGTTTTGGCCTGAGTGGCCGAGGATTCGCCGCATGACAGTCGTCTCGGTTTGCGACCGTGCGCTCAATTCCTCGAACGAACAACCGCGAACGGGCGCCTTGGCGACGACCGGTGGCGCTGTTCCCGCTTTGCAGGCGGTCTCAGGGCGTATCTTGTTTTTTCCAACGGTGTCCACCCTTTTAGTAAACACCCAATCGAGGGTAAAAGCTTGGCTTTTTTTGCGGTAGTCGCCCCGTTTTTTGCCTAGGCTTTTATCTGAGAAAGACCGCTTTCGTCTCCGCTGTTGACCGCTCAAGGTCCGCCAGCAACCGGTTCCAATCCACCGGCGAATCGGAAGGCGACACGGCGCCTTCGAGCGCGTGAACGGCGACGAGCTTTGCGGAAACCTTTGGGTCAAGTAGAAATTCAAGCAGCCGCTCCGCCGCCTCAGGGTGCGGGCAATCCCGGACCACTCCAACCGTGTTCGGAATAATCAAGGTCTCATCCGTCGCCGGCATCGCCGCAACCGGAAAACCCTCGCGTTGGGCCGCGGCGATGTCGTCCGAATCGGTGAAGCCCGCCCAGGCCTCGCCGCGCTCCACCATTTTGACGGCGACCGAATTGCCGTCCACGACAAAGGGCTTGTTGTCCACCAGCGCGCGGCACCACGCCTGCCAGGGGGCGTCGCCCCATTTCTGGCGCAACACCTGGAAATGCGTCGCCGTCGTGCCGAACATCGGGTAGGCGAGGGCGATTTTGCCGCGCCAATGCGCATTGGTCGCGTCGCTGAACGTCCGGGGCGCCGAGGCCGCCGTCAATACGTTTGTGTTGTAGACAATCCGGCGGCTGCGGAAGCCGAGTTTGGCCCAGCCGTTGGTGTCGCGAAACACGCCGCGCGAGGCGAGCTGCCGCGTCCGAAACTCCTCGTTGTTCCAGAAAATATCGCATTGCGGGCGGCCCTTCTCGGTCAACAATCGGTTCACCAGGCCCACCGTTTTCACCGATTCGCTGTCATAAACGGCCTTCACCTCGATGCCTGTCTGCCCGGTGAAATCCTTCAGGATCGGCTCCGCGTACTCTTCGTCCTGGGAGGTGTAGACGACCACGACGTTGGATTGGCGCTGGCCGCAGCCAAAGCAGCAAAGCGCCAGCGCCAGGCACAGCCGGCTAAACACGCGTTTCATTCAGTCCACTCTTTCATTCCAATTTGTTTGACAATTTTGCCGCGCCACATTTCGAGGACCTCTTCGCACAGCGCGCGCGCCTCCGCGCGGTCGTGCGTCACATAGAGCATCGGCGTTCCAAATTCGTCCCGCACGCGCGCCAGGTAGGGAATAATGCGGGTTTTGAGCGCGGAGTCGAGGCTTGCCAGCGGCTCGTCCAGCAAGAGCAATTGAGGCGAGGCCAGCAACGCGCGCGCGAGCGCCACGCGCTGTTGTTCCCCGCCCGAAAGCTCCGTCACGGCCCGCTCCGCCAGCGGCCCGATCTCCAACACACGCGTCACGTGGTCGTAGCTGAAAACATCCCCGCCAGCCCCGCCGCCGCGGCTTCCGTAAAGAAGATTATTGCGCACCGACAGATGCGGGAACAGCGCCAAATCCTGCGACACATACCCGATCCGCCGCAATCGCGGCGGCAAATCCACGCCGCGCGCCGTGTCCGCCAGCAAGCGTCCGTTGAACTCGATCCACGCCGACGCAGGCCTGCGCAATCCGGCGATCACGTCCAGCAGCGACGTCTTGCCGGCTCCCGACGGCCCAAAAATCGCCGTCGAGCGCCGCTCCAGAATGACGTCGGCTTCGAGCGCGAACTCCCGCAATGGGAGCGAAAGGCCCTTGAGCGCCAGCTTCATCGTGACGCCTCCCTTCGCCGCAAAAGCCATTCGCTTGTCCATACCGCGCCGAACGCCAGCGCGACCGACACCCCCAGCAGCCGGTAGGCCGTCGGATCATGGCCAAGATCGACCGCCTGAAAAATCGCCAGCGAAATAGTCGTTTGCCCGCGAATGGTCCCCGCGACCATCACCGTGGCGCCGAATTCCCCAAGCGCGCGCGCGAACGCCAGCAGCATGCCGCCGACGATGCCGCGCAACGCAAGCGGGGCCGAGATCGTGAAGAACACGCGCCATTCATTGGCGCCCAGCGTGCGCGCGATCTGCTCGAAACGCGGGTTGACGTCCTCGAAGGCGGAACGCGCCGAGCGCACAAAAAGCGGGAACGACATCACCGTTAGCGCCGCCAAAACCGCGCGCCAGGTGAACACCAATTGCAGGTGCAGCGTATCGTTAAAGAATCGCCCAATCGCCCCGCGGTTGCCAAGCAGGCGCAGCAGAATCAAGCCCGTCGCCACCGGCGGCAACACCAGCGGCAGCGTGACAATCGTTTCCACCACCGATTTTCCCGGCCAATCCCGGCGCGCCAAAATCCATGCCAGCGGGAGGCCGGCCGGCAGGATGCACGCGACGCTCAGCACGGACACCCACGCTGTAAACCATACGATGCGCCATTCCTCGGAACTCATCGCCGTGGCGCCCGCAGCGCAAAGCCAAACTTCTCAAAGACGCGTCCCGCCGCGCCCGAGTTGAGATACGCCAGGAACTTTCGCGCCTTGTCCGGATCCCCGGCCGATTTCAACATCGCCATGGGATAACTGATGTCCGGCGTCTGGCCAGGAGGCGGGGCGCATGCCACTTTCACTTTTCTTGACACGGCGGCGTCGGTCTTAAAAACAATGCCTGCGTCCACGTTGCCCGATTCCACCGCCGCGAGCGCCGCCCGCACGTTCAGCGCGGGAATGACTTTCGGTTCGACCGCCGCCCACAGGCCGATTCGTTGCAGCCACGCTTTGGCGTAAACGCCCGCCGGGACCGCGCCTGGATCCGCCAGCGCCACGCGCTTGATCTGCGGGTTCGCCAAATCCGCCGCCTTCGCGATGGTGGCGCCGCCGTCGCCGGGGACGACGATGACCAACGAATTGCCCAACCGGCTCACGCGCGTGTTCGTCTCGATCAACCCCCGCCGCTCGAGATCATTCATTTTCGCCTCGTCAGCCGAGAAGAAAATATCCGCGGGCGCCCCTTCCTCAATTTGCCGCGCCAGCAGGCTCGAAGCCCCAAAATTAAACGAGACCTCCGCGCCGCCCGATTTCTGGTAGTCCTTCCCAATCTCAGTCAAACAGTCCGTCAGGCTCGCGGCCGCAAACACGGCCACCTCTGCCGCGGGCAGGGCCGCAGTGGCGCAGAGCAGGAACAATGACCCGAGCAGAATGGCTATCCGAGTTCGCATACGGCCTTCAGCTTGCCAACCCAACGCTGCCGCTTTGCCAATGGAAACTCAACGAAATGATTTTGCCTGGGACGAAGGCGGGCGCCGAAACGCCCGCTTCGCGCTCGAATCTCAATCTTATTGCTGGTCCTGCGGCGGAGGGCCCTTGTCGCCGTTCTCGTCGGGAGGAGGGCCGGCATTATCCGGGCCTTCGCCAGGAGGCGGGCCGGGCGGACGCGGCGGACGCACTTCGTCCATTGTCAATTGTCCGTCACCGTTTTTGTCCAGCGTCTTGAGCGCAGCCGGGGCGTTTGCGATTTCCGAAGCGTCAATAATGCCGTCGCCATTGGCGTCCAGCGCCTTCACGATGGGCGGGACGGGGTGGCGCCGCATCTCAGGCGGCATGTTGGTCCCGCCGGGGTGCGGCGGCAGGTATTCATCTTGCGTCAATTGGCCGTCGCCGTTCTTGTCCAGCGTCTTGAGCGCGGCGGGCGCATTGGCGATTTCCGAGGCGTCAATCACATGGTCGTGGTTGGCGTCGAGCGCCTGAACCAGCGGCAATGGCGGAGGCCGATGATGTGGGCCGCCCGGACCCCCGCGCGGCGGACCGCCGTTTTCGTTGTCAGACGGTTGCGCGAATGAAGCGGCGGCGGCCAGCGCGAAGGCGGCGGCTGCGATTGCGATCGTTCTTTTCATGTTCTTCCTTTGTTTTTTGCCGGGCGACATTCGTCCGGCTTTTTGTATCTTCAATAGGAGTAGACCCCGGTCACATTAAGGCATCATTTGGGAAACGCGGGAAAATTGTTAAGGCAGAGTTAATTTTGCGGCAATTCGCCGCAGTCGGCGTATTTTTGAGCCTGAACATGCAAGCCAGCCTATCGCGAGTGCTGATTATTGACGACGACCGGGACCTTTGCCGATTGATCGCCGACTATCTCAAGCCGCTGGGCTACGAGGTTGAATCAGCGCACGACGGGCGGGACGGGCTTGAGCGGGCGGGTTCTGAGGCGTGGTCCGCCGTTATACTTGACGTCATGCTGCCCGGCCTCAACGGCTTCGAGCTGCTCAAGCGGCTGCGCGAAAAATCCAACGTGCCGGTCCTGATGCTCACCGCCCGCGGCGACGAGGCCGACCGGATCGCAGGGCTGGAAGTCGGCGCGGACGATTACCTGCCGAAGACGTTTTCCACGCGCGAATTACTGGCGCGCTTGCGCGCGGTGACCCGGCGCTCCGCCACGCCCGTCGCCGCATCGGAGGCGGAGGCGGAGATTGTCGTCGGACAGTTGCGCATCCATCCCGGCGCCCGCACTGCCGCCGTCGGCGACGAGGCCCTTGACTTGACAGCGCTGGAGTTTGATCTTCTCGAACGCCTCGCGCGTTCCCGCGGCCGCGTCAAATCGCGCGAGGAGCTCGTCGAAGCCGTCGCCGAACGCAATTACGACGTCTTCGACCGTTCCATCGACGTTCATATCTGGTCGCTGCGCAAAAAGCTCGGCGACGATCCGAAGAATCCGCGCTTCATTCGCACGCTGCGCGGCGTCGGCTACATGCTGATCAACCCTGACTACGAGTGACCCATGCCGCGCCGCTTTCCCCTCTACCTCAAAATCCTGATCCTGTTCGCGCTCAATATCGCGATCATCGGCCTGGTCCTTTTCCTCCTTGTGCGCGCGCAATTCGGACTCGGGCGCGACTGGCCGCTCTCCTCGGGCGCAAACGACCGCATCGACGCCGCGTGCGATTGGCTGCTCTGCGAGCTGTCCACCGAGCCCCAGGAGAAATGGAGCGACACGCTGCGCCGCCTGAACGATTCGTACCAGGGCAGGGTCGCGTTTTTAGTTTACAGGGACCGCGAACAGGCCGCCGGCCCCGTGGTGGAGCTTCCCGCGGAAGTGCGCATGCGCCTGGGCGAGCGACGCGGGCCGCCGCCTCCCCGCGAGGCGCCGATGGGCGAGCCGCGTCCTCCGCTCGAAAGGCCGTTTCCACCGCGCGATCCGCGTCCCAAGGCGATGGTGCATACCACCCATCCTTCGCGCTACTGGGTCGTTGTCCGCGGCGCCGTCCGCCCGCCGGCTCCAAGTCCGCCCGTGCCGGTGGCGCTGGTCCTGATGTCCGACTCGTTGAGCGGCGGCGGGTTGTTTTTCGATCTCAAGCCGTGGCTCATCATGGGCGCGGGCTCGATGCTTGTGACGGCGTTGTTGTGGCTGCCTCTGGCTCTCGGGATCAACCGCTCCATTTCGCAAATGACGCGCGCGACCGGGCGAATTGCCGAGGGGCGTTTCGATGTCCGCGTCGACGAGCGGCGGCGCGACGAACTGGGCTCCCTTGGCCATGCCATCAATCAAATGGCGTCGCGCCTCGCGGGCCTGGTCGCCGGCCAAAAACGCTTTTTGGGCGATGTCGCGCACGAGTTGTGCTCGCCGCTGGCCAAGTTGCGCGTCGCGCTGGGCATCATCGAGCAGCGCTCCGCCGCCGATCAGCGCGGCTATGTGAACAGCGCCGAAATCGAAGCCGCCCGGATGGCGAGCCTTGTCAACGAATTGTTGTCCTTTTCCAAAACCGCCCTCGGCGCCTCGAACATCAAGCTGCGCCCCGTCTGCCTCGCGGACGTCGCGCGCGAGGCGATCCGCCGCGAGCAAAAGGACGGCGCGCAAATCGTCGCGCAAATCGATCCGTCCCTCCACGCGGCCGCCGAGCCCGAATTGTTGACGCGCGCCATCGCCAATCTCCTGCGCAACGCCGTCGCCTACGCGGGCGCCGCCGGCCCGATCACCGTCGCAGCCGAAGCGCACGAAGGGGAAATTGTCGTTGTGGTTTCCGATTGCGGCCCCGGCGCGCCAGAGTCCGAGTTGCCGAAGCTGTTCGATCCTTTCTATCGCGTGGATGCCTCGCGCGACCGCGCCACCGGCGGCGTCGGGCTTGGGCTCGCCATCGTCAAGACCTGCATCGAGGCCTGCGGGGGAACCGTGGCCTGCCGCAACCGCCAGCCCAGCGGATTGGAAGTGACTTTGCGCCTTCGCTCGGCTACCGCTTGACGATGCGCGCGCGACGTCGATTGCCCTTCCTGATCTTTCTTTTGGCCGCAATCGCGTCGGCAAAGCTCCACGCGCAGCCCGCTCACCCGGAGTTTTGGCGCGATCAAAGCATCTACCAGATTTTCACCGACCGCTTTTGCGACGGCGATCCATCGAACAACAACGCCGACGGCAACTACCATCCCAACCGCGCCAACGCGCCGCACGGCGGGGACTTTCGCGGCGTCGAGCAAAAGCTGGATTACGTGAAGGCGCTCGGCGCCACGGCGATCTGGATTTCGCCCGTCGTTCTCAACGGTCGCGGGGAATATCACGGGTACGCGGGACGCGATTTTTTCAAAGTGGATCCGCGCTGGGGAACGATGGAGGATTTGCGCCAGATGGTGGACGCCGCCCACAAGCGCGGCATCCTTGTCATCGACGACGTGGTGGTGAACCACGGCGCCGATTTAATTGACAGCGGCGATCCGGGTTATGGCGCCTTCCTTGAGCCGCCGTCCGGCTATCATTTGCGCTATCGAGATCCGGCCCGCACCTACCCGCCGCCGTTCGATCTCAACGCAACCAATCCGGAGCTCACCAACCTCTTCCACAACCAGGGCCTCATCCACGACTATCATGTCGCCGACCAATATATCCTCGGCGAACTGTCCGGCCTTGACGATTTCCGCACCGAGTCGCCCTACGTCCGCGCGCAAATGGAGCGCATCTGCCAGTTCTGGATCGAGCAGGCCGGATTTGACGGCTTTCGGATCGACACTGTCAAGCACGTGGAGCCCGGCTTCTGGCGCGAGTGGTGCCCGGCCATCCGCTCTTTCGCCGCGGCGCACGGCAGGCCGGACTTTTTCATGTTTGGCGAAGTTCTCGATGGCGCTGACAAATTGTGCGGCTCGTTCACCGGCGTGAAAGACGACGGCGCGCATTACGAATTGGATTCCGTGCTTGATTACCCGCTGTATTTCAAAATCCAAAATGTCTTCGCGCGCGCAAAGGTCCCGACGGCGCAAATCGAGGAGCGCTACCAGGCGCTTGCCGAACGCTACGATCCCACCGCGCGGGACCGCCTGGTCACATTTCTTGACAATCATGACCAGCCCAGGTTCCTCAGCGGCGATCTTGCCGGGGACCGCGCCGACCGCCTGAAAGTCGCGCTGGTCTTCCTATACACGTCGCGCGGGATTCCGTGTCTTTATTACGGGACGGAACAGGCGTTCGCCGGGGGCAACGATCCCTATGATCGCGAAGATATGTTTGCCGGGGCGTTCAAGGTCGCCGGCCCGGCCGGCGCCGACAGCTTCAACATGACGCATCCGCTCTTCCAGTGGGTCGCCCTGCTGAACAACCTTCGGCGCCTCTACACGCCGTTGCGCCAGGGAGAGCACATCAACCTCTGGTGCGATCACAATGGACCCGGGCTGCTGGCCTACGCGCGCCGGCAAGGCGCCGACGAAGTGATCGTCGCGCTGAACACAGCGGGCCAACCGCAAACGCTGCCGGAACGCCCGACGGCGCTGGCGCCGGGAACGCGCGTTATAAATTCGCTTGACACTAATGAAATCCTCACCGTCACCCCGGACGGCAAGACGCCGCCGATAACAGTTCCAGCGACCGCCGCAAAAATCTTCGTCGCGCAATCCCAATGGCGCCCGCTCGACCCGGCCGTCATCAGCAGCTCTCCGCTTCATGACGCGAAAGACGTCCCTGTTTCCCAGGCCATCACGCTCTCTTTTTCCGAGGCGATGGACACGAACAGCGTCCAAAGCGCCTTCGCCACCGAGCCCGCCACTTCCGGCGCGTTCACGTGGCCGCCCGGCCGCGATTCTGTCACTTACACGACGGCGTTGCCGCAGGGGAAGATTGTTTATGTTCGTCTCGCCGGCGCGGCTCGCGCCGCGGCTTCCGGAAATCCCCTCCACGCGCCGTTTGAAAGCCGCTTTCAGACGCGTTGACCGCGGTTACTTGTAAGAGAACTCGATTTCGCTGATCGTCGGCCCCTGTGTGGCGTCAAGAATATTCAAGCGGAACTCGCGCGACGTGACCGCGGCAAAGGAATGTTCGTAACTGGCGCCCAATGCCGTGCCAGACAACAGC
>Ga0265339_10003575_pt1 | contig 10866 bp, 12 predicted proteins | sample 4CB219metaG_FD_202085 | JGI IMG/M metagenome (GOLD analysis project Ga0265339, IMG submission 202085) | Rhizosphere microbial communities from Carex aquatilis grown in University of Washington, Seatle, WA, United States - 4-CB2-19 metaG | ecosystem: Host-associated > Plants > Roots >...
GTGCAAGGGCTGCCACACGATCATCAACCCGATGGGGTACGGCCTCGAGAGCTACGACGCCGTGGGCGCGTACCGCACCATGGACAACGGCCTGCCCGTCGACGCGACGGGGTCGATCAACGGCACGGGTGACGTCGACGGGCCGTTCACGGGCGGCGTCGAGCTGTCGAAGAAGCTCGCCGCCAGCAAGACCGTCGCCGCGTGCGTCGCGCAGAACTGGTACGCGTACGCCGAAGGACGCGACCTCGGCACGGCGGACTCGTGCCGCCTCGCCAAGCTCAACCTCTCGCTGGCCGCGGCGAGCGGCGACGTCCGCGAGCTGCTCGTCGCGATCGTGACGAGCCCCGAGTTCATCTACCGCGATCCGGTGACGCCATGAAGATGACCAACCGTCGCCAGTTTCTCCAGATGGCCGGCCTCACGTCGGGCTCCTTGTGCTTGCCGTCGCTGCTGGGCGATCGCGCGGCGTACGCGCAGACGATGCCGAAGCGGCTGGTCGTCTTCTACACGCAGCACGGTCCCGTGACGGGGAAGTGGGAGCTCCGCCCCACCGGGATGGGCGCGACGCCCGACGCGGAGTGGGAGCTGCCGCTCTCGGGCCTGGCCCAGACGGACTTCACCGACACGCTCGCGCCGCTCTACGGCAACCGCAACGACCTGCTCATCCTCGAGGGGCTCGCGCTCACCTCGGCGATCGCCGACAAGCAGGGCAACAACCACGGCGTCGCCGGCGCGCACCACTTCACGGGCGCGATGGACGGCTCGCAGCACGTCTCGTTCGACCAGTACGTCGCCGACCAGATCGCCGTGCCCGGGCGCTTCAAGTACCTCGGGTTCACGCCCAACGCGGGCGACGTCGACAGCGCGGGCTTCTACGACACGGCCGGCAACCCCGTGACGCTCGCCCGCTGCGACAACTACTACGGCTTCCTCGGAAACCAGTTCGCGCGCGTGTTCGACGGGTTGTCGTCCGGGATGACGACGAAGCCGGCGAAGCCGGTCGGCGCGGACCTGTCGCGGGCGCGACGGCAGGTCTCCGTCGAGTTCGTGCGCGGCCAGTACGCGAAGATGATGGCGAAGCTCGGCGCCGACGATCGCATGAAGCTCTCGCTCCACCGCGACATGCTCGAGGACCTCGCGCTGCGCGTGCAGTCGGTCTCGCAGATCATGTGCACGAAGCCGCCGTACCCCGCGAAGGGCAGCCAGACCGACATCGAGATCGCCAACATCATCATGACGCAGCTCATGCCCGTGGCGATGGCGTGCGACCTCACGCGCGTGGGCCAGGTGGGGCACACTCAGCTGCGCGCCGTCGACCTGGGCGCGCCGAGCACGCTCGACGTGCACCAGGACATCGCCCACCAGGCGGGCGACATCAACAGCCAGGCCGCGATGTGGATGGTGAACTATCACAAGGTCCACGCGCAGCAGTTCGCCGGCATGATCTCGGCGTTCAAGGCCGTGCCCGAGGGCTCGGGCACGATGCTCGACAACACCATCCTCATCTGGATGAACGAGCTCGCGAACGGCGGGCACGATCTCTTCCGCATGATGTACGTCATGGCGGGCGGCAAGAACCTCGGGCTGCGGCCGGGGCGCTACCTCAAGTACGCCGAGACTGGTCCGAACCCGTACAACCTCCTCAAGACGTCGCCGTACGGCAACACGCCCCAGGGGAACTACGGCTCGAACAAGTTCGGCCTCGGGCCGGCGCACAGCCAGCTGCTCGTGTCGATCATGCAGGCGTTCGGCGTGAACCGGAGCTCGATCGGCCTCTCGTCGGCGGTGGGCACCGGCTACATGACGGGCGCGCCCATCACGATGACGGGGCCGCTGCCGCGGCTGACGTGATGGCGCGGCTCGGGCTCGCGCTCGCCGTGCTCGCGGCCTTCGGGTGCGGCGGCGGCGCGGCGACGAAGCCGGGCGGCGCGGCGGGGACCGCAGGCGGCGCCGCGCCGGCGGGTTCGGGCGGCGAGCCTTCGACGGGCGCCGCGGGAGCCGCGACGTCGCCCGCGGGCGCGGCCGGGGAGGCGACTTCGCCCACCGGCGCGGCGGGGGAGGCGAGCGCGGGCGCCGGTGGGATGATGGGCGTCGCCGGAAAGGGACTCGCAGGCTCCACCGACGGAGGTGCACCGCCTGTCGACGCCAGCGGGGCGGCGGGCGCGGGCGCCATCGCGGGCGACACGTTCCTGCCGTGGGCGGGCGGCGCCGGTTACTACAAGAAGTGGAAGAACGGGCCGCCCTCCGATCCGACCTTCTATCCCATCATGGTGTGGCTGCAGAGCCCGCCCAACGCGACGAAGTACAAGAACGTCGGCATCAACTTCTTCGTGGGCCTCTACCAGGGGCCGACCGACGCGCAGCTCACGCAGCTCGCCGCCGCGGGCCTCCCCACCATCTGCGATCAGAGCGGCGTCTGGAAGGCGCACGCGGGCGACAAGACGATCGCCGGGTGGCTCCAGCCCGATGAGCCCGACAACGCGCAGGACAACGGCCACGGCGGCTACGATCCCTGCATCGCGCCCGCGACGATCGTCTCCGGCTACCAGACGATGGTCGCGAACGACGCCACGCGGCCCGTGATGCTGGGCCTCGGACGCGGCGTCGCCGACACCGGCTGGGGCGGCCGCGGCACGTGTACGGGCATGACCAGCATGTACCCGATGTACGCGATGGGCGGCGACATCCTCGCGTTCGACATCTACCCGGTGAACGAGGGGGTGCCCCTCGAGATGGTCGCCGCCGGCGTCGACAACCTCATCAAGTGGTCGGGCGGCACGAAGCCGGTCATCGCCGACATCGAGGCCTCGAACTTCGACAACACGGCGCGGCCGTCGCCCGCGCAGATCAAGTCCGAGGTGTGGATGGCGATCGTGCACGGCGCGGCGGGCACGCAGTACTTCTGCCACCGCTTCACGCCGACGTTCAGCGAGACGGACTGCCTGGACGACGCGCCGACCGCGGCGGCGATGAAGAGCATCGATGCACAGCTCACGGCCCTCGCGCCCGTGCTCAACACACCGCCCATCGGCAACGGCGTCACGGTGAAGTCCTCGGCGTCGGCGATCCCCGTCGACGTGCTGCTCAAGCGGCAGGGCGGGGCGACGTATCTCTTCGCGACCGAGATGCGCGCGGGCACGACGACGGCGACGTTCACGCTGGCGCGCCTGCCGGCGGCGGCGAGCGCCGAGGTCCTCGGCGAGGCCCGCACGCTGCCCGTGACCAATGGTGTGCTCACCGATTCGTTCAGCTCGTACGGCGTACACCTGTACAAGATCACGTACTGAGGGCTCCGTAAACGCCGCGCCGCGCGTGCTTCGGCTTGCGAGCCGCGGTGTCTCGGGTGTACGAGTGTCTTGGGGCATGGCGCCGACGGGGGAAACGCGCACGTGGCGCTTGCTCGGGCTCGTCGGGCTCGCGAACGCCGTGGCGGTGCTGTCGTCGCCCGAGGCGCTCATCAACCCGATCGGGGAGTGGGTTCGCCGCCACCAGGAGGGTTTCTCCGCCGCGTCCGTCACCATCCCGAGCCTCGCGCAGGTCCTGCTCGTGCCCCTGGTCGCCGTTCTCTCGGATCGCGTGCAGCTGGCGGGCGGTCGTCGGCGCGGCTGGCTGTTGTTGAGCGCGCTCGCCGCGGCCGCCTGCTGGTGGAAGTTCGATCCGGCCGGGACGAGCGGCATCTCGACGCCGATAGGGACCGCGGTCCTCCTGTTCCTCGCGCAGGCCGCCCTCGCGATCGCCGGCGGGCTCGCGGTCGACGTGGCGGTGCCGGCGGCTCGGACCGGCGCGGCCGTGGCGATCGGCCGTGTCGGTGTGTTCGTCGCCTTCGTCGCCGCCGCCGCCCTGGGGCCGCTCCTCGACGAGGGCGGGACGCACGCGACGACGCGGCTCATCGCGGGCGCCTTCGCGCTGCTCGCCGTGGCGGTCGTCGTTCTGGGGAAGGAGGGGCCGCCGACGTCGCGTTCGTACGATACGAAGGTCAGGCCGCGCGGCTACTGGGGTTGTGTGCTCATCCTCCTGTGGATCGAGGGGCTCGGGCACATCTCGACGTTCGCCTTCGGCGCGCGCAACGCGGCCGGCGCCGCGGCGCCCGCGGGGCTCGTGCCGGCGCTCGCGCTCCTCGTGGCGTGCGTCTACTTCGCGCTCGCGCGCTCTATGACGCCGAGCCGACTCCCGACGCTCGCCTTCGCCCTCGGCGTCGCCTGCACCTTGGCGACGATCGGGCGCGCGATCCTGCCGTTCCCCATGGCCCAGGTCACCACGCCGTTGCTGGTGGGCGCCGCGTGGCTGCCCACGGTCGACGTCGGGATGCGCTTCGTGCGCCGCGAGTCCGCCGCCCTCGGGTTCTGGCTGCTGCTGGCGGTGCCGAGGTTCGTCTCGACGATGCTGGCGATGCCGCTGCTCATGAGGTTGGGGCCGCTACCCGTGCCGGCGTCCGCCGTCGCGGGATTGTCGCTCGGCCTGCTCGTCGTCGGTGCGCTCGGTTGGCGCCTTTCAGGGCGCGCGGTCGCTGCCGCGCCCTGAGCGATCACTCGTCCCAAGAGACGCCGACGACCTCGAGCTCCTCCTCGCCGCCGGGCGCGCGCACGGCGACGACGTCACCCGCGCGCCGGCCGAGCACAGCGCGCGCGAGCGGCGCCGTGAACGCGACCAGCCCGTGCGCGGCGTCGGCCTCGTCGACGCCGACGATCCGGACGGTCCGCGCGCGGCCCTCGGCGTCGCGCAAGCGCACCGTCGCGCCGAAGCGTGCCTCGCCGCGGTCGTCGGGCGGGGCCACGACGACGGCCGTGGCGACGCGCTCCTCGAGCTCGGCGCGCCAAGCGGCTGCCGCCTGCGCCTGGACGTCGCCGGCGGGCGCGGCCGCGCCAACGCGCGCCAGCTCCTCTCGCAGCGCGCGCAGGCCGCGCGCCGTCACGTAGTTCGGTGTGCCCGCGGGCAAGGGCGCGCGCCGGCGCGGCACGGGCGCGGCCTCGGGGCCGTCGTCCTTCGTGAACGCCTTGCTCATCCAGGCTCCGCGGGCGCGACGCAGGACGCGTCGTCGTTCCGCACGTTGTTGACGTGCTTGGAGACGAGCGTCGCGACGAGCGCGTCGTCGGGCGCGGGCCCGATCAACGTCGCGGCCTCGGCCGCCGACCCCGCGAGCCAGCGGTCGAGGTGTGCGACCGGCACGACGACGGGCATGCGGTCGTGGACGCGGGCCACCGGTGCATTGGGGCGCGTCGTGAGCACGGTGAAGCGCGGGTGCGCGTCGCCGGCGCGCGCGCGCTGCCAGAGGCCGCCCAGCAGCACGAGGCCGTCGTCGGCGCGGTGGAAGAGCGTCGGCGCCTGCCCCTTGGTGGCAGGCCATTCGTAGAAGCCGTCCGTGACGACGACGCAGCGCCGGCCGGCGAACGCCTCGCGGAACCCCGCGCCCGAGCCGACGGACTCGCCGCGCACGTTGACGAGACGCCGCGCGCCGTCGCCCACGACGTAGCTCCAGCTCGCGGCCCGCAGCGCGCGCCCGTGATCGCCGCCGTCGACGATCCACGCGAGGTCGGTGGGCGCGACGTTGTACCGCACCCGGTACAGCGGCTCGTCGTCGGGCCCGAGCTCCGCCTCGAGCTCGTCAGCGATCTCGCGGACCTTCTTCTTGCGGAGCGTGAACCGCGCGCACATGCGGCGAGCTTAGCGGTCGCGACCGAAGGTCGCGAGGTGGTAGGGGCAGGGCGTGGAGGCCGCGTATGTGCGCATCATCTATGAGATGCGCACTAGCGCGGCCCGCTCAGATCGCGTCGGCGTCGACCTCGCCCGTGCGGATGCGCATCACGCCGTCGATGTCGGAGACGGTGATGAGGCCGTCGCCGGGCGCGTCGGTGCGCGCGCAGCGGACGATCGCGGCGACGACGTGCGGGACGTCCTGGTCCGGCACGACGATCATGAGCTCGTAGCGCGGCGCCGTCGTCTTCCAGAGGCGCTGGCCCTGGACGACGGTGGAGCTGGTCGTGCTGCGGCTCATGCCGTGCGCCTCGGTGACCGTCATGCCGATCGTCCCGATGAGGCGAAGCCGCTCGACGATCTCGTCGAGCCGCGACGTCCGAACCACCGCTTCGATCTTCTTCACCGCCGACCTGCGCCACCCTTTTTACCACAGTCGCCGACCTGAACGGATGTATAGTTGTCGGCCGTGTCGCTCGGGGCGCCCACCATCCATCACCGCGCCTTCGGGCGGACGGCCTGTGGGCGCAAGGACGATCGCCGCGATCCCGACGTCGACTCGTGGACGCACGTGACGTGCCGCGCGTGCCTGACCGCCGGCTTCGTCGAGGTCACCGTCGATCGCTGGCGCGTCTTTGCGCCCGAGCACAACGCCGAGCGCGTGCTCCTCTTGCTCGAGGCCGTCGCCGCGCTCGTGAGGAGCGGCCGCGAGCCGCGCACGATGCGCTGGATCGTGCGGTCGCTCCTCACCCAGAACCTGGAGGCGCGGCTGCCCGACGACGAATCGCTCAAGGGCCTGCCCATCAGGAGGTTCCGCGCGCGGCCCGGCGCGGCGGCGCCCGACCCGCGGTGAGGGACATCAGGCCGCGCCTCGCTTGCACGCGCCCGTCGCGGTTCCCAGAGCACTAGTCATGAAGCCGAAGCAATTCATCCAGCAGCTCCGTGAGAACGCCGGTCGCTACGGCGCCCGCGCCGCGGTCTACGACCTCCACGTCCGCGCCCTCAACCGCCTCGTGTCGTTCGACGTCCTGCGGGCCATGCGCGTCTCGATGGCCGACGTGACCAGCGCCGAGATGTTCGACGCGCCCGGCTTCGACGCGCGGTTCCTCTCGAACGCCGAGCTGCACGCGAAGGCGCACGAGGGCACGCACGACTTCTCGCCCGAGTTCCTCGAGCGCGCGCGCGAGCGCGGCGATCGCTGCTACGGGATCTTCGACGGCGACACGCTCGCCTCGCACGGCTGGTACGCGCAGCGGTCGACGCCGATCGACGCGCACTACATGCTGCACTTCGATCCGTCCTACACGTACATGTTCAAGGGCTACACGCTGCCCGCCTATCGCGGCCAGCGCCTGCACGCGATCGGGATGTGCCGCGCGCTCCGCGCCTTCACCGAGGAGGGGAAGAAGGGCCTCGTCTCCTACGTCGCGTCGAACAACTTCGCCTCGCTGAAGTCCGTCGCGCGCATGGGATACCGCATCTTCGGCAACCTCTACCTCGCCCGCGCCGGCCAGCACGCGGTCGCCTTCGCGAGCGGCGGTTGTCTCCCGTTCGGCGTCCGCGCCTCGGTGATCAGCCCCGACCGGCCCGCGCCCGCGATCGAGCCGGCCTCCGCCTATCGACAGCTCTCCTGGCAGTGATGCAGGACGCGTTTTACTTCGGCGGCGCGTCGCGGTCCCTCTTCGGGGTGCTGCACGAGCCGTTGGGCGCCGCTGACGGGGGAGTGGTCGTCGTGTGCGCGCCCCTCTGGCGCGAGGGGATCCGCGCGCATCGCGTGCTCCGGCAGCTCGGCGTTCGACTCGCCAAGCTCGGCCACGCCGTGCTGCGCTTCGACTACTCGGGCGCCGGCGACTCGGCCGGCGAGAGCGAGCACGGGAACGTCGACGTGTGGCTCGAGGACGTCGCGCTCGCGCTCGACGAGGTCCGCCGCCGCAAGCCCGAGGCGCGCATGACGCTGCTCGGGTTGCGCTTCGGCGCGACGCTCGCGGCGCTGGCCGCCGCGCGCCAGGACGACGTCGAGCGCCTCGTGCTCTGGGAGCCCGTGGTCAACGGCGCGCACTACCTCGACGCGGGGGCCGCCGAGCATCGCACCTGGCGGGAACGGTACGCCGTCTGGCGGCGCCTGCGCCTCGCCGAGCTCTGCGACTCGGGCGACGAGATCCTCGGCTTTCAGGTGACGGAGGCCATGCGGCGCTCGATCGCCGCGGTGGATCTGTCCCAGCTGTCCCTCGCGTCTCGCAGCCTGCTCATCGTCGAGCGGTCGGCGCCGGACGCGACGGGTGGGCTGGCGTTCACGCTGGCCTCGCGCGGCGCGCGCGTCGACCACCAGGTCAAGGCCGAGGCCGAGGTGTGGAAGCAGCAAGAGGACGACAGCGTGGCGGGCGCGCGCGAGACGCTCCAGCTCGTCGCCGGCTGGCTCGCGGGGGGCGCGTCGTGAAGGAACGCCACGTGTGGTTCGGCGCCACGAAGTCCTTGTCGGGGATCCTCACCGAGCCCGAGCGTCCCCAAACGGACCGGCCGGCCGTGCTCCTGCTGAACGCCGGGCTCCTCCACCGGGTCGGTCCCAACCGCCTCCACGTGGTCCTGGCCCGGCGTCTCGCCGAGGCGGGGTTGCCGGTCCTGCGCTTCGACTACTCGGGGCTGGGCGAGAGCGACGTCCGCCGCGACGAGGTGCCGATCGAGCAGAGCGCGGTGGCCGAGGGGCTCGAGGCCATGGAGTTCCTCGAGACGTCGGGCGTCGCCGAGCGCTTCGTGCCGATGGGGATCTGCTCGGGCGCCGAGAACGCGCAGCGCCTCGCCCACGAGGACGAGCGGGTCGTCGGCGCCGTGCTCATCGACGGGTACGCCTATCGGACCGGCGGCTATCATCTTCGAGAGTACGCGCGCCACGTCCTCAGCCCGCGGAGCTGGCGGCGCCTCCTGTCACGCCCGCTCGCGCTTCGCAGCGTGCTCGGGCAGGGCCGCGCCGCGATGGCGCCAGCTCCCGCGGAGCGCAACCCGGGGGGCCTCGACTACGAGCGCCCCTTCCCGCCGCGCGAGACCTGCCTGAAGGAGATGACGCAGATCCTCGCCAGAGACGTCGAGCTTTTCCTGATCTTCACGGGCGGCGGCATGGCGGAGTACTACAACCACCCGCGGCAGCTCGCCGAGATGTTCCCGTCGCTCGCCGGCCATCCGCGCCTGCGCCACGAGTTCATGAAGCGCGCCGACCACACCTTCACGCTCCGCAGCCACCAGGAGGAGGTGATGGCGTCGATCGGCGCCTGGGTGGACGCGGCGCTCTAGGGCTTGCGCGCGAAGACTTCGTGCCAGCGCTCGCGGTCGCGCGCGCTGGCCAGCGGCAGCAGGGCCATGCCCATGGCCCACAGGCTGGTGTAGCGCTCGTTCACGCCCATCGACATCGCCCGCGCGATCACGCGCGAGAGCTGGGTGGGCACCGCGGGGTAGACCGCGATCGCCGGCTGGTACTTGCCGGTGACGATCTTGTCGACGAGGTCCACGAGGGAAGTCCCTTCGAAGGGGCGGCGGCCCGTCGCGCCTTCGTACAGGATGACGGCCAGCGAGTACTGGTCGGTCGCACCGCGGACGTCGCGGCCGCCGTGGACCTGCTCGGGCGCGAGGTAGAAGGGCAGCTCGATCTTGATGCCGTCGCTGCTGCGGAACTCGGGCGGCGGCAGCGAGGCCTCGCCGATGAGCTTGCTCATGCCGAAGTTCAGCACCACCGGGTGAATCTCCCCCTGTGGGGTGCGGTGCAGGAAGATGTCCTGGGGCCCGAGATCCCGGTGAATCACGCCCTGCTCGTGCGCCGTCGCGACGGCCGCGAGGATGGGCAGCATGATGGTCAGCAGCTCCTCGACGGGAACGGGACCGCGGGCGAAGCGCTGCACGAGGGACTCGCCCACGAGCAGCTGCATCGCGACGTACGGGATCTTGTCCGCCGTCCCGACGTCGAAGATCTCGATGACGTTGCTGTGCCGCACGCGCGCGGCCGCGCGGCCCTCGTGCAGGAAGCGCTGCGCGAGCGCCGGCCGGGACACCAGGTTCCGCGACGGGATCTTGAGGGCGACGCGGGTGTCCTTCTGGATGTGCCGGGCCGCGTACACCTGCGCGCTGGCGCTGTGGTCGATGAGACCCTCGATGCGGTAGTCCCCGAAGACGGATCCTTCTTTGAGCATTTCGCTCATGGTGGCGGCAGGGGTGACTCTAGCTGCCGGGGGCGCGTTGTCCAACATGAAGTCCCCGACCCCTTTTGAGGCGCGCCACGAAGCGAGGTACAACGTGGTCAACGGAGGGCGGCCTGTCATGCGGAGAGCTCGCGTGGGAATGGGGGCAGTGGGCGCGATCGTGGTGGCGGCGGTCCTGCCGTCGTGTGGCGGCGATGGTCCGAGCGCGCCGGTGCGTACGCTGACGAGCGCCGACGTCATGGGGATGCCGGCGGGCAACGCGACGGGCGCCACCTTTTCGGGGATCTATGTCGTCACGGCCGCCAGCCTCGACGGCTGTTCTTGTCGGTCGGGCTCTTGCGCCACGATTCACGCCGTGACGGGCACGCTGACCATGGTCGTCCAGGCCGACGGGATGCTCACGATCAACGCCGACTGCGTCGGCGGCGTCGACGCGGACGGCTCGTTCTGGTGCGGCGGGCAGAGCTCGGTGGCCGACGGCGTCACCCTGGGTATCAGCAAGGGGACGTTTCTCGTGAGCAGCGGCAAGCCGACGGGGCTCGAGGTCACGCAGGAGGAGACCCTCGTCGCCACGATCGACGGGGTGCCCACCGACTGCGACTTTCGCGGCCACGCCACCGCGCGGCTCGCGGCGACGCAGTAGCAAGAAGGGCTGCCGACATGATGCCGCAGGTCGTTCGCCGGGGAGGATTCGTCGCTGCAGCGATCGCGCTGCTCGTGTCGTGCGGCGGCGAGTCGGGGCCAGCGCCGCGCACCCTGACGACCCCCGACGTCACCGGCATGCTGCCTGGCAACGCGACGGGCACGTCGTTCTCGGGCAGCTACAACATGCGGGCGTCGCAGCTCGAGGCCTGCCGCTGCCGCTCCGGGAGCTGCGCCTCCATCATCCCGCTCACCGGCGACACGCACATGGTCGTCCAGGCAGACGGACAGCTCACGCTCGGCAGCTGCGTCGGCGGCGTCAACTCCGACGGGACGTTCTGGTGCGGCG
>Ga0265339_10003579_pt1 | contig 10852 bp, 10 predicted proteins | sample 4CB219metaG_FD_202085 | JGI IMG/M metagenome (GOLD analysis project Ga0265339, IMG submission 202085) | Rhizosphere microbial communities from Carex aquatilis grown in University of Washington, Seatle, WA, United States - 4-CB2-19 metaG | ecosystem: Host-associated > Plants > Roots >...
GCGACGCGTTGCGGCGGCACGGCCAGGTCATCGTTATCGAGGAGCACGCGCCGCAGGGCGGATTGGCGCCGCGCACCAAGCAGATCGCCTGGGACATGCAGGCGCGGTGCCGTCTCGATACGTTCACATTGCAGGATGCCTTCATCCACAATTACGGCAGCCATGATGATTTATTGGCCGCACATGGCCTGGAAGTTGGCGCCATCGCGGCGCAGGTAGGGGCCTGATGAACGAAACCGCGCCCTCGGACTTGGCCGCCAAAGCGGCGCCGACGCCGCCTTCCAACGCCATACTTGCGATTCACGGCGGCGAGCGCGTGCGCAAGACGCCGATGCCGGCACGACTCGCGCTCGGCGACAGCGAACGGCAGATGGTCCTGGCGGCCCTCGACTATTACCGGGAGCGCGACGTCGATCCGGGCTATGAGGGCCATTTTGAGAAAATGTATTGCAGCGCCTTCGCCGAGATGATGGGCGGCGGCTACGCCGACGCGGTGGCGACCGGCACCTCGTCCCTCTACATCGCGGTGGCCGCGCTCAATCTGCCCAAGGGCAGCGAAGTGCTGGTTTCGCCGATCACCGATCCGGGCAGCATGGCGGCGATCGTGCTCAATGGACTTAAGCCGCGGCTTATGGATACCAAGCCCGGCAGCTACAATGTCGGTCCGGAGCAATTTGCCGAGCGCATCGCGCCCAACGTGACGGCCGTCATGGTGGTGCATGCCGCAGGGCAAGCCGCGGAAATCGACAAGATCGTCGAGATCGCGCACGCGCGCGACATCAAGGTTATCGAGGATTGCGCGCAGTCTCATGGTGCGCTGCTGCGCGCCAAGCGTGTCGGCACGTTCGGCGATATCGCCGCGTTTTCGACCATGTACCGCAAGGCCCATATGACCGGGCCCTCGGGCGGAGTGGTGTTTACCAAAAATCTCGAGTTGCACCATCTCGCGGTTGCGCATGCCGACCGCGGCAAGCCGCGCTGGCGCGAAGAGTTCAGCGATCGAGACCCCTCGGCCTACCTGTTCCCCGCGCTCAATCACAACACCGACGAAATTTCCTGTGCGATCGGCCTTGCCTCGCTTGCCCGGCTGCGCAGCACCATCATCGGTCGGCTTGCCTTCGTGTCGGACTTCGTCGCGCGGCTGATCGACGCGTCGAACGTCTGCAGCCCCTATCCGTTTTCACCGACTGACTCGCCGTTCTTTTATCCGGTGATGCTCGATTGCGACGCGGTCGTCTGCAGCAAGATCGAGTTTGCCGAGGCGGTGCGGGCCGAAGGCATCGATCTCAACCCGCACTACCGTTTCGTTGTCTCGGATTGGCCTTACATACGTCCTCATCTCGCCGACGATTTCGATGCTCCGAACGCGCATGACATTTGCAATCGCTCGTTCAATCTTTACCTCAACGAGCGGTATGGGGAACGTGAGGCGCGTGACGCGGTTAAGGCGATCGTCAAAGTCGAAAAGCATTTCGCCAAAAAATAACGTTGCCCGCGCACCGTCCAATGTGCGGCAACGCCGGCAATGATGATGCGGCGATTACGAAAAGTTAACCTAGACCTCCACTAGAAGCCGCGGCACTGAGAATTTATATGCCGGTTCGGCGTTACGCTGACCGGTGTGGCCCGAGTTTAGCCGTCGGGAACATGCGTCCCGGGCGGCGTTTCGGACAAGATGGATAGCGACAGCGGAGGCGAGAGGATGGCGGATCGCTCAAAGCATTTCATTCTGCCCTACGAGCCGGACTATACTGCGCATCGTAGCGACGACCATACCCGCCGTGTCACGGAGCTTCACCTGAAGGCGCGTGAGCCGATGCCAGGGCCGTCGCTTGTTCCCGAAATTACCGAACTCGAGGCTCAAGAGAAGCCGCCGGCGCATTCGAACCGGTGATTTTGGCTCGACGAGCGCGAGTGGTCCGTGGCACCGCGCTTTGGCTCCAAGCGGCTCAAGCCTGCATGCGCGCCCCCGCGGTATCAGCTGTAAGCAAGCGTGGACGGCATTCATTCCGCCATCTCAAACGAAGCTAGCCCTCAAGACGGACGCTAGGCCTCGTCGGCGATGCTGGCCAATCGGTCGCGGACGTCTGGCTTAAACAAAGGTCTTGGATCGAGCATTCGCAGGGCGCGTACAATCTCAAAAATATGTCTGGCCGTGCCGCTGAACATCACTCCGGTCCCGCATGACCTTGTACGAGGCTCAAAGAACTAAAATATCGTCGAGCATATGGCGTTAGAGTGCGTTCTAGGGCGCTGTAAGGATCAGCAGATGAACTGACAGTCGCCTTATTTGTCGAGAACGTACCAGACGGAAAGATTGCCGGAGTAACCGGCTCCTGTGGGATTGCAGGTAAGGTGTACATCGAGATGAATGTGCTCCCACGGTTGCCCGGCGGGAAACTGCATACCTACATCAATTGGAAAGTGCTGCTCTGAATGTAAAACCACGGCGACCTCACCTGCATCAGAGACTCCTGACGTCGCATAGCGGAGTGGCGTCAAAGGGTCACCGTTAAAGCTGTCGCCTGCAAAGATGGTGCCGGTAATCGTGTGCCCTTTGGTCTGTACTATAGCGTCGGCCGAGACGGCGATGATGCGGATCGGTACCTTCTCCCAGGCACCAATTGCGATCGCGACATCCGACCAGTCAGGAAAGCTGTAATTGGGGTGTCCGCAAGAGCCGGAAAATTCGACAATACGGCTACAAATCGCGGGTTCTTTGAGTTCGTAGGCGCTATTGCCATCACATCGTGCTGCTCGCGCTGGTCCAGAAACCACGCACAGCAGCATTCCCGCCACCGCGCAAGCTTGGATCCTCATGAACGCCCCATCGATGAGCCCTGCCCGCGAAAATATTCTCTTAGCAAAGTGCTTTTATCCGAACAAGAGTAAGAGTACTCCTCAACGGGCGGCACGCCATTACCAAATTCCGGACCACTTAGCTGTCGCCACAATCCCGTTGGGAGGAATTGAGGTCGCCAACACGGTGTGGCACATTGTAAGAGTGTCTTTCATGGGGTTGAAATCGACATGCCGGGCCAAGTCGAGAAAATCTTTGCGGAAGTACTGCACATTCCAGCCGAAACCATCAGTGAATCCACATCGCCCGACAATACGCCAAAGTGGGACAGCACTTCGGCTATCGACCTGACGCTCGCGATCGAGGACGCTTTTGGGGTCAAGTTCACCACCAAAGAGATTGTCGCGATGCGGAGCGTTGCGATGGTCAAAAAGATCCTAGCGACGAAGGGTATCAGTAATGTCTGACGGCCTTCCCGTAACGGCAGCGTCCGCCGTCGCTACGCCGCCCTGGGTCCAGGCCAAGGCGCTCTGGCGCAAGTTCCGTGCTAAGCAGGCCGAGGATCCGGGCGGCGACATCAGCATCGGCATCGCGGCGAGCTTCACCGCCCACAACCTCGCTCAGTTCATCGGCGCATCCCTGGTATCGGCCGGACTTGCGCCACGGATTGAGGCAGGTCCGTACAATCAGCTTTTCCAGGTCTGTCTCGATCCAACGGTGCATTTCGGCGCGGAATGCGACGTAATTGCATTGCTTTGGCGCATCGAAGATATCTTATTGGAGGAAGCTAGTCTGGCCACCGGGCATGATAAGACCGCCTGGCGTCGGGCTGCACAAAAGATTGATGAATTAACGTCGGCAATGGCAAATCTACGCTCGATATATTCCGGAATGATAATTGTTTCGGTCCCCCCTCTACCGTCCGGATTGGCGGTCGGCCCACTGTCGTTGGATAATCCGGCTTGCCTTGGCGCGTTTCACCGTTCGGTCGTCGATAGATTCATCGAAAATGCTTCCAAGATCGAACATGTCCGTTTGCTCGACCTCGATGCCGTCCAGCGTCAGGTCGGATGTGTTGCCTCATCAGATCCTCGACAATGGTACCTATATCGGCAGCCGTTCAGCGACGCGTTTCTACATTGCGCCAGCGAACAGCTTGCTCGCATCGTACTCGCGGGTCGGCGCAGCGCTAAAAAATGTCTCGTCGTCGACTGCGACAACACGCTTTGGGGCGGCATCATCGGCGAGGACGGGCTGGATGGTATCGAGCTTGGTAGCGAATATCCTGGCTCAGCGTTCAGCGACTTTCAGCGTACGCTTTTGCATTGGCGGAAGCAGGGTATCTTTATCGCCATCCTGAGTAAGAACAACGAAGCCGATGTCTGGGAAGTGTTTGACCGGCACCGCGACATGCAGTTGACCCGCAAAGATATTTCCACTTGGCAGATAAACTGGCTGCCGAAAGCCGAAAACATTCCTCTGATTGCCAAGGCGCTCAATATTGGACTCGATAGCCTCGTCTTCATTGACGATAATCCGATGGAGATCGCTTATATGCGGCAGGCTCAGCCGGACGTTACGAGTATCTTGCTGCCGGAAGATCCCGCGGAGATCGTGTCTCTACTGCAGGGCACGACCTTGTTCGATCGCCTCGACATTACCGGTGAAGATTTGACACGAGTTGATATGATGCGGGCGGAAATAGATCGGGAAGAACTCAGCGCGAAGATGACCAAAGAGGAATTTCTTCAGGCGCTCGACCTCAGAATCGAATTCTCTCCGGCAAAGCCCGACGATTTCGGCCGAGTCACCCAGCTCATCAACAAGACCAACCAATTTAACCTGACCACGATTCGCCGCACTCTGGAAGAGGTACGCACTATAGCGCATTCTCAAGATCATCGGATCTACGGGTTGCGCGTCTGGGACAAGTTCGGCGATTACGGGCTTACGGGGGTAGTCATCATCGACGTTTCACAAGACTGTAAAGTTTGGACCATCAACTCGCTAATGTTGAGTTGCCGCGTCCTCGGCCGCGGAGTCGAGGTGGCGATGCTTGCCGCATTGGCGAGTGATGCACGTGAAATGGGTGCCGATGAGTTTGTCGCTTCGTTTGTCCCCTCGAAGAAAAATTCTCTCTGCGCTAGGTTCCTCCCGGATCACGGCTTCAGGCCCGACCGCGATCGGTGGCGACTCCCTCTCGCGGAAGCGCCCATCTTCCCGGCTTTCATCAAGCGGCTGGACGGTATTGCTGAGGGACGGGTAAACGAGGCGGCTTAGGTTCGAATGGTCCTACCGGCACTTATGAGAGCTGTCAGCCGCGCAGGGGCGCGGACGACCCCAGAACATATGCTGCTTCTCGTCCTGGGGGGGCAGCGCAGTCCGCTATGATTGTCGGCGAACCGATTTATCTGGCTTGTCTAATTCCAGTTTTGGCGATCGCATATGCCCTACCAGGGGGACGGCTGCGCCAAGGCTTTCTCCTCGTCGTCAGTTATGTCTACTACCTATCCTTTCCGGCAATGTTCTTTGCGATCTTGCTGGCAATAACAGCGCTCGCGTACGTCGGCGCGTTGCTACTCGAGCGCGCCTCGAAAGGGACTCAGGCCGGCCGGCTGTTGGCATTGCTGGTCATCTTATCATTCGTGCCGCTGGGATTTTTTAAATATCTTGAGCCTTTCTTTGTGAGCCCGCCGCATTCAGTGGGCGCGAGTTGGCAACTCACGATGGCGCAAGTTGTATTGCCAATAGGACTCTCATTCTACACCTTTGCCGCCGTTGGCTACCTGATTGACGTATATCTGGGCGTTGTTGCCGCCGAACGCGACCCGCTACGCGTCGCATTGTTTACAGGCTTCTTCCCCTATGTCACGGCGGGCCCAATTGCTCGTGCGGCGGACGTCATGCCGCAACTTGAATTCCGTGGCCGTTTTAATGCCGATCGGGGCACCCAAGGCGTCCGTGATATTCTTCTAGGCGTAATAATGAAATTCTGGATCGCTGACTCTTTGGCTGTGCCGTCCGCGGAGGTCTATAGCCACTTGGCTACGACGCAACCATTGGAAAAGCTGGTCGCAACGTTGTTTTTTGCGTTCCAGCTGTATACGGATTTCGCTGGCTACTCCCTGATCGCCATCGGATCCGCGCGACTATTTGGCATCGATCTCCCAGACAACTTTCAACAGCCTTATCTAAGCCAATCGCTGGCCGAATTTTGGCGGCGCTGGCATATCAGTTTGGTCAAGTGGCTTCGGGATTATGTATTCGGCCCAATAAGTATACGGTGGCGGCGGCACCGAAAAATTGCGATCCCGCTCGGCATGCTGTTCACGCTCGTATTGGTGGGGATTTGGCACGGAATTGGTTGGGGTTTCCTGGTGTTCGGCACGGTCCATGGTGTCCTGCTCGCTACCGCGTACGTTACGAAGCCGCTAAGAGATCGCTTTGTCCAGGCGGTGAGAATTCCTACGTTTATGCTGATTCCCCTCCGAATTTCGATCACGTTCTCAATCGTTGTGCTCACTCTTGTTCTCATTCGAGCGCAAACGTTGAGCCAGGCGATCGGCATTTATCGCTCTCTTTTTTCATTGACCCTCTGGCGACAGATGCAACATTTTCTTGCCGGCCACCCAGACACATTTTCCTATATTGACCTACAGGACAACATAACGAACATCTTGCTTATCGCCACTGTAATAGCTGGCGACACCATGGCGCGAACGAAACTCGGATTGGCGAAGCTTCCCACCGTATTGCAAGGATCTATCTATGCCGTCAGCATCCTCACCATCTCCTATCAAATCATCGCCGCCGGTGCGCCAAAGTTATTTGTGTATTTCCAATTCTAGTCGCCTCTGCGACAGCGAATTATGGCGCTTCTTGCGGACGCTTTGCAAATTGGTCGTGGTCCCCGCATTGATTGCACTCGCCTTTGTTGAGCTGCTGGCATGGCGTACAGGTGCAACTGTCGCGGCTTCAGTGGCCACCGTGGCTCAATGGCAGCACGACGACCCGAATATCGTTTGGTCCGGACCCGGTCAACTCTATGGTCCCCTTGCCCTGGCTCGCGCCAAGATTGAACATCCCGACATTTTGATGATTGGACATTCTCGCTGCGGTCAGATGCGAAGCATGATGTTCAAGCCATACAAGTTTCATAATGCATGCGTAGTGGCATGGACACTTGGACAAATCAAAAACATGATTGATTTGGCTACGAGGAAAAATGGCCCAACAACAATAATTTTCGTACTTGATTATTTTATGCTTGGTGATGCGTATGCAAAAGAATGGGAAGGGAAGGCATTTATGGACTTTTCGCCGCCACGGCGGAGCCACCTTGACGGTCTCCTCGACATGGCGCTCATGTTTAAGAAGCGACCGGCACAAATGATCAGTGCGATGCCGTCCTACCTTATCCATCATGTAGACAAACGCGATGACGGCTCAGAATTGTTTGGGCCGTACGCAATTGCCTTACAGGCAGGATTTCGCTCAGACGGATCGTTGTTATACGATCCGACAACGCGAGCTCAGGCGTCAGCCAATAACAAGGATCTGAGCCGTATCCTAGCAGCCGTGCCGAACGGGGATGGTGTCCGGCCGGGTTCTGCCCAGCTGCGGGCACTGCGGGAGATCGGAGATTTGGGCAAGCAGCGCAACCTGACGCTTATTGGAATTCAACTTCCCATCATTCAAGGTGCGATCAACGTGCTTGACAGCGATAAGGATTGGAACGGATACCGGTCCGCAGATCGTGGTAACTGGCGGCTTCTTGAAAGCCATCTGATGCGGCAGCAGCTGAGAGACATCGGAATTCATTTTTTCAATCTAACGCACGATCTGATTGCTAAAGATTCGCTTGCCTTTATCGATCCGGCCCACCCGTCCGAATATGGAATGGGAGTGGTGCTGCTCGACGCTATGAACGGCGATCCGGAGTTTCGCGCCTTGCTCCCGCGCCTCGACTTGGCTGCATTGCAAGTTGACCTCGCCAAGGCAAAAGCAGAGCAACAGTACTTCGACGTATATGGCTCCCATTTTTAGATCTAATTGGAGTGGAGTATGAGCGCACGCCTTGATTATTTTTCGGCACGTCTGAAGGAAACCGCACCTGCCTTCGCTCAAGAATTGGATAGGACACGTTCTTTGGAGTCGGCGACGTTGGATGAACTTGGGACAGTTCTGCTTGAGTGGGCCGAGGCCGCCATTGGCCCGAGCTGGGCCGACGCTCTAATTGATGGCTATTGCGACTTTGTGGTCGATGTAAATCGAGCTCAAGTGCGCTATGAAAGGAATCATCGGTACGAGAATAGCAATTTTGAGGAAGTGTATAAAAGAACATATTCCGACCCAGAGTTCATGCGGCTATATCATTGGGGCGTGTATTGCTCGACGTTCATCTGGTCGCATCATCTTCGAATATATAAGTTTTTCAGACAGCATTTTATTCCACTATTGACCGGCTTGGAGGGTGGTCGCCTTATCGATCTTGGTGCGGGCTCCGGCATTTGGCATCTTCTCACATTGCGGGAATTGCCTCACTGGAGAGTCTCGGCTGTTGATATAAGTCAGTCTTCAATTGACCGTAGCCGTGCCATGGCGGCGCTTGTTTCCCGCACGGCGATCGACCATGTTTGTGCTGATGCCACAAAGTGGCTGCCGGATCGAGCCGCCCAAGCAGGCATTTCCTGCTTTTTGCTTGAACACTTGGAGAGGCCGTATGAGCTGGTATCCAGCTTATCGCGCTGCCTCGACCCTGGTGCGCATGCTTTTGTCACTGGCGCTCTGACGGCGGCAGAGATCGATCACATCTTTGAATTTAAGCGGGAGTCTGAGATCATCCAGTTAGTTGAAGATGCGGGGTTCCGCGTCAAATATATGTTTTCGGCGGCTCCGGATACGACTCCCAGCTCCCGACGCTATTTGCCGAGATCGTTGGCGCTGGTGCTGCAAAAACGCAAAAATGAATACTGGTAATGATGTGTCCGCCTCGCGCAATGAGCTATTCGACTGCGGACGGTGTACGGCGCGCAACTGACAAGTTAACTTCCGCCAAAGCAATCGCTGGATGTCGCGGTACATGGGCGTCCGCCAATCCGTTCGGTTCGCGCCTCGCGGGAGGAAATGCAAAAGGATTGAGCACCGTTCAAGCTAGCCGTAATCCGAAGTACTGGGCAGTCATGGTGACACGGTCGTTGGCGGGGGCCCAACGGCACTTGGGGATGCGTTCAGCGCCCCTCCTGCGTCCCGTCCCCCCTCAATAGTGGTACCGTGCCTTCGCAAGGGACCGGCCTGCTCGGTGGCGAGCATTACTTGCCGTGTAATTTTTCTTGTCAACCGCCATGCGCGGCCGTAAATCATCGCCACGTTGCGCACGCTCCGAGGTGAGGGCGCCGCCGGCAACCAGGGCACTGCAGAGAATTTTTACCTCTGTCGATCAAGATTTTAGCGGCCTTTGGAACCTGACGTGGCCGATAGGATAATAAGCTCTGATCGCCGGGTTCTGAGGCAGTTGTACGTGGACCATCAAGCCGCATAGTCAACCAGATGACGACAATTCGGCTGTCGATCCAATAGCTTGCGGCGGTAATGGCAGATCAACCCACCACCATAGGGCCGAAGCCAGATTCCGGGGCGCCGAAGCCTGATCCGGGGCTCGCCGCCCTTGTCATGCTGTTGCGTTTCCATGACATCGGGGCTGATCCGAACCAGATTCGCCACCAGTTCGGTGGCGTGTCCATCGGCGTACAAGAGATGCTGCGCTGCGCCAAGGAATTCGGGCTGAGGGCGCGCACTCGCACCGTGACCTGGGACCGCCTGAAGGTGACGCCGCTTCCGGCTATTGCGGCCCTGCGCGACGGCGGCTTTCTGCTGCTTGGCAAGGCGGGCGACGACAAGATCCTGGTGCAGGCGCCGGGTTCTCCGCGCCCGCACCTGATGACCAAGGCCGAGTTCGAGGAGGTCTGCGACGGCCGTGTCGTGCTGATGACCCGGCGGGCCGGCCTGGTCGACCTGTCACGGCGCTTCGACATTACCTGGTTTCTCGGCGCCATTCACAAATACCGACACCAGCTTGGCGAGGTGGTCGTCGCCTCGTTCTTCTTGCAACTGTTCGCGCTGGTTACGCCGCTGTTCTTCCAGGTCGTGGTCGACAAGGTGCTGGTGCATCACAGCATGTCGACGCTCGACGTGCTGGTGATCGGGCTGGTCACGGTTACGATCTTCGAGACCATTCTGACCATCCTGCGCACCTACCTGTTCTCGCACACCACCAACCGCATCGACGTCGAGCTCGGCGCGCGGCTATTCCGTCACCTGACCGCGCTGCCGCTCGCCTATTTCCAGGCGCGGCGGGTGGGCGATTCGGTCGCGCGGGTCCGCGAACTGGAAAACATCCGCAATTTTCTCACCAGCTCCGCGCTCACGCTTGTCATCGATCTGTTTTTCACCTTCGTGTTTCTCGGCGTGATGTTCCTGTACTCGCCGCTCTTGACTCTGGTGGTGCTGATTTCTTTCCCCTTCTATTTCGGGCTGTCGGCAGCAGCGACGCCGCTGTTTCGCAAGCGGTTGCAGGAGAAATTCCTGCGTGGCGCGGAGAACCAGGCCTTCCTGGTCGAGAGCGTCACTGCGGTGGAAACGCTCAAGGCCATGGCGGTCGAGCCGCAGATGCAGCGCCGCTGGGAAGAGCAAATCGCGGGTTACGTGGCGTCGAGCTTCCGGGTGCTGCAAATCGGCAACATGGCCAGCAACCTAGTCCAGTTTGTCAGCAAGCTCGTCACCGCGGCCGTGCTTTTTTACGGAGCTAAACTCGTCATCGAGGGTTCGCTGAGCGTTGGCGAACTGGTGGCGTTCAACATGCTCACCAGCAGGGTCAGCGCGCCGGTGCTGCGGCTCGCGCAAGTTTGGCAGGATTTCCACCAGGCACGGCTGTCGGTGGAACGGCTCGGCGACATCCTCAACACCAAGGCCGAGCCGGTGTTCAGTGCGACGCGGGTGGCGTTGCCGCCGATCCGCGGCGAGGTCACTTTCGAGCACGTCGTGTTCCGCTAT
>Ga0265339_10003580_pt1 | contig 10851 bp, 9 predicted proteins | sample 4CB219metaG_FD_202085 | JGI IMG/M metagenome (GOLD analysis project Ga0265339, IMG submission 202085) | Rhizosphere microbial communities from Carex aquatilis grown in University of Washington, Seatle, WA, United States - 4-CB2-19 metaG | ecosystem: Host-associated > Plants > Roots > Rhizosphere...
TGGTTTCAGAATATATTGTAGTGCCGCCCGTCGGCAACGTCTTGCGTGATTCGTTTGTGAGTAATGTGAGTGCAAACGACATATTAGTCCAATCCGGTTAGAGTTTGCTGTACGTTCAATATACAATACTTCCGCAAGGTTATCTCCGCTTGAGAAGGGCGATCAGCTTATCCAATTCCTCCTCACTCGGTTTTTCCCCCCGCACGGTACGGAAAAAAACGGGCAACGCTGAGACGACATCTTTATCTTTATAGACATCATCGGGAATCCGTTGCTGCGAAATAAAAGCAAGGTCAAAAAATGCTGACCAGTCATCGCTCCCCTTTTTTAGCTTGACGACCTTTGCGATTGTCTCGAGAACGTCGCGGTTAGCAGTCGCAGGAAACAAGCCGCGTTCGATCTTGCTCCAATTACTTGGATCGAGTTCGGCAAGCTTGCAGAACTCCCGCAAACTCAAGCCTGCCTCCAGGCGTCTCGTTTTTACAAACTCACCGAATGTCATGATTATTATCCTCGTTGGTTTTCTATGTGGTAGTAAATATACCACACTTATGAGGATTTGTCAAGGACGGGGGAGAAAAACCTCTCTCGAAGGTCAAATGCTAGCAATTTCAACAGCTGTCCGACATCCATTTACAGCATCCACAACACGGAAACGATGATTTGCGCAAGGATGATTTTAGCGATCATGGAAACCGGATACACGGTGGCGTACCAGATATTCGGCTGCTCGTTCTGCGTTTGTTGGTTCGCATAGGCAAGACATGCCGACTGGGTGGACATGCCGGCCACAATTCCCATTACTGCGGACATGGGCAGCTTCAAATATTTATAGCAGACCAGTATTGTCAATACGACAACGCATGTCGTGATGAGTGCGCCCGCCGCAATCAATTCCCAGCCGCCCGATTGAAAAATTGTCCCAAATCCGAAACCGGCTTTCGTCCCGATACCCGCGAGGAAGAACACAAGTCCGGTTTGTCTCAGCACAAGGTTGGCGTTGAACGGCAGCGCCCATAAAATCGGACCGGTCCGCTCAAGCCTGCCGAGGATGAGGGCAACGATAAGCGGTCCGCCGGCAAATCCGAGCTTGAACACCATTCCGTGGGGAAGCGGAAGAGGGATCATTCCAACCATCACTCCCAGCACGATGCCGAACGAGATAGAAAGAAAATCCGTTTCGGAGAGAGCCTTCATCGAGTCGCCGAAATATTTTGTGATGCGGTCGAGGTTTTCGAGACGAGTGACGACGCGGATTCTGTCCCCCATTTCGAGAATAGTGTCCGGCGATGGAACGAAATCAACATCGCCGCGGCGAAGGCGGGTGATCGTTGCGCCGAATTCTTTTTCAAGATTAAGCTCGTGAATATGTTTTCCGACAACAGACGTATTGGAAACGAAAATGCGCCGGAAATCGATTCCAGTGTTGTCGAGGGGGAGATGATCCGGCGACTCTTCGCCGAACAATATGCGCGCCCGCTCAAGCGCATCCAGCGTTCCTACCGCAACGATCCGATCGTCCGCGGAGAGAATCGTATCCGGTCTGACAATTTCGATGGCCGCTCCCTTTTTGATCCGGCTGAGCGTGAATGCCGGCTGCCCGAGAAGCTGCAGAGATTCCGCTGCGCTTTTTCCGTTGATCGCAGGATTTGTAATATGAAACGTCCGGCTGACGATGATGTCTGAGCCTGACTCTCTCAAACGTGCAGCCTCTTCCTTTGCAAAGTCAATTTTGAAAATCTTTATAAAAACAAAAGACCATAGAAGGACTCCAAGGACGCCGAACGGATACGCAAGTCCGTACGTTACAACGGGACTGCTGGCATTGAGATCGGCAATATCGCGCGGAAGGTTTATGGAAAGAGATTTTGCAGTTTCAACAGTCGCGGCGAGCGCCGGAGTGCTCGTCAAGGCGCCGCAAAAAAGGCCGGCCGCACTTGACGGAGAGATACCAAGGACTTTCCAAATGACAACCGTCATCAGCGCTCCGGCCACGAGCACCATTGCAGCGAGTCCGTTTGTATGCAGCCCGCGCTTCTGGAATGAGGAAAAAAAACTCGGACCCGACTGCAGCCCCACGGCATAGACGAATAGCACAAGGCCGATGATGTAGATGTATTCAGGGAGGCCGAGCCTTTTATCGAGGGCGCCGAAAGCAATTCCGACAAACAATACAGCCGACACGCCAAGGCTGAATCCGAACACTCTAATTTGGCCGGCGAGGTAGCCGAGTCCGATGACGGTGAAGAAAAGGAGGAGCTGGTTCTCTGCGAAAAAATCTAAAAGGGGCTGCATCGTATTGCTGAAATTAATCTTGACTTAATCTCTCCGAAAAGATACATTAGCGTACAAATGTAGGCAAAAGGCCGGGGAGATTCAATGCATGTAGGGCTTGAATTCACAGTATAGGCCGATTGCAACAACGCATATCTTATCCGACGCAAAACATTCATTAAGCACATCGTATTGCTGTTTTTTCCGGCAATAGTGCTGTCGTGCTTTTATTCCACCACATAAACTACAAGGAGAATTGTATGATCGTCGTCCGCGAAGTTTTTCAACTAAAGTTTGGAAAAGCAAAAGAGGCGAAGGCGGCTTGGAAAGATTTTTCGGCACTTCGTAAAAAGCATGGGCTCCCGGAGAGCCGTGTCCTTACGGACTATACGGGCGAATACTACACGTTTATAATCGAAGACACGTTCAACGACATAGCAGACTTTGACCGTTCGTTGAAGAGCGAGGTAGGGATGAAAGAATTCGGCGAGTGGTATCATGCAAAATTTGTCCCGCTGGTCGATTCAGGCAGACGTGAAATATTTTCAGTTGTTGAATGATTTGAATATGCGTTTCTTTCATTCCACGGAGGAAAAATGAAAATTCTTTTCCAAGCTGATTGTAAATTCCTCGCTGCATGGCTGTGGACCGTCGTGAGCGCACTTGCGATAAGCGCTCCCGCCGACCGGCAAACCTCTTCCCAGACAGCCGTGGGAAAAACCATCTATGAAGTGCACTGCGCCCCCTGTCACGGGGTGAACGGAAAAGGAGATGGTATCGCATCGGCACTGCTGAACCCCCGGCCGCGGAATTTTACAACCGGCATATTCAAATTTCGCTCGACAGAATCCGGCAGCCTGCCGACGGACGAGGATCTTACAGCGACGATTAACAGCGGCTTGCACGGGACATCAATGCCCGACTGGGCGCCGTTCATCAAAGGCGATTCATTAAAAGAAGTGATCGATTACGTGAAGACTTTCTCGCCGCGATTTCAAAAGGATAAACCGCGTCCCATTCGAGTAGAGACTGCCGATCCATTTTCGGCTTCGAGCGTTGCTTCCGGAAAAAAAGTCTACGCAAAACTGCAGTGCGCCGATTGTCACGGAACCGACGGCGCCGGGACCGGCGCGGTGGCAAAAGATTTCCAGGATGAATGGAATTTTGAAACCAATGCCGTGAATCTGACCGAGCCTTGGACATTCCGGGGAGGAGCGACTGCACGTGATATTTATGTTCGGTTGAGGACTGGCGTCGACGGAACGCCGATGCCCTCCTACGCCGGCGCCGTGAGCGATAAAGAAATGTGGAATCTCGCAAACTATGTGGTTTCAATGGCGCGTAAGCCTGCGTGGAACATGAATGAAAATGAGCTCAGGGAATTTTATGCGAAGCTTGAAGCCCAGGCAAAGGCCGACCCGGTTCAGCGGGGAAAATACCTTGTCCGGACAATCGGCTGCGCGGGATGTCATTCCAGATACACCGAAGATCTCCGCATCATCGAAGGGTCGCAATTGTCGGGCGGGTTGACTTTTGACCTCTATCCGTTCGGCAAGTATGTTACACGGAATCTCACGTCGGACAAGGAAACCGGATTGGGCAATTGGACCGACCAGGAAATCAAAAGAGCGTTCACGCAGGGAATTTCACGCGATGGAAGAAAATTTCTCCCATTCCCGATGCCATGGGCAGCGCTTGCTGCATTAAAAGAAGATGATCAAAACGCCATTGTTGCCTATCTGCGGACGGTTCCTGCCGTGAGTCACAAAATCCCCGACCCTGACAAGCCAAACATCTTTGCGTATGTGTGGGGAAAATTTAAAATGTTGGTCCTGAAAGAACAGATTCCGACGCCGGTCTATCCAATGAAAGAGGCAGATGACCAGGACAAGCCGGTATCGCAAAATCCATCCGGCGCTGAGAAAAACTTTGCCGTGCGAGTTGACCGGGCGAAGGAGGTGCGGCCATGAAGAAAATATTGAAATGGGTCGGCATTGTCGTCGTATGTTTAATAGTAATAGGATTTCTTGCATTCCTCTATCTTATTCCACCGTTTGATTTGCTTCCGCGCGAGGCATTTAGCAAGCCGCATGCAGATGCAGTCGCTTCGTCGCTCGAAAAAATCGAAGATCCCGTTGAACGATCTCTCGCCCAGCGCGGACAGTATATCATGTCGTATTCGGATTGCAGCGATTGCCATACTCCGCAAGGAGACCAGGGACCGAACTGGAATGAATTCCTCGCGGGCGGAGCTAAATTTGAACTCAAACAATATGGAACATCGTATTCACGCAACCTGACGCCCGACGGCGAAACCGGGCTCACCCGTCGGAAAGATGAAGACGTAAAGCGGGTACTGCGCAGCGGCGTCTTCCATGACGGGAGATTTTTCCCGCCGACGACTATGCCATGGACGAGTTTTTCCAATATGACTGAGGAAGACCGCCATGCCCTCGTTGTGTATCTTCGCCACATCAAACCCGTGAAACACAAAGTGCCGGAGTGGTCGCCGATGAGTTCGGACGCACCGTATCTCTTCTTCCCGTACGATTACGCCGAGCACGAGAAAAAGTGAGACGTGCGAAAAAACTGGCAACAATACCTCACGCAAAGCCGCCAAGGCGCGAAATGGATTTCATCAAGAAACCTTAACGACTTTGCGTCTGGCGAAGCCATCTTCCAAAGGAATCCCTTTGGGACCCTTGGGATTTGCGTGAGAAATATTTTAAATGGTTGAAAGAAATAATTTGGATTAATCAGAAGAAGGAATTTGACATGGATAGATATTTAATAGAATCGCCCCACACTAAAGAAGACTGTGCCCATGTGCTCAAACAAGTTGAAGCGTTGGGATATCTAACCCGTTTCGAATGGGGTTGCGCTTCCGGTGATCACACCGGTTTCGTCATCATCGAAGCAGAAAACGAGGCGCAGGCGAAGATGGTTGTGCCGACGATGAGCCGGAAAGAAGCGAGGGTAGTGAAGTTAAATAGGTTTACGCCGGAGATGTTGAAAGCAGGGCATTGAAGTTAAATCAAATCTGCCAGCGAACCGAATTCAGCATCAAAAAGCCGCTTGTATGTGCGGATTGCAAAGCCGTCCGTCATGCCGGCAATGTAATCGCACAACAAACGCATGCGTACGTTCGGGTCTGCGGCGTTCCGCACAACGCTTTCGGTGTCTCGCGGGAGCAGATTTGTTTTTGAATTTTCTTTTCCGAGATAGTTTTCTTCAAAAGCCTTGAATATGTTCCTCAGAATGTACGCCCCTTTGTGCTCAAGCTGATGAAGCTGCGGCGAGCGAAAGACCAGGTCTATGGAGATGTTCTTGAACAGCTCCGCTTCCTTCTGCACCGCTTGGTCGATCTCCAGGTGAAAGCGATAACGATTCGTCAGACCGCTCATAAAGTTTTTCCATTCGCTGAGACTGCATGCCTGAATAAAGTGTCCGATCTTTCCCGCAACAATTTTTTCCAGTTGTCCGGTAGAAACGGCGCCAATAATTTCCTCAAGCGAACCGCTCTCATCGTGCGATAACGAACGCTCTCCTGCCCACCGTTCAATTTTCTCTTTATTGATGATGCCTGAATGAATGCCGTCGGCGAGGTCGTTGAGTGAATACGCCGCATCATCAGACCAGTCCATGATCTGGCACTCAATACTTCGGAACGAGTTGAGTTTCTTCCCCGGGGTCAGTTCCTGCGGCACAGGGTCTCCGCCGAAAGCGAAATCTGCATACCTCCGCTGTTCATCGTAGATGAAATGATTCTCCGGGTTTTCCAAGTCTCCGTGCACGGTTTTGTATTTCAGTATGCCGTCGAGAAATGATCGTGTCGGATTCATCCCTTGCCGCTCGCCGCCGGAAGAATAGATGGTCTCGGTGATAAGGCGGAGTGTCTGAGCGTTTCCTTCGAAGCCGCCGAACGGTTTCATTAGTTCATTGAGTGTTCGTTCTCCGGCGTGTCCGAAAGGAGGATGACCGAGGTCATGCGAGAGGCAAATTGCTTCGACAAGGTTCGAGTCGATGCTGAACTCAGCAGACAGCCGTTGGCTTTCGTGCTGAAGGAACTGGCAAATGGACCTTCCTATTTGGGCGACTTCCAGCGAATGCGTCAGCCGGGTTCTGTAGAAGTCGTATTCTCCCGAGAGAAAAACCTGCGTTTTCGCCTGCAATCTTCGGAAGGCGGACGTATGAATGATCCTGTCGCGGTCGATCTCGAACGACGAGCGATAGTCCGCGGCTCGTTCTTTGGTCAAACACTGCATGTCGAATTCATTGTAAAATGTATTTTTCATTCGTCTGCTGATTGTGATGTGTAATGTCCGCCCGGCACTGGTTTCTTTCCCCAGACGCTCCCGGCCTTTAAATAAAGGAACGAAATGACCGGAGCTATTGTCCGGAACAAAAATAGGAAATCGCACGCCGAAAGACAAGAAAAAGAAATCTGGGGGAGGCGAGTTATTTAATAAAGACTATTTGAAATAATTCCTAAAATACTTATCTTGCTGCGAAAATTTTCCTAATTAGTTAACTAACAATTCATCAACGGCATCTTGTTCTGGATATTCTACGAGAAAGTTGAAAAACTGTCCGCACAATTCTGAAACATAAAAAACCATTACGCATACCGGAAATGGTTGTGTAATAGAAGCAACATCTGGATTCAGGCGGAAGATATGGGGGATGATGTGCAGTAATATTCCAACGAATAAAAAGAGGTCTACAATGAGACGTGTATCTGTTTCAATTCTATTGTGTCTTGTCTTGCTCACGCCGGCATTTATGGTGGCACAAAATCAACCTGCAGCTCCAATTCAAAAAATTGACGCCGGCGACACGGCATGGCTGCTGATCTCCACTGCGCTGGTGATGCTCATGACGCCGGGCCTTGCCCTCTTCTACGGGGGCATGGTGCGGAGAAAGAACGTCCTGGGAACAGTGATGCAAAGTTTTGTGGCTCTCGGCGTCATCTCCATCCTATGGGTATTGTTCGGTTACAGCCTTGCATTCGGACCGGATATCGGGCACGTTATCGGCGGGCTGCAGTGGGCAGGGCTGCGGGGAGTTGGATTAGAACCGAATCCCGATTATGCTGCCACTGTTCCCCATCTGGCGTTCATGATGTTTCAGATGATGTTTGCGGTGATAACACCCGCCCTGATCACAGGCGCATTTGCGGAACGATTTCGGTTCAAGACTTACCTTGTGTTTATTGTACTGTGGTCCACGTTTGTCTACGCCCCGATTGCCCACTGGGTTTGGGGAGTCGGCGGGTGGATTCATAATTTGGGCGCACTTGATTTTGCAGGAGGGCTTGTTGTTCACATCAGCTCGGGAATTTCAGCTCTTGTTGCGGCAATAATTATCGGCAAGAGAAGAGGGCACAGCGGAGAATTGATGCCGCCGCATAATCTGACTCTGACACTCCTTGGTGCAGCGCTCTTGTGGTTCGGTTGGTTCGGGTTTAACGGGGGAAGTGCTCTTGCTTCGGGCGCGCTTGCAACATCGGCTTTTACTGCTACGCATCTTGCCGCAGCGGCTGCAACACTTTCATGGCTCTTCACTGAATGGTGGCACCGCGGCAAACCCACAGTACTCGGTGCTGCGTCGGGGTCTGTTGCAGGGCTTGTTGCTATTACACCCGCATCGGGATTTGTCGGACCGATGCCCGCCATTGTCATCGGGCTCTTGGCAGGAATGGTATGCTATGTCGCCGTCGGCATGAAGACGAGACTCGGATATGATGATTCACTTGATGCAGTGGGCGTGCACGGCGTCGGCGGAACGCTTGGAGCGCTGGCTACCGGTTTGTTCGCTTCCAAAGCGGTCAACGCGGCAGGCAGCGACGGTTTGTTTTTCGGCAATGCCTCTCTTCTCGGCATTCAGGCATTGAGTGTGGGAGCCGCTATCGCCTATTCATTCGTGGTTACGTGGGTTATCCTGAAAATCCTCGATGCGACAATGGGTGTCCGTGTTAAGGATATTGAAGAAATGGAAGGCTTGGATCTGAGTCAGCACGGTGAATCCGGGTATTCGTTCTGAGGCTACGGCAATGTTGGCCCTGAAATTCTGCGCAGCATTTGGAGTGTAAGCGGATTTGGGTCGATCTCATATGCTTTCCGCGCATAGCTTTGCGCAAGATCGCTTTTGCCGAACGACTCTTCATACACTGCACGCTGTGACAGCATTCTGGTGTACATTGCTCGAAGCTGCTCCGTGTACATGTCCTTTTTACGATATGGGCGGTACATGATTGCGGGGAAATCTAGCGGGTGGTACGTCGAATCTTTGTAAAGCCGGTATGCCAACCCTTCAGGCACACGGAGGTAGTGCGAGGCGAGATGAGGTTCAATTTCGCCCGTTACATACACCGCTACGCTGTCGACGTTATGATTGATGAAGCTGTCGATCATTCGATTATACCTTGCCTCGATCACGGCAGGGTCATACGGTATTTCGTGTTCGAATTTATACAACTCTCCCAAAAAACTTTCAATTTCAGTCCTCGATTTTTCGTACAAACCAGGATGGTTTTTTTTCATCTGAAGGTAGTACCATGACCGCCGGAGCAGTTCCTTGTCGATGACCGTCACGTCGTCCCGAACACCCTTGACGTATTGGAAATAATACGATGCGGAAACAAAATAATCCCACTGGTACGAAATAATGACCGCGTTTGGTTTTAGATTGGTCAGGATTGTTGCAGTGTAATCTTGCACCAGATAATTGCCGCTCGCATCGACCTCCGACCAATTTGCCGAGAGCTCGGCGATGACGACCGCGAATAGAATCGCACCAAAGGCAATCTTCCCGGCCATTTTTTTAAAGATCATTCCCGCTTCAAATGCTCCGAATCCCGCAAACATTGCCAGCGCTACATATGCAAGGAGAAAATACGAGTCGATGTCATGGATGCTATAGTTGACTGCGTACGCGATACATCCTCCCAGCAGCAAAAAAACAAATGCAAAGATCCGACGTTGCTGCATCAGCAGTCTCCATGCGCCGAGGAGTGAAAAAAGGAGCGGGATATAATAGAATTCTTTCGGCACTGCGTTTAAAAAATGGTCCCACTGTTTCGTCGCTGACGCCGAGGACGAAAACATCCAGACGCGGTATTGTTTGCCGGAAATATGCCACATAATTCTTTCGAGCGTTGCGGGATATCCCCAGTTCAATACCGGCTGCTGTACCGCTCGGATGGGGAAATATATGTAGACCGAAAGGCCTGCAATGAAAGGAACGGCAAGAATAAAAAGCTGCCGGATCCCTTCTTTGGTAAGCTTAAAGGCCGAGAAATAAAGATAGAGAAAACCCGGCGCCAGCAAGATTGTTGTCAGATGGTTGGTGAAGCTTAATCCGAGCGCGAATGCAAAGAGCAGCCATTTGCGCTGGTCGATTACCTGCTCTTCGATAAAACTAAAGACTGCACGAAGAAAAAACAGGAGTGTTGCGCTCAATAAGAAAAGATGAAAAGCGTACACTTCAATCGATGTTGATTGATCCCAGAATGTCTGTGAAAATGCGAGTACAAGAGCCGAGAATGAAGCGGGTATGAGTGCATGAGACGAATCCTCCGGCTTCTTCCCGGAACGGAGCAGAAGGAGCATGGCATAAAAAAATATTACCGCAGCCGAAGAAGTTGCGAGAGCTGAAAAAATATTCAGCCGTACGATTTCCTCTTTTGCAATCGGCAGTAAAGAAAAAATGTGCGTGACGAGCGTCCAGAGAGGATAACCCGTCGGATGGGCAATGCCGAGCACGTACGGCACGGTCGCAAGCTCCCCGCTGTCGATGAATCCTACCGTTGTCGCGATAGTCTGAAGGTAAACGATAAAGACCGCCGCCCAGAGAGAACAAGCGACGATATGGTCTCGATACTTATTTTTGAAAAATGATTTCATTGAAGCGATCGGAGAATTGATTCGAACATCGTACGCGTTTCTTTCATGCAAATGCGGAGCGACGAAAGAAGTTCTTTGCTCGATGGATACCTCAGCAGCCGTGCAAGGTACTGAAGCGATTCGTCATCAGCCGGAATAAGGTGCGTTTTCATGTCAAGCCCGAGCCGGAGGGCGGTTTCGACGCGGCGGAGCAGTTTGTAATGATCGCCCAATGTTACAATCCGTTCCGGGTCCGGAGCATTCTGTGAATAGAAATCCAATAATGCGTACATATTTGTCGAAGGAACCGCGCTTTTCCCGCGAGAAAGTTGGAGAGCTTGGAGTGCAAATTCGGCATCCATCAATCCTCCGGCGCCCAGTTTAATGTTGAGGAATTCGGATGAGGAGGTACGGCTTCTCGACTCCGTCTTCCTGCGCATCGAAAGAATTTCTTCCGTCCAACCGTTCGGCAAAGGGGACCGGTAGATTGAATTGCGAATCGATTCCATGACCCCGGCAGAAAAATCTTCGTCGCCCGAAATCACTCTTGCTCGTGTCAACGATTGACGCTCCCATAACGACGCACGCTGCTGAAGATACTCGAGATACTGCTTTTCCGCAACAGCGAGGGGGGCATTTTTTCCCTCGGGCCGAAGGCGTGCATCGATGTCATACAATTTTCCCGAGGACGCCG
>Ga0265339_10003586_pt1 | contig 10840 bp, 12 predicted proteins | sample 4CB219metaG_FD_202085 | JGI IMG/M metagenome (GOLD analysis project Ga0265339, IMG submission 202085) | Rhizosphere microbial communities from Carex aquatilis grown in University of Washington, Seatle, WA, United States - 4-CB2-19 metaG | ecosystem: Host-associated > Plants > Roots >...
TATATGTGCCTCGTGCTCGCGGGTGGCTACGAGGAAGCGGGTGACTATGGCCGTTTTCGCGTAACGGTCGGAGACGTCATTCTTCACAGACCCTTCGAAGCACATCTCGATCGTTTTTCCATGGCCGGTGCGGATACGCTTAATCTCGGCATGGACGGATGGTCGGAGCATCCATTTGCTCTGGCCCGGGTCGCTGATCCCGACCAGATCGCGCGCATTGCGGAGCAGGACCCCACCGAAGCGCGCGACATGCTGATCGCGACGGTGGCTCCGGCGGGAAGCGGCGTAACTGACTGGCCCGACGAACTGGCGTGCAGTATACGGAACGATCCCAATCTGAACTTGGAAGAATGGGCGCGGACCCGCGATCTGGCGCCGGCAACCCTTTCTCGCGGCTTTCGGCGCGTCTACGAAGTTACGCCAACCACTTTTCGGGCCCAGACGCGCGCGCGTCACGCTTGGCGCAGCATCATGCGCAAGCATGATCCCCTATCAGCAATAGCCCTGGAAAGTGGCTTCGCCGATCAGGCGCATATGACGCGCGCGGTCCATTCGCTGACTGGCCGCACGCCGGCGCAGTGGCGTGGCGCAAAGTCAAATAGGTTCAAGACTTGAAATCCGACCCGGCGCAAAATGGCGACATGTCCAAATATTCGACGATTGTTTCCGCGGCGGGCGTTATTTTTGCCATCTGGGTGGGCACGACGGCAGCCATCGCTGCACCACTGTCCGTCACCGACCAAGCAGCACACGTCCTCGCCTCCGCGCGGAACGCCTATGGCCGCGCAGATTGGGCCTCATTGGGCACACTGGTCGAGACGGGAACAGAACAAGTATCTGGTCTTAAAGGGCGCTGGCGCCTAGCCCAAGAAACCTCCACCGGCCGCATGCACGAGACGAACGACTTCGGCGTGTATCGATTGGCTGGTGTATGGGACGGGCATTTTCATTGGCGACAAGACCATTCTGGCGGCGTGCATGCCTTGAATTCGGCTTTCGCGCGAGCCAACGCCGCAACCGAAATGTGGCTCGCCCGGCACGGGTACCTGCAAAAGGACGCCGAAGGCGCGCACATCGCGTATCTGAAGATGCAACATGCCGATCGACGATCATACGAGACGCTTCGCGCCACCCCACCGGGCGGACAGCCGGTCGAATTGTGGTTCGACACCGCGACAGGCCTGCTAGCCAGAAGCCTCTGGACAATGCCCATCGAGACCATCACGGTCCGCTATGAGGACTATCGGCCCGTGGGCGCCGTCACGGTGCCGTTCAAAATCATCAGCCAAGCAGACGATTCCGACCCCGATACCATTGCAGTGGATCGGGCAGAATTCGTCGTGCATCCCGCGGACGGTGAATTCGCCCCACCCCGAACGCCGAACGATTCGACCATCGCGGGCGACGTCGCGACCGTGCCGATTTCGTTGGGCGATTTTATCGTTGTCGAGGCCATGCTGAACGGCCGGGGTCCGTTCGGTTTCATCCTTGATACTGGTGGCCATGACATCCTGACACCCGATGCTGCTAAGGCGCTGGGTTTGAACGGTGCCGGAGCGGGCGCGTCAGGCGGTTCCGGGGCGGAAACGCTTTCGGAGCAATACACTCGTGTCGCACGCGTGGACATCGGCGGCGTCACGCTGCGCGATCAATCCTTCTTCATCGTGCCGCTGCAATACGACACGGTCGAGATGGGTCCCAAGCCGCCACTCGCGGGTATCCTCGGCGTTGAACTGTTCGAGCGTTTTGCGATGGAACTGAACTATCGTATGCAGACCCTGACGTTCCGGCCGATCAAGGATGCGCCGGCCGGCCACGGCGTTCCCGTCGCCATTACTTTCACCGACGACCAGCCGATTTTTTCCGCGAAGATCGATGGTATCGCCGGCGACAACGGCCTCGACACTGGCAACTCAGGAGCATTGGTCGTGCAAGGTCGTTGGGCCCAGAGCAACGGCCTCGCACAACGGATGCGTAAAGGTCTTCTAACGGCCGGGTTCGGCGCCGGCGGCATGTCGCAGAACTGGGCCACCCGCGCCGACGTTGAAGTGGCCGGTATCGTCTTTCCGCATGTCGTCGCGAGTTATTCGGAGGACAAGAAGGGGTCCTTCTCCTCGCGCACTGAGGCGGGCAACATAGGCAATCAGATTTACGAGAATTTCACGCTTGGCTTCGACTATGGCCGCAATACAGTTTGGTTCGACCCGGTGCCAGGCCGGCCGCAACAGCAGTTCACATATTCGCGAGTGGGGATGAGCCTTTACAAGCAATCACCGGGCTCGTTTACAGTAGCGACCGTCTTGCCAAATGCGCCGGCCGCAAAGGCCGGCATCGTGGTGGGTGATGAGATTGTCGCGGTGAATGGCATTGCGGTTAACATGCTATCCGGATGGGACATGAGGCGCATCGTGCGCGAACCGCCCGGCACCAAATTAACACTCGACTTCACGCACGCGGGTCAAAAGCGTTCCGCCGTCGTAACATTGCGCGACTTGCTACCTTGAGGTGCAGGCCGCGCTGAAGATTGTCGTGCCGAAGCTGCGAAGGCGCACTTGTCCGGTGCCGAATTGGAAATACTGAAGGGGCGGGCCGGCCCCTTTTTGCATTGGGCACTGGACCGTTTTTGAACGGTCCTGCGAGGTGTCGTATGGTCACGAAACGTCCATCTTCTTGAGCAGCGCCGCCGATGATCCGCATCGTTGTCCTTTGGGCCCTCGTTCTGGCCGGCGGCGCCTTCGCCCTGCAGTGGCTGCAATTCCAATACCTGGTGCGCCTGTTCCCGGAGCAGATCTATATCGTAATCGTCGGAGCGGCATTCGCGGCGGGCGGGGTCTGGGTCGGCTGGAAGCAGACGGCGCGGGCGGCCCCCGCGTCCTTCACCCGCAACGCCGCCGCGCAGACCTCGCTCGGGATCACCGGTCAGGAGATGAAGGTTCTGGCGCGGCTGGCCGCCGGGCAATCCAACAAGGAGATCGCGCAAACGCTCGGGCTTTCGCCCAACACGGTGAAGACCCATATCGCCAACCTTTTCGCCAAGCTAGAGGTTGTCCGCCGCGGCCAGGCGGTGAACAAGGCGCGGGAGCTGGCGCTGATTCCATGAATTTACGGCGCCCAAAGGGGTGAGACGTGCGATTTCACCCTTTTTGGGCGATACACTGACGTCCGATTTCTGCCCAAAGATTACGGCGTTCAAACCGCAAAGAAGCACGGGGCATGACCCGCACAATGTTGATCTACGGTCTGATCTCGGGGGCGCTCACCGCCGTCGGGATCGTCGGCACCATTCTTCTCCCAGCAGGCAACGCGCTGCATGAGAGCCTCTGGGTCGGCTATCTCATCATGCTGGTCGCGCTGTCGGCGATCCTGGTGGGTGTGAAACAATATCGCGACGACGTCCAGGGCGGCGTGATCGGCTTCGGCGAGGCGTTCCTGATCGGGCTCGGCATCGCGGCCGTGGCGGGGGTCGCTTACGCAGCGGTGTGGGAGGTGTACTTGGCGCTGACGCATTACACCTTCGCAGACGTTTATATCAACCAGGTGCTGGCGGCAAAGCACGCGGCGGGCGTAAGCGGGGCGGAGTATCAAAAGGCAGTCGCCGAGATGGAAAAGTTCCGCGTGCAATATGCGAGCCCCCTGTACCGCGTACCGATGACATTCATCGAGATCTTCCCGGTTGGTTTTCTGATCGCGCTGGTCAGCGCGGCGCTACTGCGCAATCCAAGGTTCTTGCCGGCACGGTCGCGCGCTGGCACGGCATAGCCGGGAATTCCAAAACCGGCGCCTCGCCTGGATAAGAAGCGGGGTCGGAGACGAAGCCCGCCTACGCCCTTACAGGCTTCGGCGGGCAGGGCGGGGGCGGAAAAAATCTACTTCGTCTCCACTTCGGTCAGGCTCCATGCCACGCTGACTTTCAAGGGCATGTCGACCAGCACGCCGTCCTTGATCCCCGGGCGGTAGTGCCACTTCGCCACGCAATCCACCGCGGCATCGTCGAGCCCGTCCGATCCGCTGGACTTCGCCACGGTCACGCCGTCGACGGTGCCGTCGGCGTGGACAAGAAAGGCCAGCTCGGTGGTTCCTTCCCGGCCGAACAGCCGCGCCCAGAAGGGATAATCGTCATGGCAGTCCTGCGGCTTCGCCAGCGACGGCGGCTGCGAGATCTTCTGCAGTACGCGCACGCGCACAACTTGCCTGACGACCTTGACCGGCGCTTCGGGATGAAACGCCAGCTTCGCGCCCACATCGTAGACGAACAGCAGCGAGGAGGCGGTGGCGATCCCGCCCGCGATCAGCACGGCCCAGAGGTTGCCGCGAAAGCGGCTGTTGCAGAACAGCCCCGAAGAAATGACGAAAATCAGGAACTCGATGACGATCATGTCCAACCCTATACAGCAGCCGCTGAACGCAGCAACCGCCATGCTAGCGCAGCGTGTGGGGCAAAAAGAGGCGGTCCCCGCGCCTCCTGGCGTCGCGCCGGACGCAGCGCTTCCCGCCCCACAGGGAACATATCGCCCTCTGGCGAGTTCTTTTCCGTCGATGGCGAGTTCAGGTCGGGGCAGTCGCGTGCGCGGGAGCGCGCCGCCGCTGCCCCATTCTTAGAGGATACAGTCATGAAAACATCACGTCTGATGGCGCTTGCCGCCATACTCTGCGCCAGCGCGGCCAGCCCCGCGCTTGCCGACTGGGACCATGTCGGATCGGTCGATGTCGGCGGCCGGCACGACCGCGATTCCGGCGATATGGGCCGCCACCATGATCGCGACATGCGCTCGGAGCGCTATTCCCAAACGTTCGAACTCGGCGGTCCGGTTTCACGCCTGCAATTGCGGGCGGACAGCAACGTCAATTGCGACTCGGTGACCGCCACCTTCGCCAATGGCGACGCGCGTGACATCTTTTCGGGCCGCCTGCGCGAGGGCCGCGCGAAGGATGTCTATCTTCCAGGCCGGCTGCAGCATATCACGCGTCTGAACTTCGATTGTCAGGCGCGCGACCGCGACGGTGCAAAAATCGAAATCCTCGCCGATGTCGGTCGCTACCGCGAAGATTGGCGGCACGGTCCCAACTGGCAGCAGACCTGGGCACACGTCTTCAACTGGGGCAGCAACGAGATCAACCACTGGAAATATCTCGGCGAGGAAAGCTTCGAAGGACGCAACGACAGCGAGACGGCCTTTGCCGGATGGCAGGGCCGCGGCAGCGAGGCGGTCGCTCTGATGCCGACGAATGCCGATGCGCGCTGCTCGCAGGTGAAAGCGACGTTCGATAACGGCAACTCGCAAGTCCTTGCGATTCACAACGGCGATTACATGTCCAAAGGCATGTACTACAAGCTCGACCTGCCCGGCGACCGTCGCAACATCGCCAGTCTGTCGATGCGTTGCCGCGCCACCGACGCGCGCCGCGTCACCATCCAGATCTTCACGAGCAAATAGGTCCTCCTGCGACTGGGCCGGAACCAACGTTCCGGTCCACTTTTTTGTCTTCGCAGGGTGCAGTTTGTCAGGACGAGGTCGCCGCGTCCTTGAAATACGGCTCCACCTTGCCCTTTAGCTTGATGGTCATGGGATCGCCGTGGCGGTCGAGGCTTTTGCCGGCCGCGACGCGAATCCAGCCCTCGCTGATGCAGTATTCCTCGACGTTGGTTTTCTCCGTGCCGTTGAAGCGGATCCCGACGTCGCGCTTCAGCAGCGCTTCGTCGTAATAGGGACTCTTGGGATTGACGCAAAGGCGGTCGGGCAGCGTGTCGCTCATGGCAGGGACCATTTCATGGTATCGGGATGGGAGTCCAATTTTCATACTACTCTGCTGCCGGCGGCGCGCAAACAATACTCAGTTGCGTAATGGAATGAACAAAACACCGCGCCATTCCGAGCACCGTCAATGTACCCCGCATTGAACCAGGACTAATATCGCGCCGGCGCGCTGAATCGGGGCGCGATCATGACGGGAGGATCGGATCGTGAAAATAAAAGCGCTTCTTGGGGGCGCAGCTGTTGTGACGCTTTTGTTGATAGGAAGTTCTGTGGTGGGCAGCGTACCGGCCCAAGCCCAACGTTGGGAAGACTGTCACGATCGTATTCGCCACGCCGAAAGGCACCTCGATCGTATGATCGAACGCTTCGGCCGCCACAGCGACTCGGCGCGCGACGCGCGCCACGACCTCGAGCGGACACGCGACTGGTGCTACAGCCACAATCGCGATCGGTGGGACGAAGGCTGGCGCGGTCGGCACGACGATCGTAGGAACGATCGGTGGGACAGGCGCGACCATCGCTACTAGTGCGTTTTGCACGTATAGGCGAAAAGGCCCGGAAACGTTCCGGGCCTTTCTGCTATTTGCTCTTGAGGAACCCTTGCGCAGCGAGCCAGTTGGCGAACAGCGTCGTCCAAATCGCGACGTGCGGCGGATTGGTGGAGCGGACACCGAAGCCATGTTCGACGCCGGCCAGCATGTGCAACTCGGCCGGCACATGAGCCTTTTCCAGCGCGAGATAAAGTTCGGGCAGCGGCTGAGAGATTTCGTCCTTCTCCCCGCCCAATAGGAACGCGGGCGGCGTGTCCTCTGTCAGCGTCAGAGCGGCGGGAAATATCCTGGTCACATAGGGATATATGAGTCCCATGAAGGCGGGGCGCGAGCCTTGACGGTCGATGGTATCGGCGGCGTTCGGGTTGCCGGCATCGAACGCAGTACCGGCGAGCGCGGCCAATTCTCCGCCGGCAGAGAATCCCATCACGCCGACGCGGTCGGGCGCAATGTGCCACTCGGCGGCGCGGCTCTTCACCAGACGTATCGCGCGCTGTACGTCCGGAAGCGACTGGCCCTGAAGCGTGTAGGTGGAACCAGGCGCTTCGGACAGGCGGTATTTCAACACGAAGGCGGCGACGCCATGATCGGCGAAGAATTTCGCCTCGCGATAACCCTCGTGCGTGATCCAAATTTCCTTGTGCCCGCCGCCGGGAATGACAATTACGGCCGCACCGCTCGCAAGCTTCGGGTCGGGCAAATAGGGCATGATCGACGGCGAATTGACGTTGGAGATCACCTGTTCGTCCGGCGGGTTGATCCGCATGGTTTCCGCGGAGATCTTTCCCTCCGAACCCGGCGCGCCGTTCGGCCAGAGCAGGATCGGCTGAGGCTCGGCAGCGAGCGCTGCGCCGGTAAGCAACGCCAATGCGCACAGACCGGCAAACGCGAATTTCTTCTTTGTCATCGTCTCCTCCGGTTTTTCCGAAGTATGGAGCGCCCCGGCGAAAGGGCAATCCTGAAGTCCGAGCGAAACCGCCGCACTTATCTCGGTGTAAAGCATGCTTGACATCACCGGATGGCGGTGTATTGTAAAGCACACTTTACACAGAGGAAACCCCAATGGCCCCCGTCTCGCAAGCCCCGCGTCGCTATTTTATCGAGTTCAACGCCGCGATGCTGCTTTACATCGCCGCCGCCGTCGGCCGCAAATTCGTGATCCACTATGTCGGCGACCCCACGCTCAAGACGCTGATCCTTATTTCGCCCATCGTGCCGGTATTGCTCACCGCTTGGGCCGTGGTGCGCTTCTACAAGCGGATGGACGAATACCACCGCCTGCAGCTTCTGGAAGCGCTCGCCGTCAGCGCGGGCGTGACGGCGGTGGTATCGGCCTCCTGGAGCTTTCTGGAGGACGCGGGTTTCCCGCATCTGCAGATGATCGATGCCCTGATGGTGATGATGCTGACTTGGGGGGCCGTGGCTCTCTATATGGGATGGAAGGACAAGGTCTCCGAGGGCCGCGCCTTGAGTGCGCTGAAAAGCGTCGCCGCGACGCTGGTCTACGTGGCCGTCGGCACCGCGACCTATGCATTGATCATGAGCTGGGCCGGTTTGCAGCACCCGTGGTACGTCCTGGCGCTGGTGGCGACCGTACTGTTCATCGCCCGTATGGGTTTTTTCATCTTCTCGAAGAAGTCCGCGTCGTGCTGAATTCTCTGCGAGACTTGCGTGCCGCGCGCGGCTGGAGCCAGGCCGATCTGGCGGACAAGCTTAATGTCTCGCGCCAGACCGTGAACGCGCTGGAGACCGGGCGCTACGACCCCAGCCTGCCGCTTGCCTTTGCTATCGCCAAGCTGTTCAAACTCAAGATCGAGGATATATTCCAAGCCGGCTGAGACCTTCGGAAGGGAGAAATGCGATGACTTCTGTCGATACCTTCAGGGCGTTCGCAGCGGCCATCAATCGTCATGACATCGAAGCCCTGACGGCCCTGATGACACAAGACCATCTCTTCGTCGACTCGGTGGGGCAGCAGCTGCAAGGCATCGCGCCGATGGAGGCCGGTTGGCGCCGCTACATCGCGATGTGTCCGGACTACTGGATTCGTACGGACACCGTGGTGGCGGACGACAGCGTGGTGTTGGCAGTGGGGGAGGCAGGCGGTACCATCGATGGCGTACCTTGGTGTATCCCCGCGGCCTGGAAAGCCGTGGTTCGGGACGGCAAGGTAACGGAATGGCGTGTGTTCGCCGACGACAAGCCCGTCTACGAGATACTCGCCAAGCGCCACTGAGACCCCATCTCGCTTGACTTTCCGGCGGTTGCTGGAAGATGGTCCGGGCGCGTTTTTCCAGGAGAAGCCCGTGTCCGCGCCCGCATCAGCCGCCACCGTCACCATCACCTTGCCCGACGGCAAGACGATGACGTTTCCGCGTGGCGTGACGGGCGGCGAGATCGCGGCGTCCATCGGGCCGGGCCTGGCCAAGGCGGCGCTGATCCTGGAGGTGGATGGCCAGGAATGGGACCTGTTCCGCCCCATCGAGCACGACGCCAAGATCCGCATCATCACCAAGAAGGACGACAAGGCGCTGGAGCTGATCCGCCACGACGCGGCGCATGTCCTCGCCATGGCGGTGCAGGCGCTTTATCCCGGCACCCAGGTGACCATCGGCCCGGCGATCGACGACGGCTTCTATTACGACTTCGCGCGCGACACCCCGTTCACGCCCGAAGACCTGCCGAAGATCGAAGCCAAGATGCACGAGATCGTGAAGGCGGACCTGCCGACGCGCCGCGAAGTGTGGCCGCGCGACAAAGCGGTGGAGCATTTCAAATCCATCGGCGAGAACTACAAGGCCGAATTGATCGCCGCCATTCCCGAAGGCGAAGACGTTTCGATCTATTGGCACGGCGACTGGCACGACCTCTGCCGCGGACCGCACTTCGCGACCACCGGCAAGATCGGCGACGCCTTCAAGCTGACCAAGATCGCGGGCGCTTACTGGCGCGGCGATTCCAAGAACGCGCAGCTTCAGCGCATCTACGGCACCGCCTGGCGCGACCAGAAGGAACTCGACGCCTATCTGACGCGCCTCGAAGAAGCCGAGAAGCGCGATCACCGCAAGATCGGCAAGGAGATGGAGCTGTTCACCTTCGCGGCCGACGTCGGCGCGGGTCTGCCGCTCTGGATGCCCAACGGCATGGTGATCCGCCAGGAGCTGGAATTCCTGGCGCTGCAGGAAGAGCGCAAGGACGGATACGTCCGCGTGGCGACGCCGCACATCACCAAGGAAGCGCTGTATCTGCGCTCGCGCCACCTGCCCTACTACGCCGACAGCATGTACTCGCCGCTCGATATCGACGGCGAAAATTATTACCTGCGGCCGATGAACTGCCCGCATCATCACATGATCTATCTGGCGACGCGCCATTCCTACCGCGAGATGCCGCTGCGCATCGCCGAATACGGCCAGGATTACCGCTACGAAGCTTCGGGCGGACTGTCGGGCCTGATGCGCGTGCGCGGCTTCTGCATGAACGACGCGCACATCTATTGCCGCTACGATCAGGCGAAGGAAGAGTTCATCAAGGTCATGCATCTGCATGCCCGCTACTACGACCTGATGAACATCAAAGACTATTACATGCGCCTGTCGCTGCCCGACCTCGACAAGCTCGACAAATATGTCGATCAGCCCGAGAAGTGGCTGGCGGCGCTCGACATCATCAAGGAGGCGATGATCGAATCCGGCTATCCCTTCAAGGAGGTCAAGGGCGAGGCAGCGTTCTACGGTCCCAAGATCGACTTTGAGATCAAGAGCGTGATCGGCACCGAATACACGATCTCGACCAACCAGCTCGACTTCCTGGCGACCCAGACCTTCGGCCTCAATTACATCGGCGAGGACGGCGGAGAGCATCCGGTCTACGTCATCCACCGCGCGCCGCTGGGCACCCACGAACGCTTCACGGCCTTCCTGATCGAGCATTATGCCGGGGCGTTTCCGACATGGCTGGCGCCGATCCAGGCGCGCATCGTGCCGATCAGCGAGAAGGTCAACGATTACGCGCAAAAGGTACGCCAGGCGCTGTTCGAAGTGCCGGTGGTCAACGGCACCGCCGGCCTGCGCGTGGACGTCGATCTGACCTCGGAACGCATGCAAAAGAAGATCCGCGACGCGCAGTTACAGAAGATTCCCTACATGCTCGTGGTGGGCGAGCGCGAGGCGGCCGAGGGCAAAGTGGCTGTCCGGCTCCGCTCGGGCAAGGACCTGGGCCCCATGCCCTTGGAATCGTTCATTGCCCGTATCAAGGGCGAGGCCGAATCCCGCAAAGATGTGGCGGAATAGCCCTTGCGGAACCTGCCGTTATTCCTATTCTACCGCCCGTCGGCGGCCCCGTGCGGCCTGCTCGGAGAGGATATCCGCCCTGCGCCCATAAACTGAAACAGGTTTCGCGAGGCCGGACAGACCTCGCGGAGCGCGTGTTCGCGCATGGACCATAGAAGAAGGAGAGAGTCATAGTCCCCAGACGTTTCGCATCGGCGACGCAAGCGCCCGCCAAAGACGGCCCGCGCGTCAACGAAGACAT
>Ga0265339_10003587_pt1 | contig 10840 bp, 7 predicted proteins | sample 4CB219metaG_FD_202085 | JGI IMG/M metagenome (GOLD analysis project Ga0265339, IMG submission 202085) | Rhizosphere microbial communities from Carex aquatilis grown in University of Washington, Seatle, WA, United States - 4-CB2-19 metaG | ecosystem: Host-associated > Plants > Roots > Rhizosphere...
GTTCTTACCGCAAGTCGCCGTTGCTCCAGTCCTGTTTTGCGTCGGGTTGCTGATTATCGGCGCTGCCATTGGACGAAGCGACGCCGAAGCGATGGAAGACGGTGCGCCGCTGGCATGGTCGGAGGGCGATAGCCTTCCTGCCGCTATTACCATCGTACTGACTCCCATGACGGGGCTGGAATATGGATTGGCCGCGGGCCTTGTCGCATATTTCGCGTATTATTTCGTAGCGCCCGCCAAACGGGTCGACGGTCTGACCGAGAACCGCACTCCGTTGGTTGTTCTATTCCTGCTCGCAATCTTCGCGGTTGTCATAAAGCTCATGGTTCTTCCACATATGTAGAACGGCCATGCTTTCCCTGATACACGCGGACCGCGATCGATCCGACTTGGCTTGCCGCAAGGCAGTGCCGGATTTCCAACCTGCTTAAGATATATCTGGTTCAGTCGTGCGCGAGACTCTGCCTTCCGCTGCGACCAAGATCAGCGCTGCCCAAACGCAGCCGAACGTCACCGCATCGACTCGCGAGAATTTCTCGCCCAGAATTGTGGTCGCTACGATCAGCGTGATCGAAGGCGAGAGATATTGCAGGAAGCCCAGCGTGCTCATGCGCACGCGTCGCGCGCCCGCTGCAAACAGCGCCAGCGGAATGGCGGTGACCGGACCGCCCGCCAGCAGCATCGCATCGATGGAGACGTGCGCCGAGGGGAACACACCTGTTCCATTCCAGGCCCAGAATAGGATGGCAGCAAACGTCACCGGAAACAGCAGGCAGGTTTCGATGGTCAGGCCATCGAGCGGATCGACTGGAATGAGTTTACGCATATAGCCGTAGAACCCGAAGGACAGCGCGAGGCTGAGCGCGATCCAGGGGAAATGGCCGACTTCCACGATCTGGACTGCCACGGCAACAGCCGCCAGCGCAATGGCGGCCAGCCTGACCCGCGAAAGCCGTTCGCCCAGAAACACAACGCCCAGTGCAATGGAGAGCAGCGGGTTGATGTAATAACCAAGCGATGCCTCGACCAGTTGCTGAGTCGCGATGCTCCAGATGTAGATCGTCCAATTGGCCGCGATCAGCAGGCTGGAGATCGCCAGCGCGCCCAGTATTTTCCTGGTCCGCACGGCATTCCAGACCGTCGTCAGCCGTCCGCGTGCGACCGTGACTCCGGCCGCGAAGATCGCGCACCAAACCATGCGGTGGATCGACAGCTCGATGGGCGGGACAACGGAAAGCTGGTCCCAATAAAGCGGCAGCACGCCCCAAATCGAAAACGCGGCGCCGGCATAGAGGATGCCTGCCGTCTCGTTCGACGTGTGCCTGTCAGTAGCTTCGGACATGATACCAATCTAGCGGTTCGCTCGCGGACGTGCTCGCCAGCGGTTTCAAACCAGCCATGCGCGCCAAGCAGTCACGCCGGGGCTTGATCGCGCAACAGCTTGTAGCAAATCGAATCCACCAACGCTTCGAACGAAGCATCGATGATGTTGTCGGAGACGCCCACCGTCGACCAGCGATTGCCCTTGCCGTCTTCGCTTTCCACCATGACACGGGTGATCGCGCTGGTGCCGGTGTTCAGGATACGGACCTTGTAATCGGCCAGCGCCAGATCTGCCAGGAACCCGGAATAGCGGCCCAGGTCTTTCTGCAGAGCGTTGTTCAGCGCGTCGACGGGACCCTTTCCTTCCGCCACGCTGTGGAACTTCTCGCCGTGGACCTTCACCTTGACCGTCGCTTCCGACACGGTGACCAGCTCGCCCCTAGCGTTGTGCCGCTTTTCGACCGTCACGTGGAACCTGTCCACCTCGAAGTATTCGGGCATCAGGCCCAGCGCGCGACGCGCCAAAACCTCGAATGAGGCTTCCGCGCCATCGTAGGAATAGCCCTTGAATTCGCGCTGCTTGACGTCTTCCAACAGAAGCGCGAGGCGGGGGTCGCCGGCATCCACCTTGATGCCGATATCTGCCAGCCGCGCCATAAGGTTCGAGCGCCCCGCCTGATCCGACACCAGGATGGACCGCGTGTTGCCGACCGTTTCCGGTGGCACATGCTCGTAGGTGCGCGTATCTTTCTGCATGGCGGAAGAATGCAGCCCGCCCTTGTGGGCAAAGGCCGACGGCCCGACATAGGCCGCGTGGCGGCCCGGCGCGCGGTTGAGAATCTTGTCGAGCAGCCTCGAGACCCGCGTGATGCCGCGCAGCTGGTCCATGCCGATGCCCGTCTCGAACCGCGAGGCGTATGGCTCTTTCAGCATCAGTGTCGGGATGAGCGTGCAAAGATTGGCGTTGCCGCAGCGCTCGCCCAAGCCGTTCAGCGTTCCCTGTACCTGCCGCGCGCCGGCGCGCACCGCCGCCAGGCTAACGGCGACGGCCTGCTCCGTATCGTTGTGAGCGTGGATGCCGATCGCGGCGTTCGGGATTTCGGTCTTCACCTCCTCGACGATCTCGTAGACGTCTTCCGGCATCGTGCCGCCGTTGGTGTCGCAGAGCACCAACCAGCGCGCGCCCGCATCATGCGCGGCCTGAAGACATTCCAGCGCGTATTCCGGATTGGCCTTGTAGCCGTCGAAGAAATGCTCGGCGTCGAACAGCGGTTCGCGGCCCCTCGCCTTCACCGCCTCAATAGATTGCGCGATGCCCTCGATGTTTTCCGAGCGCGGGATTTCGAGCGCGACATCGACCTGGAAATCCCAGGTTTTGCCGACCAGACAAACCGCATCGGTCGGCGCGTCCAGAACGGCAGCGAAGCCGGGATCATTGGAGATGCTGCGCCCGGCGCGCTTGGTCATGCCGAAAGCGGTGAAGCGCGCGCGTTTGAGCGGCGGGCGTTCGGAGAAGAACGACGTGTCGGTTGGGTTGGCGCCTGGCCAGCCGCCTTCGACGTAATCGACGCCCAGCGCATCGAGTGCCAGCGCGATCTGGCGCTTGTCTTCCACCGAGAAATCGACGCCCTGGGTCTGCGCCCCATCGCGAAGCGTGGTGTCGAAGATGAAGAGGCGTTCCTTGGTCATTGCGCCTCTCCTTGTAATTTCAGGGGGTTATGGATTCTTCGGTAATAACATTGTTTTTCATTTGGGGCCGTACCCCCCCGGGGGGGAGGGGGGGAGAGATACCGCCGGACCGAGCGGCGGTCGGACGCAACGTCTTGATATGGGGTCGCGGCTGCCAATTCCAAGTGGGGCAAAGCAGCGCGGGACGCGTGACATTCACGGGCTGTGGGTACGCCATATCTAAGTTCGTCATGGCCGCCCTTGAGGCGGCCATCCAGCAGGCGCGTGTCCACGCGCCCTAAGACGTCATTCGCACTCGCGGACGCGAGCGCGCTGGATGGCCGGGTCAAGCCCGGCCATGACGAATGGAGAGAGGTGGCGCTCATCGCTTCACCTCCCACGTCGTACCGCTCGGACCATCTTTCAGAACGATGCCCTTCGCCAGAAGCTCGTCGCGGATGCGGTCGGATTCTTTGAAGTCCTTCGCTTTGCGCGCGACGTTCCGCGCCTCAATCATGCTCTCGATCCGAACAGCAACGTCCCGCTTTCTGGCTTCACGCTCCAACTTTCGCTTCTGTCTTATGCTGTCGCTCAAGTCATGTGTGAGGCCCAGGACATGCAGACCGGTAATAAAGCGCTCGGCATGAGCGATAAAGGCGTTATCGTCAGAATCATGCGCGGCATCCATTTCACGTTCAATTTTGTGAATTTCAGCCAAAGCCAAAGGTGTGTTTAGATCATCGCGCAGTGCGTCGAGTACGGGAGAATGAACGTGGAGCGGCCTCTCGATCGAGCGAGAGACCACTTGGTCATAAACGTCGTCGGCTTTTACAAACCAATGATACATCGTAGCATCAGATTCTGTTAGCGAGCGTAACGTCCAATCTATTGGTTGACGGTAGTGTGTCTTTAGCATTGCGTGGCGTAACACGAGTCCGTCCCAGGGCTGACCGCCAAACACATCGCCATTCAGCAATTCGTTGATGGTGACGAAATTGCCCAAGCTCTTCGACATCTTCTCGCCTTCGACTTGCAGGAAGCCGTTGTGCATCCAGACCTTCGCGAGGGGATGATCGTGGTGCGCGCTTTCGCTTTGGGCGATTTCGTTTTCGTGGTGCGGGAACATCAGGTCGATGCCGCCGCCATGGATGTCGAAGGTCTCACCTAACAGCGCTTCGCCCATCGCCGAACATTCGATGTGCCAGCCGGGGCGCCCGCGTCCCCAGGGCGACTCCCAGCCGGGCGTCTCAGTATCCGACGGTTTCCACAACACGAAGTCCATCGGGTTCTTCTTGTATGGCGCCACTTCGACCCGCGCGCCGGCCAGCATTTCGTCCAGCGGGCGGCGCGACAGCTTGCCGTAATCGGCTTTCGACGAAACGTCGAACAGCACATGGCCTTCCGCCGGATAGGCATGGCCCGCCGCGACCAGCTTCTCGATCATCGCGATCATCTGCGGCACATAGGCCGTCGCATGCGGCGTGTCGGTCGGCGGTAGGCAGCCGAGCGCCGTCACGTCATCCAGATACTGCTTCGCCGTGGCGTTGGTGATTTCCACCCGCGCCGCTTCGACCGAGACGCCTTTTGCGGCGGCCACTTCCGCCGCCCGCGCGTTGATCTTGTCGTCGATGTCCGTGATGTTGCGGACGTATTTGACGTGGCTCTCGCCATAAAGATGGCGCAGCAGACGGAACAGCACGTCGAACACGATCACCGGGCGCGCATTGCCGATATGGGCGTAGTCGTAAACCGTCGGCCCGCAAACATAGAGGCGGACGTTTTGCGGATCGAGCGGCGCGAAGTCTTCCTTCTGCCGGGTCAGGGTGTTGTAGAGGCGAAGCGTCATGGCACGTTCTTACATCAATTGGAGGAATTGGGCTTTAACCTCTTCTTGTCATGGCCCGCAACTGCGGGCCATCCAGGTTACCCATTCGGCGGTGTCGCAAGCTGAAGCTCCGAATCGCAGATGGAGAGGCTTTAGCAGCGTCACCTGGGTGGCCCGCATTCGCGGGCCATGACAATTTTGGAGATTTGGGTGAGCAATAGGGGGCTGTGCGGCGGTCAGCCGCAAATTCGACGCGCAATAATCTGGCGGAACTGGATCACGCCGTTTCCCCTTGAAGCCGCGCGAAAGCTCGCGCGCGCCCGATCAGGGGTAGCAGCTTTTTCAGCTCCGGTCCATGTTCGCGGCCGGTCAGCGCCAGGCGCAGCGGGTGATAGAGATCCCGCCCCTTGACCCCGGCCGCGGCGGAAACCGCCTTGGTCCAGGCGTTCCAGGTCGCCTCGTCCCATGGTTCGGGGGGCAGAACTTCGGCCGCCTTCGCGATAAACCCGGCGTCTTCGATGACCGGCGCGATCGGACCTTTTACCAACGTCCAAAGGTCGCTCACGTCGGAGAAGCGCGCGAGGTTTGGCTTCACGGCCTCCCAGAACGGCGCACCACCGTCTATCCCCGCGGCAGACAGCCGCCCCGCCACCGCCTCGAACGCCAATGCATGGAGCAGCTTGGCATTGAGATTGGAAAGCTCCGCCGGATCGAAATGGGCCGGGGCGCGACCGATCTTTTCCACCGCAAACTCGGCGATCAGTTCGTCCAGCACAGGGCGCGCCACGACGGCATCCGAGGTGCCGGTCTTGGCGAGATAGCTGACCGCCGCCATCGGCTCGATGCCGTCCTCGCGCAAAAGGCGCAGGGACAGAGAACCCAGCCGCTTCGACAACGCCTCGCCACCCGCGCCGATCAACAGCGGATGATGGGCAAAGGCGGGAACCGCGGCACCCAGCGCCTCGAAAATCTCAATCTGCACGGCCGTGTTGGTGACGTGGTCCTCGCCGCGGATGATGTGCGAGATGGAAAAATCTACGTCGTCCACTACTGATGGCAGCGTGTAGAGAAATCGCCCGTCCTCGCGGATCAGCACGGGGTCCGAGAGATTTGCGGTATCGATCTCCACCTCGTCGCGGATCAAATCGCGCCATTTCACTTTCGATTGCGAGAGCTTGAAGCGCCAATGTGCTTTGCGGCCCTGCGCCTCAAGCTTGGCGCGGTCTTCGTCCGTCAATTTCAGCGCGGCGCGGTCGTAGACCGGCGGCTTGCCGGCGCCGATCTGGCGCTGGCGGCGGCGATCGAGCTCAAGCTGGCTCTCGTAACAGGGATAAAGCCGGCCGGACGCCTTCAACTTCTCCGCCGCTGCTTGGTGCGCGTCGGTGCGTTCGGATTGACGCGCAAACAGATCGTGCGCGATGCCGAGCCATTTCAGGTCTTCGACGATGGCGGCTTCGTATTCCGGCTTGGAGCGTTCCGTATCCGTGTCGTCGATGCGCAACAGAAACTTGCCGGCGTTCTTGCGCGCGAACAGGAAATTCAGCAATGCCGTGCGGGCGTTGCCGACATGCAGAAGGCCGGTGGGCGAAGGGGCGAAGCGGACGACAGTGTCAGTCACGGTGGTGCCCACCATATAAAGGGTTGTCATCCCCGGCGAGCGACGCGTAGCGGCGCGAGGGAAGGGGATCCAGGTTTTGACCAAAATTAGATGCTAACGGAAGAACTCTTATGCGATCGTTCTTACAGATCTGGCGCGCTGCTACACCTGGATCCCCTTCCCTCGCACGAACCTGGAGGTTCGTGCTCGCCGGGGATGACAGTTGGAGTTTATATGTGCCGATATCAAACATCACCTCGCATCCCGGAACGCGTTGGTGATCGGATACCGCCGGTCGCGGCCGAAGTTGCGCGGGCCGATCTTCACGCCGGGCGGCGCCTGCCGGCGTTTATACTCCGATATATAGAGAAGGTGTTCGACGCGTTTCACCGTCGCGGGTTCGAAGCCTTTGGCCACCACCTCTTCGAACGACATTTCCTTTTCAACAAGGCATTCGAGAATGCCGTCGAGGATTTCGTAAGGAGGCAGCGAATCCTGGTCGGTCTGGTTGTCGCGAAGTTCGGCACTTGGCGGCTTGGTGATGATGTGCTCCGGGATGACGCGCCCCGGCGGCCCCAGCGCGCCGCGCGGCACCGTCTGGTTGCGCCAGCGCGCTAGCCGGAACACCTCCATCTTGTAAATGTCTTTGAGCACATTGTAGCCGCCGCACATGTCGCCGTAGAGCGTGGCGTAGCCGACGCTCATCTCGCTCTTGTTGCCGGTTGTCAGCACCATCGGGCCGAATTTGTTGGAGATCGCCATCAGGATCAGCCCGCGGATGCGCGACTGAATGTTCTCTTCCGCCGTATCGGGCGGCCGGCCGGCGAAGTTGGGCCGCAGCATATCGGCAAACGTATCTGCCGCCTTCTCGATCGGGATGGTCTCGTAGCTCACATTCAAAAGCTGCGCGCATTGCTCGGCGTCGTCGAGGCTGTCCTGCGAGGTGTAGCGCGAGGGCATCATCACGCAGCGTACGCGCTCGCTGCCCAGCGCATCGACGGCGACCGCCGCCGACAGCGCGGAATCGATCCCGCCCGAAAGGCCCAGCACCACGCCGGGAAAGCGATTCTTGTTCACGTAGTCGCGCAGGCCCAGCATCATCGCGTGATAGACGGCCTGCGAACGTTCCTCGGCCTCGACGCGTTCGCCCGGCAGGCAGACCCAGCCCTTGTCCTCGCGCCGCCATTCGGTAACGACGACCTTTTCTTCCCACGCCGGCAATGCCCAGGCCACGCTGCGATCGGCATTGACCACCAGCGAAGCGCCGTCGAACACCAGTTCGTCCTGGCCGCCGACCTGGTTGAGATAGACCAGCGGCCGCCCGGATTCCGTCACCCGCGCGGTCACCAGATTGAGGCGCACATCCTCCTTGCCGGCCTCGAAGGGCGAGCCGTTCGGCACCAGCATGATCTCGCCGCCCGTTTCGGCCATGCATTCGACCACCTCCGGCGTCCAGATGTCTTCGCAGATTGGAATGCCGACGCGCAGGCCGCGCACATCGAGCGGGCCGGTCAGCGGTCCGGGCGAGAACACTCGCTTCTCGTCGAACACACCATAGTTCGGCAGATCGCGCTTGAAGGTGCGGGCGAGGATGCGGCCTTTGTCGAGCAGAGCGACGGCATTGTAGAGCTTGCCGGCCTCGCGCCAAGGCAGGCCGATCAGAACCGCGGGACCGCCGTCTGCCGTATCCCTGGCGAAGGATTGGACAGCGTCGCGCGCGTCGTCCTGCAGCGCCCGCTTCAGAACCAGATCCTCGGGCGGATAGCCGGTGATGAACAGCTCGGAGAAGATGATGACGTCGGCATCGCCTGCGGCGGCCTGCATCCGTGCGGCGCGCGCCAAGGCGAGATTGCCCGCGATGTCGCCCATGCAGGGATTGAGCTGAGCCAGCGCGATGCGGAAGCGATCGGTCATTGCCCGCTGTTTAGCGCGCTATGCGACAGATAAAAAGGTGCGGTTCGAATCGGCCTAATTTGCGGCCGCGTAGGCGACCAGCTCCGCACGGCTGCGCAGCGAACCGGCCCGCTCCGACGCCTCGTCGATCAAAAGCGCGGTTTGCAGCGCCCGGCGGGCCTGCCGCGGGCGCACCAGCGGGGATTTGCCCGTGCGGACGGCCTCAACAAAGGCCGCCACCGACTCAGCCAGCGGATCGCCAACGTCCAAAGCGTTGAGCGCGCGCGGCGTCGTATTGCGGACTTTGTGAGTCAGGAAATCGATCTCGACGACGCCGTCGGAATAGACCGCCCGCATGCCCCGGCGGCGATTCTCGGCGATACGGCTGGTTTGCAGCCGCGCCACGGCGCCGTTTTCGAACAGCACGGCGGCGGACACTTCGTCGGGGAAAAGGCTCTGTTGCACACGGCCGCGCGCCTGCACGCTGCGGACATTGCCGCTGATGAGCTGATGGACCAGATCGAGGTCGTGGATCATCAGATCGAGGACGACGCTGACGTCTGTGCCGCGACCGGACCACGGACCTTCGCGCCAGCACGACACTTCAAGCGGGGTTTCTTCATAATCCAAAAGGCCGGTATGCGCGAAAACGAACCGTTCCTGATGGCCGACGGTCAGGATCTTGCCCGCCTGTTCGGCCAGCGAAATCAGCGCATCGGCTTCCTCGATGCTCGTCGCGATCGGCTTCTCCACCAGCACATGAGCGCCGGCATTGAGAAAGGCGCGCACGATGGCGGCGTGAGTTACGGCCGGCGAGGCAACACTGACCAAATCGACTGTGCCGAGCAGTTCGCGCCAGTCGGCCACGACGGGAACGCCATGGGCCGCGGCTGCGCTCTTGCGCACCTCTGCCGAAGGATCGGCAATGGCCACCAGTTCGACGCCGTCCAAATCACGATACTTCGAGGCATGATGACGGCCGAACGCGCCGGCGCCGATGACGGCTGCCTTCAGAACTCCACGCTCAGGCGTGAAACGCATCGCTGACAATGGGAAAATCCCCGGAATCTCAGAGACATAAGGGCCCGAGTAAGCCGCCAGGGCGAGTCATAAAATGTTTCGGCTTGTTACGCCTAAGCCCGCTGCTAGGGTTGCGGGGACGAGAATACCCGCCTTCCAATGGCTAATGGAGACGCCCATGGGGTCCGAAAAAAACCGGGACATCCGCCTGAAACGCCGCCCGCTGGGCCTGCCTACCCCTGACGATTTCGAGCAGGTGGAGGGCGATGTGCCCGCCCCCGGCCCCGGCCAGATCCTGGTCCGGAACCTGTTCATGTCGGTGGACCCCTATATGCGGGGTCGGATGATGGACCGCGAAAGCTATGTGCCTCCCTTCCAGCTCGGCGAAGTACTTCAAGGCGGCGCGGTCGGAAAGGTTGTGGCCACCAACGGCAACAACCAGTTCCAGGCCGGGGACGCTGTCCTCAGCATGAACGGCTGGCGCGAATGGTACCTGTCCGACGGGGCGGGCCTGCAGAAGATCGATACCACACACTTGCCCATTCAAGCCTACCTCGGCACGCTGGGCATGCCCGGGCTGACGGCCTATGCCGGACTGCTGCGCATCGGCGCACTCAAGGAAAAGGAACGCGTCTTCGTCTCGGCCGCCTCGGGTGCGGTCGGCTCGGTGGTCTGCCAGATCGCCAAGAACAAGGGCTGCCGCGTCGTGGGCTCGGCCGGCTCGGCGGAGAAGTGCGCCTACCTGCTCAATGAGCTGAAGATCGACGACGTCATCAATTACCGCGAGACCAGCGACCTTGCCGCCGCCGTCGCCGACGCCATGCCGAGCGGTATCGACGTCTACTTCGACAATGTCGGCGGATCACACCTCGAAGCCGCACTGGGCAACATGCGCCAGTTCGGACGCATCGTCGCCTGCGGGATGATCGAACAATACAACGCCACCGAGCCGCCGCCGGGACCCAATAATTTCATCAACATCGTGGGTCGCAGCCTCACCATGCGCGGGTTCATTGTCATCGATCAGATGGACATGATGGAAAGCTTCGTGCGCGACATGGGCGCATGGATCGCCGAAGGCAAGATGATCTGGCGCGAAGAAATCAGGAACGGCATCGAGAATGCACCGAGCGCGCTGATCGGTCTATTCAAAGGCGAAAACCTCGGCAAGATGCTGGTGAAGCTGAGCGACGACACGCCTGCATAACCGTCACCCTGAGGAGCGCGGCCGTGGTTCGAGGCGCCGCTTCGCGGCGCACCTCACCATGACGGCCGCGCCTCGAAGGGCTACTTCTGATGGCCGCTGGCCAGCAGCCAGGCGAGCGCCGCAACGATCAGGTATGCGAGCATCAGCGGCGCCAGCCCGATCAGCAGCGCGCCGGGGATGTCCATGTAGGCGCTGCACGGCAGGAAGGGGATTGCCGATCCGACATAGAGAAACTGGAAGCCCAGGATCGCCGCGATGCCGAAGACCAACGCATTCGTCGCCGGTCCCAGCATCTCTGGACGCCTGG
>Ga0265339_10003592_pt1 | contig 10830 bp, 10 predicted proteins | sample 4CB219metaG_FD_202085 | JGI IMG/M metagenome (GOLD analysis project Ga0265339, IMG submission 202085) | Rhizosphere microbial communities from Carex aquatilis grown in University of Washington, Seatle, WA, United States - 4-CB2-19 metaG | ecosystem: Host-associated > Plants > Roots >...
GGTGGCGGCCGCCCTCGCCGCTAGGCTCAGAATCGCGGTGAGGCCCCCTCACCCGCCGCGCTTCGCGCGGACGACCTCTCCCCGCACGCGGGGAGAGGTGTTAAACCCGTTTTGTATCAAACACCGGCTTCTGGCCGGTGCCGTAACGCTTGAGCGCGCCGTCCTCGCCGATGGCGTTGGGGCGCTGGAAAATCCAGTTCTGCCACGCGGTCAGCCGCGCGAAGATTTTCGACTCCATGGTCTCAGGTCCGGCGAAGCGCAGATTGGCTTCCATGCCGGTGAGCGCGTCGGGCGAAAAACTGGCCCGCTCCTCAAGAAACACACGCACCTCGTCGTCCCAATCAATGTCGTCGAGCGCGAACGTGATCAGCCCGAGTTGTTGGGCGCGCTTGGCATCGAGCATCGTGCCGCGTTCGGCTTTGGCGGCGTCAACGTCGGCCGGATTGGCCAAAAAGCGGCAGTCGAGCCGCGTCAGCCCGGTCGACATCGGATAGGGGCCGAAATTGGCATCGCTCAGCGCGATCGCTGCCGGCGACTTGTTGTCTCCGTCACGGGTGCCGATCAGCATGTAGGAGCGGTCACTCGCGAAGGCGAGTTCGGCGAGCGTGCCAACAAAGCACGAGCCCGGCTCGATCAGCGTCACCAGCGAGCGCGAGGTGAGGTCGACACGCTTGAGCACGCGCTTCCATAAATTGCGGATTTGCCGCGCGAGCCAGTGATCCTTGCTGGCGTGGAGAAATTGATCATAGGCGAGCACAGCCGCGGCATCGCCAGACGACTTGAACACGATCGCCGCCACATCGAGTTCGTTGAGCCGGATGTTGAGGATCGCGTCGTCGAGTTCGCGCGCGAGCCGCAGCGGCCAGAACGCGGCGCCCTGTGCCTGCATGGCGTCGGCCGATGCGGGCGGCGGCGTCTCCGGGCCACGGACCGTGATGGTGGCAAGACGCGCTGCACGATCGAATTCGACTGACAGCGAACTGTATTCGGCAGCATCCGCGGTGCTGGTCCGCGTCAGGGGCGTAAGCTTGATGCCTTGGGCCGGTGCAGCGCCATGGTTCGATCTCGCGGCCAATTCGCGCGCACGCGACGCGATCGCATCGTCGAATTTCGACCCCGGCACCACTTCGTCCACCAGCCGCCACTCGACCGCGCGCTTGCCCTTGATGCCTTCCTCGGTGGTGCAGAACACGTCGGCATGGTCGCGACGCACCTTGCGCTTGTCGGACACGCGCGTGAGCCCGCCGGTGCCCGGCAGCACGGCAAGCAGCGGCAATTCGGGCAGCGACACCGACGACGAGCCGTCGTCCACCAGCATGATGTGATCAGTTGCCAGCGCCAGCTCGTAGCCGCCGCCGGCCGCAGTGCCGTTGATCGCGCAGATCGTGGCAACGCCGGAGTTTTCCGCGAAGTCCTCGATGCCGTTGCGCGTCTCGTTGGTGAACTTGCAGAAATTGACTTTGTGGGCATGCGTGGCGCCGGCCAGCATGCGGATATTGGCGCCGGCGGAGAAAACTCGCGGCTTGCCGGAACGCAGCACGACTGCGCGCACCTGCGGGTGCTCGAAACGCAGCCGCTCGATCGCATCCGCCAGTTCGATGTCGACACCGAGATCGTAGGAATTCAGTTTCAGCTCGTAGCCTTCAAACAGCCCGGCCTTTTCGTCGACGTCCATCGTCAAGGTGGCGACATCACCGTCGACGGCGAGCTTCCAATGGCGGTAGCGCGCGGGCTCGGTCTGAAAATCGACTCGCGTTTTGCCGTTCGCCAGATTGCGCGCGGTGCTGTGTTCGGCCTCTGCCATCGCTTGCCTCGCCCGCAACGAGCCCAAGATGTCGGCATGAATTATAATGCAGTTCGCCGTCAGTGGTCCTACTTATATGCATTATATTGCGGATATTGTCGATGCGGTACCCAAAATTTAATGCGGGCTGGGTTGAGTGCAATCCCTACATGCAATATAGTGCATGTTGTGCCGGAAAGCCGCCATTTCCAGTGCGAATCGTCTGAGGCGGACTCAGGTGGTGATTCGTTGTCAAGGGTCTGTTACAAGTGATTCGGCGTCGGGGTTCGACCGGGTGGGCATTGAAGGTCGAGCGGAGGCAGGGACGCTAATGGCTGACGAGCCGAAACCGTTGCCGCGAATGAAGCCGAATCATCGGCGCATTCTTGAAGCTGTACTATTCCTCATTAGCGAGGCCGCACGGCGCGGCATATACGTAACCGAATACGACATCGATAAATCGATTTTTGTCGCGGATGTAAGCCATCTGAATAAGTATGGCCGTCCGATTACCTATGATAATTTCGTGGCGATGAGGGATGGCCCAGTACCGAGCTTCACTCGCGATGTGCTACAGCCGGGCTTTAAGCCACGTCCTTTTTACAATGAAGAGTGGCCGCCATGGGAACGCGTTCCGTCGCCCCCGGACGGCAAACTGGCTCATAAATTCATAAATCCGAAGCGCGAGCCGAATCTACGCGCGCTGTCTAAGTCTGACACGCAAGAGCTATCTCAGGCCCTTTCGATTGTGAAGGCTAAGGGATTCCACGGCACGAAAAAGTGGACCCATGATCATCCTGCCTACGTTGCCGTTTGGCCTGATAAGGCCACCGGCGGTGCATTTCCCATGGACTATGCAAAGTTGTTTGACGAACCCGATCCGGACACCGTGAAAGATTTGGAATTTTCCTCTAAGCATACGTAATGGCAAAACCCGGCGATGTTGTTGGATTCTGGAGCGACATAGCCGGGAAGCATAAGTTTCACTTATGTATCTGCCCGACTGGCAAATATCTTTTTCTCAATTCGCCAAAAGCCCGAAGCTATCCTGGTGATTTTCATGTGCCTTGTTCCGAGGTGCCGCTAGACCCAACGCCGGAAGGTTATTCTATCGTTTCCTGCGGGGCGCCGATGGCGATTTCGGACGCCGAGCTTAAAAAGCTGAAGGCGACAACTAAAGGCCGCGTATCAAATCAGGCATTGAAGGACTTGGTCGCTTTTGTCGAATCGCTCACGACGCTCAGCCAAGATGAAAAGGACGAAATTGTAGATAGTCTCGCCGAATGGTTATGACGCCTTTTTGGGCTCAGTAGACGACGGCGGTTTTCCCATCTCTTCCAAAATTCGGTCGAATGCCGGTGACGGTTCGTCAGCTCCGACTTCCCGAGCGGCCTCCTTAAACCGCTCGGATTGTCGTTTGTCCTTTATCTTCGGCTTTTTCTTTTGCTCTTCGCCTGCTTTTCCCATGCGGGTGCTCGCTAATGAGGCGTTCGATACGTGAGGCGCTTGCCAACGATGCCCTTTAATGCGCGGTCCGCCCGAGCAACGTCATTGACACCAAGCGCCACACGATTTGAGTACCGAAAATCGAACTCGGCAAGATAGCGGTGCAAGTGCTTCTCCTTGCAATGCTGATACACGCCCTTCATGCCGCGCTTGAAAATCGAATAGTAGTTCTCGACGGTGTTGCTATGGATGACCGGGCCGTCATCTTCACGATAGCGGACGTACTCGCCAATGCTGTGGCGGACTGCATCATGTGCTGAGAATTGCGTGCCAATCGCTTTGTAATGGCGACCTTCATCGGTCATTAGGTGGCTTTCGCGGAGTACGTTTTTGAGTACCAGTGGCGCGATCTGCTCCATCTTCATGTTGTCCAGATGGAAACTGCGAGCGGAGCCGCCGCGTTCAACGAGGGTGAGCACGGCGTTCTTATGCCCGCCCCCGGCCCGTGCTTTCGGCATCCCTTCAACGCGCCCAATATAGGTTTCGTCTGACTCGACAATCTTACCCTCGCCGCCCATCGGTTCCATGCCGAGCACGCGCATGGCTTCGCGCACCCGATGCGACATGAACCAAGCGGTTTTGAGTTGAACGCCCAAGGTTCGCGAAAGCTGATTGCTGGAAATTCCCTTCTTCGATGAGGCCATCAAATGGATGCATTGGAGCCACAGGCGAAGCGGCACATGCGAGGATTCGAACACGGTCCCGACAGTCACGCGGAACGGCTTACGGCACTGGTAGCATTTGTAAACGCCGATGCGGGTGCTCTTACCGCCCATCTTGGAAATGCGGGGATGCTGACCGCAGCGGGGGCAGATTGGCCCTTCCGGCCAAACCCTGGCTTCTAAGTAAGCGTATGCCGCTTCTTCGTCGTGGAAGTGCTTTGCGTCTAAAACAGAGGATTTCATGACACCCGATTTCCTAGCGTGGAATAAAGATAACATGACAATTTGGGTACGTCAAGTGCTGGCGTAACAAAAATGAGATTCCATTGAAGCGGTTGCCGTGATATGATGTTTAAACGCATGACCACCCGCGCCAACATGCCTGCCGGTCGCGGGTGGCCATTCCATATCCCCTTACAAAGGGGCTGGAGCTAGCGGGGTTCGTTACGTCCCGCCAATCAGGGCCACGGCTGCCGCCGTGGCCCGATTCGTTTTTAGGCGGCATCGGCCTCTTTAAAGCCAAAGCGCGCCGCCGCCTCCGGAGTGACGTGGAAGCCTTTCGTCGCATCGCCGCCCATTAGTCCGTTCTCGATCATGGACCTAACGCGTTCGCGAATGTTGGGCATTTTCGTATTCGTCCCATTTTCAGCCGCGATTTTCTGCACATCGGTATAAGTAACCAACTGTCGATTTAGCCAAATCGCGCCTAGTACACGACGCCATGCCTGCGAAATATCGCCAGCCTGCCGACCGCCTTTTCTTCCTCTTTTCTTCGCCGAGGGCGGTTTTACATATCCGTTGTTAGACTCGCTTATACGCGTACGGATAGGACGAGCCCGCGCCGCCTGCTTTAGTGCCTCTAGCTCGATCGCGAGACGCTGGTGCCGAGCCGAAAGTTTTTCGAGCTCCGCTTGAAGCCGATCTATTTCGGTTTGTTTGTCGGCGATGAGTTGTTCGAGTCTATCCATGGTAGGAATGTATGACTCCGCGCCATGGTTTCGTCAATTGGCCGTTTCGTACATGTCCTCGTTATGTTCTAGGATAACAATCATAACCCATCGCGTCGAGCAATATACGTTGCGCGAGCCCCGGAAAGCTGATAATCCTGTTAGCTTATGGTGGGTTGGCCGAGCGGTCGAAGGCACCCGACTTATAATCGGTACAGGAGTGACATCCTGCGGGGGTTCGAATCCCTCACCCACCGCCAAAATCGAGCCAATGGCTGACAGAACGTTGGTGCGATCAGGGCTAGTCGAGGTATGTCACCATTGGCCTCCGGCTACCCTGTTTGAAAAATTCAGGTGATTCGTCTATATTGGGCTGGTGGGTGGCAATGTCACCAGTCCTAACGGCTGTGCCAATCCACAGTTTCCCTGGCTGAAGCTAGGGTGGCGGTGGGCTTTAAAACCATCCCGAGGGGCCGTACCTGTAAGGGCGCGGCCCCTTTGTTTTTGATTTTGGGTACGGCATAGACAATATCGGCATTATATTTCATGACGCCGCAACCCCCGACCGGACACGATGTTCGCCCTCGTGATGGTCGCGGAAGAGCCGATTGATGAATTCCGCAGCGGCGCCAACGGTTCGCTCCGGCGCCTCGCGGCATGGATCGTGGCGGAGGCCGGGCAAGATCGCAGCCTCGACCGGCGAATAGCATTCCTCCTTGGCGACCTCGATCTGGCGCAGCGTGCCGTACTGATCGTTTTCGCCTTGCACGATCAGCATCGGTACGCGGATGTAGCCGAGCGCATCGGTGATATCCCAGTTGCGGAATTGTGGATCGAGCCACGGCTCGCTCCAGGAGCGGAACGCGCAATCGACATCGGCGTGCCAACGCTTGAGTTTTTCGCGCAGCGTGCCGGCGGCAAATGCGGCGCGCGCCCGCTCGATCTCAGCGACGCCCATGTCCTCGGTGAAGAAATGCGGCGCCACCAGCACCAGGCCGCGCACCCGATGATCCTGCACCGAGCCCGCGTAGATCGCGGCGATCGAAGCGCCGTCACTATGACCGAACAGAATGCCGCGCTCAAAGCCGATCGCATCGAGCACGCGCGGCAGCACGTTGCAGGCTTCCTCGTGCATGAAGCGCACCGTGCGCGGCAATTGTCCCGGAGCGGATTTGCCGTAGCCGGCGCGGGAGTAGACAAACACGCCGGCGCCGGTCGCTTCCGCAAGTTTGTCGGGGAACGTGCCCCACAAGGCAGCCGAGCCGAGCCCCTCATGCAGCATCACGATGGTCGGCGCGTTGCCCGGACGCGGGCCGATCATCCGATACTCGAGCCGCAGCGGCGGCAGGTCGAGAAAGCCGGCATCGGCAAGCGTCATGGCCGGATCCACTCGGCGGCAACACGCAAAAGCTTCGCGAAACTCTGCTCCATCGCCTCACCGGATGTATCGACCTCGGCCTCCGCGCGCGCGTAGTCGGCGCGGCGCGCGTCGAGGATCGCGACCAGATCGGCCATGGCCTGGCGGTTTTGCGCCATCGGGCGGAAATCGCCCTGAGCCATCACCCGGCTCATGTGTTCCTCGGGCCGCGCCTTGATCCAAACCGTATGAGTGCGGCGCAAAAGGAGCGCGTAGGTTTCCGGATCGGCCACGATGCCGCCTGCCGTGGTGACGATCGCGGCCTCGTGTTCGGCGATGACGCGCGACAGCGCACTCCGCTCATGGCGGCGGAACGTGGCGGTGCCGGCCATCTCCATCAGATCGGGAATGCTGGCGCCGTAACCTTCTTCGACGAGCCGATCGAGCTCGATGAACGGCCAACCAAGATGCTGCGCCAGCATCCGCCCGAGCGTCGATTTGCCGGCGCCGCGCAGACCGACCAGCGCGATGCGACGGCCGCGGTCGGCATGTTCGGTGCGCGCTACACGCGCTTCGATGTCTTTGACGAGTGCGGGCAGATCCGCCTCCGGCACCTGCCCCAGCAGATCGAGCATGTGGCCGACTGCCGCCGGGCGCACGCTGCCTTCCGGCAATAGAGCCGCAGGAATCAAATCGAGCGCGCGCGCGATGGCGCGCAACACGCTGACCGACGGATTACCGGCGCCGCTTTCGATCTGCGCCAGATAGCGTTCCGAAGTTTCCGACGCTTGCGCCAGTTGCCGGCGCGTCATGCCGCGCTTGGCGCGGTTGCGCCTTACCTCGGCGCCGATGGCGGCGAGAAAAGCCGCAGTCGACCCTTTGTCGGCCTGCGGGGCCGCCGGCTTTTTCAGCTTTTTCGCTGCGGGATCAGCCAAATCGGGCAACCTTCTGCACTATAATGCATATGGTATAGCGCAACTCACCCCGCCATTGCCACGCCATGGCGCCAAAAGCGCTGCGCTTTTTACTCGAAAATCTTGCGCCAGCCGGAGGTTTGCGGTTCCGCCGGCAGCGCCGCATCCTCGGACGACTCGGGGCCGGGATCGTCCGGCGGGTGAACCAGTGGAATCACCGCGGGGGCTTTTGGCCGACTGACGGAACTTTGCGCCCGGGCGGATAACCAGGCTGGCGGCGGCGCGGCCTCGAGCGGCGGCGCGGACTGTTGCGCGGCCGGCGGCGCGGCGCTCGGCTGTGAACTCTCGGTTGGCGCTGGAACCGCCGGGGCGATCATAGGTTCGTGATGCGGCAACGGCGCCATTGGCGGCAGCGGCTCGATCACCGGCGCCGCCACCATGCCGGTGAGCGGTACGCGCCATTCGAACGCATCGAGCCGGCCGGTAACCGGCGACACCGGCTGCCAGCGCTCTGAGACGTAGCCGTCGGCCGTCCATTGCGGATCGGACGCGGCGTTGAGCGCTCGCGCCAGCCATTCGCGCGCACGGCCCTCGTCGTTGTGTTCGGCGCGTTCCAGTTCGGCCATCAGCAGCGCAATGCGCTTCGTCGCCGCCGTCAGATACGGCGCGAGCGCGGCGCGCGCCTTCTTGAATTCGCGCGCGTCGAGCGCGGCGCGCGCCACCGCCAGCGCCCCTTCGACATGGCCGGGCGTCTTTTTGACCAGCGCTTCGACGCGGGCAAGACGGTCGCGCGCCGCATCGCCGAAGCGCAGGTCCGCATACGTCTGCGCCAGATCGGGATGCGGATTGGCACGCCACGCCTTGGCGACAGTGCGCGAGGCTTTGCGCAATTCGCCGCCTTCGGCCAGCATGCGGCCCGCGGTCGCCGCCGCCGGCACCAGGGTTGGCGCGAGCTTGGCGGCTTCGAGCGCCTTCGCCTTGGCTTGATCGCGGTCGGTATCTTCGAGCGCGTGCGCGTGTGCGATCAGCATGACGGCCCGCTGGCGGCGGTAGTCGTCCTTGCTGAGCGTGCCCTTGGTGCGCTCGAGATGGGCGAGCGCGCCGGCCCAGTCGCCCGCAAGGCAGCGGAACTCCTGCACAGCGCGGCTTGCCCAACCGAGCGCCGGCGCGGTGCGGGCCGCCTCCTCGGCGTAGGCGCGCGCGCTGGTCAGATCGTTGCGGCGTTGCGCCTCGACATAAAGGCCGTGCAGGCCGAGCGCCTTGGTGTCGGCGCGGCTTGCCATGGTGCGAAAGGTGCTTTCGGCAGCGTCGCGGTCGCCCGACAGCTGCGCCGACTGCGCGGCGAGGAGGAGCGCCAGCGGCTCGCCGGCAGCGATGCGATTGACCGCGGCAGAGTGCAATCGCGCCGCACTGGCATCGCCGGAGCCGACCGCGATCAGCCCATGCGAAATCGCCTCGTAGGCGCGCACGCCGCGGCGCTCTCGCCGCATTCGGGCGACGATCGTCGGCGAGCGCAATACCAGGCTGACAAGGGTCCAGAGCAGCGCCAGCGCCGCCATAAGCACCAGCACCGCACCGCCCAGAACCATCAGCGAGGTTTCAATGCGCAGACCTTGCCAAGTGATCATGACGTCACCGGGCCGATCGGCGAGCCAGGCGACGCCGAACGACAGCGCCCCGACTATGAGAAGGAAAAGAACGACACGGATCATTGTCGGATCATTGGGTATTCGCCCCGGCGAGTTCGGCGAGCGCCGCGGCGGCGATGCGGCGGGTAGCGGCGAGCGCGGCATTGCGCGCATTCACGCGCTGCACGAAAGGTTCGGCCGCGGCCTTAGCGGACGGCGGGAGGTTTGAGATGTCTTTGAGCGCCGCAGCAATGTCGGCTCGCGCCGCGTCAGCATTGAGGCGCGCCAGCGCGGAGGATGGGTCGCCGACCACGGGCGCTCCGACCGGCGTAATGCGAACAAGGCCTTTGGCATGGCTCTCGAGGCTGCCGAGAAATCCCCCACTGCTCGACGATGCCGCTGGGGGAGGCGGCGGCTCGAGCTTCGGCATCAGCATCGCAAGCTCGTGCGCCAACGTCGCGTCCCTCGGAACGCCGCCGGCGGCGAACGGCGAGAGCGCCGCCACCGCACTCTGATCCGCGCCGAGCGCTTTGGCCGCTGCGAGCTCGACCGTAAACGGTGCGCCGCGGTCGACGACGCCGCGCAGCGCCTCGGCAGCGACGGCGGCACGCGCAGCGCGGTCGCTGCTGCTCGGCGCGCCACGAGCCGCCGTGTCGGACAATGTTTTGACCGCACTCTCGAGCGTGGCGATTCGGTTGGCCAGTGCATCGAGATCGCCGCGCGTCACGGTGCTCTGCGGCACGCTCTTCACCGCGGCTGCGGTTTCATCAGCGCGCTTGCCGGCGCCTTGTGCCGCAGCGGCGGCAGCATCGGCATGTTCGCGCGCGCTTTGCGCCGCGACCGCGATGCCGTCGAGCCGGCGGCTCATCGCGGCAAGCTGATCGCCCAGCGCCTTGATCTGCGCGTCAAGCCCCGCGACGCGGCCGTTGAGCGCGCCATCGGCCGGCGCCGGACGCGCCGCCAGCGCGGCCTGGATTTGATTGAGCTGCGTTGCGATTGCGTCCATCGCGCCGCTGGACGGCGAAGATGCGGGCACTGCGTCCCTCGCCGGCACGACGCCCGCAAACCATAGCCCGACGCCGATGGCTGCCACGACCACCGCGCCGATCAAGACGCCGAGGGGACCCGCGAGCCTAGGGGAGGCGGGAGAGTTCGCCGGCGCATCAGCTTCCGGCGCGGCATGTTCGTCTTTCACTTCGGTGGCCGTCAGATCGATGGTCGGCGGCCGGCGACGCGAAGGGCTGTCAGGCTCGCTGGTCATGTCAGCTCCAAGGTGGACCACCGATTCGGCTCCCCCGGCTAGTGATCGCACGCATAGTACGGGAGAAGTATGGCGGCAACAGATCGGATCAATCCCGATCAAAGCAACGTCCTTAACCTTGATCGGCGCCGATCAGATCGAGCAGCGCCGCTTCCGCCGGCTGCCGCGCCACGCGAACCATGCGGGCGCCGGCGCTCCGCAGCGGCACCGCGACCTGAACGGACAGGCAGAAATGCGCGGGCCGCAGCGCGCTTTCGAGCAGGCCCCCCGCTCGCGCCGCTTCGACATAGGCCTCGGCGCTCCGGCGCGAGTAATGCAGCACGCCGTCGATTCCTCCAGCCAACGCAGCGGCGGCTTCCGGCGGCAAAGTGTCCGCAGTGATTGCGCGATAGATCGCGACGGTCTCGACCGCAAAACCCTTGGCGCGGAGTTCGCCGCCGAGATCGCCGGAACGCTGCTCCCCGGCAAGATAAAGAAGCCGCGCCGGCGCGTTGAAATGCGCGGCGACTGTCCTGGCGAGATCGTCGGCGTCGCCGCCGGCCGAGATGACATTGGCGCAGCCCAGCGTGCGCATGGCCTCGGCGGTACGCTCGCCGACGGCAAAAACCAGCAGGCGAATGAGGTCGGCGCGCTTGGCATGACCAGCGACGGCGTGAGCAATATTGACGCTGGTCACCAGCACGGCCGCCCACGGGCCCGCGCCGATCGCCTCACCGGGCAGCGGCTCGATGCGAAGAAGCGGCGCGATGACGACGCTGTGGCCGCGCGCCCA
>Ga0265339_10003594_pt1 | contig 10827 bp, 7 predicted proteins | sample 4CB219metaG_FD_202085 | JGI IMG/M metagenome (GOLD analysis project Ga0265339, IMG submission 202085) | Rhizosphere microbial communities from Carex aquatilis grown in University of Washington, Seatle, WA, United States - 4-CB2-19 metaG | ecosystem: Host-associated > Plants > Roots > Rhizosphere...
CACCGAGGTCTGCATGCGAAACGCCAGCTCGTAGTTGTGAATGCGCGCCTCAATGTCGCGCTCGCCGGTGTCCTGCAAGCGCAGGCCGTCGAGCGCCTTCAACGTGTCCAGGCTGTAGCGCCGCGCCCGGCGATCGATCCCGGGCGGGTTCGAGAGAAACAGCACCGGATCGCGCCCGGGCCGCAGCTCGACACCCTGATGCACCGCGGGCAGGAAACCGTTGCCCCAGAGCGCCTGGCCGCCGTCGGGATGGCGCTCGCCCGACAGCAACACCACGAACGCGGGCAGCTCGTCGGTGTCGGCGCCCAGGCCGTACGCCAACCAGGCGCCGAAGCTGGGACGTCCGGGGATCTGGTGGCCGCTGGTCATGAGAATCTGCGCCGGCGCGTGGTTGATCTGGGTGGTGGTGACCGCGTGCAGGAACGTCACCTTGTCGACGACGCGCCCGAGGTGCGGCATCAGCGACGACACCATCGCGCCCGACCGGCCCTGCGGCGCGAACGGGAACGGCGAGGCGAGCAAGCGCGGCGTGCCCTTGATGAACGCAAAGCGCTCGCCGCGCGCCACGCTGGGCGGTAGCGGCTGGCCGTCGTGCGCCGCCAGCGCCGGTTTGGGCGTGAACAGGTCCAGCTGCGACGGGCCGCCCGCCATGAAGAGGTAGATCACGTGCCGCGCGCGCGCCGCGGGCCGCCGCGCCGCGAAGAGGTCGCGATCCGCGAGCGACGCGAGCGCCAGCGTGCCGAGGCCGCCCGCGCTCGCCGCCAGCAGGCGGCGGCGCGAGATCATCGCCCGCCTCGGCGCGGCGCGGGCGGGCAGATCTGCGCGCGTGACGCCATCAGCGGTTCGGGCCGCGCGCAAGGAAGATGGTCGACCTCGGCGAACGCAATGGCGCGTCCGCGCAGGCGCGCCCGCACCGCCTCGAAGCCGTCCCAGCGCACAGTGAGCGGACCGCCCGCGCGATCCAGCCGGTCCAGCTGCTGCCCCACGGCGCGTGACGCGCCGGCGCTGGCCACGGTCGCCGCCCCCGCCACCAACGCGAGGTCGAGCGCCAGCACCGCGCCGAACAGCAGCGCGGCGCCGCGCCCGACGCGCGCGAGCCCCGGCGACAGCAGCGCGAGCGCGAGCAGGCCGACCGGCAACAGCCACAGATGGGGCACGTAGCGCGCCCACCACAGCGCCGGATTGCAGAAGGCGATGCCGACCAGCAGCGCGGCCAGCGCCCAGGCTCTCCCGGGCACCACCACGCCCAGCCGGCGGCGCGTGAGGCCGATCGCCGACGCGCACAGCACGGCCAGTCCATAGAGCGGGCCGAAGCCGCCGATGCGCAGATCGGGGTAGCCGAGCGCGCGCAGCTCGCTGGCGCCGAGCGTGAACGGCCACTTCAAGCTGGGCGCGACGTTGTGCTCGTCGGCGCGGGCAAACAGCGAGATCAGGAACCGCGTCGGGCGCGTGAGCGCGTGGAACCCGGGCGCGAGCTGGATGTTGATGATGTCGACCGCGCCCGGCCCCATCAGCGGGTAGAACGGGTGGCCCTTGCGCAACAGGTTCGTCACGTAGGGATCGAAGCCGAGCGCCAGCGTCGCGAGCGCGAACGCGCCGGCGATCGCGGCGACGAACCACCGGAAGTCGCCGCTGCGATCCGGCGCCGCGCCCCGGCGGCGCGCGTAGAGCACCAGGCCCGCGCCGAGCAGCACGCCATAGACGAGGCCCGTGAACTTGAGGTTGACGATCACGGCGATGCACGCCGCCAGCGCGAGCAACAGCCAGGGATCGGCGCGCCGCCGCCAGTGCCAGGCCAGCGCCAGCATCGCCGTCATGAGCGACGCGCCCATGCCGTCGTTGTAGAAGCTGAAGATCTGGGCGAGCGCGACCGGATTGCCCGCGATGAGCACGCTCAGAAACGCCGCGATGCCGACGCGCGCGCCGCGCGCCCGCAGCGCCGCGAACACCAGCAGCGCCGCCGCGGCGAGCGGCAAGAGCTGCAACCCCTTGGTCGCCTCCAGCGAGCCGGTGGCGCGCAGCAGGATCGCCTGAGCGATCCAGGCCGCCTTGGGGTAGTGGTCGATCCAGATGTTGTCGGCGCGCAGCTCGACCGGCAGCGGCGCGTCGCGCAGCGGATTCCAGCCCTCGGCGAGCGCCAGCACGGCTTGCTGGTGATAGACCTGCCCGTCCCAGGAGACGTCGTAGAACGCCGCGCCGAAGAGCAGCGCCGCGGCACTGCACGCGATCAGCAACGCCGCCGCGCACACCATCTCCCGCAGCGCCTGCCGCCGCGTCTCCGCACGCGCGGCCCACGCCGACGCGGCCGCGCCGGCCGCGAGCGCCGGCAGAGACAGCCAGCCGCCGAGCACGCCGCCGCCGGCGAGCCAGACCACGCCGAACGCGAACAGCGCCGCCACGAAGACGAGCAACGACACCGCCAGCCGCACCGCGCGCGCCGCTGGCGCGGCACGCGCCACGTGCAAGACCTGACATGGTCCGGCGCCGCCGGCGCCGCCACCGTCGCTCCCGGCGACCTCTACATCAATGATTGCTGAGGGTTTCATCGAGATTGAGAAGAACGTTGGCCACCAGCGACCAGGCGGCTTCGTCGCCGAGCCGGGCACGCTCCCGTTCGTAGAGCGCCCGCAGCGATTGCAGCTCGCGCGCGCGCGCGCCGCGCGCCGTGCACAGGCGGAACCCGTAGTCGATGCGCTCGGCCGTGCCGGCCGACGGCGCCTCGTCGCGCATGCGCCGCCCCAGCGCGCGCGCCGCCTCCCAGAACGCGGGATCGTTCAGCGTCGCCAGCGCCTGCAACGGCGTGCTGGTGCGCCCGCGGCGCGCGGTGCAGCTCTCACGGCTGGGCGCATCGAACAGCGCCGCGCTCGGGTAGGGAGCGGTCCGCCGCCAGAACGTGTAGAGCGCGCGCCGGAAGCGATCCCGGCCGATGCTGTCGCGCCACTCGCCCTCGCGGCTGTTGGGCGGTGACCAGACGCCCGCCGGCTGCGGCGGAAACACGGGCGGGCCGCCCACGCGCGCGTCGAGCAGACCGCTCGCCGCCAGCGTCACGTCGCGCACCATCTCCGCGTCGAGCCGCCGGTGCGGCGCGTGCGCGAGCAAGCGGTCGTCGGGGTCGCGCTCGGCGACCGCGCGGGCGACGTCTGTCGCCGGCTCCGACGCCTGGCGATACGTGGCTGACATGACGATGAGACGGTGCAGCGCCTTCTGGCGCCAGCCGGCACGCGGAAGCTCCGTCGCCAGCCAGTCGAGCAGCTCGGGATGAGTCGGCGACGCCCCCTGCGATCCGAAATCCTCGCTGGTCTCGACGAGACCGCGGCCGAAGTACTGGGCCCAGATGCGATTCGCGGTCACACGCCCGATCAACGGGTTGCCGTCGCTGGTCAACCAGCGCGCGAGCGTGAGGCGATCGCACGCCGCCGCGGCCGGCTGTTGCGCAAATACCGCCGGAACAGCCGCGGCCACGACCTCGCCCGGGCTGGCAAAGGCGCCGCGCTGGCGCACGCGTGTCAGCACAGCCGGCGCGCCCGCGCCCGGCGCCGCCATCACCAGCGTCGAGACGACGCCTAGCTCCCGCTCCTGGCGTTCGAGCGCCGCGAGCTGCGCGCGCTCGGTGGCGAGCAGCGGCGTCAGCTGCCTGAATGCCTGCGCCAGCGCATTGCCGTCGGTCTGCGCGCGCGCGGCCTCGGCGGTCGCCACCACGCGCTGCAGGCGGGCCGGCAGCGCCGCGATCGCGCCCGGCGCGTCGACGTCGGTCGCGCTCAGGCGGAACCGCCCGATCACCTCGCCCTGCGCAGCCGCCGCATAGCGCAGGCGTACGCGGATGCGTGTGCCTCCCGCGAAGCCGAACCGCTGCGCGGCGACCAGCACCAGCTGGCGCGGCAAGCGCTGCGCGCCGTCGTAGATCGGGCTCACGCCCCAGCCGCGCGTCACGTTCGGATCGCGCGCATCACCGGCCGGCGCCTGCGCGAGCAGGTTCTCGGCGGCGTAGCGCTCCGGCTCCTCGCGCGGGCGATCGTCGGCGGCGAGGCTCGCGATCGCGATCGCTTGCCACGGCGCCGTCGCGTCGGCGGCCGGCGCGCCCTCGATCTCGACGCCGTTCAGGAAGAACGCGCCGTCGGCGCCACGCCCCGGCCCGCCGCCCGGCAGCCGCGAGTCGGGGAGCGCCTCCAGGCGGACAGCGGTCAGGCGCGAGAGCGCGGTCGCGCCGACGATCGTCTCGACGTCGCCCCGAGAGGCGGTGTCGTGCTCGTGTGCCGCGCTCGCCGCCCCGGCGGCGATGAAGACCCCACCGTCGGGCAGCGCGACCAGTGGCGCGCCCGCGGTCGACGCGACCGAAAGCATCGCCAGCGTCGAGAAACGCGCCGGCAGCGCCAGCAGCTCGCGCTCCCAGCGGCGCTGCGCCTCGCCCAGCGCCGGCGTCCAGGTCGCCAGCGCCCGCTCGAGCGGCGCGCGCGCGGCGCGGATCTCATCGAGCCGCCGCGCTTGCGCCGCCGTCGGCAGCGGCAGCGTCTCCTCGCGCGCGCCGTCGAAGAACGCCAGCAAGCTGTAGAAATCGCGCTGCGAAAACGGATCGTGCTTGTGGTCGTGGCAGCGCGCGCAGCCGAGCGTGCTGCCCAGCCACACCGTCGCCGTCGTCGCCGCGCGATCGCACATCCGTTCGAAGCGCGCCTCTTCCGGGTCGACGCCACCTTCCTCGTTGAACATCGTGTTGCGGTGAAAACCGGTGGCGATCCTTTGCGCGACGCTCGCGCCCGGCAGCAGATCGCCCGCGATCTGCTCCAGCGTGAAGCGATCGAACGGCATGTCGGCGTTCAGCGCGTCGACAACCCAGTCCCGGTACGTCCACATCGATCGCGGCGCATCCTTTTCGTAGCCGTTGCTGTCGGCGTAGCGAGCGACGTCGAGCCAGGGAACCGCCCAGCGTTCGCCAAAGTGAGGCGACGCCAGCAACCGGTCGACCACGCGCTGGTAGGCGGCGTCGGCCGCCGCCGCGTCGCCGGCGGCGCGCTCTCGCTCGGCGAGAAAGGCGTCGACCTCGGCCGGCGACGGCGGCAAACCGGTGAGGTCGAGCGTGACGCGGCGGAGCAGCGTCGCCGGGTCAGCCTCGGGCGCCGGCGCCAGCTCGGCCTGCTCCAGGCGCGCGAGCACGAATCGATCGATCTCGTTGCGCGCCCAGGTCGTGTCGCGTACCGCCGGTGACGGCGGGCGCACCGGGGCACGATAGGCCCAATGTGTGGCGATGGTCGCGGATGACGCCGCCGCGGGCGCGGGCAAGCCGGCCGCGCCGTCGTCGATCCAGCGGCGAATCAGGTCAATCTCGCGCGCCGGCAAGGGCGGACGTCCCGCCGGCATGCGCTCGTCGCCGCCCTGTCCGAGAAGCCGATGAACGAGCTGGCTGTCGGCGCTCTTGCCGCGGACGACCGCGGTCGCGAGCCGCGCCGGCTGATCCAGGCGCAGCCCCCCTCGCGGCTTTTCACCCGCGTGACAGTCGGCGCAGGCGCGCGCGACGATCGGTGCCACGTCGTGCGCGTAATCGAGCGGCGCGCGCCTGCCTCGCACCTGGGAACCGAGCACAGCGACGGTCGCGGCCAGCGCGACCGCGACCACCGTCCCGACCTTTCGCACGCGCCAATCGTGAAGCGGCGCGCCCGCATCGATCGCGTCGATTCGGTGCCAATGTCATGACGGAGCTGTCACGAGCCCGCGCCGAGCGCTGCCGGGCGCCCTGTCTTCGTGATCGGCCTCGTCCTCGTCGCCGTCGCCGTCCCGGGGGGGGCGCGAGGCTAGAACAAGGTTCCTTGACCCGGCCCGGTGCCCCGCGTGGGCGGCGGCAAGCCCAGGTGCTCGTAAGCACGGCGCGTGACCTGGCGGCCGCGCGGCGTGCGCAGCAGGAAACCCTCCTGGATCAAGTACGGCTCGTAGACGTACTCCAGCGTGTCGCGGTCCTCGGCCAGCGACGCCGCCATCGATTCGATGCCGACCGGGCCGCCGTCGAAGCGCTTGATGATCGTGGTCAGGATCTTGCGGTCGCCTGCGTCCAGGCCCAGGTGATCGACCTCGAGGCGGCCGAGCGCGTAGGCCGCCGCGTCCAGCGTGACGCGGCCGTCGCCGCGGACCTCGGCGAAGTCGCGCACGCGCCTGAGCAGACGGTTGGCCACGCGCGGCGTGCCGCGCGACCGGCGGCCGATCTCCTCGGCACCCTCGGGATCGATCGCAATGCCGAGCAGACGCGCGGACCGCCGCACGATTGTCGTCAGCTCGGCCGCAGAATAGAAGTCGAACGGCTCGACGATGCCGAAGCGCGACAGCAGCGGCGAGGTTAGTTGCCCCGTGCGCGTCGTCGCGCCGACCAGGGTGAAGCGTTCGATCGGCAGCGGGATCGCGCGCGCGCCCGCACCGACGCCGGTCACGAGCTCGATGCGAAAGTCCTCCATCGCCGGGTACAGGCTCTCCTCGACGACCGGTTGCAAGCGGTGGATCTCGTCGATGAACAGGATGTCGCCGCGGCCGAGCGACGTGAGGATCCCCACGAGATCGCCTTTCCGCTCCAGCGCCGGCCCCGACGTCACGCGCACTTCGGTCCCCATCTCGTGACCGAGCAGATACGCGAGCGTGGTCTTGCCCAACCCGGGCGGCCCCGACAAGAGCACGTGGTCGAGCGAGTCGCCGCGCTGGCGCGCCGCCTGGACGTAGACCGCCAGGTTCTCGGCGACCTTGCGCTGGCCCACGAACTCGCTGAACGTGCGCGGGCGCAGCGCCGCGTCGTCGTCGGCCGGCGCCTCGTCGCGGTGCGCGTCGCCCGACACCACGCGCGCGCCGGTGCCTGGGTCGGCGGTCGGTTCCGCTCCATCGTCGTGGCGTTTGCGCGACATCGCTATCGCCTCCGCAGCGCCGCCAGCGCCTGCTTGACCAGATCGCCGGTCGGGCGCGCGCCGTCCATGTCGTCGAGCAAGGCCTCGAACTCGCTGGGACGGAATCCGAGCCCGACGAGCGCGCCGTAGACGTCGCCGAGCGGCCCCGTCGGACCGGCCGCTCGCGGGGCCGGCGCCGGCACCGGACCGCCGCGTCCTGACGGCAGCGTGGTGATCTTCTCGCGCAGCTCGACGGTGAGCCGCTCGGCGATCTTGCGGCCCACGCCCTTGATCTGCGTCAGGCGTGCCACGTCGCCGCCCGCGATGGCGCGTACCAGCTCGCCCGCCGGCAGACCGGCCAGTATCGCCAGCGCGACGCGTGGACCAACGCCCTGGACGTCGATCAGTGTCTGGAAAAGGAGGCGCTCGTCGGCATCGACGAAGCCGTAGAGCCGCAACGGCTCGTCCTTGATGAAGTGCGAGTGCACGTGCAACCGCAGCTCGGCGCCGACGGGCGGCAAGGCGCCCAGCGTCGCGCTGCTGATCCAGACCTGGTAACCGACGCCGGCCACGTCGACGACGATGGTATCGCCGCCGTTCTCGATCAGCTGGCCGCGCAGGTGAGCGATCACCGCGCCACCTTCCGCGGCAGGTCGGCCGCAACGGCCTCGACGGGTGCGCCGCCGTCACTCCCAGCACGCGCCCCTGCCGGCGGCCGCGCGGCGCTGCGCGCATGACAGATCGCGATCGCGAGGGCGTCGGCGGCGTCGACCGCGGGCGGGCGGCGCATCGCCAGCAACGCGCGCACCAGGTAACCGATCTGCTCCTTGGTCGCGCGCCCGTGCCCGACGACCGCCTGCTTCACGGTTGCCGGCGGATAGCCGTGAACCAACAGCCCCTGTTCGGCGGCGATGAACAACGCCACGCCGCGCGCCTCGCCCAGCGCCAGCGTCGCCTGCACGTTCTTGCCGTAGAACGCTTCTTCCATCGCCACCGCATCGGGACGAAGCTCGGCCAGTAGCTCGCGTAACCCGCGACCGATCTCGCACAGCCGCTCCGGGCGCGGGGCGCGCGCCGACGCCGTGAGCACGCCGCACTCGACGTAAGCGACCCGCGCGGCTCCATCACACTCGACCACGCCGTACCCCATCCGCAGCGTACCGGGGTCGATGCCGAGAATCCGCCAGGGACGTGCTTGAGCCCGCGTCGCAGCGGGCGCCCGCGCCGAACGCGACGTGCGCGGTCCGCGGTCGGCGCTAACCGACACTCTCCAGGACCGACTCGTCGACGTCCATGTTCGAGTAGACGTTTTGAACGTCGTCGTGGTCTTCCAGCATATTCACCAGCTTCACCGCGCCCTCGGCGTCCTTGCCGGTCAGACGCACAACGTTCTGCGGAACCATGGTGACCTCGGCCGAGACCGGCTCGGGCAGCTTGGTGTTGTCCGCGCCGCCGGTCTTGGCGGCCTTGAGCCCCTCGCGAATGCGCTCGAACTCCTTCGGCTCGGTCACGACGATCAGCGCTTCGCCCTCGCCGCGGATGTCCTCGGCGCCGAGCTCGATCGCCTGGTCGGTCAGCACGTTCTCGTCCACCGCGCTCTTCTCGAAGACGATCATCCCCTGCTTCTTGAACATCCAGCCGACCGATCCCAGGGCGCCCAGGTTGCCATGACCGCGCTGGATCAGGTTGCGGATCTCGCTCGCGGTCCGGTTGCGGTTGTCGGTCATGATCTCGACCAGGATCGCGGTGCCGCCCGGGCCGAAGACCTCGTAGTTGAACTCCTCGTAGGTGATCCCCTCGAGGTCGCCGGTGCCCTTCTTGATCGAGCGCTCGATCGTGTCGTTGGGCATGTTGACCGCGCGCCCCTTGTCGACCGCCGCGCGCAACCGCGGGTTGCCGTTGATGTCGGCGCCGCCAAGCCGGGCGGAGATCGTGATCTCCTTGATGACCTTGGTCCAGACCTTGGACCTCTTGGAGTCCGAAGCCTCCTTCTTGTGCTTGATCTTGGACCAGCGATTGTGGCCTGACATGACGTGGCTCTTACCATACCACCGCCCGGATTTCGGAGGCACAATCTCACGGCGTTCCCCACCCCGGCGTGGGCACCCGCGGCGGCTTCGTCCAGGCCGTCGGGTGATCGCAGGACCCGTCGACCAGCCGGTGAGCGCTCTTGCCTGCGGCGCTCGCAGCCGAGACGTCGACCCAGCCGCCGTAGATCGAGATCACCGCCTCGGTCCCGGTCCCCGGCATGCGCAGCCGGACGACCTCGCCGCTGTTCGACAGACCGTCGGCGCCGAGGCGCGTGTCGACCGGGACCATCAACGTGCCGGGCCGCGGCGGCACGTCGCGCGGGCTGCCCGGATCGAACGTCGAGGGCACGACCAGCGCATAGGCCCCCGCCGCCAGCACGGCTTCGGGCAACACGTCGGCGCCTTTCGAGTCCTCGAGCCGCAGCCCGCCCAGTGAGAGATCACCGTCGCCGAGGTTGCGCAGCTCGACGAACTCCTGCCCCGGCTCGGGCCCGGCCGGGTTGGCGAGCACCTCGGTGATCGCCAGCGCCGGCGTCGCTGGTGGCAGATCAATCGTGCCTGCGCTGGCCTCCGCTTGATTGCCGGCGCGATCGGTCACGCGCAAGAGGATCTCTGCCGGCGTGTCCGGGGGCAACCCGGTGAACGGCACCGCCAGATCGAACGTGGTCTGCCCGGTCCCCGCCTCGGTGACCAGCTCATCGCCGCCGTCGGTGCGCACGACGACCTCTGCCGTGGCCGGCTCGTCGGTCGAGAAGCGAACGCCGGCGCACGGCCCGGCCAGCGACACCGAGAAGTCGACCACCTGCGGCGGCATGTCGTCGGCCGCCGCCGCGCTGTCGAACGCGCCGATCACGCCGGTCGCCGCCGGCGTTCCGTCCTCGGCGGTCGCCCCCGGCAAGACCTCGAAGACGTAGCTCGCACTCGGCGCCAGCGTCGCGCTCAGCGACACGCGATAGCAGCTGCCGGCGAGCGCGCCGGTGCACGCGACCGCCGCGACGTCGCCGAGCGCCACGTCAGCCGCGCCGCTGCCGTCGTCGGACGGACGCAGCCGAAACGTGGGGCCGCCGAGCCTGATCGGCGCGGGCAAGCGCGCGACGATCGCCGCCAGGTTGCTGGGCACGTCGGTCGTGCCGGCCGGCGGGTCGACCAGCGCGCCTGCCGCCGTCCCGCCCGCCGGATCGTCGCCGCCGGTGGCCGCCTCGCCAAAGAGATCGGTCCGCGGCGCGCATCCCATGGTCAGCAGGAACCAGGCGGCGAGCGCGAGCAGCACGCCGACGAGCACGACCTCGCCCGGGCGGAAACGGAGATGGCGCATGTCCGCTTATCGGCGGCGCCCGGGCGATGTTTCGCGCGCGCCGAAAGAAACGCGGTAAAAACCGGGCGCATGAATCGCCCGCACGAGCCGCCTGCTCCGTCCGACCCGAACGTCGACTTGCGCGTCGACTTGCGCGTCGACTTGCGCGTCGACTTGCGCGTCGACTTGCGCGTCGACTTGATCTTGGCGTCCGCCTCACCGCGGCGGCGCGAGCTGCTCGAGCGGCTGGGGCTGAAGCTGAAGGTGGCGCCGGTCGATCTCGACGAGAGCCCGCTTCCCGGCGAGAAGGCGGCCGACTGCGTGCGCCGGCTCGCGGCGGCGAAGTGCGACGCCGCGGTCGCCGCGCTGGCCCCGAGTGGTGCGACGCTGACGGTGCTCGGCGCCGACACCATCGTGATCATCGACGGCGACATCCTGGGCAAGCCACGCGACGAGGCCGATGCGCGCGCGATGCTGGGCCGCCTGGCGGGCCGGCGGCACGAGGTCACCACCGCGTACCGCATCTGGCGCGGCCGCCTGGGCGCGGGCGGCGACGCGCGCGTGATCGATCGCGCGGTCACGACGCAGGTGTCGTTCCGCCTGTTGCAGCCGGCGGAGATCGACGCCTACGCCGCGTGTGGCGAGTGGCAGG
>Ga0265339_10003597_pt1 | contig 10821 bp, 9 predicted proteins | sample 4CB219metaG_FD_202085 | JGI IMG/M metagenome (GOLD analysis project Ga0265339, IMG submission 202085) | Rhizosphere microbial communities from Carex aquatilis grown in University of Washington, Seatle, WA, United States - 4-CB2-19 metaG | ecosystem: Host-associated > Plants > Roots > Rhizosphere...
GGGCGTTTCCTTTCACCTCCAGGCGGCCAGTCTGCGCCGCCTGGCAGAATCCAGTTAGAGAAAACGCCATTTGCCGTTTATAGACCCCGGCCGATGGTCACCGCGGAGAATGTGCTATTGCCAGATCGCCAGAACGCCGCCGCTCAGATACATGGCGATAAGCCAGTAGAGAGCATTAATACCAAACAGCTTGAACGGTTGCTTCTCGCTGATGTGCTGGGCGAACATCGGCGGGGCCACGAAGCCGAGCCCGCATACCGCTCCCACGAGAGATCCGCGCCCGAAAGTCGTCCATCCGGTCAGGACGACGATCTTTACCAGTGCGAAGCACAGGATGAGGTTGGCGATGAAGATCAGAGCCATGACACCACCTGCGCTAGAAGGCGTTGTGCCTTCTTTTTGGACCAAGGCTGTGTAGTCCTTTTTGAAAAGCACACCGTACCAGAGCCATCCCAGTATCCACTGAATTACAGCCGCGGTTAGTACGGCCGCAAAGTTGACTTGAAGAAAGTGCATTGAGAATCCTCCGCGTTGGATTGATTTCCGGCTCCCGTGTCTGCAACTCCAGTGGAATGTTAAGAGTCACTGGATTGGCTACAAGGAGTCGCGCCACCACTCTGCTGGAGCGCAAAGCCAAAGTCAAGGTAATTGCAGTGCTGATGGCTCAGAATAGATAACCCACCTTTGAGGTATTAGCAAACGCCTTGCTTTCAACGCTTTTTGAGTGATTCCAACTCGTCGAGAGTTCGCGGCCAGTCAGAACCGAGCAGGCGCGACAGACTCCGATCTGCAAGAACCTTGCCTCCCGTTTGGCAGTGGGCGCAGTAGTTGGTCTCGTTATCCGCATAGCGAATGCGCTGGATCTTTTGGCCGCAACGCGGGCAGGGCTGGTTGTATCGACCGTGAACGGTCATCTCGGGACGAAACGCGGTGACCTTTTCAGGGAAGTTCTTCTCGGCCTCGGCGCGCAACCGCTCCACCCAAAAAGCGAGCGTGGAACGCGTGGCAGCGAAGAGGCGTTCCCACTCATCAGGCTTTAACTTGTGGGTAAGAGCGATCGGAGAAAGCTGAGCGGCGTGCAGAATCTCATCGGAGTATGCGTTTCCAATACCGCTGATCAGTCGTGGATCTGTGAAGGCACGCTTGAGGGTTCGATTCTCTAGAGTGAGCGCATTGCGGAATCCGTCGAGGTCGCTCGTAAAGACCTCAATGCCGCCGGGGTCAATAGCCTGGAGAGCCTCTTCGCCACGAATCACATGCAGTGAGGCACGGCGCTTGCTGCCCGCTTCTGTAAGGACGAGGGAGCCGGAAGGGAAGTCAAAAGCGGCGAGGTTTTGACGGCCCCCCAATTTGGCCTGTGGAGGGCGCCAATGAAGGCGTCCAGCGATCATAAGGTGCAGGACCAGCCAAATGTCACCATCAAAGCCGATCGCAATTCGTTTTCCGATGCGACGAAGGGATCGAACTGAGCGGCCCTCGACGCTGGAGAGTGGGGGATCGACGGTGCGAAGCAGAAAGACGCTAGCCAGGCGAACTTGCTCGATGGGCTGCCCGAGGATGCGCGCTTCGAGGGCCGTGATGTAGGCAGCGATGTCGGGAAGTTCCGGCATTGTTACAAGATTGCAGCGCGAGCCGGGTATTGCGCAATGGAATTGTCTTGAGAGAGATGACCTAGGCAAGGACTTCGGGACTCTCAATTGAGCAAGCGGACTTTACCTCCGCGAATCTGCCCATTCTAGATGGTGCAAAAACCTGATCGCCGAATCGCCTGAGAAGGCGAAGTCTGCTTATATTGCACTAGCACTTCGCGCCGGCCTTGGCCAGGGCTTCCTTCAGGCCTTTCATACTGGCGCGCGTAGAGGCTTCGGCAACGCTCATCTCGCTGCCCGGTTCGGGTTTCCCTCCGTGCCAATGGGTTTCAAGGCTTACAGCGAAGTGATAGCCATCGCGCTGGAAGGCCTTGAATTGGCCAACCCAATCGATGACTCCTCCACCCACCGGCGCCCACTCGAATCTCCCGTCCGGCTTTCGAATGGTGTCTTTGCAGTGGCAGTGGCCGATGCGGTGCTTGGGAAGGTGGTTGTAGTCGTTGGGGTAGGCCACGTCACCGGCGAAGGTGGCCGAGTTTCCCGGATCCCAATTGAGCATTAGGTTGGGTTCGCGAACGGTTTTGAGCACTTCAACCGCCTCGGGACCGCTTCCGGTGTTGCAGGCCATCTCGTTCTCAAGAACCAGAATCAGGTTGTGTTTCGCGCAGATGCGTGCAGCGTCGGTGAGCTTCTGGTTAATGGCGTCGCGATAAGGCCTTTGGTCTTCGAGACGCCAGAAGTCGAAGCATCGAATGCGGTCAGTCTGGAAGGCTTTGCAGAGTTCGATACAGCGATCGAGAACCTCATCCTGGTGCCTGAAATCACCATCTGCGTGGAACTGGTCTCGCTTCGGCCCCTCCTTCGACTGCGGCGCGCCGGGCCAATTGACCTTGAAGAGCGGACTCGCCAGGTCGGTGACGCGCAGCCTGTGCTTTTCGAGAATCTGGCGGGACTTCTCCACTTCTTCTGCATTCAACTCTGTGACGTTCTTGTTCCACATGCTACGCAGTTCTATCCACTGCAGACCGAAATCGTTGGCGGCGACCGAACAGGCGTGATCGAAGTCTGGCGAGATTTCGTCGTTGATGACGGAGAGACGAAAGGGACAGCTTGCGCCTGCATGAGCGGCGCCAGGAACAGCGGCCAAAACCCCCGCAGCTCCCAGACCGGCTAGAAATTCCCGACGCGATGAAGGCATAAATATTCCCCAAAATCTCAGGATGGCGGCGAACGGCGCTCCCATTGTGCCGGCGATTATAGTTCTTCGGGAGCAAAAAACTCCCCCGGAAGATGGGTCGCGCGTACTTTAAGACCGCTTACTTTCTTCGATACTCCTTGGTTTGGCCTGTACGCGAATTCGTCACGGAAAAGCTCCCGGCGGGCGATGCGACGACTTTGAAGTACGCGCCATCTGCCGGAGCGCCCTTGGGATTCGCAATCAAAGCTTCAGGGCTGTTGTGGGCAGCGTCGGACCCTTCCGCAGTGTGCACCATGTATAGGTCCTGGAGTCCGGGGCTGTCGTGAACTGTCTGCCAGGCTTCGGGCATTCCTGCTTTATGCGCCCCGTTATTCATGATCGCGACGACGGGGTGGACGGCTTCGACAAGGGCGCGAGAATTCGAAAGATCCATCCCATGATGGTTGACCAGGTAGAGATCAATGGGTGGGATGGGGTTGTTGGGGCAAACGAGTGCGACCTCCTTGGCGCCGGTCAGGTCACCAAGATCGAGAAATCTGAACTTCCCAAAGGTGATGAGAAGACCACCAGAGCGGGCATTTTCGGTGGGGTCATCAGGCCATTTGCGCTCGCTGGCACAGTATGGATTGGGCGCCGGCTTGACCCCCGGGATAGCGGAGATGTGTTCGCCATCGGTAGCGAGAACGACGATACTGAGGCCTGGAATCTGAATAGTGTCTCCGGGGTGAATAACGCGGCGAGGCTTTCCTTCGATAGCCGCCAAATACGCTGCAAAATCGCGGCGCGTAATGCTGGAGTCCTCGCGATTGGGGCCGTGATCGATGAACTCGCCGACCTGGACGTGCTTGACCAATTCAGGTACGCCGCCGACATGGTCGACATGGTAGTGCGTCGTAAAAACGTGATCAATATGAGTGATGCCGGCGTCTTTCATCGCAGCCTGAATGCGTGTTGTACCGCGACCGTCACGATCCGGCCAGCCGGTATCCACGAGCAGCGAACCACCGGAAGGCGCGACGATCAGCGTGGACTGCCCGCCCTCGACGTCAATCGAATAAATGAGCAAGCGCTTTTGAGCGCTGGCCTGCGCACTGCCGGGCGCCTGCGCGCAGACGAAGAGCAGCGCCAAAGCACAGAAGGAGAGAGTGAAAGCGTGGAGACGCCGAGCCCTCCGCGTGTTGAGCGGAGATCCCGAAAGAAGCAAGAGGCATTGAACGGCAATTCGCATTGCGGAAAGTGTAACCGTTTGCGCGGCAATCCGGAAACTAGGTTTCACGGGGAAAATGCTCGCTAATCCAGTCAAACGTTCGCTGCTGGTAGAATAGAAAGTGCCGCAATGTGCGGTGATTTTCCCTGTCTTTGTTCCCAACCTGACGGCCCGAGCAGCCGAACCCTAGAAAAGGAATCTTGCATTTGTGAGCCAGACGATACGAAATATCGCCATCATTGCCCATGTTGACCACGGAAAGACGACGCTGGTAGACGCCATGCTGCGGCAGTCCGGCACCTTTCGAGCCAACGAGCAGGTGGCCGACCGGGTAATGGATTCGAACGAATTGGAACGGGAACGCGGAATTACCATCTTGGCCAAGAACACGGCCATTGTCTTCGAGGGCGGCAAGATCAATATTGTCGACACGCCGGGTCACGCCGATTTTGGCGGTGAGGTAGAGCGAGCTCTCAAAATGGTTGACGGCGTAATGCTTTTGGTGGATGCAGCGGAGGGGCCGCTCCCGCAAACGCGCTATGTGTTGGCTAAAGCGCTTGAGGCAAAGCTGCTGCCTATCGTGGTGATCAACAAGATTGATCGGCCCGACGCGCGTCCTCAGGAAGTGTTGAACGAGATTTACGATCTTTTCATCGACCTGGATGCGGACGAGAGTCAACTTGACTTTCCCGTGCTCTACGCAGTCGCGAAGGCAGGGACAGCTACGCTCGATCCGGCTGTGCCGGGCGTGGACTTGCAGCCGTTGTTCGAGACTATCGTCTCTACCATTCCGCCTGCCACAGGCGATGCGGACGCAACGCTCCAGATTCTGGTCACCAATCTCGACTACTCGGAATACTTCGGCCGTATTGCCATCTGCCGCGTCTTCCAGGGAACGCTCCACGCCGGTGACGACGTGACCATCTCCAAGCGCGACGGCAGCTTGATGAAGACACGCATCACCAAGCTTTTCACTTTTTCGGGTCTCAAGCGAATCGAAACCACCGAGACCACCATGGGTGATATTGTGGCCGTTGCGGGCGTCGAGGGCATCACCATCGGCGAAACCATAACCAGTGTTGAGAACCCTTCGCCGTTGCCTCTTATCGTGATCGACGAACCGACGATTGCCATCCAGTTCAGTGTGAACAATTCTCCATTTGCCGGACGCGAAGGTCAATACGTAACAAGCCGCAACCTGCGCGAGCGCTTGGAAAAGGAGCTGCTGACCAACGTCAGTATTCGCGTAGAAGACACGGGGTCGCCCGACAGCTTTAAAGTGCTGGGTCGTGGCGAATTGCAGCTCGCGATTCTGATCGAGATGATGCGCCGCGAGAGCTTCGAGCTGATGGCAGGACGTCCGGAGATCGTAACCAAAATGGTCGACGGCGTGCGCATGGAGCCGGTCGAGCACCTGACCATCGATGTGCCCGAGATTCATACCGGCGTCGTCATTGAAAAGTTGGGACCGCGCAAGGGCGAGATGACCAAGATGCACAATCACGGTTCGGGTCGCGTGCGTATGGAGTTTCGTGTGCCCAGTCGTGGGCTCATTGGCTTGCGTAGCGAGATGCTGACCGAAACGCGCGGCACCATCGTCATGAATGCGTTGTTCGACGGCTACATTCCTTACCAGGGCGAGATTCCGCAGCGGCCTACGGGCGCGTTGATCTCCGATCGCCAGGGAGTGACGACGACTTACTCGTTGAACAGCCTGCAGGAGCGCGGGATTTTGTTCGTTGGTGCGGGCGTCGAGGTTTATGAAGGCATGATCGTCGGCGAGCACTCGCGCGACAATGACCTCGATGTGAATGTGGTGCGCGAAAAGAAGATGACCAACATGCGCGCTTCGAGCGCTGACGAGGCCATCCGGCTAGTACCCGTAAAGGCTCTCAACCTGGAGCAGGCCATCGAGTTCATCGCTGAAGACGAAATGGTTGAGGTCACACCCAAGTCGCTGCGGCTGCGCAAGAAGATTCTGCAGCAAAACCGCCGGCCCAAGCGCTGGGAGAAGGGCGAACAAGCAAGCTAGAGGCGCCTCTTGGCTTCCAGCACGCGCTCCAGCGCTTCGTCAGCCGTTGCTCCAGTTGCGGATAGATGTCCCATTTTCCTGCCCGTGCGCGGCGTGTGTTTTTCGTAGAGGTGCAACCGCACGCCGGGTACGGCCAGCGCCGCTGGAAAGTCCGGAGTGCCGTTAATCCACACTTCGCCAAGCAGGTTGACGATTGCTGCAGGCGTGATCAGCGAAGTATCGCCCAATGGCAAATTACAGGTAGTGCGTACCAGTTGCTCAAATTGGCTTGTCACACACCCCCGCTCGCTCTGGTGATAGCTGTTGTGTGGGCGCGGCGCAAGCTCGTTCACCAGCAGTTCGCCCCTGCGAGTAACGAAGATCTCCACGCAGAGCAGACCCTCCAAACCCAGCTGTTCGATGATTGCCGCGGCCAGCGCTTCGGCGCGTGCTTCAAGCTCCGCAGGCACACCGGCCGGCAATACACTCCATGCGAGTATCTGGTTCTCATGATGATTGCGGGCAGCGGGATAGCTGCGTATGTCTCCTGAAGGATTGCGCGCAGCCATTACGCTGATTTCGCATTCCAGGTCGAGCGCCATCTCGGCCACTGCGGGCTGTTTACCGATGCTCCGCCATGCAGCAGAAATGGACTCTTCGGTTGCCGGCCCATCGAGTCCGATCCTGGCCTGTCCCCGGCCGTCGTACCCGCCGCGTCCAATCTTCAGGAAAACTCCCCCGCCCAGAGCGCCAACCGCCTCCTGCAGTTCCGCCTCGCCGCGCACCACACGAAATGGCCCCCCAGGAAAGCCCGCATCGGCAAGCCACTTCTTTTGCAGAGTCTTGTCCTGAATGATGCGAATCGGTTCGACACCCGGACGTAGCGGCGCAATGCGCGCCACCTCTGCTAGAGCGTCAACACCAATCTGTTCGATCTCCAGCGTGACGGCGTCTGCTCCGGTCGCAAGTCTCCGCGCAGCAGCGGCGTCGCCCCAATTGCCCACGATTGTCTCGTCCACAACGTAGCTGGCCGGGCAAGCCGGCTCAGGGTCCATCACGCGTACCCGGTAGCCCATGGTGCGTGCGGCCATCGCCGTCATGCGTCCCAACTGTCCGCCGCCTAGGATGGCAATAAGCCCGCCCGGCAGGACAATCGACGATCTGTCTTTTTGCCCTGATTCTGAGAAGCCACTCACCCCGGCAACTCCTGGTCCAGATTCTGGCCGAGCACTTCCTGGGTTCGCGCCGCGCGCCATGCAGCTAGACGTGCGTATAGAGCGGAGTCGGTTGTAGCTAGAATTTCTGCGGCAAGCAATGCCGCGTTCGCAGCGCCAGATTTTCCAATAGCCAACGTCCCCACCGGCACACCCTTCGGCATCTGCACGATCGACAGCAGCGAATCCATGCCATTGAGTTGCGTCGCCGCCACAGGCACTCCCAGTACGGGAACCAGCGTCTTGGCCGCCAACATGCCTGGCAAGTGCGCAGCCCCGCCGGCCCCTGCAATGATCACTCGCAATCCCCGCGCCCGCGCCGCCTCGGCGTATTCAAACAGAAGATCCGGCGTCCGATGTGCGCTCACAATCCGTGCTTCATACGGAATCTCGAGTGTGCGCAAAATCTCCACGGCTCCCGAGAGCGTCTCGTAATCGCTCCGGCTCCCCATTACCACGCCCACCAGTGGCTGTTCAGTCATAGAGGTGATTATACGAGGACTAAGAATGCCCGCGCGAATGAAAGTGCGCATACCATTTTCGCAAATGCCCCTGCACGCGCACTAATGCCGGTGCCACGTCTCAATGGCCACCTCAATCACCGCAAACACCACACTGGCGGCAGCCAGAAAGCCCTTTGCCCGCTGCCAGTTTTGCTCGTGGCGCTCAATGCGCCGCTCCAACTCACCAATGCGTCCGCCGTTGCCGTCGCCCATCAAGCCTGACATCTGGTTCTTCAGGACGCTCAGATCGCTCAGCACCTGTGCTTCGAATTCATTCATCATCCGCATCTGCCTGACTCCATCTCAACTTCAATCATCGTATGCACCTTCAGTTACGAACCCATCGGCAGGTTGATGAACAGTGCCGTAGAGAACTCGGAGTAATTCGGCGGCGTTTCGCCATCAAACATCCGTATGTAGAACCGGTCGTTTGCGGACTCGCGTGCAAAGGTCATGTTTGGCAATGCTGTGCGTGCCACTAACCCCGGATCCTCTCCCGGCATAAAAACGAAGTCACGCCGGCGAACCTCAAATCCACCACCCAATGGCGGCGTCATTCCGGTACTGATTCCGACTGTGCTTCCGTTCAGCGTGGTCACCGTGAGGCCGGTTAAGTTGGGTAGCAAAGTGGGAGCAATCGGCGCCGGAAGCCATGTGTCGACTGGAACCGTCGCGCTGGTCTTGATAGCCAGGTCGTCGGCCCAGTCGTTGGCGAATGCAATTGCGTATTCAACCAAATCTGGATAACTGGCGCGATAACTCACCTTCACCGCTCGAACCACCACGTGCGCACTCAGGTCGGTCGAAGGCGCGTTCAATAGTAGCGCGTCGCCCGGCCATACATCGCTGGCAAAACTATTCCTGACTCCCTTGTAGGTTCCGCTCCATAAGGCACTAACTCCTGCCGAGGCCTGTTCCATTACCGTTGCCGCATTCCGGCAGTCCGCGGAGCAGCGGGCCGGCGGATCTGTTACCGAACCTATCCATGTAGCCACGGCAGGTGTGCCGGTCTGTGCGAGCGCCTGCTGGCTGGCCGCGTTCACGGCACGTCCCACAGCCCTACCGACACTCCGGTAAGTCACGGCGATTTGTTCTCCGGCTACTGGCGCAAATCCGAGATAGAACACTAGCTTGCCGGAGCGGTCAAGGTAACACTCAGCAGCCTCAACCGTACTGCCGACCCGCCGCGTGTACATGCCGCCGCTGGAAGGCCTGCTCACCACCCAGCCCGAACCCAGGTTGCTTAAATTAACAGCGCGCATGGAGCCAATTAGATTGAGGCTGCTGGCGGCCACAACCGTGCACGATCCCGGAACGTTCGCGATCGCCCCGTCGTAAAGTGTGACCGGCATCGCGCCCACTCCGTTCACAAACTCCTGAATCTCAAATTGCAGCTTACCCGGACTTAGATTCCACTCGCCCCCCGCTGTAATAGGTCCACCGTCGCCGAAGGATCGGTAAACTGCCAGCACCCTGTCGCACTCCTGGCAATGTACTCTAACCCTAAGCGTGTATTGATTGGCTGGATTTATGGCAAAAGTTGTTCCAGCTGCCGTTCCTTGAATAAAGGGTTGCAGGGTTACAGCCCCGGTTCCTTGCTGGGCCGTAGCTTGAAATCCGGCGGTGCAACCGGCCGCATCCTCCCCCCCAGTAAAGAAGCCGGCCAGAATCCCGCTGCTCCCCGGAGAAAGAGTTACCCCTACGGCTTCCAGTAGCAGTGTTCCGCCCATCTCCACGGGATCAAGCCAACTCAGCACCGTCTGCCCATAGAAGCCATTGCCGCCATTCATGGCCAGACCGCCGGCGCCAAGTGAGAGGTAGCCCCGTCCGCCTGTGTTACCCCACACCCGCTCGTCAATTTTCGGCTCGTTGAATAGCTCTCGGATGACTGCTGTCTTCGAGGGCGCGGGAAAGTACGGCTCCGCACCTAAGTAGAACTGGGTCGTGATTCCATCACCCAGGAAGTATTCAGTCACATAAGCGACCGGCTCGTGTTCGCCACAGACAGTTACGTCGTTCGCAGGTGCGCGCTTCAAGCTAGCGGTAAAAGCGAGGTTTGCGAGATTCAAACTGCCATCGCTCTCGTTCAGGGCATGGACGGTAGTCTGAACCGATGAGAGAATGATCTCTCCATTAACGGCTCGATACGCGGCGCGTGCGATGCTAGCCACTTGTCCGGCGCTCTTACTGAACGGCGCTCCCAAAGCGGGAACGAAGTTACTCACTGGCGCACTAAGCGAAAGGGTGTGCGTAGAAAGAGCCGTAGAGCCGGCGCGAGTTACCAGACCAGTCATAAGTGCCCCGGCCGTCTCTCCGGTCGACCCAGTGCTCGTTGGCATCAGCAGTTGATCCAGGAGCACTTCATCGCTCAAGGCCTGTATCGCAATCCTGTAGCGTGGACCCTCCATTCCGAGGCCCGTATATTCAGGCAATGGGCTGGCAGCGATGTACCCGGTAAAGTAGAGTGTGCCGTCATCGCCGGTCACTGATATGGACTGGTTGCGTACTGGTGTCATCAGGCTGCCATCGGTCGGCAGGGCAAGCCATAGCTGGCAAATCGAGGGCTCGTTCAGCTTGCGTTCGATCGTTATCGGCCGCACGCTATCGAGCGCAGAAGTGTAGTCCTGCCCTTGGATCAAAATCTTCATTGTGGCTCTCTTGCTTCAAAGCTCGTTAAGTAGCGATTCTTGGACCGTTGCGAGATGTGCTGGCAGAAAACTCCGGTAACACAACACCCGCTCTCCATCTAGAGGATCGGTCACTGGCAGAGCCAGATACCGTCCTTTGAGAAGTAGGCGTCTCTGCCCGCCTCTGTTCTTGCTGTCTAATGGAACGGCAACCTCTTCTGCGCCAGACACCGTCTGCAGCCGTGGATAATGGAAAAACATTCGTTCTCCCTGACTCCCCTCCATCACAAACAGCGCTGACCACTCCTGATAGAAACTGCCACCTTCTCGATCTACGAACCCGGTAACAGCTTGGAGCTTTGCCCCAGGGGTCGGAGCGCCGCCGGGTAAGGGATCCGCCAGCGTCAGGCCGGCAGAAGTAACCCCGGACACCTGTGAAACATTGAAGGTAACGCGTCTTATGTAATCCACA
>Ga0265339_10003600_pt1 | contig 10817 bp, 8 predicted proteins | sample 4CB219metaG_FD_202085 | JGI IMG/M metagenome (GOLD analysis project Ga0265339, IMG submission 202085) | Rhizosphere microbial communities from Carex aquatilis grown in University of Washington, Seatle, WA, United States - 4-CB2-19 metaG | ecosystem: Host-associated > Plants > Roots > Rhizosphere...
GCATTGTCGGGACGCGCTCAAGGAGGGCCACATCATCATCGATCGACATTCAGAACCGGTGGTCGGGACAGCTAAGGCGAATCGTGGTCCCCAAACCGTATCACGGCACCAGCTTGTAGCCACCCGCTTCCGTCACGAGGATCTCGGGATTGGCGGCGTCCTTCTCGATCTTCTGGCGCAGCCGATAGATATGGGTTTCCAGGGTATGCGTGGTGACGCCCGAATTGTAGCCCCACACTTCTTGCAGCAGTGTTTCGCGCGAGACCGGAAGCTGTCCGGCGCGGTAGAGAAACCGCAGGATGGCGGTTTCCTTCTCGGTCAGCCGCACCTTCTTGGCATTGACGCCGGTCAGCATCTTCGAACCCGGGCGGAAGCTGTAGGGGCCGACGGAGAACACCGCGTCCTCGCTGGCCTCGTGCTGGCGCAGCTGCGCCCTGATCCGCGCCAGCAGCACCGCAAAACGGAACGGCTTGGCAACATAATCATTGGCGCCGGATTCAAGGCCTAAAATGGTGTCGGAATCGGTGTCGTGTCCCGTGAGCATGATGATCGGCGCCTTGAAGCCGCCCTTGCGCAAGGAACGCACCACTTCGCGGCCATCGGTGTCCGGCAGCCCGACATCCATCAGCACCAGATCGGGCGAATTGGCCTTTGCGGCGCTGGCCCCTTTGGCGCCGGTATCGACGGCGGAAGCTTCGAACTCGTCATGCAGGGACAATTGCTCCACCAGCGTATCGCGCAGATCGGTATCGTCATCCACGATCAGGATCTTGCGAGCATTGGCCATAGGTACATCCTCTTAAGGGGCGGCGGCGGGAGCAACAGCAGCGCCTTCGCCGGCCGAACCGCAGATATAAAGAGCGGCCAACCGGGTCGATTTCATCCTGAGGTAGGCGCCCGTTACCGATTCACAAGCTGAAACGCACTTTACTCCAGAAAGGCGGGGCATTTGGATGAACGTCCTGTAATAAACTTGGGCGGCGCAAGCGCAAAGGGCCGATTCAAGGTTCGCATGGAAAGTTACGGTAACTCAATAGCTTATGATACATCATCGCGCGACCGGCCGATCTCGGCGATCCGAATTCGCGCCGCTGCCGGGAACCCGAGGCGGGGCTGGTTAACGGGGGGCGGGCTGACCATCCCGGTCGCCCTTGGACGCGGCGGCATTCTTGCCAACAAGCGCGAGGGCGATGGCGGTACGCCAAGGGGTACGTTCCGCGCGCGGCGGCTTTGGTGGCGCGCCGATCGTCACAAGCGGCCGCGGACCTTTCTGCCGGCGCGGGCGATCGCTGCGCAAGACGCCTGGTGCGAGAACCCGGCCGACCGGCACTACAATCAGCCGATCCGGCTCGAGCGCGACCGGGGAGGGGACCGTTTGAAGCGTGACGATCACCTCTATGACTTCATCGTCGAGATCGATCACAACACGTTGCCGCGCATCGCCGGCCGCGGCAGCGCGGTATTCCTGCATCTGGCGCGCGCGAATTTCGGGCCCACCGCCGGCTGCGTCTCGATGACGGAAGCGGCGATGCTACGCCTGTTGCGGCGGCTGGGTCCGCGCACGCAAATCATTATCGGATGAGAGAGGTACCTTGGAGCCATGCTCGATCACAAGCAAATCGCCGCTGCGTCCCGCATTCTGCACGACCATTGGCGCGCCGGCACGAAGATCGAAGCTCTGGAGCACGGATTGCGTCCGCGCGACCGTGCCGAGGGCTACGCCATCCAGGCGATGATCGAAAGCTACTCGGCAAAGAAACTGTTCGGCTGGAAGATCGCCGCCACCAGCGAGGCCGGACAGAAGCACATCAATGTCACGGGCCCGATGGCCGGACGTATCCTGGCCGAGGCCGTCATTGCGGATGGCGGCACGGCATCGATGGCCGGCAACGAGATGCGCGTCGCCGAACCCGAATTCGCCTTTCGCATGGGGAGGGATCTGCCGCCGCGGTCTCTCCCCTTTGCCGTCGCCGAAGTTCTGGATGCGGTCGATACGTTGCATCCGGCAATCGAAATTCCGGACACCCGATTTTCCGATTTCTTCAATGCGGGCGAGGCGCAGCTCATCGCCGACAATGCCGGCGCGCATCTGTTCGTGCTGGGCGCGGCGACAGCGGCGGACTGGCGCGCGCTCAATCTATTGGAGGAGAAGCCGCTGATTACGCTCCGCGCCAAGCAATATGTCGGCCACGGCAGGAACGTGCTCGGCGACCCCCGCGTCGCGCTGGCCTGGCTTGCCAATGAATTGCGCCAGTTGGGCGTGACGTTGCGCGCCGGAGAGGTCGTGACGACGGGGACCTGCCATCCGCCACTGCCGATTCAGTCAGGCGATCGGGTCGAAGCCGATTTCGGTTCGATCGGCACGGTGTCGGTGGGGTTTGGATGAGATTCTACCGCGCTCCGAAGATCGCCGAGCCCACGCGCACATGGGTGGCGCCGAACTGGATCGCGACCGCGAAATCGGCGCTCATGCCCATCGACAGGTTCTTCAACCCGTTGCGATCGGCGATTTTCGCGGTCAGCGCGAAATGCGGCGCCGGCGCCTCGTTGACCGGCGGAATGCACATCAGGCCGGAAATCGTCAGGCCGTAGTCGTCGCGGCAGCTTGCGATGAAGGCGTCGGCTTGCGACGGCGCGACGCCCGCCTTCTGCGGCTCCTCGCCGGTATTGACCTGAACGAACAGGTCGGGATGTTTTTTTTGCGCAGCGATTTCTTTGGCCAGCGCCTGACAAATGCTCGGCCGGTCAACCGAATGGATGGCGTCGAACAGCGCCACCGCCTCCCTTGCCTTGTTGGATTGCAGCGGCCCGATCAGATGCAGCGCAAGCCCGGGGTAGGCCGCCATCAACTCCGGCCACTTGGCCTTGGCTTCCTGCACCCGGTTTTCGCCGAACACGCGCTGTCCGGCCTCGATGACGGGAGTAATGGCTTCGGCCGCGAAGGTCTTGGACACAGCGATCAGCGTGACCGACGCGCGATCCCGGCGCGCTTGCTCGCAGGCGCGCAGGATCTCTTGTTCCACCACCGCCAGCGCGTTCGGTGAATGCAAAATCAGGGGCAAGGAATTTTCAGACGCCATGGGCGGTGTCGCTCGTGGTTTTACGGGGGTAGATATAATTTTACCGAGTTCAGGAAAGGCTTCTTGAACCATTCCCCCTACGCTCGCGTGGGGCAAGGGGGTTAAGATGTCGCGGTCCAGTTTCAACCGTAAGAAAGTGAAACTCAAGCAGCTGCTTGGCATCCGCGCCCGGCTGTCACTGTTGGCCGTGATCCTGGTGGCGCCCTTGATGCTGGAACGCGCCCGTTCACTGGAGGACGCCCGCGCCAAGCAAATTGCGCTTGCCAGAACCGAATTCTCAAACCTCGCCAGGCACAGCGCCGACACCGAGCGCGAGGTGATCTCCTCGGTTGAAACGATGCTGAAATCGGCGGCCTATATCCGCGCCTCCGAGGGCGGCATCAGCAAGAGCTGCGACATCCTGCGTGCCAGCCTGCCGAACAACCTGCCCTGGATCGACAGCCTCCTGATTGCCGGTGAAAACGGCCGGATCCAGTGTTCGACCAACAACATGTTTGTCGGACGCGATCTCAGCGACCGTCCTTACTTCCGCAAGGCCCAGGAAACCCACGATTTCGTCTTCAGCGATTTTCTGCTTGCCGGATCCACCGACAACAGCCCCGTGGTCATGGCCGCCTACCCGGTATCCGCAATCAACAGGGAGAACAACGCCGTCGTTCTTGCGAGCGTCAACATCGACTGGATGTCGAAGATCATGAGCAATCTCGGCGGCCGGCCCGGTATTTCCGCCGTGCTGGTAGACAGCCTGGGAACGGTGATCGCCGCACCCTCCGACCAGGCCGGCATGATCGGCAAGCAGCTGGACGGCGTGCCACTGTTGTCGGCAATCGCCGAGCCCGCTCTCAGTTCGGAGAAGGATGAGGGATCGCTTTCCTTCGTTGCCGCCGACGGGTCGAATCGCGCGATCGACTTTGCGCGCATTGCCGGCACCGGCGCGCGGCTGATCGTCAGTATCGAGGAAGACAAGGTCACCGCCGCGATCAACAGCGATATCCGCACCGCCTATCTGCAGCTCGGCTTCGTCAGCCTGTTCGTGCTGCTCGGCGCGCTGATCGCCGCGGAAAAGTTCATCATCCGGCCGATCAAGCTCCTGGCGGAGATGGCCGAGCGTTTCGGTCAGGGCGATTGGTCGGCGCGCGCCGAGCGCAGCCGGCTGCCGTCCGAATTCGTGCCGCTCGCGCGCGCCTTCAATGCGATGGCGGCCAAGCTCAGCCAGCGCGAGCGCGAGCTGCTCGCCACCAACGACCGCCTCACCGTGATCGCATCGATCGACATGCTGTCGGGTCTCGCCAACCGGCGCGGCTTCCAGAGCCGGCTGGATTTCGAGTGGATGAAGGCCCAGCAGTACGGCGGCGATCTCTCGCTGCTCATGATCGACGTCGATCATTTCAAGCTCTACAACGACACCTACGGCCATCCCGAAGGCGACGCCTGCCTCACCAGGCTTGGCGAGACGCTGTCCGGCATCGCCGCCGAGACCCAGGGCTTTGCCGGACGCTATGGTGGCGAGGAATTCTGCCTGCTGCTGCCGAACGCGGACGCAAGTCGGGCGTGCGAGGTCGGCGAGGGCGTACGGGCGGCGGTCCAGCACCTGGCGCTGCCGCACCGGACCTCAAACCATCAAATCATCACGGTCAGTATCGGGGTTGCCTCAGCCCGGCCGAACGACACCCAGCGCCCGGGCGACTTGATCGAGGCGGCGGACGCCGCGCTCTATGCCGCCAAGCACCGCGGCCGCAACACCGTGGTTGAGCACGGCTTTGTGCGAATCACCGACGGCGACGCCGACATTGCAATCGCGGGCTAGCGCATGATCCGGACCCGAAGGGCCGCGTTAGCGCAAAGGGAGTAGCGGTTTTCCCTTGCGACAGGCGCGAAGCGTTTGCGGAGATCATGCGCAACACCAAGCCAAAGCGCGCGGTTCAACTTAACGCCATCGCGCTTTGGCAGCTCGCGGCCAACTCCTGCTCGAGCTCGTTCTCCGCCATGACGCGATTGCGGCCCGCGCCTTTGGCCGCGTAAAGCGCCCGATCGCAACGCTCGATCAGATCGGCCGCCGACTCGCCCGGCTGGAACTGCGCGACGCCGATCGAAATGGTGATGCGCGGAAGGAGTTCGCCGGTCGAACGGCGGGTGATGCGACAGTCCGAAATGGAACGGCGGATGGCCTCGGCAACCGCCTTGCAGCCAGCGAGGTCGGCGCCGGGAAGGACCGCAATCAGTTCTTCTCCGCCGTATCGGGCCGGCAGATCGCCATCTCGGACGCGCTCGCTCAGGACGGTCGCCATCAATCGAAGCACCCGATCGCCCACTCCGTGACCGAAACTGTCGTTGAATATCTTGAAGTGATCGATATCGATCATAAGCACGCTCAGCGGTTCGCCCTTTTCCATGGCCGCAACCAGGGCAGCGCGCAAGAACTCGTCCAGCGCACGGCGATTCGGCAGGCCGGTGAGCGTGTCGGTCTTCGCGCGCAGCTCCGATTGGCTAAGCGAATCGCGAATCGTGTCAAGCTCCCGGGTCTTCTCGGCGAAGCTGGCCTCCAGTTTCGCCGAGCGCGCGGTGGCCTTGGCAAGTTCATTCAGCAGATTTCCGACAAGCAGCTTCGGATCGGCGCCGGCTTCGCCCCGGTCGGCCACATCGCTGATGGCCTGCATTTGCGACCGGTTGTCGGCGATGGCCGTCGTCAGGAATTCCCTTGCGGCCGTCATCACCGAATGAAGCCGCTGGGAAGCATCGCTGACTGCGCTCTCGCCGGAGCCGTGCGAGCCCAGGTAGGTCACGTACAGGTCGTAATTGGTTGCGGGATCGAACTCGCGCTTGTTGCCGATCAGGATGTCGATGGCCCGTTTCAGATCGGTTGAGGCGCCCTGGGAATAGTTGAACCAGACATGAAAATTGCTTGGGGTCGGCGGAACACAATGTTCCCTCATCAATCGCATCGCCTTCTCGGCCAGCGATTGCGCGTACTCGAAATCGACCTCGTCAAACATGCCATCTGCCACGATGCCAGGACCCCGGCCTATAGTTCAGCTGCAACTATCTCACGGAAGCATGAGCCGCCAACAATGGACATCCTGCCCCGTACTCGAGCAGATTTCGCCACCGCTATTTGCCTGAGCCGTCTTGCCCAAAAGTAAATTCGGGCCATCCATTTGTTGTTGGGGCGAGGGCGGTGCAAAGGCCGGACGCGGCGAGCCGATCAACCCATTGACCCCATGCAGCCTTTTGTGGCCTATTGCGCCGCTTTCAAAGCTCGTGATCCGCGCTGGTGCGAACTTCTTGGATTTGAAGTTCCTGTTGCGATGCATTAGCAACCGGTGCAGGAACTTTGAATCGGCAGCAACAGCCCGCCGTCGTTCAGACGGCCGCGACTCCACAGAAGCTAAAGCGATTTCATGATCTCCGAACGCTACAATGCCCGCGAAGCCGAGCCGCGCTGGCAACGCCGGTGGGACGACGACGCGATCTTTGCATCCAGGAACGACGATCCGCGGCCGAAATATTATGTCCTGGAGATGTTCCCGTACCCGTCCGGGCGCATCCATATCGGACATGTCCGAAACTACACGCTTGGAGACGTGCTGGCGCGCTTCATGCGGGCCAGGGGCTTCAATGTGATCCACCCGATGGGATGGGATGCGTTCGGACTGCCGGCGGAGAACGCGGCCATCGAGCGCAAGATCGCGCCAAAGGCGTGGACCTACGACAACATCGCCGCAATGAAGAAGCAGCTGCGCTCGATCGGGCTGTCGCTCGACTGGGCGCGCGAATTCGCAACCTGCGATCCTTCCTACTACAGGCACCAGCAAAAGCTGTTTCTGGACTTCCTGCGGGCAGGCCTCGCCGAGCGCGAAAAGCGCAAGGTGAATTGGGATCCGGTCGACATGACCGTGCTCGCCAACGAGCAGGTGATCGACGGCCGCGGCTGGCGCTCGGGCGCGATCGTCGAACAGCGCGAGATGAACCAGTGGGTCTTCAAGATCACCAAATATTCGCAGGAGCTGTTGGACGCGCTCGATACGCTCGACCGCTGGCCGGACAAGGTGCGGCTGATGCAGCGCAACTGGATCGGCCGCTCCGAGGGCTTGCTTGTCCGTTTCGCGCTCGATCCCGCGACGGCGCCGGCGGGCGAAAGCGAACTCAAGATCTTCACGACGCGCCCTGACACGCTGTTCGGCGCAAAGTTCATGGCAATTTCCGCCGATCATCCGCTGGCGCAGGCCGCGGCCGCAAAAAATCCGAAGCTTGCGGCCTTCATGGCCGAGATCAAGCGCATCGGCACGGCGCAGGAGATCATCGACACCGCCGAGAAGCAGGGGCTCGATACCGGCATCCGGGCAATCCACCCGTTCGATCCCGGCTGGAAGCTGCCGGTCTATGTCGCCAATTTCGTGTTGATGGAATACGGGACCGGAGCGATCTTCGGCTGTCCCGCGCACGACCAGCGCGACCTCGACTTCGTCAACAAATATGGACTTGGCAACACCCCGGTGGTGTGCCCGGAAGGACAGGACCCGAAGAGCTTCGTGATCACGGATGTCGCCTATGATGGCGACGGCCGCATGATCAATTCGCGCTTCCTCGATGGAATGACCATCGAGCAGGCCAAGGAAGAGGTGGCAAAGCGGCTGGAGGGCGAAATCCGGAGCAACGCGCCGGTCGCCGAGCGTCAGGTCAATTTCCGCCTGCGCGACTGGGGCATCTCGCGGCAGCGCTATTGGGGCTGCCCGATCCCGGTGATCCACTGCGAAAAATGCGATGTGGTGCCGGTGCCGGAGCAAGACCTGCCGGTGACGCTGCCGGAAGATGCGACCTTCGACAAACCCGGCAACGCGCTGGACCACCACCCCACCTGGAAGCATGTGACCTGCCCGAAATGCGGGGGCAGGGCGCTGCGCGAAACCGACACCATGGACACGTTCGTGGATTCGTCCTGGTATTTCGCGCGTTTCACCGATCCCTGGAACGATCGGGCGCCGACCACGCGCTCGGTCGTGGATCGGCTGATGCCGGTCGATCAGTACATCGGCGGCGTCGAGCACGCGATCCTGCATCTCTTGTACAGCCGCTTCTTCATCCGCGCCATGAAGGCCACCGGTCATATCGGCATGGAAGAGCCGTTCGCCGGCATGTTCACGCAAGGCATGGTGGTGCACGAGACCTACCAGAAGGCCGATGGGTCCTACGTCACGCCCGCCGAAGTGAAAATCGAGACCGGCGGCGATGGGCGGCGCGCCATCCTGCTCACGACCGGCGAGGCGGTCGGCATCGGCGCAATCGAGAAGATGTCGAAGTCGAAGCGCAACACGGTCGACCCCGACGACATCATCGCGACCTACGGCGCCGACGTCGCGCGCTGGTTCATGCTGTCGGACTCTCCGCCCGATCGCGACGTGATCTGGAGTGACGAGCGAGTACAGGGCGCGGCCCGTTTCGTGCAGCGGCTCTGGCGGGTGGTCAACGAATCCGCCGATATCGCCGCCTCCGCGCCGGCAGCGCGGCCGCAGGGCTTCGGCGCGGACGCGACGTCCTTGCGCAAGGCAGCCCATGGCGCGCTGGACAAGGTGTCGTCGGGCATCGAGCGGCTGCATTTCAACGTCTGCCTCGCCCATATCCGCGAGTTCACCAATGCGCTGGCGGATGTGCTGGCGCGGGAGGGCACGCCGTCCCCCGATCTCGCCTGGGCAATCCGGGAGGCTGCGGTCATCCTCGTGCAGCTGTTCGCCCCCATGATGCCGCATCTGGCCGAGGAATGCTGGCAGGTGCTGGGGCAGCCCGGTCTGATTTCGGTGGCCCACTGGCCGCAAATCGAACGCGATTTGCTGGTTGAAGACGAGGTGACGCTGGTTGTCCAGGTCAACGGCAAGAAACGGGGCGAGGTCACGGTGGCCAAGGCGGCCCAAAATCCGGAAATTGAGGCTGCCGTTTTGGCGCTCGATGCGGTAAAAATGGCGCTGGGCGGCAAGGCCGTCCGGAAAGTGATCATAGTTCCCATGAGGATCGTGAATGTCGTTGGCTAGGGTCCGCATCGCCGCCCGGCTTTTGGCCGTGGCCGCCCTGGCGGCGCTCACCGCCGGCTGCTTCCAGCCAATGTATGCCGAACACACCGACGGCACGCCTGGCTTGCGTGAAAAACTGCAGGGCGTTGAAATTCCGCCGGTAGACAAGCCCAACGGTTCGCCCGAGGCCAGGGTCGGGGTGGAAATCCGCAACGCCCTTGCGTTCAAGCTCTACGGCAGCGCCACCGGCATGCCGCCCACTCATCGGCTGGTGCTGCGCTTCACCTCCAGCCGTTCGTCGCTGATGGTCGACGTCAACACCGGACTGCCGACCAGCGAGAACTACGGCATCGACGCGCAATTCAACCTGATCGAACTGGCGACCAACAAATCGGTCATGACCGGGAGCACGTTTGCCAGGGTGTCCTATGACATGCCCGGCTCCTATCAGCGCTTCGCCCGCACCCGCGCCTTCCAGGACGCCGAAGACCGCGCCGCGCAGGAGATTGCGGACAATATCCAGACCCGGCTGGCGTCGTTCTTCACGGCTGGCAGCTGACCGAGACCATCTTTCCAGGACGGTGCGCCACGGGTTCCCGCGCATGCACGACCCGATGACAGGCTCCGCATCGAACCTAGGTGCGCTATTGCGCACCTGGGAATCCCGAGATTCCGGGTCCACGCTTGCGCGTGTCGCGGAATAAGGAAGAGGGAATGATTTTTGGTCGCGCTGCGTGGAAAAGACATCGACGCCTTTCTGGCCCGGCCCGATCCGGGCCGCCCGATCATTTTGCTCTACGGCCCCGATGCCGGCCTGGTGCGCGAGCGCGCGGAAGCGCTGCTTGCCTCCGCAGTCGATGACCCCAACGATCCCTTCTCGCTGGTCAGGCTCGACGGCGACGAACTGTCCGCGGAGCCGTCTCGGCTGGTGGACGAAGCGCTGACCGTGCCGTTGTTCGGCGGCCGCCGCGCGATTCGCGTCCGTGCGGGCTCGCGCAGTTTTGCCAGCGGCATCGACGCGCTGGCCGACACCCGCCTGACGGATTGCCGCATCGTCATCGAAGCCGGCGACCTGCGCCCGGAGTCGCCGCTGCGCAAGGCCTGCGAGCGCGCCAAGACGGCGGTTGCGGTCGGCTGCTATCCCGACGGCGAACGCGACCTCGCGAGATTGATCGATGACGAATTGCGCCTTGCCGATCTGCGCATCGCACCTGACGCGCGCGCCGCACTGATGACGCTGCTCGGCGGCGACCGCCAGGCCTCGCGCAACGAACTGCGCAAGCTCACGCTGTTTGCGCATGGCGAGGCCGAGGTGACGCTCGACCACGTGACGGCGGTCGTTGCCGACGCGTCCGAACTCAAGCTCGATCCGATCGTCGATGGCGCGTTCGCCGGAAGGCCGGAGCTCGTCGAAAGCGAATACGCCAAAGCCATGATCGCCGGCACCTATCCGGGCGTCATCATGTCCGCGGCCCAGCGCCAGGCGGCCTGGCTGCACAAAACCGCGCTTGCCGCCGCTGAAGGTACGCCGGTTGCGACGCTGCTCGACAGCGGATTTCCGCGACTGCATTTCTCACGCAAACCGGCGGTTGAAACTGCGCTGCGCAATTTCAGCGCCGCCCGGCTGCTCGTCGTCATCGACCAGCTCGCCACCGCGGCGCTGGAGATGCGCAAGCAACCGGTCCTTGCGTCGGTTATCGCCCAACGCAGCTTGCTGGCGATCGCGGTGAACGCG
>Ga0265339_10003601_pt1 | contig 10811 bp, 15 predicted proteins | sample 4CB219metaG_FD_202085 | JGI IMG/M metagenome (GOLD analysis project Ga0265339, IMG submission 202085) | Rhizosphere microbial communities from Carex aquatilis grown in University of Washington, Seatle, WA, United States - 4-CB2-19 metaG | ecosystem: Host-associated > Plants > Roots >...
AGTGCTGGGCTCGACGTCCTCCTTCCAAGGAACAGTGATGGCGGACCAGGCCATCACACTCAGCACCGGCGCAACGCTGAACGGAAGGGCATTGGCCCGCATCGCCGCCGTGACCCTGGACGCCAACACCATCGTCAGACCGACGCCGTAGCCGGGTCGACAGGCCATTTTCGACCATCCCACCCATCACAAAGGAATCTTCCCATGACGAACAAAGTCATTACGGCGCTTGCGGCCCTTGGGCTGGCTGGCTGCGCCTCGGCACCGATTCCCGTCTACCAACTCGAGCGTGCCCAATCCAGCATCCGGGGCGCCGAGGAGATCGGCGCCCGCAGCGTGCCGGCCGCCGCTCTGCATCTGCAGCTCGCCAAGGACCAGACGGAGACCGCCCAGGCCATGGCTTCCAAAGGCGATATACGGTCGGTGCTAGTCATGGCGCGCGCCGAATCCGATGCCGAGCTGGCCATCGGGCTGGCGCGCGAGGTAGCGGTGCACTCTGACGCCGTCAGGGCGACCGAAGATCTCAAGGCCGTTCGCGCGCGCGGCAATCCCTGACTCATACAACCACCTCTTGCGGAGGACCATTCACAATGACAACACGAGATATGAACTTGAGCGCAACGATCGCACTTGCGAGCCTGATGAGCGCGTGCGCCACCGTTGCCCCACCGCAATTGGTCGAAGCCCGTAATGCCTATACGGCGTCGAGCAACGGATTGGCGGCGAAGCTGACGCCGACCGAGCTCTACGACGCGAAGAAGGCGCTCGACAAGGCGAACATGGAGTTCGACAACCACGGCGATACCCTCGAGTGTCGCGACTATGCTTATATCGCCCAGCGAAAGGTCGAGTTGACCGACACGAAGGCGCGTACCGAGCTGGATCGGCAGACGATCGCCGAAGCGAGCAAGGCTGGCGTCGTCGTCCGAGACAGTCAGGTGAAGGCAACGCAGGCCGCACTGGCAGTGAGCCGCAATCAAATCAAGGAAGAACGCCGAGACAACGAGGCGATGACAAATGACCTCCGCGCCATCAACACCGCGCAGAGCAAGGATCTGCAGACGACCGTGACCCAGCTCGAAACCGAGAAGCAGGCTCGGGTGGCGGCCGAGACCAAGCTCACCGGGGCGATGAACGATCTCAAGGCGATCGCCGCCGTCAAGGACGACGCCCGCGGTGTCGTCATTACTCTTTCGGGGAGCGTCCTCTTTGCCTCGGGGAAGTATGAGCTGCTGAACACCGCAATGACCAAGCTGGATCAGGTCGCCGAGGCGATCAAGGCGCAAGACGACGACAAGCGCATGGTCGTCGAGGGTCACACCGACAATCGAGGAGCGGATAGCATCAATCAGCCGCTCTCGCTGAACCGAGCGACCGCCGTCCGGAATTACCTCGTCACTCGCGGCGTCGAGTCCGAGAAGATCACGGCGGTGGGGATGAGCTCAAGCAAGCCGGTCACCGACAACAAGACGGCGGAGAACCGAGCCAACAATCGCCGGGTGGAGATCGTCATCGGCTCACCGGGGCTCAGCTCGCGTTGACCCGAGCTCGCTTGGTGGTCAAAAAGACCTAAGATCGGGAGGCATCTGCCCATGATCACTCTCCGTCGGGCCGACGAACGACGCCATGATCGACATGGCCGGCGGGAAGCGTGGCTCACCTTCTCTTCACGCGATCGCCGTGACCCGCTGGCCGACGGCTTCGGAATCCTCCGGATGCTCAACGAGGATCGCGTTCCACCGGGGGCCGGCTTTGGCCAGCCGCATCGCGATTGCGACGTCGTCACGTACGTGCGTGAGGGAGCGCTGGTCTACGAGGATTCCACGGGCCGCTCGCGAACGATCGAGGCGGGCGAGTTCCGACACGTGACCACGGGGCACTGCGGCAGCAATACGCAGACCAATGTATCGCGGACGACCTGGGCGCATGTATTTCAAATCTGTGTGCGTCCGTCGGAGCCGGGGCTCGAGTCCAGCAATGAGCAGAAGCGCTTCAGCGCCGCGGAACGGCGAGGCGTCCTGTGCCTTGTCGCTTCCCCCGACGCTCGGCGAGGATCGTTACGCATCGAGCAGGACGCGCTGGTGTACTCGGCCATGCTCGATCCTGGCCAACACGTGATCCACGAGCTGTTTCAGGGCCGCAGCGCGTGGCTCCACGTCGTGGAGGGAGATGCGACGCTTGGCGACACCGTGCTCACGACCGGTGACGGCGCGGGTGTCACAGCCGAGCGGGCGGTGTCGCTCACCGCGCGCGCAGGAACCGAGCTTCTGCTTCTCGACCTCGGCGATATGCCGGGGAGCTCTTCTCACACGGGACAAGAGAGAGATCGGACAGCGGTCAACGGAGGGGGGCTTTCGGTTTCGCATACGAGAATCCCATTGGTGCGCTAGCTGGTGAAGGGTGGTTCTCATGTCTTACTACACGATCCTGTTCTTCCTGATTGCTGTCATGGCCGGAGTGCTTGGCTTCGGCGGGCCCGCGTCCACGTCCGCGGCGATCTCCAGGGTCGTCTTCATTGCGTTCCTGGCGCTGTCCGCTGCGAGCCTGGTGATCGCCGTCCTTCGACGTCGGCGAAGTGTGTGAGTCGCGTCGAATCAACGAAACACGAACGGCTGCACAACGTGAACGATGCTTCCGCTGGACGGCCGAGAGAAAGTCCATCGCCGCATCCTTGAGTGCACGCAATCGAGGACATGGAGGTCGATCGGATCCGCGGCCACCACCGTAACGTCCGCAACGGCGCCGGTCGGCAAGATGTTCCACTGCAGCATCACCTGTCCGGCCGGGACGTCGTTCCATGGAAGTTGCTGCTGGCGCGCGACCTCGAGTCGGCAGGTATTGAGGGTCGGGACTTGGTTCCCCAGTTGTTGCGCCAGAACGCTTCGACTGAGCAGGCCGGGACGCGAGCCAACTGGCGGTCTGTTGACATCGACGGCCATGGGTTGCACGGCCTCCTCCGTGGGCATCACGGAGTGGGGCATCTGCTGAATCCAGAATCCCGGGTCGGAAACGGTCGTTCTTCCGACCCGTCCCGTTTCACGCAGGGACGGCCCGGCGAAAAGAGACCTCGGTCGGGGCGAATCGTCTTCAAGCAGCTTCGCCAGCCTCATGGGTCGGGCGGCGAGGTCGTTTACCAGGTCAGGCGGATCGGCGCTGAGAACGAACAGGACTGGAAGAGGAACCGTATCATTTTGATGTGAAACTCCTCTATTTTGGAGATCTGGCGGCCCACTCTTTCGGATGACCGGCACCGATTGGGCGATTGCGTCGTCCGCAAAGGCGTAATGGTTTGCACCCGTCCACAAGATCGACCCCAAACTGAAGGTCCCCAGAGCCCAGAGATTCTGTTTTGTTCCCACGACACACCTCCTACGAGACATACCCAGGACAAGGCATGGAACGTGCCAGGAGAACTGCGTGTGTGTGCCGAAGAACTATCGAGAAACAGGTCATTGTCCTCGACTACGCGACGACGAAGTAAAGCCTTCCTCAGGCAGACCGCGCTAGGTGAGTTCAAGGGCGGCGATGCCGTGATCTACATCGGGGGCGGTGCGCTTTCGGTGTTGGTGATCGTACTGCTGATCGTTCTCCTCGCCTGATCTCAGGTCTGTGCGGACATGGCTCGAACTCGCGCGGTCAGTTGCGGACGAATCGCGCTCCTCGGCTCTCTTCTGGCGAGCGGCAAGGCATCCCGAGTGATCCGCGTGCTCCCCTCAATGTTTGTTTGATATCCATGGTCGGTTCGGGCCACGGCGCGTCGTTGCCTCTGGCACACCTGATGCTGAAGTTGACGATGGAGGTACCATGCGTTCATTAACCCTTGCCGCCATTGTGGCTACGGCGCTCCTTGCGCAGGGATGTTGGGTCGGCCACCGCGGTCGTGGTTACCGGCAGCCTGTCGCGCACTATCAGCGCGATGAGCGGCCGGCTCCGCGAGCACCGAGAGATGATCATCGCCGGGATGACTGGGACCACCGCGACGACCGTCGTTAACAGGATCCAGCGCGGGTGAACAACGGGAGCAACGTTATTTCATGGCAACCTCCACCGTTAGCGACCGCGGTAGGCAGCGAGGCGATCGTGATTCGTTACGGCGGCTCTGCCGCACCTGCCGCCGCAGCGCATCGCGGGCTTCCTGGACGTGGGAGGCGGGCACAATGATAGGTCCGAGCACATCCCTGGCGATATTCATGTCGCGAGCGGCGTAACCAGGCCCCACGTCCAGCGTCAGGGTCTATACTTGAGAGGTTGCTGCTCCACGAGTTCCTCACGGCGAATCATCAAGAGGTGCTGGCTCGCTCGCGGTTGAAGCTCGCGACTCGTCAGGTCCCCACGCCGACTGACGCGGAGTTGGCAGACGGGCTCCCGATCTTTCTGAACCAGCTCATTGGGATCCTGCGTTCGAAGAAGGGCCTTCGCGACCGTGGGCACGAAGAGATCTCCGAGCGCGCGGCGTTGCACGGCGGCGAGCTCCTGCGGATGGGTCTTACTGTGGGACAGGTCGTTCACGACTACGGGAGCATCTGCCAAAGTGTCACGGAGCTCGCCCATGAACGCGGACTCGCGATCACCGCCGACGAGTTCCAGACGTTCAATCGTTGCCTCGACGACGCTATCGCACAAGCCGTGACCGCGTACGAGCAACAGCGCGACTCTACCGTCGGAGCCCTTGGCGCGCATCACCTCGGGTTTCTTGCGCATGAGATGCGCAACCTGCTCTCGACGTCGATGCTGGCGTTTGGAGCGCTCGCGAAAGGCAACATCGGAATCAACGGGAGTACCGGCACCGTGCTCGGGCGCAGCCTGCGGCGGATGCGCGTTCTCATCGATCGCACGCTCACAGAGGTTCGGCTGGAGGCTGGAATCGACAACTTAGAGCGCGTGCCCATCGCGGAGTTGATCGAGGAGATCGAGGTCGTCGCGACGATCGAGGCGAATGAGCGCGATATCCGGCTCTCGGTCGATACCGGTCCGAGTGATCTGTACGTCGAGGCCGACCACCAGATTCTCGCGTCGGTGGTTGCTAACCTGGTCCAGAACGCATTCAAGTTCACGCGTGCACATGGTCACATCAAGGTTCTTGCGCGCGCGGCAGGGGAACGCGCTCTGATCGAGGTAGAAGACGAGTGTGGGGGACTGCCGCCCGGTATGGTGGAGGGGATGTTCCAGCCGTATGACCGACGCGGCGGCGATCGGGTCGGCCTTGGTCTCGGGCTCTCGATCAGTCTCCAGGGAGTGCGAGCCAGCGGCGGCGAGATCCACGTTCGCGACGTGCCCGGCTCGGGGTGCGTTTTCACGGTCGATTTGCCGAAAGCCCCGCCAGCCCGCTGATCGCGGCCCGCGCCGAGCTTCACGACTTTCGGGGTCCCAGGCTGCGCAAGGTGTCCAGGAGGACTTCGGCCTTGAGCGGTTTGCGCAGAAACGCGGCAACACCAGTCGGCCGGTCTTGCAAGGTCGCCGTCAGAACGATCACGGGGAGCCTCGCGAGGTTCGGGTCGTGTTCAATTGTCTTCAGAACTTGCCAGCCCGTTATCAGGGGCATCATCAAGTCCAGGATCACGAAGTCCGGAGGTGAATGGGAGTCCGCCGAAAGATACTCGAGCGCCTGCTTTCCCGTCCTGGCTGGTATGACGTCATATCCATCTGCCTCCAGCAGTTGTTGGATGACGTCCCGCAAGTCTTGATCGTCCTCTGCCAATAGAATTGTGTGTGCGGGCATAAATCAATTGGTTACAAGAACCATTCCAACTAGTGTCGCGAACAGTTGGTGCCGCTGATTGAAGCGATTGGGGCAGTGGCCCTTGTGGACGGGCGCGCCACCTCCACATTCGTAGCCACTACGAGCATGATCAAAGACGAGCACGCGACCGAGGAGACCAGAACGCCGAGGCGGACAGCCTTGCGAGCGGGTTGGGCGGCGCTCGTGCTCGAGGTCATCTTCGCGTCCGGGTGCGGCGATAACAAGCCAGCCGCGCCGCGCGTGCTGGCTGTTGGCGGCGACGGAGGAGACTCGAGCGACGCCCCCACGGACGCCAGCGAGGGCGGCCCGGCGCCGCCGACCTCGGGTGCCGGCGCGTCGCGGATGTTCGTGCCGGCTTACGTCTATCCGGGCGTCGAGTGGGACCGCCTCATTGCCGCCGCCCCGACGGTGGGCATCATCGTGGCCAACCCTGCCGACGGCCCCGGCGCGATCGTCGATTCGACGTATCTCGACGCCATGGCGCGCGCTCGGCAGGCGGGCGTCATGGTGCTCGGCTATGTCACGACCGCTTACGGCGAGCGCGCCAGCGCCGACGTTCTCCTGGACATCAACACCTACTACGATTTGTACCACCCGTCGGGGATCTTCCTGTCGGAGGGGCCGATGGACACGGACTGCGACGCAATGGAGTCGACGTTCCTGGCCTACGCCAACGCGGCGCGCGCGCGCGATCCGCAGGCCTTCATCGCGCTCGGCACCCGCCTTTGCGCCTCGTACGTGTATTTCACCGATCTCATGGTGCTCTTTTCCGCGCAGCTCGGGATATACGACGCGTTCCAGCCCGCCGCCTGGATGCCGGCGCGATCCCCGGAGCGATTTGCTCATCTCGTCAGCGAAGTACCCGGGGAGGCGCTGGAGGCGACCGTGGGGCGCGCGCACACGCTCGGCGCCGGCTGGATCTACGTGACCGATGACGTCCTGCCCAATCCTTGGGACACGCTCCCCTCGTACTTTGATCGGGAACTGCAGATCATTTCGACGTTGCGCTGACGTCGTACCGCCGTTCCGGGTTTGTTCGTCCGCATGCTTCTTGCACAGGACGATTCAGCCATGAGCGGAGTCGCTGGTGGAGGGTGCACGGATGGGCGAAGACAAGGAGCGTGGACCGTGGAAATGAAACGCGAATGTTTTGGGGCGATGGCGTCGCTGTCGATAGTTGCGCTCGTCGGCGGGTGTTCTTCACGCATCGACGACCTGCTTCGGGAGGCTGCCAAAGGACATCACAATCAAGGAGGCGAGCACGAGCCGGGTCACTCGGCCGGAGGCTCGAGGGGAACCGACGCCAGCGCGGGAGCCGGCGGAGCCCGCAGCGCCGATGGCGGCACTGCCGGTGTAGGGGGAGCCGCGGGCGGATCGACCGGATCGGGCGGGGCCTCGGGCACATCGACGGACGGCGGCCTCGCTTGCGACACAAACGCGCTCACGACCTGCGCCGGAACCATGAGCGGCCCGTGGTGCGTCGATGATCATTTCTTTGCCGACGGCGATCCGGCGTTCCCGGAGTTCAAGGGCGTGTGGTCCGGCGGGCCCAACGACACGTGGGTAGTTGGGGACGAGCTCGCGGCAGACCAGATGACGCTGCTGGGATTCGCCTTTCACTGGGATGGGTGCACGTGGCTGCCGAGCCCCCTCCCGACAATCGCCTCGTTGAACGGCGTGTGGGGCGCCGCCGCTGACGATGTGTGGGCTACCAGCGACCAAGGAGTCCTCCACTGGGACGGAACCACCTGGTCCGCGGTCAGCGTCGGAACCCCGGGCAATTTCGGGGCGATCTCGGGAAGCAGTGCTACGAACGTCTGGGTCGTCGGAAGCACCGACTTTTTCCACTGGGACGGTAATGTCTGGGCCATGGCGGCGCCCGGTGGCGCGCAGGCCGGAGGCGACATCTGGGCGGTCGCTCCCGATGACGTCTGGGCGACCACCAACGGGCCGGACGTCAGCCACTGGAACGGATCGACCTGGACGGTCACGGAAGCCGCCGAGTTCACGAACTTCGGGCTGTTCGCGATCTGGGCCGACGCTGACAGCGCCTGGGCCGTTGGCGAGGGCAGGCAGATCGCGCACCTCACGGGAGGTACCTGGACTCATGTGCAACCCCCAGGCGGAAGCTCGAAGGGCCTGTCGGACGTGATGTCGCTCGGAGCCGACGTCTACGCCGTCGGTCAAGCCGTGATGCACGCGACCAGCGGAACGACCTTCGAAACGGACACCGATGTTCCTCAGTCCGCTAATTACAACGGTGTGTGGCTCACCCCGTCTCAGGTGTGGCTCGCCGGCGGGACCGGCACCGGCGCGGTCGTGGTTCATCGCGCGCGCTGACCGCGTCACGGAAGCAAGTGCTGCTCCTCGCTGAGGAGCAGCGCTTACTCGTCCTGGCGCGGCCAACTATCTCGCGGACGTCGTCGTCAGCGACGAGAGCCGGAGCAGGGCTCTTCGCCGGCGTAGGAACAACCGCATCACCTCGGACTTTGCGAGTGATGCAGCGGCGTCATCGAATTCGGGGCTGAACTTCGCGCCTCGATCGAATGTCGCCTCGAACATCTCAACTGAGTTCGTCGTCTTCTGCTCTTGTGTCGGCATGGCGTGGCTCCTTGTCTCATTTCACGACCACGGGACACTGCAGGCATCGGACCAACTCTCGAAGCCAGGTTCGCGGAAACGTCCGAGCCCACACGTCAATCACCATGACCTGCGACCTCATCAATTCGATGGACGTAAACGGCGCTGAAGTCGCCAAGATCGGGTGTCAGGCGATCCCTCACCCGCGTCTCGGGTTGCCCCCTATCATGGTGAGCGACCACCAGTCGGCGGTGAGTCTGCTGGAGATCGCGCGGGAGACCGTCGACGATCTCGACCTCGGGATGATCTTGAGAAAGGTATTGCCGATCCTCAGGCGGGATCTCTGGATCCAGTGGACCCGTCGCGGATGCCTAGCCCCTGCAACGACTGAGGGGGCTTACGACGCTTGAATGTCCGGTCCGCCTGTCCGCCAGAAAAGCCCGCCCACCATCGTCAGCAGCAGTTCTACGCAGGTCTTTTTCATTTTGGGCAGACCGCTCGGCGCGAGCGAAGGATTGCAGGTCAAGACCGCCACCGGGATATCCGCCAGGGCTGGTATCTCGCTCATCGCCCGATAGAACTCGATGCCGCTCATGACGGGCATCTCCATGTCGAGCACCACGGCACAGGGTCTCTTCAGACCGGGCAGTAGATCCAGCGCCTCTCGGCCATTCGAGGCCAAGGTGACCGCGTACCCTTCGCCTCGCAAAACATCGCCCAGCGACTCGCGCAGGTCGGTATCGTCATCCACGACAAGCACGGTGTTCCCGTTCCGTAGCTGCTGCCGCGCCCCATCAGCCACTGCCTGGACCATTCCATGACCGTAAGGATCCTTTTGGGCTGCTGCACGGAATTTCTTAGTGTTTCTCATGCTCGGTGCCATTTTCTACAGATGGCATGGAAAACCAGAATGTCGCGCCGTGTCCGAGCTGGCTCTGCGCCCAGATCTTGCCCCCGTGAGCCGCCACGATACCGGCCGCGATCGCAAGACCAAGGCCGGTTCCCTTGTACTGCACCTCATCGCTGCGCCAGTAGCGTTCGAAGAGGTGTTTCAGGTCATCTTCGCCGATGCCCGGACCATCGTCTGCAACCGAGAACCAGAGCTCCATCTCGCGCGCCTCGACGCGGAGGGTGATATGCCCGCCCGCGGCCGTGACCTTGGCCGCGTTGCCAACCAGGTTGGACAGGACCTGCAGGATGCGGTCGCGGTCGCAGGAGATCTGCGGAAGATGCGGCTCGACATCGGCCGTCAGTAAAAGTTGACTCTCCTGCGCGACGGTTTCGAAGCTGGCGAGCGTTTCATCGATGATGCCGCTCGGATCGTGCAGGTCGCGGTCGATAGCCAAACGACCGGTTTCAATGCTGGCGAAGTCGAGGAGATCTTCAATGAGCCGCTGCATGCGCTCGGCGGCGCGCTTGATGCGCCCCAGGGCCAACGGAAGGCCGCGTCGCCGCTCCTCCGCAACCGCTCTCTTGCCGAGAGTAGCGGTGGTGAGCAGGATGGTGCCCAGGGGATTTCTCAGGTCGTGCGAAACGATCGCCAGGATCTGTTCACGCACCCGCACCGCTTGCAGCTCCTGCCGGTACAACGTCGCGTTGTCGGCGGCAAGGGCCTCGAACTTTTCCAGCAGCCCCTCAGCAGTGGCTCGCTGCCGTTCCGCTTCAGCCTTCATCTCCTCCGCGTAGGTCTGCGCCTGCTCGGCGTGCTCTCGCCGAGCGATGTCGGCCTGCCAGGCGCGCTTTCGATCGAGCGCCATCGCCAGCTGGTTGGTGATGGTGTTGACGAACATCAGATCCGCCTCGTCGAGGGGACGCGCCCCTTCCAGACCCAGGGCGCCAAACGGCGGGCGATTGGGCACGACCAACGGAATCACGATCGATCTCTTGCCGAGGCGTGCATCGGTCTCAATAGAACGGGGCAGGGCGGTCTTGCCCGCGAGCTCGCGTAGATCGAGGGACTCGGTCGATCCGGCGCCGACCAGGTAGCGGTACGCCCCCTCGACGTGTGCCCGGACCGCCCGCTGTTGTTCGGCGCTCTGTCCTTCCGAACACCAGACGACCATCTTGGACCAGCCATTCTCCGCCTCGATGAGAACCGCGCTGCGCAAGGGAAGCGCCTTGGCAACGATCCCCAGCGCCGGTTCGAATGTCTGGTCGATGTTTTCGAAGCTCGCGAATAGTTTGCTGATCTCGTAAAGGTGCTCCAGCCGCTGGTTGGCCGGCACCAGATCCGAGGTCATCTGTCCCCGGGGGGCGCCGGGCGAAGCGGCTCGATGCGCATTCCCCCTTTGCCAACGGTGACCGCGTGGGTCCTTCGATCGTGGTCGCTGCCGCGCGTCTTCACGATCGTGAGCATGGGCGACAGGCGCCCGTCCGTCTCCTGATAGCGAAGCATGAGCAGGTTGTCGGCGATCGGGGACAGGCCGTGCTCGGTCACGCGTTCGGTCGAGTAAAGGAACGGCGCCTCCAGCGTGAGGACGCTGGTGATGCC
>Ga0265339_10003604_pt1 | contig 10808 bp, 12 predicted proteins | sample 4CB219metaG_FD_202085 | JGI IMG/M metagenome (GOLD analysis project Ga0265339, IMG submission 202085) | Rhizosphere microbial communities from Carex aquatilis grown in University of Washington, Seatle, WA, United States - 4-CB2-19 metaG | ecosystem: Host-associated > Plants > Roots >...
CGTTACGGCTGTCGCGGCTGGTCGGACGCCCCCGGGCGCTCGAGTTGATCTGCACTGGCCGAGAAATCGATGCGCGCGAAATGGAAAGGATCGGCTTCGTTCAGAACGTCGTTGGCCCCTCCGAATTCGACGACGCTTTGGCGGAGTTTGCATCTCAGATCGCGGCCAGCGGGCCGCTGGCCGTTCGCGGCGCCAAAAGGATCATGAAGGTTGACGAGCAGCCGGGGGTCGACGCTGCGCGTGACACGGCACTTTCCTTGCGGCGGCAGTTGGAGTGGAGCGCCGATGTCGATGAAGGTATTCTTGCACATCGCGAAAATAGAGCGCCGCGCTTTTTCGGGCGGTGATTGACGGACGGGTGTGGCAACTCGAATCTTCCGCCGACTGCCGCTATTCGATAAGGTTGCAGCAACAAGATAACAGCCATCAGAGAGGAAACGATGCAAATCGGCGGGATGAGACCGGCGCTTGCCTTGGCGTTCGCCCTTGCACTGGGTGTCGCGATGACTGGCAGCGTCCACGCGCAAAAGAAGCTCACGCCCGTGCGGGCGGCGTACGTACCGGTCGGGACATGGCTGCCGGCCTGGGTCGCCAAGGACCAGGGCATGTTCGAGAAAAACGGGCTCGATGTTACGCTGACGCCGATTCAGAACCTTTCTTTGCTGCCTGGAACGGTTGGACGGCAGTTCGACTTCGCCGCCTCGACCGCCCCCGATCTGCTGAAGGCTGTTGCCGGCGGCCTCGACGTGGTGGCGACGGCCGGCGAAGCGATCGAAACCCAGGGCAATCAATCGATGCAGCTGATGGTGCGGGGGGATTCGCCCATCAAAGGCCCCAAGGACTTGAAGGGGAAGGTGATTGCCGCTCCGACTCTTGGTGCCGTGATGCACAGTGCCACGCTCTATTGGCTCAAGAAGAACGGCGTCGATCCCAATTCCGTGCGCGGCGTCGAAGTGCCGTTTCCCAATATGGCCGATCAGCTCAAAGCCGGTACGGTCGACGCTGCGGAAGGCCTCGTGCCGTTCACGGCCGCAATGAAGGCTGGCGGCGGCCGATCGCTCGGCGACCCGATGCTGGCGGTCGGCTCGGAAGTCCTTTTCCCGTTCTGGATTTCGCAAGGGACCTGGGCCCGCGCCAACAAGCCGGTGATCAAGGCCTGGATCTCGTCACTGACCGAAGCCAAGGAATTCATGGACGCTCATCCGAAGGAGGCCCGCGCCATCCTCGGCAAGTACTCGCACCTGCCGGCGGCGATCGTCGAGAAAGTCCCGCTGCCGACTTATCGATTCACGATTAAGCGGGAAGAGCTCGCAGTGTGGGCCGACGTTCTGCAGGATCTCGGACAGCTTCCCGGGCCGCTCGACAAGGACAAGCTGGTCGTGACGGCGCAGTGAGCGCGGCCCCGATAGGGACCGGGTTCCCGGCCGAACGATATCCGTCGCAGGAGCTCCTGTTTTCATGCGGCGGCGTATCGGTTGTGCTGCCGCATGCGCTCGGCGACCGTAAGATCCTCGACGACATCACGTTCGAAGTCCGCCGGGGAGAAGTGTTCACCATTGTCGGAACGTCGGGGACCGGCAAGACGACGCTGATCCGCGTCCTCGGCGGCCTGACCCCGGCAACCACCGGGTCGGTGCGGATCAACGGGCGGCTCCTGAGCGGTCCGCCGGAAGAGGTGGTAATCGTTTTTCAGGACTATTCGCACGCCCTTCTGCAGTGGCGGACGGTCGCTCGCAACGTCGCCTTCGGGCTCGAGGGGCGTCTTCCGCAGGCGGAGATCGAAGAGCGTGTGCGTGGCGCGCTGCGGCTGGTGCGGCTCGACAAGAATGCCGACGACTACCCTTGGCAGTTGTCGGGCGGCATGCAGCAGCGCGTGCAGATCGCGCGCGCTCTGGCGGTTCGTCCTTCAGTGCTGCTCATGGATGAACCGTTCGCCGCGCTCGATGCGATGACGAAGGCGGCGCTGCAGGACGAGCTGCACCGCGTGCGCGACGAAACCGGGACGAGCATTATCTTCGTCACGCACGATATCGAGGAAGCGGTCTACCTCGGCGATCGCATCGCGGTCATCACCGGGTCGCCGGGTCGCATCACGCGAACGTTCGACGTGGACCTGCCGAAGCCGCGTGATCAGATTGCGACCCGCCAGCTTCCGGCGTTTCTCCACTTCCGTTATGCGGTGCATCAGGCGATCGGGCTCGACACCCATGCCTAGCGTTAATGTGCTCACGGCCCGAATCAACGCGCCCGGGCTTCTGACCAGCGTCGGATGCGCGCTGGTCTGGGAAGCCTTGGTGCGCGGCGGGACCGTGCAATATACCTATCTGCCGGCGCCGACCGCCATTGTTGCCGCTCTTGTCGAATTGCTGGCGACCGGGCAACTGTGGGCCGATACGGCGCACACCCTGCAGGCCGTCCTTCTCGGATGGGCAATTGCGGCCGGCATCGGCATTGTGATTGGGCTCGCGCTCGGCGTCTCGCCGACGCTCCGGCGATACTCGCTCGCCTCGATCGAAGTGCTGCGCCCGATGCCGGGTATTGCGTTCGTCCCGCCGGCACTGTTGTTGTACGGTTTCTCGTTGAAGACCGAACTGGTCGTGATCGTGCTGCCGGCATTGTGGCCCGTGCTGATCAATACGATGGGCGGCGTCGCCGGGGTGCACCAGCGGCTGTTCGAAGTCGGCGCCACCTTCCGCCTGTCGCGCGCGCGCATCGTGACCAAGATCGTGATACCCGCGGCGCTACCCTCGATATTGGTCGGGCTGCGGCTCAGCCTGACCCTGGCGCTGGTTCTGGCGATCGTGGCCGAGATGGTCGGCAACCCAACGGGGCTTGGCTATGCTGTGGTGCGCGACCAGCAGGCACTGCGCCCCGCCTTGATGTTCGCGGATGTATTTGTCATCGGCGTTCTGGGCATTCTTCTCAACCAGGCCCTCGTGCAGATCATGTTCTGGGTGCTGCCTGCGGCGTCCAGCCGAGCCGGGGCTTCGTGATGCGCAAGGTCGTGAAACAAGTGGCGCCGCTCCTTGCGAACCTTCCGCCGTTGCGCGGGCTGTTGCCGCTGGCCGCGCTTCTTGTCGTTTGGCAACTCGTCCAGCCTGGGCCGTCGCCGTTTTTCCCCGGGCCGGTCCAGTGGTGGCGGGCCACACTGAACCTCGCCCACCGAACCGATCTGGCCGCCGCGTTCGAAGCGACCGTTGTGAGCTTCCTCCTTGGGCTCGGGCTGGCGACGATCATTGGCGGCGCACTGGGCGTGCTGATCGGCGTTTCCAGGCTCATGGACCGCGCCTTGCAACCATTGCTGGAGTTCATGCGCGCCATCCCGCCGCCAGCGACCGTGCCGGTAGCGGCGCTTTTGATCGGCTACAATGAGACGATGAAGCTCGTGGTCATCGTGCTCGCCGCGCTCTGGCCCATTCTTCTGAATATTTCGGCAGCCGTGCGACGAACCGATCCGCTGCTGCACGACGTGGCGAGAACCTTCCGTTTGCGGCGCCTCGATACGATCAGGCGCATCACGATTCCATCGGTCGTGCCGGCGCTGCTGCTGGGCATCCGGGTCGCTATCCCCCTGACGATCATTCTCGCTTTGCTGGTCGAGATGCTGACCTCACTGTCCGGGATCGGAGCGCTGATGATCCAGGCGCAGCGGAATTTTCAGTCGAGCGAAGTCTATGCGCTGCTCGTCCTGATCGGACTGTTCGGTCTGGTGGTGAACGACATCTTTGTGATCGTCGAGGCCATCATTCTCCGGTCACGGCCGCCGCGCGTTACCGCAACTTGAGCACGGGACATCAGCCATGCAGGTCGGCTTCTTCTTTTGGCCCTATACGCCGCAGTTGGTCGAGCAATTGGCCGAGCGCGCGGATCGCTACGGCTATGCGATGATCGGCATCGCCGATACGCCCGGCAACGCCATGGACCCGTGGATCGCGGCGGCGCTTGCCGGACGCACCACGCGCAAGACGAGGGTCGCGATCTGTGTGAGCAATCTGGTGACCCGCCATCCAGCGGTCAGCGCCGCGGCGGTGGCTTCGCTCGATCTCGTGACCGACGGCCGCGCCGTCCTTGGCATTGGCGCCGGCCACAGCGGCACGCGCAATCTCGGCCAGAGGAAGTCGACAGCCAGGGAGCTTGCCGAAGGGACGCGGTTCATTCGTCGCTTGCTGCGAAGGGAAAGCGTACAGGCCGGCGAAAGCGAAGCCTACATTTCATGGGTGAAGCGGCCTGCGCCGGTGTTTCTGGCGGCCTCGCATCCGAAGGCCCTTGCGGCGGCGGGGAGCGAAGCCGATGGCGTGTTTGCCAACTACGGCTTGGCGGCAGAGAACATCGCCGATTCCGAAAAGCGCGTCCGCGATGCCGCACGCGAGGCCGATCGATCGCTCGACAACGTCGAGATCTGGCAAATTGCCGCGCTCGACTGCAACGAGAATGGGGACCTCGCCCGGGAGAAGGTCGGCGCCATGCTGGCCTTTCTCGCCGGCTACGTAATCGGCGACAAGAACCTGGAAACGCGGGGCGTGCCAGAGCAATACCGCGAGCCGCTGCTCGAGCTGCGCCGGCGTTACAGCACGCGCCCGGGCGAAGCCGACATCAAATTGGTGCGCGAGCTCGGATTGTTCGACTATTTGTCACGGCGGCTGTCGATCTGCGGCACACCGGCGGACTGCTTGGCGCAAGCGCGCGCGGCGAAAGCAGCCGGAGCCGAACGGCTGATGCTGACGGTTAGCCTGGCGGCCGACCCCGTCAGGACAGTCGAATTGTTCGGCGAGCACGTGCTGCCGCATTTGTGAGGGGGCGCGCTTTCAGGTCGCCGGCGGCCGGCCGTGCCAGGCGTGGTCGAGCAACGCCCGGATGCCGTCGCGCGACAAGGGCCGCGGATTCCAGTACGGCTGCTCCATGGCGATCGCCGCGGCCCGGTCGAGCGCCGCTTCCGGCAGTCCGAGTTCTTTTAATGTCAGAGGCGCGCCGATCCGGCGGGCGAGGTTGTACAGCCCGAGGCCAGGCGCGCTGCTGTCGAGAAGCGACGCAACCGGCGCTAGCGTCTGCGGAACGGCTACTGCGTTGAACGCAGCGGTGTGCGGCAGCAACACCGTATGGGTCTCGGCATGCGGCATGTTGAACGAGCCGCCCAGAACATGGCAGAGCTTGTGATGCAGAGCCATGCCCACCGAACCGAGGACGGATCCGCACAGCCATGCGCCGTAGAGCGCGTCGCTCCGCGCGGACTCGTCGAGCGTGTCGGCCGCTATTCCGGGAAGTGCGCGCGCCATGACACGGATCGCTTCGGTGGCCATCATCGATATGACCGGGCTGGCGTCCTTTGCGTAGAGTGCTTCCACCGCGTGGGCCATCGCATTCATGCCGCTGGTGGCCGAAAGTGCCGCTGACAGCGAGTAGGTCAGTTCGACGTCATAGATAACGACCTCGGGCAGCACCCTGAGATCGCGTATGGTCGTTTTCCGGCCACCAGAGGTTTCGCCAAGAATGGGCGTCATTTCCGAACCGGCATAAGTCGTCGGGATGACGATTTGAGGCAGGTTGGTTCTCAACGCGATGGCTTTGGCCAGTCCGATGGCAGAGCCGCCGCCCAGCGCGATCAGTGCGTCCGCGCCTGAGGCGCGGACTTCGCTCAGGGCACGCTCGGTGACCTCTACCGGAGTGTGCATTGCAGCGCCGGTGAATATCCCGGCAGCTTGGGGGCCGAGCTGATCATGCACGGCGTGCGCAGCGGCCGCGCCGTTAGGTCCGGAGACGACGATACCGTGGCTGCACCCCAGCCGAGCTAGTTCTTCTGCGGCCGAGCGTCGAAGTCCAGACCCGAACACGACGCGCCCGGGCAATGCCGTGTGTAAGAACTTGCGAGCAATTGACATGGCGACGCTTGATGACTCCTGAAAACGCGCGGCGGCGTCTTACGCCAGAATGGCGCCCCCGCCAACGGGTGGACTGCAAGGTGTTTCCGTAGTCACCTTGCTGACTGGTAGTCGGGTCCAATTTGGTGCGCCTTCGCCGAAATGGAAAGCAGCATGCCGCGTAGCCAGCTGGAATATTCCGGCGCAGCCGGATCACGGACCCGCGTTCCGTGCCGGCAGATCCGCGGCGTGCGACGGCTTCCTCATCTTCGCTTACGGACCTAAAACGTTAGCGTCGCCCGCCGTCTTGGCCTTTCGACAGTGTCGATCCAGATCAGGCAGCTTCCTTGGGTTGGTTCCTGGTCGAACAGCGGCCCTTTAGTCGGGTGTATTGAGCTACCCCCATTGAAGTGGTCCGACTTGAGGTATGTCTTTTGGCATCCGGGAGGACCGATATGCCGAGGAAGCGTTACAAGCCCGAGGAGATCGTCACCAAGTTGAGGCAGGTGGATGTGCTCGTCTCGCAAGGGGCGGCCATGGCGGATGCCATCCGTCAGATCGGCGTCAGCGAGGTCACGTTTTATCGTTGGCGCCAGGAGTTCGGCGGCTTGAAAACCGATCAGGTGAAGCGGCTCAAAGAGCTGGAGCTTGAGAACAGCCGGCTGCGCAAAGCTGTCTCCGATCTGACGCTGGATAAGCTGATCCTGACGGAGGCTGCCCGGGGAAATTACTGAGCCCCGCGCGTCGTCGCGCCTGCATCGAGCACATCCGAGAGCACTTGCACGTCTCCGAGCGCCGCGCCTGTGCGGCGCTCGGGCAGCACCGCTCGACGCAGCGCAAGGTCCCGCGGGGCCGGGAAGATGCCGAACGGCTGACGGCCGACATCGTCGAGCTCGCTCGGCAGTATGGCTGTTATGGCTATCGCAAGATTGCTGCCCTGCTGCGCCAGGCAGGCTGGCTGGTCAGTGACGGTAGGGTGGAGCGGGTCTGGCGGCGGGAGGGGCTGAAGGTGCCCCAGAAGCAGCCCAAACGTGGGCGTCTGTGGCTTGCGGACGGCTCCTGCATCCGGCTGCGGCCTGAACGCCCCAATCATGTGTGGTCTTACGACTTCGTCGAGGACCGCACCGATGACGGCCGCAAATACCGCATGCTCAACGTGGTGGACGAGTTCACGCACGAGTGTCTGGCGATCCGCACCAGCCGCAAGCTCAAGGCGGTCGACGTGATTGACCTCTTGTCCGACCTGTTCATCCAGCGGGGCGTTCCTGGGCACATGCGATCCGATAACGGCCCCGAGTTCGTTGCCAAGGCGCTTCAGGAATGGATCGCGGCTGTGGGCGCCAAGACGACGTATATCGAACCGGGCAGCCCGTGGGAGAACGGCTATGTGGAGAGCTTCAATGCCCGCCTGCGCGACGAACTGCTCAACGGCGAGATCTTCTACACCCTGCGAGAAGCCAAGATCATCATCGAAAGTTGGCGCCGGCACTATAACGCCGTCCGGCCGCATGCTTCGCTCGGCTACAAGCCACCTGCACCGGAGGTCTTCGTACCAGCCTTCATCGCGTGGCCGTCTTCGCTGTGTCGACCGGCTCCGCCGGCCACGCTGTCGCAACCACCAACTCTAAACTAACATCACCAGTGGACCACTCAATGTGGCTGCTCAGCCTGGTTACTAATTTCGTCCTGCTAATGTGATTTTACATCGTTTCATTGGCGCGTCGCTGCGACGTCGGCAGCCAAACCAGCTGCATCTCTGCGGAAATATGTCCTAGATCAAGTAGTCCCACCCGATATTCCATAATGGACGGTATGCGCCGTCTTACCGACGGCTGTGATGCGTCATTTCAACTGCAGCGACGGCCCCGACCGGACCGAAAAAGCGGACTGAAATCTGTGCTGCGTAGTAACCATACCCAACGAACGCCGGCATCGACGGCGCTTCCGCCGTTGACTTCTCGCGGGTTGATCTTAGGTTTGCGCTGCCTTCGCAGCTCTGCGAGGCGGCCGCCGCCAGGTGTTACTAGCACCCGACGGCGACCTAACCACGATCCACTGTTGAGGAGTGAACCATGGCTCAGATCATCTTCGCCGATTCGGCGCCCTATCTCGATCCCAATCTTGCCGCCGCCCGGCCGTCGCCCGTGCAGTTTTGCGCGCGCGCCAACCGCGCCATTCGCCACATCGCGATCGGCTAACCGGAACCAAGGATCGGCGAGTGGCGGCGAAACCCGCCTGACCGGCGGCTTCCGCGGCATCACCAAGTTCGAAATCCGCTTCGGCGGCCCGTAAGGGGCTTCCGCGTGTGAGCCCGCGCGTCACGCCGATCCTTCAGCAGAAGGATCGATCTTTCATGCCTATGGATAAGGATCAGGCTGGGCTGCGGCGCAGCACCAGCATCATCATGCGTGATGGCACGGACCTCAACGGGCCGCGCCAGGTTGCGGACGAGGCCTGCGCGCTCTCCGTGCACGCTTTCCCGTCGGCCGACCTCGACAAGGTGGTCGCCAGCGGTGTCCTGAATGCCGTGGGGGCCTATGCCCTGACGGACAAGGAAAGCGACACGCATCTCGTTTACGTCGGCGAGAGCGGCAACGTCGCTCGCCGGCTGCAGGAGCACGCCGCGGACGCTTCGAAGGCCTGGATGACGGAAGTCTTCGTGATCAGCGGCCTCGACAAGCGACTCGAAAAGGCGGCCGCCGTCCATTTCCAGAAGCGGCTGACCGAGGTGATCGAGGCCGCCGGTTCGGCCGAAGTCATCAAGGGCGTCACTCCCTGCACCGCCGACCTGCCGGCCTGGCGCGTTGCCAGTCTCGATCGGATGTTCGAGGGCGCGCTGCCGCTGCTCTTTGACGCTGGCTGCCGGTGCATCGCGCCGCCGCTGACCAGAAATCTGGCGACGCCGGAGCCCGAGCGGCTCGCTGAGGAGCCTCCTCCGCTCGTCCCGGAAGCGCCCGACGTGGCTGACCGGGACGGCGACGATGAGGGACCGATGGAGATCGGCGTTGCTCTTGCGCCCATCGGCGTCGTGGAGCAATCGCTCGCGTACGCCGAGTTGTGGGCTCGCGGATATGAGTACGACGGCCGATTCCTGGTGGTGGCCGGCTCGGAAATGCGGCGAACGGCGACCAAGAGCGCGAACGAGCATACGCAGCAGCGGCGGCGGCGGTTGATCGAGGCGCGGGCGGCCCGGCTCATCAACGAGGCAGATGACTGCTATCGGCTCGAAGTGGCCGTGGCGTTTCCGTCGCGGGCGATCGCCGCGAAGGTGCTGTGCGGCGCTCACGTTGCGAGCGACAAGTGGCGGCCGCTGCCGGCGGAGCGCCCCTGCATGATCGCGCGCTGAGCGGGGGCGGCAACATGATCAACGTCCTCAGCAAGGGTGCGGTCTCCAGCGGCCGCACCCCGACCGGTCGTCTCTCGCCGCTGCAGTGGTGGCGAAGGGAGGCAGAATTCCGTCTCGATGTCGCGGCCGCCGGCATGATCGGTGAAGCGCTTGCGGCGCTTCACCTGCTGCAATTTGCGAACTGGCCGGCGGCGGTGCGCGGCGACGTCTACGAGTGCGTTCGCATCGGCATGTCGGTCGCCTGCGACCCGACCAGCCCCGGCTGGCTCGCGGACTGCGCGGGCTCGCTGCTGCTCCTGCGCGCGAGCGAGGGCTCGGCCGCCGCAGCGACCATTCTCGATCACCTGCGCCGCCGCCACGTGTCCGGCGGGCGCCGCGTCACCGGGCAGAAGGCGTAACCACATGCGTCTTCAGATCTTCAGCGATCTTCACCTGGAGGAGGCGGTATCGCCGCCGATCGCCGCCACAGGCGACGTCGATGCGGTGGTCGTCGCCGGCGATACCTGCGAAGGGGCCGAGCGCGCCTTCACGCGGCTGCGCGAGATCGTGCCGATGCAGATCCCGATCATCGCGGTGCTCGGCGAGCGCGAGTATCACGGCAGCGATATCGCAAGCGAGCAGGACGCGGCGCGGCGGCTCGCACCCCTCTTCGGAATTCACCTGCTGGAGAACGACACGGCCGTGATTGGCGGTGTTCGCTTCGCCGGCGCGACGCTGTGGACCGACTATCGTCTGTTCGGAAGCGCCAATATGGGGCCGGCGATGCGAGCGGCCGCGGAGCGGCTGCGCGATCATCAACTCATCGCGTGGTCGCAAGATCCGCGTCAGTCGTTCCGCCCTCGTCATGCGTTCCTGCTGCACTCGCGTTCGCGGCGGTTCCTCGCCGAAACGCTGAACTCCCCGCATGCCGGACCGACGGTCGTGGTGACGCACCATGCCCCGCACCCCGGCTCGCTGCAGCCGCGCTTTGCGAACGATCTTCTCTCGGCCGCCTCCGTCTCCGATCTTGCGGACCTTATCGCGGCGGCTGGCCCGGACCTCTGGGTGCACGGGCATGTGCACGCGAGCTTCGATTATCGGGTCGGCGGCACGCGCATCCTGTGCAATCCGCACGGCAATGGCAGCGAGAACCCGGACTTCGATCCGACCCTGGTCGTCGAGGTGGGCGCATGAGCACCATCACACCTCTCACGCCGGTCCGCCGACTGGCGCAGTCGCAGCAATGTCTCGCGGATCTGTTGGTCTACCGTGTGCACGCCGATGCGATGGCCGACCAAGCCTCGCGGAACGCGGACACCCAGCCGGATCAGCTTCAGTTGCAACTGAGTGAGCATGACGGCAATGCACCCGGTACCTCGCCCTCGTGCGGGGTCGCTCCGGGCCGCTACGGCGCCGCGCTCCTGCTCGGCCGCGCCCTCGATCGGGATCGATCCGCGCTCGCCCGTCTGCAGGACGCCAACTCGGTCGCGCTGATCGAGGTGCCCTCGGCCGATCTGGTCGAGCCGGTCGTCGCATTGATGAAGCAGTACGTCCTGGAGCCGACCTACGTCATCAACAACGCAGAGCTGAGCAACGGAGCTATCGATACGGCCAGCCTGGGCACCGTC
>Ga0265339_10003605_pt1 | contig 10807 bp, 8 predicted proteins | sample 4CB219metaG_FD_202085 | JGI IMG/M metagenome (GOLD analysis project Ga0265339, IMG submission 202085) | Rhizosphere microbial communities from Carex aquatilis grown in University of Washington, Seatle, WA, United States - 4-CB2-19 metaG | ecosystem: Host-associated > Plants > Roots > Rhizosphere...
CACCAGCCTGTACGACGAGGTCATCCAAGTCACCAACGATGAGGCAATCGACATGGCGCGCCGACTGCCGCTTGAGGAAGGATTGTTTGTGGGCATCTCCTCAGGAGCTGCGGTGGCAGCAGCACTGAAAGTCGCCGCCCGACCTGAGAACGCCGGCAAGATGATCGTCGTGGTGCTACCCGACTTCGGCGAGCGCTACTTGTCCAGCGTGCTCTTCGAGTCGCTGCGGCAACAGGCATTGCATCTTTCCGTCGAACCGGTTTCTCAGCCGGCAGTTGCTTAGGAAACCCCAGTTCTGCAATCGGCGGGACCACTGTCAAAGCACGCCGAGTCTTTGGTCCCAAAACACGGTTCACTCATCGCCTAAGCTCTAGTCTCGGCCCTCCTTCTATCAAGCTTGGGTGAAAGTTAGATAGCGGCTGCCGATTATTTGCCGTTTATGAGGGCGCTCAAAGAATTGCGCGGTTCTGGGCGAATCTGGTAGGAAAGCTGGCTTTGAGAACGACCAATTAACAGTCGGATCTAGTGCCTGAAGGAAGCGCAGCCCAAGATGCATGTTCGAAAGATTCTTTTCCCAACCGCCTTTTCCGAGGCCGCTGCTGCTATGGCCTCCTCGGTTAGAGAGATGGCCCAACGATTCAACGCCGCTGTCACGGTGTTAAATGCCTGCAATCTTGCTCCCGAATATATTAGCGGTCCTGCGCCCGACGCCCCTTGTGATTCTCAAGAGAGACCAACTTTCTTCTCTCCGGCCCTCCAGGAGATGCGCAATCAACAGCAGCTGCGTCTAGAGGGATTCGCGGACACTCATTTCGCCGATATCGGCCATACGGAAAGAATCGAGATTGGCGAACCGGCAGCAGTCATCGAATGGGTTGCAAAGTGCGAAGGAATTGACCTGATTATGATGCCCACCCGGGGACTGGGGCAGTTTCGCCGTTTGCTGTTGGGCTCGGTAACGTCAAAAGTCTTGCATGACATCACCTGCCCTGTATGGACGAACGTCCACAAGTCTGAGCCCGCATCGGCGTTGCCCCTCGGATATCAATCAATTCTTTGCATCGTAGGAATGAACCGCGAACAGGACATCGTTCTTGATGTGGCAAGCCTCTTTGTTCAGGTTTATGGTGCGAGGATTTGTCTTCTGCACACCCAATCGACATTCGACGAACTGGTTACGGAGAGTACCTCCCAATCCGTCAAGCAAGCCTTCGAGCGAGTTTGTGCTGCCCGGTGCAGGCAAATTGCTCCAGAGGTTTGCGCGCGAATTCTGAAAACGGACCTATCCGAAGGCATTCGTCAGACCGCGCTTGAACAAGGCGCGGACCTAACGATTGTCGGCCGTGGGCGCAAGGGGGGAAGCTTCTCGCGCGAATTGTCGCAGCTCTACACAATCATCCGCGAATCACCGTGCCCTGTTCTGAGCGTATAAAACTCTCTCTCCTGAGGATTTCGGAGATACGGGACTCGTGACTTCATCATCGCGGGATCGTTTCTCTCGAACACTGCGCGAATGATTTTGCGCACAAAGGCTTGTCATTTTATCGGTCTGATTCCGTAAAGGCGGAATCGCGCGTTTATTCCGCCGTTGACAGAGATATTTTACATCGTGATACGATATTAGTGCCAGGTGTCGCTAATGATTCCCCGCGGCCAGGACGTTTACTCGGGAGCACGCCGCAGAGAGATTTCGGCTGCGGGATACCGGAGGCTTGCCGAGTTCCGCTATCGCATCCGCCAATTCCTGCACTTAAGCGAAGAGGCAGCTAGATCGAAGGGCATCGAACCGCATCAGCATCAAGTCCTACTAGCCATAAAAGGATTGCCCGAAGGAAGTCGTCCCACCGTCAGGACCCTTTCGGAAAGACTATGTCTCCGCCATCACAGTACAGTAGAACTCATTGATCGCCTCGTGGAGCAGGGAGCAGTAGCACGTCGGCACAGTGACCAAGACCGTCGTGAAGTGCTTATAGAACTAACTCCGCACGGTGAGGAACTGCTGCATCAGCTCTCCGTTCTGCTTTGGCAGGAGTTGAGAGTGTCCGGTCCCGCACTCTCTGAATCGCTTTTGACCGTGCTTGCTCACTCGGCGGGGCGGGGAAGGAGTCAGCATGAGTCGGCAAAAACAAACCAGACGACATAAGTCCACCCTGAAGGAGCTAGGAGATTTTACAACAACTATTCGTGTCCTCCCGATTATGCTGATTGCGATCGTCATTGGCGCGGGTGGCGCATGTATTGCGTGGTTCTTGCTTAAGATGATTGGTCTCGTTACGAATCTTTTTTACTATCAACGATTCAGTACGGGGTTTGCTTCGCCTGCCGGTAACCAACTCGGCGTCTATGCAATTGCTGTTCCCGTCGTCGGGTCGCTCATCGTTGGACTCATGGCTCGTTATGGATCAGAGCAGATCCGCGGACACGGCATCCCCGAAGCGATCGAATCAATTCTAATGAATGGCAGTCGCATCCGCCCGCGTTTAGCCATCCTGAAGCCACTCTCCGCGGCGATCTCCATTGGCTCCGGAGGCCCATTCGGCGCCGAAGGTCCGATCATCATGACCGGCGGGGCTTTCGGGTCTATTGTCGCGCAGTTCTTCCATTTCACCAGCATGGAGCGCCGCACTTTGCTTGTGGCTGGAGCAGCTGCTGGCATGTCGGCAACTTTCGCCGCTCCGCTTTCCGCCGTATTGATCGCTGTCGAGCTACTGTTATTCGAGTGGAAGCCGCGCAGCGCCATTCCCGTGGCTTTGGCAAGCGCCACTGCCTGCGCGGTAAGGCGGTACTTACTGGGGTTGGGCCCACTATTTCCGGTTCCTGCCCACCCTGTTCACATAGGTCCGATTGGACTTGGCGGTTGCATCGTCGCGGGGCTTGCCGCCGGAGCCCTATCGGCGCTCCTCACCCTCGGGGTCTACGCCGCTGAAGACCTTTTCAAACGGTTGCCGATTCACTGGATGTGGTGGCCAGCGATTGGCGGGGTGTTTGTGGGATTAGGAGGGTTTGTCTTTCCACAGGCCTTGGGAGTTGGGTATGACACGATCGGGATGCTTCTCCAGGGAGACGCGCCGCTCAAGATCGTTGCCGGAGTTCTTATCGTTAAATCCGCCATCTGGATGATTTCGCTCGGCTCGGGAACGTCGGGTGGAGTTCTTGCGCCTTTGTTGATGATGGGAGCTGCCCTTGGGGGCATTGAGAGCTTATTCCTTCCTCACTTCGGCCTGGGATTCTGGCCGCTGGTCAGCATGGGCGCGATACTTGGCGGAACGATGCGGTCGCCATTTACAGGCATCGTCTTTGCGATTGAGCTGACTCATGACCTGAACATGCTGCTACCGCTTCTAGTGGCCTGTTTCCTCGCTCACGCCTTTACCGTGCTTACGCTCAAACGCTCCATCCTCATCGAGAAGATCTCGCGCCGCGGCTATCATTTGAGCCGCGAATACGGGCTAGATCCTCTCGAGATCCTGTTCGTGAAGGAAGTGATGCGCACGAACATTGTTGCCCTCCCTTACGATGGAACTCTTCAGGAAGCGCAGGAACTCGTTCACCATGATCGCCGTCCACGAGGGCAATATCTCTTCCCTCTGGTCGACTCCGACAGAGGATTGCACGGAGTGGTTACTCGCAAGCAACTATTGATGTCCTTTGAGGAAAGACGTGATCAAGAACTGGCAACAAGGATCTCAGATATTGCATCTACAGAGCCGCTGGTGGCTTTTGCCGACGAGCCTCTCGGCGTAGTCGTGAGGCGAATGGCCGAGTCGGGGTTGACCCGTTTTCCGGTTCTGGATCCTCTGGATCGACGGCTTGTCGGCATGATCTCGCTTAACGATCTGCTCGGCGCTCGAATCCAGAATCTCGAGGACGAGCGCGTTCGCGAGAGAGTGCTGCGGATTCGTATGCCTTCCGGGCGCAAAGCAAGACCTCCAGCGGCCCTATAGCGCTTGACGCAGGAATGGTACCCCACGCTGAGAGTCAAACAAATATGTTAGCGCCTTCATGGAGTAGTGTGGCATTGAATAGCCACCGATGGAGTGCAAGCGATGATCGAGGTGAAGCGCACATTCTACACAGTTGAAGTTGAGGACGGAATCCGATTTGTGTTGACCGATTGTTGCCAAGAGGGATCGGAAAGGATGAGTTGAAAATGGATACTTGGCTTAAGAATGTGGCCCAGCACGGAACTGCGAAAGTGGTTTTGGGCACGATCCAACCAAGTGGAGTGAATTCCGCCTGCATCATTTTTTTGAACTCAAGACAAATCCGAACCTCTAGCGGCCTGTTGTCGAAGCCGAAGGGAGAAGCGCGGTGACCTTGCTTTATCGAGCGAACGACCAAACACACAACAATGCGCTGCACTTTGTGAATTCTTGAAAGCTCATTTGGTCAGGAAGAAATGAACGACACGTGGTCCCGTAGCCTCACGCGTGCTATGAGATAAGGTTCGCCAGTAGCGATGAAGCGGGAGCTTGCACAATGAGCAATATCGTGTCACGATATACATATGGGCAACCAACCCGCGACGCCTGGTCCGGACTTACTTCTCAAGACATTAGCTGAGTTTCGCTATGAGCTGCGACGCTTTTTGCTCTTTAGCGAATGCGCAGCTCTGGAAGCAGGATTGCAGCCTCAGCAGCATCAACTTCTTCTCCAGGTGGCAGGCGCCCCTGAGAATATGGCTGTAACGATTGCGTATGCGGCCGAGCGGCTTGGGCTCAAACACAATAGTGCTGTGGAACTTGTCGACCGCTCAGAGCGCGAAGGACTGCTGGAACGTACGGCCGACGTGAATGACAAGAGGCGAGCGATTTTGCGTGTCACTCGCAAAGGTAAACTCGTTCTTGGCCGACTCGCTGGGAGCCATGCAGAGGAGTTAAATGAGCTAGCTCCCCGGCTGACAGGGGCGTTGAAGCACATCTCATTCAATGCGCACAGATCAAACAACGTGGAGGCTCGATGAAGTCGCGCCCATCTGCATTACGCGACTTCACAGTAGATCGTCGAGTGTGGCTGCTGTCCGCTGTGGCGCTACTTATTGGCGCAGGTGGTGCGGCCTTGGCTGTGCTCTTGTTGCGAGCCATCGCATTGGCAACGAATGCCTTCTACTACCATAGGTTAAGTCTGGCCATGGTGGGGCCGGCGGGGTCGACGCTTTCACCATGGATCATGCCGCTGGTTCCGATCATTGGCGGATTGCTGGTGGGGCTCGTGGCGCACTATGGCTCCGATAAGATTCGAGGACACGGAATTCCGGAGGCAATTGAGGCGATCTTGCTGCGCGGAGCCAGGGTTGACCCGAAGGTAGCTCTGCTCAAGCCCCTTTCAGCGGCAATCGCAATTGGATCTGGCGGTCCATTTGGCGCGGAAGGACCGATCATCATGACCGGCGGAGCCTTCGGATCGCTGGTCGCACAGTGGCTGCACCTAACCGATGCCGAGCGAACCACGCTGTTGGTGGCTGGCGCGGCTGCGGGCATGTCGGCCACATTTGCCGCTCCCATCGCTGCAATTTTAATTGCGGTCGAGTTGCTGCTTTTTGAGTGGCGGCCACGCTCACTTGTGCCGGTCGCGGTGGCAAGTGTTGTCGCCGCTGCGTTGCGCGTCAGCTGGCTCGGGCCAGGTCCACTCTTCCCCGTTGATCTCCATTCGACCATTCCATTGGGACGCACGTTGCTTCTGGCCGCTCCACTTGGCATGCTCGTGGGTCTTGCTTCGGCTGGCCTGAGCCGTTTGATGTATAGCTTTGAAGATGGATTTGAGCATGTCTGTGGCCGGTTGGGAGTGCACTGGATGTGGTGGCCCGCAATTGGCGGCATCGGCATCGGCGTGGGCGGCTTCTTTTTCCCACGTGGCTTGGGCGTCGGATACGACAATATCGCGGAGCTGCTGCGCGGGAATGCTCCAGTCGCGCTGCTGCTTGGATTGCTTGTTGCCAAGTCGTTGATGTGGGCATTTTCGCTCAGTTCGGGAACTTCGGGTGGAGTGCTCGCACCTCTGTTGATGATTGGTGCTGCGTTGGGTGAATCGGTGGCACGACTGGCACACATGCCGATAGAGACACAAGCGCTCTGGGCTTTGATGGGGATGGGAGCGATGCTGTCGGGTGCTCTGGGCGTTCCGCTTACTGCGATCCTTTTTTCGCTTGAGTTAACCCATGCCCTGCCAGCGCTGTTGCCGCTGGCACTGGCATGTACAGCTTCGTACCTGGTGACCTCGCTTATCATGCCCCGATCGATTTTGACAGAGAAACTGAGTCGCCGCGGATACCACTTGTCGCGTGAGTATGGCGTCGACCCGCTGGAAATGGTGAGTGTCGCGGACGTGATGACGGAAGTGTCTCAGAAAGCTGAAACTGAAGAGTCAAGCGACATTCCGGAGACAATACCCGAGGTTCTTGCATATACGGATGAGACCTGCAGAGCGGTGGCGGAAGAAATGGCGACCACCGGAGTCACAAGCATGCTCGTGGTGGATCGGGAAACGGGTCGGCTTTGCGGGAGTATCTCCGCACAGGAACTGTTGACTGGACGAAAGCGTCATGTCGACCGGGAGTTGGAGAGAAGCAGTACATTCCGTTCCGGATGAGGACGCAAGAATTGATTGGGCAGCTTCAGTTTGATTGTGTAGCTGCAGGCAGTCTGGATCGACGGGATTGAAAGGAATGCGGTGTTGGGATGGGAGTTCGATTCATGGCGAAGCTCCGGGAGGTTTCTTGGAAGCTGTGAAGCGTGGAAACGTCCTTTTCTCGATTCTGGCGACAATGCCAGTTCTTCTGCTGTAATGTGGGCTAGCGCACTCGGTTTCCTGCCTACATTTCCAGTCTGCGCTCGTTGAACAACCTTGATCGATGGGGCCTAACACAAGTGCCTTTCGATGTCACAAATCGATTTGCGAGGATAGCCGGCCCTGAAAAGCGAGCTTCAGCTCGGATCAGCGGCTTGGCAGCTCTTCTTGGTTTGCTGGTGAATGCCCGACAGGCTTCCGCAGGTTCCCCAACGAGTATCTTTGATCCTGCCGCCACGCCTGCACACTCGATCTTTAGCCTCTCGATGCTTGTGTTGTCGGTGACGCTCATCATTTTTTTGGTTGTCGCGGGGCTGCTGCTCTACGCCCTGATCCGATTCCGACAACGTTCTACAGACTCGGGGCAGGATCCTGCGCAGGTCTACGGCAGTAATCAAATCGAACTTTCGTGGACGGTGATTCCCATCCTGATCGTGGTTATGTTGTTCTTATCAACCACGCGCGTCATTTTGGAGACGGAAGCCAAACCCAAGCCCGATAACGCCTTGAACGTCACAGTGATCGGCCACCAATTCTGGTGGGAGTATCGGTATCCGAAGCTGGGTGTGGTCACCGCAAACGAATTGCACATCCCCATCAGAGATCCCAACCGCCCGACCCCAACGTATCTCGAAATGTCGTCGGCGGATGTTACGCACAGTTTCTGGGTTCCCCGGCTCGCGGGTAAGACGGACTTGATTCCGAACAGAGTCAACACTATGTGGCTTGATCCGTCCGAGGCGGGCTTGTACCTTGGTCAATGCGCCCAATATTGCGGCACGCAGCATGCAAAAATGCTTTTGCGCGTTTACGCACAAACCCCGCAGGACTTTGCCGCATGGGTCAAGCAGCAACAGCAGCCTTCACGTGCAGATCTATCTGACCAACCGCTGGCGGAGGAGGGTCGAATGGTCTTTCTCCACAATGCATGTATCAACTGCCATACGGTGACGGGTACGGTGGCAACCGGGCGCTTCGGGCCGGACCTCACGCATCTCGCCAGCCGAGATACGATCGCTTCGGGAGCCATTCCAAACACGCCGAAACAACTGAGGGCCTGGATCGCCAATCCGGATGAGTTTAAGCCCGGATCGCTGATGCCGGCCATGCATTTGAACAATCACGACCTGGATGCGGTTACGGCATATCTCACGACGCTCCACTAACCTTCGATTGGAAAGCAGTGCAGCATGGCCAAGGAAGCCCCAGTCTTGGAAGCCATAGACCAGACCGCACCCGCGGGCCACTCCTCCGGGCCCGGCGTCGTATACGAGTGGCTTTCTACCGTAGACCACAAGAAGATCGGCATCATGTACATCGTCTATGCGCTCATCTTCCTGGTCCTCGCCGGAGCGCAGGCGCTGCTGATGCGGATTCAGCTGGCGGTTCCGAACAATCACTTCGTCACTCCACAGGTCTTCAACCGGCTGTTCACCATGCATGGCTCAACCATGGTGTTCTTCGTCGGAATCCCCATCCTGTTTGGATTCGGGAATTATCTGATCCCGCTCATGATTGGCGCCCGCGACATGGCCTTCCCCAGGTTGAACGCCTTCAGTTTCTGGATATCGGCATTCGGGGGAATCCTGCTCTACCTGAGCTACTTCGCCGGTAGTGGCCTCTATGGAGCAGGTTCCGCTCCTGACGTCGGATGGTTCGCCTATGCGCCTCTGACCGCAAAGGTGTTCTCGCCGGGGCACAGCACGGACTACTGGACGCTTTCGATTCTAATGAGCGGCATCGGCACCACCGGAACCGCTATCAACATTGTCGCTACCGTAATCTGCATGCGCTGCAAGGGCATGACAATGACGCGCATGCCGCTGCTTGTATGGCTCCTGCTGGTTACCAGTTGCATGGTCTTCGTTGCCGTCAGTCCGCTCACGGCCGCACAAATCATGCTGACTCTGGACCGCTATCTCGGTTCTCATTTCTTCGACACGCAGGCCGGCGGTTCCGCAGTCCTGTGGATGCACTTCTTCTGGATCTTCGGTCACCCGGAGGTCTATATCCTTGTCCTTCCTGCCTTCGCATTCATCAATGAGATCGTACCGGTCTTCTCGCGGAAAGCGATCTTCGGTTATTCCGCCATGGTCGCCGCATCTGTGGGCATTGGCTTTATAAGTCTCAGCGTGTGGGCCCATCACATGTTTACCGTCGGCATGGGCCCGGCAGGGAACACTTTCTTTGTATTTTCCACCATGGTTGTGTCGGTGCCTACGGGCATCAAAATGTTCAACTGGCTGGCCACTATCTGGGGTGGAAAGGTCAGATTTCGAACTCCGATGATGTTCGCGGTTGGCTTTCTCTTCCAGTTTCTGATTGCCGGACTCACCGGCATCATGTTGTCCGCAGCGCCATTCGACTGGCAGTTAAGCGCGTCCTACTTCGTTGTAGCTCACTTTCACTATGTCCTTGTCGGCGCCATCCTCTTTGCGCTGTTCGGGGCTTTCTATTACTGGTACCCGAAGATGACAGGCCGCATGATGAGCGAGACGCTGGGCAAGTGGCACTTCTGGTTTTTCATCGTCGGTTTCCATCTCACGTTCGACTTCATGCATATTCCAGGGCTACTGGGAATGCCAAGACGCATTTACACCTACGAGGCAGGGCGCGGATGGGAGTACTGGAATCTGATCGTCGGGATTGGTGCAATCGTCCAGGCCATTGGCACATTGATCTTTGTTTACAATCTCGTTCACTCCTATTTTCGCGGGAAGATTGCCGGACCTGATCCATGGGATGCCTGGACTCTGGAATGGTCAACTGCTTCGCCGCCACCTTCGTACAATTTTGCTGTTGAGCCAACTGTAGGCAGCCGCAGGCCGCTATGGGATCTAAAGCATCCAGAGGATCCAGATTCGAGTTATGAATGATGCAGACTCCGGTGACCTTTCCCGTCAGCGTCGATGCGGAAGCCCCGTGGGTGCTGCCCAATCGTGGCATCGTGGGCATGTGGTGCCTGATTGCGGCCGAAGCGGCCATCTTCATGATTTTTGTCGTTGCCTACATTTACTACCTGGGCAAGAGCCTGACCGGACCCCTGCCTTCGCAGATATTGGAGCTACCGATTCTCGGTACCATCTGCCTGCTTTCCAGCAGCCTGACGGTCCACGCAGCGGTAAGTACACTCCGGAAAGGTAAGGTCCAGCGCTGTACCGTTGCATTGGCTGTCACGGTGCTCCTTGGCGCGGCCTTCTTATGGACAACGGCTGCTGAGTGGCATCACCTCATCTATGAAGAAGGGTTTACTATTCGCACCAATTTGTTCGGAACGACTTATTACTCCCTGGTTGGTCTGCACGCATCGCACGTCGTGGTTGGGCTTCTCTTCCTGACGGTTACCTTCCTGTTCAGTGTGAGCGGCCGGCTTGGCGAAATGCACGCAGAACGGCTTGAAGTGCTGTCGCTTTACTGGCACTTTGTCGATGCGGTGTGGGTCGTCGTGTTTCTGGTTGTATATGTACTTGGGCGATAACAATTCGATGCGCAAGCCCGGACGGGATCAATGCCATGATGCAGGCTGACAATCAAGATCGTGATGGCCATACCGCTCAAACACATGCAGGAGCCGTACAGCTTCCCGCCCCTACAATTTGGCCGATCGTGTTTGCCTTCGGGCTGGCGCTGATCTTCACAGGCATGGTTACGCATTGGATCATGAGCCTGTTAGGGGCGTTGCTTGTGGTTCCAGGGATTGTGGGTTGGTTTCTTGAAGTCCTGCCGCGAGAGCATCATGTCTATGTTCCCGTGAGCGCAGAGACTATTCCGGTGGTCAGCACGCACACGACGCGCGCGCAAATGGCGCCCTGGCCCAATCACCGCAAACTGCTGCCAATTGAAACTTTCAGCATTACGGCGGGAATCAAGGGAGGCCTTGCCGGAGGGACTGCAATGATCGTGCCCGCCGCGCTGTACGGACTCATTCGGTATCACAGCATCTGGTATGCCGTGAACCTGCTTGCAGCGGGTGGTTTTGTCAGTTGGGCCGGCGAGAGCGATGCATTTCTTGGGCAGTTTC
>Ga0265339_10003606_pt1 | contig 10805 bp, 7 predicted proteins | sample 4CB219metaG_FD_202085 | JGI IMG/M metagenome (GOLD analysis project Ga0265339, IMG submission 202085) | Rhizosphere microbial communities from Carex aquatilis grown in University of Washington, Seatle, WA, United States - 4-CB2-19 metaG | ecosystem: Host-associated > Plants > Roots > Rhizosphere...
CGCCTTACGCTTGGGCTTCGGTTCGGTCTTGGCGGCGTGGCGCGCATGGATGCGCTCGACGCTGCGAGCCGGGGCGTTTTCCTCGGCCCAGGCGAGCGCAGTCTCGAACGGAACCGGCTGCATGTAGACCAGCTCGGACTTGAGTTCGCCGGTCTCCGCATCCTGCCAGACGTAGACGACCGAACTTTCGGCTTCGCCGTCGACATAGAAGGTATTGACCACAAGGCACGGCGGCGATGGGACGAAAAGCTCGATGTCGCCGATCTCGACACTGGCCAGAGAAAGCACGCTCGCCATAAGATTCCTCCCCAAGACGCCGGTCCCCGCATAAGCCGGCATTGAGTCGAATTCATAGCCGCGCCAGCCGTCATGGCTGTTGTCGTCAATCAACCGGATTTAACAATCTGCGTCACAAAATCCGCCATACCGCCTTCAGCCAGCCAAACGCTGTGTTTTTGGCGGTGACGGCAGGCGGCGGGGCGAGCGTCGGGGCGGCCTGAACGATTTGGCAGCCGGGCGACAAACGCGAGACGGCGATCTCGCCGTCGGTGAAATAGGGATCGCCGCCGCCGTTGCGGGCAAAGACCGTCGCGCCGACGCCGGTCACCGAATAGGACGCCGCGACCATGCCGGCGGCGACAAGGTCGTGGGAAAGCAGATCGCGCTCGGCGTCGATGTCGGGCGCGATATGGTGCGTCACCTGACCGGTGTAACGGCTGACGCCGACGCTGCGGTCGAACGTCGCCGCGCCCAACCATAGCGGTTCGCCCGAATCGCCCTTGGCCAGCACGAGCCAGAAGCGCACGTGATGGCGCTCCTTGGGACTGATCCCGGCCGCCTTCTCAAACGCGAGGTCCTGCCGGCGACCGTCGTAATAGAGGTCGCTAACCGGCGCCGTCGGGTAGGCGCGGCGCAGCAGTACGCTGTCGGCGATCCTGAAGCTGGAGCGGAAGGTGATCGGATCGGCCGGCCGCCAACCGGCGGCGCGCATCGCGCAGAGAATCTCGTCGCGACTTCCCTCCAAGCCGACATTGAGCGCGTCGCCGGCCAATCCGAGCGCCGTTGTCGTCGTCATGGACTTGGTGGCTAGCGCCGGCTGTCGTTCGTAGTGGCGCCACAGCGCCGGCGCGAGCTCATAGGCGAGGCCGACGTAAAGCGCGAGAAGCGCCGCGAGCGCAACGATCAGCGGCCGCGCCGCGCGTAAGGCTCGGCGTCGGGCCCGGTTCGACGGCGGAGAGGACGGCGTCATCGGCGGCGATCTTGCGGGCTGATTCGTTCCGTTGCAACGCTATCGCGCGCCTGGGCGCCGTAACAAAGCCGCGCTTTGGCGCGAATTGGGGGGCGAACAATCCTTCTTCCGGGGCGCCGGGGGAGGGGCAGAAACGGGAGACCGACCGATGGACGCCAAGACCTACCCTGTGACCCACACGGAAGCCGAGTGGCGAACCCTGCTGACGCCCGAGCAATACGCGATCATGCGCGAGCACGCGACCGAGCGCGCCGGAAGTTGCGCGCTGCTGCACGAGAAGCGCCCGGGGACGTTCGCCTGCGCCGGCTGCGGCCAGCCCTTGTTCGAGGGCAAGACCAAGTTCGAGAGCGGCACCGGCTGGCCGAGCTTCACCGACCCGGTTCCCGGCTCGGTCGAGACCTCGACCGATCGCAGCTGGGGCATGGAGCGCACCGAGGTCCATTGCGCCCGCTGCGGTTCGCATCTCGGCCACGTCTTCCCCGATGGTCCGCCGCCGACCGGCCTGCGCTACTGCATCAACGGCGTGGCGACGAACTTCACGCCGGCAGGCTAACAGCCAATTGTAGCCGCGCTCGGTGAGCGCGGCTGCTGTCGAGGGCGAGGACGGCGGCGAGAGGCGCGATCGCCGATCGCGCCTACAACAGGGGCGTCGGCGTTCCCCTCGCCTTGACGCCGCCCGCCGGCCCGCCGACAAAGCGGCGATGGACGCTTCCCCTGTCGCCGCCTCGACCCGTCCGCCGGATCATCCGCCCGTCCGCAGCGGCCGCATCGGCGTGCTGCTGGTCAATCTCGGCACGCCGGAGGCGACCGACTATTGGTCGATGCGGCGCTATCTCGCCGAGTTCCTCTCCGACCGGCGGGTGATCGAGACGCCGCGTTGGCTGTGGTGGCTGATCCTCAACCTGTTCATCCTGCCGCGCCGACCTGCGGCCAAGGGGCGCGATTACGATTCGATCTGGAACCGCGAGCGCAACGAGAGCCCGCTTAAGACCTTCACCCGCAGCCAGGCCGAAAAGCTCGGGCTGGCGCTCGGCGACGGGCGGATCGAGGTCGACTGGGCGATGCGCTACGGCCAGCCGCCCATCGCTGCCCGCCTCGCCGCGCTGCAGGCCAAGGGCTGCGATCGCATCTTGGTGGTTCCGCTCTATCCGCAATACTGCGCCGCGACGACGGCGACGGTCGCCGACAAGGCGTTCGCGGCGTTGCAGGCGATGCGTTGGCAGCCGACGTTGCGCGTCGCCGCGCCGTGGTATGACGATCCCGCCTATATCGACGCGCTGGCGCGCTCGACCCGCGCGGCGTTGGCCGGGATCGACTTCGAGCCCGAGCTCCTGCTGGCCTCGTTCCACGGCATTCCACGCGCCTATTTCGACCAGGGCGATCCCTACTATTGCCATTGCGCCAAGACGACGCGACTGCTGCGCGCCGCGCTTGGGCTTGACGAAAAGCGCCTGCGCATGACCTTCCAGTCGCGTTTCGGCCGCGCCGAGTGGCTGCAGCCCTACACTGCGGAGACCGTCAAGGCGCTGGCCGCGCAAGGGGTCAAGCGCGTCGCCGTGCTGACGCCAGGCTTCGCCGCCGATTGCCTCGAAACGCTCGAAGAGATCGGCGTCGAGAACGCCGGCTATTTCAAGGCTGGCGGCGGCGAGCGCTTCGCCGCGCTGCCCTGCCTCAACGACAGCGAAGACGGCATGCGCGTCATCGAGACGGTCGTGCGGCGCGAGCTGATGGGGTGGATCTAGGCGCCCGCTGCTTGCGCGAATGCGCCGCTTTGCGTTCAACCCGCCAAGAGACTAAAGCGCTCCCGCCAAACAAGGGCTGGGAGTACGGATATGAACGGCGCGCAAACGCTCGCGCAGACGTTAGTCAATTGCGGCGTCGAGGTCTGCTTCGCCAATCCCGGCACTTCCGAGATGCATCTGGTCGGCGCGCTCGACGCCAATCCGAGTCTGCGCGGCGTGTTGTGCCTGTTCGAGGGCGTCGCGACCGGCGCCGCCGACGGCTATGGCCGGATCGCCGGCAAGCCCGCCGCAACGCTGCTGCATCTCGGCCCCGGCCTCGCCAACGGCCTTGCCAATCTGCACAACGCCCGCCGCGCGGCGACGCCGATCGTCAACGTCGTCGGCGATCATGCGGTCGATCACGTCCGCCACGACGCGCCGCTGACTGCCGATATCATCGGCCTGGCGCGCCCCGTCTCGGCCTGGGTGCGGCGGTCGAGAAACGCCAGTTCGGTCGCTGGCGACGCGGCGCGCGCCGTGCAGGCCGCACGCGCCGCGCCGGGCGGCGTAGCGACGTTGATCGTTCCGGCCGACTGCGCGTGGAGCTCGGCCGAGCGCGCGGCCGAGCGGCTGCCCGACATTGCGCCGGCGACCGTTCCGGCCGAAGCGGTTGAGGAGATCGCGCGCCGGCTCGCCAACGGCAAGCGGTCGGCGATTCTCATGCGCGGGCCGGCGCTGATCGGCGAGGCGCTCGAAGCGGCGGGCCGCATCCAGGCCAAGACCGGCGCGCGGCTGTTGTGCGACACATTCGCCCCACGAACCCAGCTTGGCGCCGGCCGCGTCGTCGTCGAGCGGCTGCCCTATTTTGCCGAGCAGATCGTCGCGCGTCTGACCGGGCTCGAACAGCTGGTGCTGATCGGCGCCGAGGCGCCGGTGTCGTTCTTCGCCTATCCCGGCAAGCCGGGTTATTGCGCGCCGGAGGGCTGCGAGATCGTCTATCTCGCCCATGCCGACGAGGACGGCGCGCAGGCGACAATCGACCTCGCCGACGCGCTCGGCGCCTCCGACAGCCCGGTGCGCGCCGCGCTGGCGCTTCCCGCGTCGCCGACCGGCGCGCTCGACATTGCCGCCGTCGCGCGGGCGATCGCGCGCTTGACGCCCGAAGACGCGATCGTGGTCGACGAGGCGCTGACCGCCAGCCAGACGTTGCAGGCGGCGCTGGCGCATGCGCGGCCGCACGACCATCTGCCACTGGCCGGCGGCGCGATCGGCGACGGGCTGCCGACGACGGTCGGCGCGGCGATCGCCGCGCCCGGCCGCAAGGTCGTCTGCGCGCAAGCCGACGGCAGCGGCGCCTATACGATGCAGGCGCTATGGACGATGGCGCGCGAAAAGCTCGACGCGACGGTGGTGGTCTTCGCCAACCGCTCCTACGCCATCCTCAACATCGAGGTCGATCGGGTCGGCGCGGCGCTCGGGGCCAAAGGCCGCGCGCTGCTCGACCTGCACAATCCCGAGCTCAACTGGACGCAGATCGCCACTGGCATGGGCGTCGAAGCGAGCCGCGCCACCACCGCCGAGCAATTCGTTCAGCAATTCCAGTCGGCGATGGCCAACCACGGCCCGCGCCTGATCGAGGCGATGATTTAGCGGGGTCGGCGTTGAATTGGAATCACGCGTTCGTCATTGCGAGCGAAGCGAAGCAATCCACGAGGTCGTAGGACGGCGCCCTTTCACCGTGGATTGCTTCGTCGCTGCGCTACTCGCAATGACGCGGTTCCACTTGAAAGCAGCCCGCTCTTGAGTACCAAGCGGCGGATTGGAATCGCTCGCCGCCTCTCACCCGATCGTCATCAGGCTGGCGTTGCCGCCGGCGGCGGTGGTGTTGATGCAGACGGAGCGCTCGTTGAGCAGGAAGTCGAGCGGCGCCGGCTCGCCGCGCCGAATCGCCTCTGCTGTGACGCGGAAGACCGAGGCGATCGGCCCGTCGCGCCGGGCGATCTCGCCGGCGAAGGCAACCAGCGCCGCGCCCTCGCGGTCGGTCAGCGCCGCGTCGACGCGATCAGCGGCGGCATGCAAAGCGACGCGGTGGCGCAACGGCTCGGGCGCTGCGGCGACGAGCGCATCAGCGAACGCCCCGCTGAGCAAGGCGCGATTGCCGGTCGCCAGCGCACAGGCGGCCTGGACGATCAACGTCGGCTCGTCGGCCGCGTCGCACAGCACGGCGCCGCGCGGCTCGAGCGAATAGACGTTCTTCTCGCCGACCGGACCGGGCAACTCGATGCTGATGCCGAGCCGGCTTTCGCCAATGATCTGCTGGCAAAGCGCCGCCAGCGCCGCGTCGCCGCGCTTGGCGACGAACGCCGCGAACGCCGTCGCGACGGGGTCCGGCGCACCCTTCGGCAGCAGCGGCCAAGCGGCGGGGGCGCGCGCCACGAGTCGCTTGAGATAGAGCGGCCCGCCCGCCTTCGGTCCGGTGCCCGACAGGCCGTGGCCGCCGAACGGCTGCACGCCGACCGTCGCGCCGATGATGTTGCGGTTGACGTAGACGTTGCCGGCGGCGATGCGCGAAGCGACCAGCGCGATCGTCGTGTCGATGCGCGAATGGACGCCGCCGGTCAACGCGTAGCCCGTGGCGTTGAGCGCGTCGATCAGCGCCGGCAATTCCTCGCGCTTGAATCGCAGCACATGCAACGCCGGGCCAAACACTTCACGGCCGAGATCGGCGACCGAGCCAATCTCGATCAGCGTCGGCGCGACGAAGAAGCCGCGCGCTTGCGATTCGCCGAGCGGCGCAGCAGTGACCGCAAAGCCGCGCGCCCGCATCGCCTCGACATGAGCGAGAATCTTGTCGCGCGCTTCGGCGCTGATCACCGGCCCGACGTCGGCGGAGAGGCGGTCGGGCGGGCCGACTTCGAGTTCGGCCATCGCCGCCTTCACCATCTCGAGGATGCGATCGGCCACATCGTCCTGCAGGCACAGCACGCGCAACGCCGAACAGCGCTGGCCGGCGGAATCGAACGCCGAAGCCAGCGCATCGGCGACCACCTGCTCGGGCAGCGCCGAGGAATCGACGATCAGCGCATTCTGGCCGCCGGTCTCGGCGATCAACGGGATCGGCTGGCCGTCGGGCCGCAGGCGGTCGGCGAGCGCAGCGGCGATCAGCTTGGCGACCTCGGTCGAACCGGTGAACATCACGCCGCCGACGTCGGCATGCGCGGTCAGCGCCGCGCCGACCGTCCCGTCGCCGACGAGCAGCGCCAACGCGTCTTCGGGCACGCCCGCTTCATGCATCAGGCGCACAGCGGCGGCGGCGACCAGCGGCGTCTCCTCGGCCGGCTTGGCGATCACCGCGTCGCCGGCGGCGAGCGCGGCGGCGATCTGGCCGGTGAAGATGGCGATCGGGAAGTTCCATGGGCTGATGCAGACCACTGTGCCGAGCGGCGGATGGGTCGCGGCGGCGAAGTCGCCGCCGGCGACGCAAGCGCCGTAGTAGCGCAGGAAATCGATCGCCTCGCGCACGTCGCCGAGCGCGTTGGGCAACGTCTTGCCGGCTTCGCGGCAGATCAAGCCCGCCAACTCGCCGGCCTTATCCTGATAGCGCGCCGCAGCGGCGACGAGGATCGCCGCGCGTTCCGCCGGCGGGCGCGCCGCCCAGGCTGGGCCGCCTTTCGCCGTTGTGGCGAAGGCGCGTTCAACGTCTTCCCGGCCGGCGTCGACGACCTGACCGACGACGTCGGCGGAATCAGCGGGGTTGACGATCGGCCGCGTTTCGCCAGTCGCGCCGCCGGCGCGCCATTCGGTCTGCGCGCTCTTGTCGAGCCAGTGGGCGAGCGCCGCGAGGCGCGCCTCGTTGCTGAGATCGAGTCCGGCGGAATTCGGCCGCGTCGGCGCGAACAGATCGCGCGGCAGCGCGATCTTCGGATGCGGCGCGCCAAGCGGCGTGATCGCCTTGGCCGCGGCGACCGGGTCTTCGATCAATTGATCGATCGACACCGAGGCGTCGGCGATGCGGTTGACGAACGACGTGTTTGCGCCGTTCTCGAGCAAACGACGCACCAGATAGGCGAGCAGCGTCTCGTGCGAGCCGACCGGGGCATAGACGCGGCACGGCCGTGCGTCGCGGCCGGCGCTGATGATTTGATTATAGAGCGGCTCGCCCATGCCGTGCAGGCACTGGAACTCGTACTGGCCGGCGTAGAAGTTCACCCCGGCCATGGCGTGGATCGTCGCCAGCGTCAGCGCATTGTGAGTGGCGAATTGCGGAAACACCGCATCGGGCGCGTCGAGCAATCGCTTGGCGCAGGCGATGTAGGAGACGTCGGTGTAGATTTTGCGGGTGAACACCGCGAAGCCCTCGAGCCCCTCGACCTGCGCGCGCTTGATCTCGCTGTCCCAGTAGGCGCCCTTGACCAGCCGCAGCATGATGCGCCGCCGCGTCGCGCGCGCCAGCTCGACGATCCAGTCGATCACCGCGACGGCGCGCTTCTGATAGGCCTGGACGACGAAGCCGACGCCGTTCCAGCCTTCCATGACGGGATCGCGACACAACGCTTCGAGCAGGTCGAGCGAGAGGTCCAAGCGCTCGGATTCCTCGGCGTCGATATTGACGCCGACGTCGTACTGGCGGGCGAGAACGAACAGGCGCTTCAGCCGCGGATAGAGCTCTGCGAAGGCGCGGCGACGCTGGCTACGCGTATAACGCGGATGCAGCGCGGAAAGTTTCACCGATAGGCCGGGTCCGTCGTAGACGCCGCGGCCGGCCGAAGCGACGCCGATCGCCTTCAGCGCCGATTCGTAGGCGGCGAAGTAGCGTTCGGCGTCTTCGGCGGTCATCGCGGCTTCGCCGAGCATGTCGTAGGAATAACGGAAGCCGCGCGCCTCGAACGGCTTGGCGTGGGCCAGCGCCGCGCCGATCGTCTGGCCGCAGACGAATTGTTCGCCCATCACCCGCATCGCCGTGTCGACGCTGGCGCGGATGACCGGCGCGCCGGAGCGCGCGATGAGTCGGGTCAGCGCCGCGGCGAGGCCGGTCTCGTCGACCGCTGAGACGAGCTGGCCGGTGATCAGCAGGCCCCAAGTGGCGGCGTTGACGAACGGCGACGGCGATTGCCCGACATGAGCGCGCCATTCGCTGCCGCCGATCTTGTCGGCGATTAGCGCGTCACGCGTCGCGGCGTCGGGGATGCGCAGCAGCGCTTCCGCCATGCACATCAGCGCGACGCCTTCCTGGCTGGAAAGGTCGTATTCGCGCATCAGCCCTTGAACCAGGCCGGCCGTCGGCCGTTCGCGCAGGGCTGTCACCAACCGCCGCGCCATGGCCTGCGCCGCCTCGGCGATCTTGGGCGGTAGCTCGGCGGCGGCGGCGAGCGGCGGCACGACGTCGGTCTCTGGGGCGCGATAGAGCGCATCAATCGCCGCTCGCCGGCCTTGGTGGCGGACCAGTTCGGCGCCGAAGGCGGAAAATGGGCCCGCGGCGCCGCCATTTCCGATCGGGGAGCGGTCAGCGATCACGGGCGTTTCTCCAGCGGACACAGCAAAAGCGACGAATCCCTACATGCAATCGCGAGGCCGCTCAAAGGCCGCAGCGCCGCCGCGGGACATTGGGACGCAGTGGCGAATCGGCAACGCCGCGACGATATTGGTCGGGTTGACGCGCTTTTGCATTGCTGCGGTGCAGCATGTCTGTTAGTCGAAAAATATGTTTTCTGCCGCAGATTTTGGGATGGCGCTAGGCAGCGCCGACCCTGACGGGGTATGAGGGCGGAATGAACACGACTTGGCACACCAAGTGGGGCGCGCGGCGCGTTCGCAAGGACCCGCCGACGATCGAAGAGGCGTTGATCGCCGCCGAAAGCATGACCGACGATCTCGCTCAACGCATCGAGATCGCGGCGTCGCTGATCGGCGCGTCGGTCGACGAGGTCAAGGCGCTGGCCGCCAAACAAGCCCATCTGTCGCGCGGTCGGTCGACGCTGGTGACCGGGCGCAATCGCGCGGTCGTCGTCGAATACAAGCGGCCGCGGACAATTCGCCCGCCCGGCGCGGCGCGGCGCTGATCCGTCGGCCGTCGCGCAGCGCGCCCGCGCCGCGGCGAATTCGACGTCTCTAGGACAAGCCTCAGAAGCGCGCCAGACCGGCCGCCGAGGGACGCGTGGTGCGGTATTGGCTGCGCGCCGCAGCGCTGAGCGCGATCCCGCTGATCGCCAGCAACGTGATCCAGGTCATCTGGGCGAAGCCTTCGGACAGGAAGGCGAGCGTCAAGTCGGCGGCGAAAGTCGCCGCCAGGTAGGGCGCCAGTCGCGGCGCAGCGCGGCCGATGGCGTGAAAGCCAAACCACACGCCGGCCGCTGCGGCGAGGGCGCCGATGACGCCGAGCTCGTACCAGATCTCGAACAGTCCAACCCGCGGCGTCATCGTCGGCAGCAGTCCGGCGTCGGCGCCGCGAACCACCGTGTCGACGCCGTGCCCGGTGATCAGCCGCGGCAAATCGTGCAGCACCAGGTTGGCGGCGGCGGCGATCGTCGGGTACGGCGCGCCCAGGCTGCTAAGCTTGGAATGGAAGATGAGGCGCGCCAATAACGGCGCCACGGCGAGCAGCAGCGGGGCCGCCAGCACCAATGCGGCGGCCGTCCGGCCGACATCGCGCATGGTTCGCTCGAGGTCGGAGACAGCGAATGACAACACCGCGATGCCGACGAGCAACGCCGCGGTGATCGGGCCCGAACCGATGGCGAAGGCGTAGATCAGCCCGAGCAGCATCAGCGTGCGCGCATAGCCGTTGCGGCCGCGCGCCGCCAGGCCGCCCATCGCCGGGAACAGCAGCATCGCCATGGCGACTCCGCCCGCCTCGATGCGGCCGGCGTTGAGCTCCAGCGATTGCTGCTCGGCGAACCACAGGGCGAAGATCGTCACCATCAGCATCAGGACGCCGATCGGGAACAGGTAGAGATCGGTGGCGCGCAGGTGATCGCGCGCGGTGACGGCCACCGCGGCCGCGGAAAGCGCGGTCATCGCGATCTTGAGCAGGCGCTGGGCGCCGGGCACCGGGAATGGAGTCCACAGGAGCGACAGGCACGCCCAGGCGAACACGGCGACCGCCGCCCAGGTGACCGGCGACATGGCAAGCCCGCGCAGCCGCGGCCCGACGCCGGCGACCGGGTCGAGCGTCGCGGCGACCAACAGCAGCGCGACGCCGACCGGGAAAAGGACGAACATCGCGCGCGACGACAGGGTCGCTGCGCTGGGGGTGGCCAGGGCCAGCGCCGCATAACCGATGCGCGACAGCAATTGCGCCGCGTCCGCCGCGGCGTCGCTCGGCGACGCATTCGATAATTGAGCCATTGCGATCAGCCCATCGATCCCCGTTCCTTATACGACGCTGCGGCCCGTTGAACTGTGCGATTGGCGCAACACTGTTGCGTGAAAATTGCTGGGCGTCGGACAATGATCAGACGATTGCAAGATGTTAACGGCTTGACGGTCGCGCCGCCATCGGGCCTTGTCGCCGCCGGACTTGTGACGTGAACATCCCGATGAACGACGCCGCGCCCCTCCGTCTCGCCGCGGACGCTGCCTCGCGCCAGCGGGCGCGCGGCGAGGCGCGCGTTCGGTTCGCCCGCGCCGGCGCGCGCTCCGCCGCCGAGCGTGTTTTCGAGACCGGCGGCCTGAGGCTGCGCTTTCCCCGTTCCGATGCCGAATGCGAGGCGGTGTTGGTTAACACCGGCGGCGGCATGGCGGGCGGCGACCGCGCTTCGATCGCTGTCGAGGTCGGAGCGAGCGCCCGGGCGCTGGTCACCACCCAATCGGCGGAGAAAATCTACCGCTGCGACGGC
>Ga0265339_10003607_pt1 | contig 10801 bp, 9 predicted proteins | sample 4CB219metaG_FD_202085 | JGI IMG/M metagenome (GOLD analysis project Ga0265339, IMG submission 202085) | Rhizosphere microbial communities from Carex aquatilis grown in University of Washington, Seatle, WA, United States - 4-CB2-19 metaG | ecosystem: Host-associated > Plants > Roots > Rhizosphere...
AGCGTCCGGACCACCAGGGACAAGCTCGAGAACCTCCTCCGCGACATCGAGACCGAGGCGAAGAACGACCAGCCCAACGAGGACAGCGTCCTCGGCACAGCGTCGGACGACCTCAACGACGCGCCGGAGCTCGAGATTCTGCGCCAGCCATTCGAGCAAGACTACGTGAGGCAGCGCCTCACGAAGGCGTCTGCCAAGCACCACGCCGAGAACGCGCAGGCCGCCTGGTGCGCCTTTCGCAACAACAAGGTGCTCAAGCTGTACCCTTTCGCAGAATCGGCCGACGCGGCGCCGGATGACGTTCAGGCTTGGCTCGACGCATTCGATCCCCAGGCGTTCGATGCGGCTCTCCCGGAGGCGAGCCAGCATCTCTTGGCAGACGCTCAAACTCGGCTTGCCGATGCGAGAGCGCACCTAGGCAGCCGGCTGGACGGCGGTCTCGGGAGCAACAGGACCATCATGGTCTCGCTCGGAGATCCGGCCCCGCGTTATCTGCTGTCCGTCGTCATGACCTGGGATGGCGGGAAGGTCGAATGCAATGGCCGCTGCCTCGGGGAGCCGGCAATCCAGCCGCTGCCGCTGCCTGTCTCGAAGATAGCGTTCCAGATCCAGGACGACGGCAACCACCCTGTCCGGATGGCCGGTTGGTCGGGGCCTTACTCGTTCGATCGGATCGTGCAGGCGGCCGGCGAGGGACAGAAGCTCGTGGTGACCCTGTCGCGGGGCCGGGTGTTGATTCCGATCAAGCTGGGCGAGGCCGACGCCGGTTTCTGGCCGGCCTGGGAGAGCGTGCAAAGGTTCGCCAGCGACATCCTTCACGTGAAGCCCGGGGACTGCACGGCGGCCCCGACGGCTCCGCCCGCGAAGTGAGCCATTCAGTGCTGGGTCTGTTCGGCAAGATTCCGGCGGAGAACGACTTCGTCGGCGTGCACGACGAGGGGTGGCGCGACGAGGACCTCGACGATTGGCTGCAGCAGTCGCAAGCCGCCCTCGAGCGCTTCGCGGTGCGGCTGCCCGCGAACAAGCCGACGACGTTGTTGCTCAGGCGGCGAGGGGCGTCGTTCGCCGCCCTCGTGGTCCCCGGTACGGATCGCTCGGGCCGCCCGTTCCCGACCGCCGTCTTCGAGCCCCTGGATTCGACCTCGCCCGAACGCTGCGCGGTTTTCGCGCTCGAGGGCAACCCGTTCGCGCAGGCGGCGGCGCGGGTCCTCGAGCTCGCGGCGAAGGCCGACGTCAACGGGCTCGAGCGTTGTTTGTCCGAAGTCTCGGGGGGGCTCCTCGAGCGGTTGGCGAACGCCGAGCTCGGCGTCGGGGAGAGCCTGCGGCGGGCGTCCGCGCGGCCGCTGCTCGAGCTCTTGGGCGACTCGGCCAGCTACGCGTTCTCGACGCTGCGGATGGCGTGCGAGGAGGCAAGGAACGGCGTCGACGAGTCCCTGCTCGTCCGTTGTCCGGCGGGGGACGCCACCGCTCGGGTCTTCTGGATCGTGCTCGCGGGGAGGTGGCTGAGGCCGGGCGGCTCGGCCTTCGTCATCGTCGACGGCAATGGCGGCGCGGACCTCGAGCTGTGCTTTGGGGAGCCGCCGCCCGAGCTGGTCGCGCTGGCGCTAGTCCCGTTGCCGGTCTCGTCCCTGGGGCACTGGCTCCTGATGACGAGCACGGCCGAGGCCCGCGAGAGCGCGGAGTCGAACCTTTCCAAGAGCGAGCTCCAGGCCCTGCGCGATCCCCGCGCGACGCTGGCGGATCTCCTCGGTGCTTTCGCTCCCTGACGCTCATGGGCGAGAGCGAAATCTCGAACAAGACGTCCTGGAGCCTGTCCCCCCTGCATTTGCAGGACGAGGAGGGCGCTCCGTTGCTGGTCGCCGTCGTGAAGGCGACATTCGACATCGGCGCCGACGGCGTCTGCACGCCCGCCGAGGCGCAGCTCCCCGTGTTCGTGGCCGGCGACAGCTGGGGCGAGGACGCCGCGTCGTCCTCCTACAAATACGAGCCGGACGTCGCTTTTTACAAGCCCGCGACGGACGTCGTCGTCGTCGGTCATGCGTGGCCACGGTCGTCCGATGGCGGGCCCAACGTCGTCGGAATCGAGCTCGGTCCGTTGAGGTTACTGGCTCACGCCGTGGGAGCCCGGCGGTGGGAGCGGGCACTCTTGGGCTGGAAGGCCACGCCACCCGAGCCGTTCGAGAGGATCCCGCTGCGCTGGGAGGAGAGCTTCGGCGGAGCTGCGCCGAGCAGGGAGGGCGATCAACGCCAGCACGAGCCACGGAATCCGGTAGGCAAGGGGTTCTGCGGTCCTGGACAGGATCCGGAGGGTCTCGAGCTGCCGCGCATCGAACATCCCGACGAGCCGCTGACGATGGTTCGCCAGCGCCGGACGCCGCGTGGTTTCGGTTTCGTTTCGCCGCACTGGGAGCCGCGGGCGAGGCTCGCCGGCTGTTACGACGACGAGTGGCGGGAAGCGCGCGCCCCGATGCTGCCGGTGGACTTCGACCGACGCTTCTTCAACGCAGCGCCGGCGGGGCTCGTGGCGGATCCCCACTTGCGCGGCGACGAGCGCGTCCGGCTGCTGGGCCTGACGCCCGAGGGGGCGATGGCCTTCGCCCTGCCCGGCACCCGGCCGCCCGCCGTAAACGCTTCCAGCCGTCGGTTGGGCGATTCGTTGATCAAGATGCGCCTCGACACCGTTATCGTGGAGCCGGACGAGCGACGTGTTCAGCTGGTCTGGCGCGGTCACCTGGCTCTCGACGATGGGCCCGAGGAGATCGCATCGATTCTCGTCGAGGAAACAACCGGATGACGCTTGACAGGGATCTACGTGTAGGGATTAATCCGACGGGTTGCGGGATCGTGCCTCTGGCACGCCTTCGACCGGTGAGGTCTTTGCGATGGGCGTGATCGAACAGGCGCAGGTCGAGAGCGTACTCCGTCCTCTGGACGGCGCTGACCCGTGCGGACCCGATCTCACCGAGACGCCATTGCCGCCTGCACCGGGCCAACCCGATCTGACTGTGAGGCGCTTCTGGACGACGAGCGACCCCGTCAAGGCGTTCGTGGACACCGAGGTCCAAGTCGATAACAAGTTCAAGATCCAGAAGATCCGCCCGCCGATTTGGGCGGACACGACGTTCAGGGGCGCCGTCCGTGTCTTTACCGCGACGAAGGACCTGCGCGCCATGATGCGGCTCGTTCAGTCGGCCATGGTGACCGGCGGCCTCGAGGGGCTCGCCGAAGGCCTCGAGTTGCTGCTCCAGTTCGTGCTTCGCTATTGGGACGGCTTTCACCCGCGACCGGGCGCGGACGGCGGACAAGACGAGCGGCTGGCCATGCTCGACCAGATCTCGGGCGCCTCGGAAGACTGGAACGGGCTGGCGCTTCTTCCCGGAAATCCAAGAGCGACGTTTGGCGGATTGGGATTGTCCGGAACCAAGCCATCGACCGTTGTCCTGGAGGAACTGGACAGCGCGTCGCTCGCCGACCTCCAGGAAACCCTCTTTTGGATTCGTTCATGTCGGCGAAGCCTTCTGACCCTCAAGACCTTCTGGCGGGTCCAGGTCCCGAAGGGCAGGAGCTTCGATCCGGACACCTGCCGGCCGTCGGCGCCGGCGTTCAGCCCAGGGCCCATGCTCAAGCGAGCGGAAGAAGTGGTGAGCGAGGCCCTGGCCGGTCGCGGCGCCACCGGTGGAGCGGTGGTCCCCATCCGGCCCGGCACGACGACGTCTCCGACGCCCCAGTCCGACATGAACGGGCTCACGCTGACGAAGCGAGAGGACGTCGTCAGGGCCATCGACGCGATCTGCGATTTCTACAAAGAGCACGACGTCGCGAGCCCGGTGCCCATCATGATGCGGCGCTGCCAGCGCCTGGTCACCGCGAACTTCGAGCAGATCCTCGGCGACCTGCTGACTGATCAGCTGGCCGCCTTTCGCAAGAGCTACGTAGGACCGCCCAAGACCTGACCCTTCTCCGAAACAGGAGCACCCCATGGCCGACACGCAAGACCAACTTTCCTTCGGAAAATACCGAACCTTCATCAACGCTATGCAAAAGGTCGCGAACCAGGGTTCGGCGAAGATGGTCGAGCTGCCCATGCTCATCGGAGGGATGATGCCGCTCTCGGGTCGGCGTGCGCCAAATGGGACGCTGCACGACCGCAAGCTGGTCCAGGTGAAGAAGCAGGACTTCGACACGTTCATGGGACAGGTCGCGCCCGAGGTCGAGGTCGAGGTCCCGGATGCCTCCAAGCCGGGCGGGAAGCGCATGGTCAAGCTGAGGCTCACGCAGATGAAGGACTTCGATCCCGGGCGCATCGCGGAGCTCGTGCCCGAGTTGAACGAGCTCATTCAGATCCGCCGCCGCCTCAAGCAGCTCGCCGCGAACCTCGGGGCCAAGCCGGCGACCGAACGTCAGCTCGCTGAAGTTCTAGCCGAGACCAAGCCGCAGCTTCCCGAGACCCGCTGATCACCGTTCGGAGGGATGACACATGTCTGAGATGACGAAGCCCGAGTCTGCAGCGCCGAGCGCAGCCCCCGTCGATGACGAACGCGCGGCCTTTCGGCAGGCGTTGGTCGACAAGATCCATGTCGGGACCGACTTCAAGGAGCGCTCTCCGAAGGAGCGCGACGAGGTCCTCGACGACATTCAAGCGCTCTTGGACTTTCTCAAGAGCGATGGGACGAAGTCGATGATCGCCGAGGACAGCCTGACCACCATCCGGAACGCTCAACACCGGATCGACCAGATCGTGGGCGCCCAGGTGAACGCAATTCTTCACGCCCAGGAATTTCAGGAGCTCGAGGGGACCTGGCGAGGGCTCGAATACCTCGTCGACAACGCCGGCCAGATCGACAACCTCAAGATCCTTGTGCTGGATGCCTCCAAGCAGGAGCTGCAACAGGCGTTCAAGATCCACAATGGCGACAACATCGTCTACAATCCGCTGTTCAAGAAGTTCTACTCGGACGCCCTCGACACGTACGGCGCGAACCCCTACGGCTGCATCGTCGCGGACTATCAGTTCGATCACAGTGGCCCGGACGTCGACACAATGAAGGGGCTGGCGCAGATCGGCGCGGCCTCGCTCGCGCCCGTCATCACGTCGGCCGCCCCCAAGCTGCTGAACCTCGGCACCTGGGCGGACGCCGCGAAGATGAACGAGTACGGGCCGCAGCTGGACGATGCGCGGCACATGGAGTGGCAGGGTCTGCGCAAGCAAGAAGACGCCCGGTACCTCGGCGTCACGATGGGGAGGTTCCTCGCGCGAAGGCCTTACTCGCAGGACGCGTCCAGCGCTGTCTTCTCCTTCAATGAGAAGATCGATGGCCCCGGCGCCGAGAACTTCGTCTGGTGCAACGCCTCGTTGGCGATGGCTACGAACGTGGCGAAGTCGTTCCAGTCCAGCGGCTGGGCCGCCAGCATCGTCGGGATCGATACCGGCGGCACGGTCGCGGGCCTGCCCACGTTCGTTTTCCAGGCCCAGGGCGGCCCCGAGGAGTCGGTGTGCCCGACCGAGGTGCCCTTGAACCTCACGCAGGCGCGGCAACTCTACGACGAGGGCCTGATCCCGCTCGTGTACCACGCCACCGCCAACGAGGGCTGCTTCTTCGGCGCGCCGTCGGTGCAGAAGGCGACCGTCTATCGCGACGCCGCGGCCAACCAGTCGGCGCAGCTCTCCATGGAGCTGCCCTACATCTTCGCCGTGTCTCGCTTCATGCAAGCGGTCAAGCAGATGGCCCTTCACTATGTGGGCTCGGCCAAGAACGAGGCCGAGATCAAGACCGATCTCGAGGGGTACTTGAAGCAGTACGTGACAGTGAACCCCGCGGTCGCTTCTGACGCCGACAAGGCGAAGCAGCCCCTGGCTTCCTTCTCCGTGGACTGCAAGCCTGATCCGCGCAACGCCGGCTACTACCAGGTGACGGTCCAGCTGCAACCTTTGATCAAGCTGAAGGGAATGACAGCGAAGTTCGAGCTCGTCGCCAAGGTCGCCAAGTCGCGGTGACCACGCGTCACGAAAGCGCGAGAATTTTGCCCGAGGATTGGACAAAGGCTCGCGGAAGGCGTTCTCACTTCTGAAAGGAGCTAGAGTCCCATGGCCGAATCCAAGAGTCCGTTCTCGAGCACTCCCGTAGCGTTCATCGCAATCGATCAGGTACAGGGCGAGTCCGCCGTCAAGGACGATCAGATCGACGTCCTCGGCTGGTCCTGGAACCTGCAGCAGCCGGCGGATACCCGCGTGGAGGCAGGCGCGAACGGCAAGGCGTTCGCCAACAACCTGACCTTCACGAAGCCGGTGGACAAGGCGACGCCCGCTCTCCTGCGTTACCTCCTCAAGTGCACGCACCTCAAGACCGCCGTTCTGAGCACCATCAAGACGCTCGACGGTCAGATGATCGACACGTACAAGCTCACGATGTCGAACGTCGTCATCGCCGAGATGGGCCCGGGCCTCGTCGACGATAACGGCCGCGCTTGCGAGCAGATCGAGCTCAACTTCGATAAGTTCATCATCGAGTACAATCAGATCAAGGGCGGCGTCGCGCAGGGGGGCGTCAAGTACGGCTGGGACCTCCGGAAGAACGTGGAGTACTCGGAGTAACGGCGGACAGGAACGCGAGGACCGTCTGGCTGTGTTGCCGCCCCTTCTCGACCGATTCTTTGGTCCCGCCGGACCGTGGTCTCACGAGCGACAGCTCGAGTCGATCCGGCGGGATATCGAATGGTTGTTCACGAGCCCGGCTGTCTCCGGGACCTCGGAATGGGCGGGGGGTGGGCCTCGCGTGGAAAGCTCGGTGGTGCGCTATGGCGTTGCGTCGTTGTGGTCCCTCGTCGGCGCGCACCGCTTCGAGGGAGATGGCGAGAAGAAGGCGGCGGTCGAGAAGGGGATCGCGCGCGCCCTCGCCGCCTTCGAGCCGCGCCTGCGTACGGTCAAAGTCGAGGTGGACGCCGGTCCGAGCCAGGCCGAGATTCGCATCAACGTCCGGGCCGCGCTCAGCGAGGAGCCGGGCAGCGACGTTCTGATCGAGACGGTGATCAAGGACCGCATGGGTCGCGATCTTATCGTTCGGACCTCGAAAGGTTGAGCACGTGGCCCTAGGAGACGATGCGTCGGCGCAAGAGCTCTACGCAAGAGAGCTCCGGTACCTCGAGGACCTGACCCGAGAGTACGCGCGCGACTTTCCGCGCGCGGGCCAGCGTTTGGCGGGGGGGGCCTCGGACCCGCACGTCGCGCGGCTGCTCGAGGGCGTCGCGGTCCTGACCTCGGGTCTTCGCGCCCATCAGCAGCGGCAGTTCGAGGAATTCGTTCGGAGTCTGGCGGAAGCGCTCTGTCCCAGGCTGGTGTCCCCCGTTCCGAGCCTCGGGATCGTCCGGGTCGAGGGGAACCGAGACCACTTCGACGCGCTCGCCGACGGGACGGCCTCCATTGCTCGCGGCGCACGCCTGCAGGACCACGCCGGACGGACCTTCACCGCGACGAAGGAGCTGCGGATCACACCCTTCGCGCTGGAGAAGGCGACCTTCGAAATCAAACCGGAGCGCTGGTCGAACTGCAGCGCAGCGCTCGTTTTGCGACTCGACGCCGGCGGACCCGTCTCCGCCGTCAAGCCCGACGGGCTGGCGATTCATCTGGGGGGGCCGAACAGCGCGTTGCTTTATGAGTGGATGGCGGCGCGCGCCACGGAGGTGCAGTTCTTCGGCGTGGCGGAGCGGGGGGCGGTCTTCCCGATCGCGAGCGGTGGGCGGGTCGCGAAGGTGGACGCGTCCCCGTGCGACGCCGGCTGGGGGCGCGGAGACTCCGCGCCTTACGACGGCCATCGATTGATGCTGGAGTATCTCGCGCTGCCCGGTCGGTTCAGCTTCGTCGAGATCTCCGGCTTTGCCCGGATGCGCTCGGCGCTCGAGGAGCACGATCGGAGCCGGAAGGTCCAGACCCAGGCCGTCGAGGTCGTCGTGCTCTTCGACCGCGCGCCCCAGGCGAGCTTCGTCAAGCTCGAGGACGAGGACCTCGTGCTGAACGCGCTGCCCGTCGTCAACCTCTTCCCGAGGCGCATGGAGCTCCTGTCCGCGCCCGATCGGTCGGAGCACGAGGTCGTCTTCGACGCCAACCAGCCCGACGAATTCGAGGTTCATTCGCTCCTCGAGGTGCGGGCCGACGGAAAGCGCATCGAACAGGTCCGGAGCCCGCGCGCCGACGTCAAGGGCGCGTGCTCGTTCTCGGTTCGGCGGCAGACGAGGCTCGAGCGCGGGCAGGATAGGGGCACCAACCTCTTGTTGAGCCTGTGCGACGAGCAGGGTTGGCCCATGCCGAATGCAGAGATCCGGGTTGATGCGCTGGTCATGAACCGTCGCATCAGCGACGACGGTGGCTCCCTCGATCGGGGACGCGCCGGTGGAGGCAGGGGCCCGCTGAGGCTCGTCGACGCCAAGGTGCCCGCGCGCTCCATCGAGTGGGTGGTGGGGCCAACCGAGCCGCGCATGAACCTGTGGAGCGGCGACGCCGCCCACGCCGCGCTCGCGCTCCTGACGACCAGCCTCGGCGCGCTCTTGCGGGACCGCGGCGAAGCGTTGACTCGCGCCCTGGAGGCGTTGATCCACCCTCGCTTCGCCGATGACCGCGCCTTGCTGCACGACGCGATCGGCAACGTTTCGTCGAGTTCGCAGCCGAGGGGCTTCCGCGAGCCGGACGGTCGTCGTTCGGTTCTGCGCGCGACGGTCGTCGAGCTTGAGGTGGCGGGGGGCACCCTCAGCGCTATCGGCGGGGCGGTGCTCTTCAGCGCGATCTTTCAACGGTTTCTCGCCGACGCCACTCCGATTAACTCCGTCGTCGAGGTCGTGCTCAAGAGAGCCGGGGACAAGAAGGGCACCCAGGAGGTCCGATGGCCGCCGATGGCGCGAACACGGGTCCTCGCCTAGCCTCTCCGGGCCCCCGGATCCGTACGATCTGGGGCTCTGACGTCTTCCACGAGGCGCGCCTCCTCGAGGCCGTGGGTCCCGGCCCTTCGCGCCTTGGTCGCGACTTGTCGCTCGACCGCGAGGCGGGCCGCTTCGGACAGAGGCTGACGCTCGATCCCGACGAGCTCGTCGGGAACCCCGAAAACGACCGCGCGATGGGCGAGGGGACGATGCTGCGCGGCCCGCTGCCCGTCGTGGCCTCGCGGCCGGCATTCGTCGACCCGCGCGGCGTACGGCGGCCGGCGCGCTTGTTCGACGGGTCGTTCGGTTTGTTGGGCCTCCACGGTCCGATGCCGCTCGCGTGGACGGCCCTCGCGGAGGAACGGTTGCTCGCGCCCCTCCCGCCGATCTCGGACGGCGCCGGAGATCCCGGGACGCCCGAGGGCGAGGGGGCTGCGTTCTTCCGGTTTCTGGACGTTATTCATCACCGGCTCTTCCTGGCTCGGTACCGGGCCTGGGCCGATGCGCGTCCGGCCCTCAGCCACGATCCCTACGGGCAAGATCCCTTTTCCCGCGTCCTAGCGGCGCTCGCGGGCGACCTCGGCGCCGGCGCGCCCGCCGGGGCGGCGTCTCGACTCGGCGTCCTAGGTCCGACGGCGCACGGCGAGCGCAGCGGCGCCGACCTCGCCCACATGTTGGCGCGCTGGCTGGGAGCGCCGGTTCATTGCGAGGAGCTCGTGGGTGAGTGGCTGGAGCTCCCTCGCGAGGAGGATCGTTGGGTGCTCGGCCGCACGCGGCGGGGCTTCGACGGCCTCATGCTCGGAACGCGCAGCTGGGGGCGTCAGTCGCGGTTTCGCCTGCACGTCGGTCCGGCCGACGACCGCCTGTTCGAGGCCCTGTTGCCGCCCCGGGGCGAGCTCTATGGGGCCCTTGTCCAACGCGTGCGGGAGTTCGTGGGTCCAGCACTGACGTGGGACCTCTACGTCCGCCGGCTGGCGCTTGCGCGACCGCGCGAGGGTGGTCTGTTCGTGCTCGGTCGTGACGCCCTCCGCGGCGACTCCGTGCCGCCCGACAGCTGGGAGGACCGCGTCGTCAACGTCGAGGCGGGCACGACACGCTTGCCGAGCTCGGGCGAGGCCTTCGCGACGCCCTCGCGGCCTCCACGGCTGGTCGCCGCGAAGGCGGCCGTCGACGCCGCGCTCGTCGCTGTGAGCGGGGAGGACGCTCACCGCCGGTGGCAACCTACGCCGGAGCTGCGACGCGCCCTCAGGGCGTCGGTCCTCGCCGCGCTGTGGGGGAAGGGAGACACCGCGACGCTCGCGGCGGAGCCTCGCCAGCCCCTCGTGCGTTGGTTCATCGACATGGAGCACGTCCCCGACCCCATCCCCTACGAGACCTTCGCCCCGGCTCTGGTCGCTGCGCGTGGCGGCGAGGTCGGGCGCGACTTCGCCGCCCAGCTCTCGATCCTCACGAGGAAGACCAGTGTCGCGTCCGTGCGCCTCGATTCGTTGATCGAACAGCTGGCGACGCCCGTTCACTGACAGCTCCCCGAGCGACAACGCGAAGGAAGGCCGACCACATGTCCGAAATCAGCAGGGAAGTCCTGGTAGGCAAGCTGAACGCCACGGCGATGGGCGCGCTCGAGAAGGCGTATGCGGCGTGCCGGAAGCGGGGCACGCCGCAGGTGGAGCTGGTGCAGTGGATCCATCAGCTCCTCCAGGTCGCCGACGCGGACGTCGCTCGCGCCGCCCGCGCTTTCGGGCTCGACGCGAGTCGACTCGAGCGCGACATGATGACCGCCGTCGAGGCGCTGCCCCGAGGGGCATCCTACACGCCGGGCATCTCACCGCAGATCGACGCCGCCGTCGAGCGAGGGTGGGTCCAGGCGAGCCTCTTCTTCGGCGATACGAGCGTT
>Ga0265339_10003608_pt1 | contig 10800 bp, 13 predicted proteins | sample 4CB219metaG_FD_202085 | JGI IMG/M metagenome (GOLD analysis project Ga0265339, IMG submission 202085) | Rhizosphere microbial communities from Carex aquatilis grown in University of Washington, Seatle, WA, United States - 4-CB2-19 metaG | ecosystem: Host-associated > Plants > Roots >...
GAGGTGCGTGGCGAACGAGTGGCGCAGCTTGTGGGGCGAGATGCGCTTGCGGATGGCCGCGACGACGGCGTAGCGGCCGAGCAGCTTCCAGAACCCCTGGCGCGTCATGGGGCCGCCGTGGTGCGTGAGGAAGAGCGCGTCGAGCGCGCGCGGACCGGAGAAGACATTGCGGGCGCCCTCGACGTAGCTGCGCATCGCCGCCAGGGCCGACTCGCCCACGGGCACGAGCCGCTCCTTGCGGCCCTTGCCGTAGGCCATGAGGTAGCCGGCGTCGAAGTTCACGTCGCGCAGGCGCAGCTTCACGAGCTCCGAGACGCGCAGCCCGGTCGCGTAGAGCGTCTCGAGCATGGCGGCGTCGCGCGCGCCGCGGGGCGTGCGCCGGTCGGGCGCGGCGAGCAGGCGGTCGACCTCCTCGACGGTGAGGAACTCGGGCAGCTTGCGCCCGTAGCGCGGCAGGTCGACGTCCTCGGTCGGGTCGGTGGCGCAGATGCGCTCACCCTTGAGGAACTTGAACAGCTGGCGCAGCGCGATGAGCCGGCGCGCCTGCGAGCGCGGGGCGAGCTTGCGATCGGTGAGGAAGGCGAGGAAGTCGAGGATGTCGATCGAGCGTACGGCGCCCGCCTCGTGCACCTTGCGGTCGGCGGCGAAGCGCGCGAACAGCGCCAGGTCGCGCCCGTAGGCCTCGACGGTGGCGGGCGTCAGCTCGCGCTCGACCCTCAGGTGGTCGAGGAACTGCTGAATCTCCTCATCGAGGCGTCCCCCCACTCCGCCATGTTCGAGCCAGCCGCCGAACCGCGCAAATTTTCCCCCTTTTCCCCTCTCCCGTCTGCGGGAGAGGGTCGGGGTGAGGGTCAGGGCTTCGCCCGCGACAGCCTTCGCGGGGCCGGCCGTGCCGACGTCGGTGCCGCGCTGCGCACCGCCCGCAGCCGCAGCACCTCGCCGAGCTCCTTCTGCACCGCCGCGGGGGCGATGACGTGCAGCTCGTCGACCAGCGTCGGCGTCGCGTCGAGCTCCTGGAGCACGAGGTCGAGCGCGCGGCGCGAGGTCAGCGTCGCCGTCGCGCCCGAGGCGGCCTTCTCGCCGTCGCGGCCCGGCAGCGCGAGCGCGAGCCGCCGCGCGCCGAGGCCCTTCGCCGCGTCGAACGCCCGCCGCACGCACGCCTGGAAGCGCCGCTCCGAGAACTCGCGCCGCGGCCCCGCGCCGAGCGCGAGGACGAGCCGCCACGGCAGGCGGTGCGCCGTCGGGAACAGCGTCTGCTCCCCCTCGGCGCCCGTGACCTTCCCCGACGCGAGCATCGTCGAGAGCCGCCCGCACATGCGCCAGTCGAGGAGCCCCGCGGCGCCGCGCAGCGGGCGCACGTCCGTCCACACGGGCACGCAGAGGGCGTCACCCGGGGACGCGAGATCCCAGCGCGCGAGCTCGACGGGTAGCAGCGAGATCGACGGCGCCAAGGCCCGACCTCAGCGCCGGATCTCGAGCTCGGTGACGGCCCGGTCGAGGAGCCCGTTGACGAAGGCGGCGCCCTCCGCCGTACCGAAGCGCTTGGCCAGCTCGATGGCCTCGTTGATGACGACGTTGATGGGCACGGCGGGCGCGTGCAGCAGCTCCCACAGCGCGAGGCGGATGATGTTGCGCTCGACGACGGCCATGCGCTCGACGCGCCAGTTGCGGGAGAGGCGCGCGAGGACCTCGTCCAGCTCGGCCTGCTTCGCGCCCACGCCGCGCACGAGCTCCTCGACGAGCGCGCGGTCCGGCCGCGCCGGGACGGCGTCGCCGCTCTGATAGTTGTCCTCGTCCTCGACGTGCCCGCGCTCGCTCACGAGGTGCGCGAACGTGCGCGCGAGCGCGGCGTCGGCGCCGAGCTCGGGGCTGACGTCCATGACGTGCAGGACTTGAAGCGCGATCTCGCGGGCGCGACGACGGGGACCCACCATGGCTACTTCTCGTCCCGCCGGCTGAAGACTCCGTGGCGCGCGCGCGGCGCCGCCTCGGCGCCGAGCTCCCGGTACACCTCGGACATCTCGACCGCGACCGTCGCGGCCTCGGCGCCGCGGTTCCCGGCGCCCGCGATCGACCGCGCCTCGGCCTGCTCGACCGTGTTGCAGGCGAGCACGCCGTTCGCGATCGCGACGCGCCCTTCGGCGGCGATGGCGCCCACGCCGCGCGTGCACTCGCCCACGACGAGATCGAAGTGCGGCGTGTCCCCGCGGATGACGCAGCCGAGGACGACGACGCCCTGATGGCGGCCGAGGTCGACGACGCGCCTCACGAGCCCCGGCAGCTCGAGCGCTCCGGGGCAACGGTACAGCGCGATGTCGTCGGCGGCGGCGCCCGCGGCGCGCAGCGCCTCGCGCGCGCCTGCGACGAGCTTGTCGACGATGGCGTCGTTGAAGCGCGAGGCGACGATGGCGAACGAGCGGCCGAGCGCGGGCTTGGCCGCGGCGTGCCGCGCCGCGAGCCGCGCCGTGTCGCTGTCTTCGCCGGGCTGGAAGCTCATCCCTGACTCTCGTGCAGACGTAGCACCTTCGCCGGCTCGCCGATAGGGAGGCATTCGACGATCTCGAGGCCGTAGCCCGAGACGCCCACGATGCGGCGCGGGTGGTTGGTGAGCAGGCGGATCTTCTGCACGCCGAGGTGGGCGAGCACCTGCGCGCCGAGGCCGATGTTGCGCAGCGGCGAGTCGGCGCCGTTCTCCTTCGCCGCGGGCTCGGAGCTGCCGAACACGGAGCGGAACTCGGCGAGCACGCTGGCGCGGCCACGCGGAAAAACGTAGAGCAGCACGCCCTTCCCCGCCTCCTCGATCATGCGCAGCGGCGCGCCCGCGGCGCGCGCGTCGTCGTGTGGCGAGGCCGAGAACACGTCGCGCATGACCGCCGCCGTCTGCACGCGCACGAGCACGGGCTCGTCGGGACGGATGTCGCCGAGGACGAGGGCGAGGTACTCGGTGTCCTCGACGTCGGTCGTGTAGACGTAGGCGCGGAACTCGGCGCGCACGCCGCCCGCGCGCGGCCGCACGACCGACTCGGCGGCGCGCTGCACGAGGATCTCGCGCGACTGCCGGTACTCGATGAGGTCGGCGATCTTGACGATGGCGAGGCCGTGCTCCTTCGCGAAGGCCTCGAGGTCGGGCATGCGCGCCATCTCGCCGTCCTCGCGCATGATCTCGCAGATGACGGCGGCCGGCTCGCGGCCCGCGAGGCGCGCCAGGTCGACCGAGCCCTCGGTGTGCCCCGAGCGCACGAGCACGCCGCCGCGCCGCGCGCGCAGCGGGAAGATGTGGCCGGGCGTGACGATGTCGTCGGGCCCGGCGCCGCGCGCGACGGCGACGCGGATCGTCTCGGCCCGCTCGCGCGCCGAGATGCCGGTCGTCGTGCCGTGGCGCGCGTCGATGCTCACCGTGAAGGCCGTGTGCCGCGGCGAGCGGTTGTCGGCCGACGACGTCATGAGCGGTAGGCCCAGCGCCGCCACGCGCTCTTCCGTGAGCGACAGGCAGATGAGGCCGCGGCCGAGGCGCGCCATGAAGTTGATCGCCTCGGGCGTGACGAGGTCGGCGGCCAGGACGAGGTCGCCCTCGTTCTCGCGGTCCTCGTCGTCGACGAGCACGACCATGCGCCCCGCGCGAATGTCCTCGAGCGCACGCGTGACGGTATCAGCCATGAATCCTCTCCCGGACGAGCCTGTCGACGTGCTTGGCGATGAGATCGCCCTCGAGGTTGACGGATGCGCCCACGTCCAGCGCGCCGAGCGTCGTCACGGCGAGCGTGTGGGGGATGAGCGTGACGCCGAAGCGATCGCCCGCAACGGTGTTGATGGTGAGACTGGCGCCCGCGACGGTGATCGAGCCCTTGGGGACCAGCGTCGGGACGACGCTCGCGGGCGCGCGGACCTCGAGCTCGAGCGCGTCGCCCACGGTCCGGCGCGCCGTGATCGTGCCGACGCCGTCGACGTGGCCGGAGACGAGGTGCCCGCCCAGCGCGTCGCCGAGGCGCAACGGCCGTTCGAGGTGGACGCGCGCGCCGGGCACGAGCGCGCCCAGCGTCGTGCGCGCGAGCGTCTCGGGCCCGAGGTCAGCGGAGAAGCGATGTTTGGGGCCCACGGCGCGCTCGACCACGGTGAGGCACACGCCGTCGACGGCGATGCTGGCGCCGAGCGGGAGGCTGCCCACGTCGAGCTCCGTCTCGACCGCGAGGCGCACCCCGCCCTCGCGCCGGTCCAGCGCCGCGACGGTGCCCGTGGCCTCGATGATCCCTGTGAACATGAAAAAGCCCGCCGCCACGTGGTCCTGGCCGACGAGCGGAGACGATTATAGCCCTATTTTTTCGGGCTCGCCTGGGCGGTCAGCAGCAAATCAGGGCCGATCCGACGCGCCGAGAGGCGATCGAGCCCGAAGGCGACCTCGAGCTCGCGCGCGATGCCCGGCGCGAGCGGCACGCCCGCGCCGAGCGGACGCGGCGCGATGAAGAGCGCGACGTCGTCGACGAGCCCGGCCGCGAGGAAGGCGGCGTGCACGGCCGCCCCCCCCTCGACGAGCACCGACTGCACGTCGCGCTCGGCGAGATCGGCGAGCACGGCCTCGACGGGCAGCGCGCCGCGCCCCGCGAGCTCGATGACCTCGGCGCCGCGGCCGCGCAGCGCGCGCGCGCGCGCCCGCGGGGCCCCGCGCCGCGTGTACACGATCGTCGGCGCGGCGGCGTCGAGCACCTTGGCATCCTTCGGCGTGCGCAGCCGGCCGTCGAGCACGACGCGCATGGGCGCAGCCGCGCCGCGCGCCGCCTTCGGCAAGCGCACCGTCAACTGCGGGTCATCGTCGAGCACCGTCCCCGAGCCGACGAGCACGGCGTCGTGCGCGGCGCGCAGCTGGTGCGCCACGCGCCGCGCCGCCGGCCCGGTGAGCCAGACGGGCGCGCGGCGGCTCGCACGGACCTTCTTCGCGGGCGCGATGAAGCCGTCCAGCGACGAGGCCGCCTTCAGCGTGACGAGCGGCCGGCGCGCGCGCGCCCAGATCGCGAAGGCGCGGTTCGCAGCGCGGCACTCCGCCCCGAGGCAGCCGACGTCCACGCGCACGCCCGCGCGGCGCAGGCGCGTGATGCCCGCGCCGTCGACGAGCGGGTTCGGGTCGACCATGCCCACGACGACGCGCGCGATCCCCGCGGCGAGGATGGCCTCCGTGCAGGGCCCCGTGCGGCCGGTGTGGCAGCACGGCTCGAGGTTCACGTAGATCGTCGCGCCGCGCGCCGCGCCCGCGCGCAGCCGCGCGAGGGCGTTCACCTCGGCGTGCGGCAGCCCGGCGCGCCGGTGGAACCCCTCGGCGAGCACGCGCCCGCCGCGCGCCACAACCGCGCCCACGACGGGGTTCGGCCGCGTCGTGCCGCGCCCGCGCTCGGCCAGCGCGAGCGCGCGCCTCATGAGCCGCTCGTCGGTCGGCGAGAACTTCGGCCCAGAGGTGCGCTTGCGCGCCGTTTTGGTGACGGCGCGCCGCCTGCGCGTCACCTGCGCCCCCGCGCCTCGACCAAGCTCTTGAGCTCCGCCATGAGCTCGTTGACGTCGCGGAACGATCGGTACACCGACGCGAAGCGCACGTAGGCGACGTCGTCGATGTCGCGCAGCGCCGCCATGGCGACGTCGCCGATGCGCGACGACGAGATCTCCTTCTCGCCCGACTCCTCGAGCTCGCGCTCGATGCGGTCGGCGGCCTGCTCAAGCACCTCGACCCCCACGGGCCGCTTCGAGCACGCCTTCTTGAGCCCGGAGAGGATCTTCGCGCGATCGAAGGGCTCGCGGCGGCCGTCCTTCTTGACGACCATGGGCAGGATCTCGTCGACGCGCTCGTAGGTCGTGAAGCGCCGCCCGCAGCCGACGCACTCGCGGCGCCGCCGGATCACCTGCTCGTTGTCGGACGGACGGGTGTCCACGACCTTGTCCTCGACCGCTGAGCAGAACGGACACCGCATCGGGTATGCTCGTACCACGCATGACCGACCTGCGCATCACCGTCAACGGCGAGCCCCGCACCACCCCCCCCGGCACGACCGTCGCGGCCCTCATCACCCAGCTCGGGATGGACGCCGCCCGCGTCGCCGTCGAGCGCAACCAGGACGTCGTCCCGCGCCGCACCTGGGCCGAGGCGACCCTCGGCGACGGGGACAAGGTGGAGATCGTCGCTTTTGTGGGCGGCGGCGCCGACGAGGATCCCCTGGTCATCGCCGGCCGGACCTTCAAGTCGCGGCTGCTCGTGGGCACCGGCAAGTTCGCGACCATCGAGCAGGGCCGCGAGGCCATCCTGCGCTCCGGCGCCGAGATCGTGACCGTGGCGCTTCGCCGCGTCGACCTGACGCCCGGCAAGCCCAACGTGCTCGACACGATCGACCGCAAGCGCCACACGCTGCTGCCCAACACGGCGGGCTGCTACACCGCCGAGGAGGCCGTGCGCACCTGCCGTCTCGCGCGCGAGCTCGGCATGGCGGACATGGTCAAGCTCGAGGTCATCGGCGATCAGCGCACCCTCTTCCCGGACGGCGCCGGGACGCTCGAGGCCGCCAAGATCCTCGTGAAGGAAGGCTTCACGGTCCTTCCTTATTGCATGGACGATCCGGTGCTCGCGAAGAAGCTCGAGGACGTGGGCTGCGCGGCCGTCATGCCGCTCGCGGCGCCCATCGGCTCGGGCCTCGGCATCCGCAACCCCTACAACCTGCGCATCATCCTCGAGAGCGCGCGCGTGCCCATCATCGTGGACGCCGGCGTGGGGACGGCCTCGGACGCGGCGATCGCGCTCGAGCTCGGCTGCGACGGCGTGCTCATGAACACCGCCATCGCGGGCGCGCGCGATCCGCTCATGATGGCCGAGGCGATGCGCGACGGCGTCATCGCGGGCCGCAAGGCCTTCCGCGCCGGGCGCATCCCGCGCAAGCTCCACGCGTCCGCCTCGTCGCCCGAGAGCGGCCTCATCGAATAGCGCCGGCATGGGCGAAGGGGAAGGGGTCCCGCGGCTGTACCTCGTCACGGACCGCCGCGCGACCTCAGGACGCCCGCTCGTCGACGTCGTGCGCGCCGCGCTGGCCGCCGTGCCTGCCGCGTCGCGAGGCGCGGTCGCCGTCCAGCTGCGCGAGAAGGATCTCGAGGCGCGCGCCCTCCTCGACCTCGCGCGGGACCTGCGCGACGTCACGCGCGCCGCGGGCGCGGCTCTCTACGTCAACGACCGCGTCGACGTGGCGCTCGCCGTGGGCGCCGACGGCGTGCACCTCGGCGGCCGCTCGCTCGCGCCCGCCGACGTCGCGCGGATCGCGCCGGGGCTCGCCGTCGCCGTCTCGACCCACTCGCGTCGCGAGGTCGAGACGGCCGCGCGGGCCGGCGCCCGCTTCGCCGTCTTCGGGCCGGTCTTCGACACGCCCTCGAAGCGCCCCTACGGCGCCCCCCTCGGGCTCGACGCCCTGCGAGAGGCAGCCGGCGTCGGCCTCCCTCTCGTGGCGCTCGGCGGCGTCACGGATGTAAACGCCGCCGCGTGCGCGAATGCCGGCGCCGCGGGCGTCGCCTGCATTCGAGCTGTTTTCGGCGCCGAAGACCCCGCTGCCGCCCTCGTCCGCCTATTGGCCGGGTTCTGGAAACCGTCGGCCAGCATGCACGGATGACTTGACACAAATTGCGGGCCTTGTACTTTGGCCCGCAATTTCCCGCCGGGCCTGGCCGACGGGAAGGCAGAAACAAACGTCCGTAGGAGGGTAGTAAATGGCAAGCGGCAAGGTGAAGTGGTTCAACGATGCGAAGGGGTATGGGTTCATTGCTCGTGATGACGGACCCGATGTGTTCGTCCATCACACGGCGATTCTCTCCGAGGGCTTTCGCTCGTTGAGTGAGGGGCAGACGGTGGAGTTCGACATCACGGAGGGACCGAAGGGGCTTCAGGCCGCGAACGTGCGTAAGTCCGCCTGACGACGGACCACAACTGCTTGACCGAAAAGCCGGGCCTCGCGCCCGGCTTTTTGTTTTTCTGCGCGGGGTTCCAATGGATTACGCCGAAGAGAGAGAGTTCACGTTGCGCCTTCAGGTGCGTTGCGTATTCCCCGAAGGTTATGAGGGCGACGCGGATGGTTACGGATGGGCGGAGGAGATCGCGCCGCTCGCCGCCGAGATCGTGAGCGCCGCTGCGCGCATCGCCGCGAGTCGCGGCTACGTCGTGCGCCCCGCGAACCGCGGGCGGCCCGCCGAGGAAGAGGTCACGCTCGTGGTCGAAAAGACCGAGCGTTGACGCCGGGCTACTGCCAGACCGTCTTCACGTCGGGGCCGAGCTCGCGGACGATCTCGTCGCGGAAGCGCTTCTTGAGGCGGTCGGCGATCTGCCCCATGCGCTGCTTCGAGACGCCGAAGCGCGTGCCCAGCTCGCCGAGCGGCGCCGGCTCGTCGGCCGCGAGGTGCTCGCGCCACACGACCTTCTCCCGCTCGTCGGTGAGGCCGGACTGGAATGCCGTCATGAAGCGCCGCACCGCCGACGCGAGCTCGGCGCCCGCCGCCTCGGTCTCGGGCGAGCGGTCGCCGCTGGAGATCTTCTCCGAGAGCGGCAACCCACCCTCGTCGCCGCCGACCGGCCCGAGCGGATCGATCGACACCTCGCGCGAGTCCAGGTGCCGGCTCACCTCGGCGACGTCCTCCTCGCTGACGTCGAGCTTCGCGGCCAGCAGCTTGGGCGTCGGCTCGAAGCCGCCCGCGACGAGCTTCTGCCGCTCCTTCTCGAGGCGGTAGAACAGCTTTCGCCCCGCGCGCGTGTTGCCCACGTGGATGAGGCGCGAGTTCGTCATGAGGAAGCGCAGCACGTAGGCGCGGATCCAGTAGGCGGCGTACGTGCCGAAGCGGGGGCCGAGCGTCGGCTCCCAGCGCTTGACGGCCTCCATGATGCCGACGCTGCCCTCCTGGAAAAGATCGAGGATGTTGGCCCACGCCCGCCGGTACTGGTACGCGATGGCGACGACGAGCCGCAGGTTGTGGACGACGAGCTTGCGCGCCGCCTCGCGGTCGCCGCTGTCGCGCACGGCCTTGCCCAGCACGCGCTCCTCCTCGTCGGAGAGCCGAGGGTACCGGCGCACCTCGGCGAGGAACCGCTCGACCTGGTTGCGCGCCGGCGTGAGCGCGCCGCGCGCGGCAGGCGGCTCGATGGCGTCGGCCTCGAGGGCCTCCGCATCGGCCTTGTCACCCACCCCCTCGCCGAGCACCTCCTTTTCAGGAGACCCGTCCTCGTCCTCGTGCTCGTCCTCGTCCTCGTCCTCCGCGCCGGCTTCGGCCTTCCCCTCGCCCTTGGGGGGACGCGCCGCGGCTGAGGCGGGCGAACGCGGGGACTTGGGTCTGGCCATTCACATGATCTATAGTCCGCCGCGCCGATGAGGACACGCGGAAGATCGCTCGGGGGTTGGTCGTTTTTCTTCGTCCTGCTGGCGGCGTCCGCGCCTTCGGTTCCAGCGCGCGCCGCCGACGAGGCTCCGGCCGAAGCGAAGGCCCCCGCGAAGGACGCGCCCGCCGAGGCCACCGCCGCGCCCGCGGCCCCGCAGACGTTCGAGGCGCTCGCCAAGTCCGCGACGCGCACGCGCGACGTCCCCACGCTGCTCGGCGCGTTCATCGACCGCTGCGACAGCGAGAAGCGCGAGCTCGAGCGCGCGCGCTGCCGCACGACGCAGGCGTACCTGCGCGAGGTCCTGCCGGGCCGCATGTTCTCGACGCCCGCCGACGATCCGGCCACCATCTCGGTCTCCGAGTACGACGCGGGCATCAAGGGCTATCGGGTCGCGCTCGCCGGGTGCATCGCGTGCACGAAGCCGGTCGTCGTGGGCCGCGCGCGCGAGCGCCGCTTCATCACGCTGCGCGAGCCGCAGAAGGACGGCGAGACGCTGCCCAAGGCCGTCGAGGTGTCCAACAACGCGCTCGGCTTCGACAGCCTCCCCGACGCCAAGCGGTGGCTCGACAAGGTGCGCCCGCTGCTGCGCGCCGAGTTCCTGTTCCAGCCCGCCGACGCCGAGTGGAGCTTCGGTCCGAGCCGCGGGTACGCGCTCAAGTTCGTGGGCGGCCGCATCTACAACCGCTGCACGGGCGAGGTGCTGGCCTCGAAGCCGCCCTCGACGGGGCTGGCCGATCTGCCGACGGGCAGCCGCGAGGATGAGGCCTGCCTGCGCAGCGGCGAGTCGGTCGCGACCGAGGGCGGCGACGACCTCAACCTACCGCAGGAGCTGCCGCGCGACGCCATCGCCGACGCGATGTCGCGGATCCGCCCTCAGGTGTTCGCCTGCTTCGAGAAGTTCAAGGAGCCCGGCACGGCGCAGCTCACGTACATCGTCGCGGGCAACGGCATGGTGCAGTCCATCCGCGTCGGCGGCAGCTTCGACGGCACGCCCACGGGCGACTGCGTCCTCGACGCGGGCAAGAACGCCCACTTCCCGCGCTTCAAGGCGCCGCGTCAGCAGTTCACCTACCCGTTCTTCTTGCGGCACTAAACGAGCGCGAGGCGCAGCGCGTTTTCCGCAAATTGATCGCTGTCCCGCGTTGGACGCTACGTCCTTGAGCGGTGATTTTGTGGGGGGTTTCGGCTTGACGGTCGGGGGAAAAACGGCGAGCGTCACGTAAACGCCTCCGAGGTTGCTCCCCCCGTGCAGCGAGGCCCGAGCTCGTGCAACAAACCGAGCACGAGAATGAGCCATTCCTCTTGGACCCTGGCTCTCCAGGTTAACGCCCCGCCGCATCCCTGAGGCGCCCCAGAAACGAGGAGAATGAAATGAGATCTTCCTTCACGTCCAGCGTCTTTCTCGTCGGGCTCGCGACCGGGCT
>Ga0265339_10003609_pt1 | contig 10799 bp, 10 predicted proteins | sample 4CB219metaG_FD_202085 | JGI IMG/M metagenome (GOLD analysis project Ga0265339, IMG submission 202085) | Rhizosphere microbial communities from Carex aquatilis grown in University of Washington, Seatle, WA, United States - 4-CB2-19 metaG | ecosystem: Host-associated > Plants > Roots >...
CTTCTCAAAATCTGCGGTAATCTGCGTAATCTGCGGACAACTACTGCCGGGGGGCGTCGGGCTTGCGTTCCTGGACCCACTTGTAGTAGTCGATCATCGTTAGTTCGCTGGCGGCTTCGCGATCGAGGTAGACTCTCGTCTCGGGGTGCAGCTGGAGGGCACTGGCGGTGTTCATGCTGGTGACGGGGCCCTCAACGGCGGCGGCGATGGCGGCGGCCTTGTTCTTGCCGCTGGCGAGCATCATGACCTTGCGGGCCTCCATGATGGTGCCGACGCCCATGGTAATGGCGTACACTGGCACGTCCTCGCGGCGGGAGAAGAAGCGGGCATTATCGTCGATCGTGCTGCGGGCGAGGGTCTTGAGGCGGGTCCGCGAGCTCAGCGAGCTGGTGGGCTCGTTGAAGGCAATGTGCCCGTCGCTGCCGATACCCAGTATCTGCAGGTCGATACCGCCGCAGTCATGGATGCGCTTTTCGTACCACGCGCAGAAGGCCTCGTAGTTGCTCGTCGTGCCCGACGGGATGTGGATATTCGTCCGCGGGATGTTCACGTGGCGGAAGAAGTTTTCCATCATGAAATAGTGGTAGCTCTGCGGATGCGTGATGGGCAGGCCCACGTATTCATCGAGGTTGAAGGTCGTGACCTGGCCCAGGTCCAGCGACTCATCCTTGTGCCGGCGAACCAGATCGCGGTAGAGCCCCAGCGGCGTTGAGCCGGTGGGCATGCCAAGCACGCTGTTGGGCTTGGCGTTGAGCTCCTGCACCACCCAGTCAGCGGCGGCCTTGCACATCAGGTCATACGTGTCATAGATCAAGACTTCCATGGATTGTCCTTTCGCGACTAATGCAGGTAGTGTACGAACGGCGCCGAGAATTTCAAGATTACGAATTGCGTATAGGCATCGCCTAAAGGATGTGCTAAACGCTGAGGTATCAGAGGCAGCAGAGGAAAAGACCATTCGGACAGGAGTTCTCTTTTTGTATTATCTTCCTCCGATGCCTCTGCTACCTCAGCGTTTAGCAGTTTGTTTTTCGCGAAATTCGCGGAATTCGCGGCTAAATGTAGTTTTGCTTGACCTGACGCCGGACAAGGCGTAATTTGGACGAAATAAACATTGGTGCCGTCCGCGACGTACCAGGAGATACCATGCAAGAGAGATTGATCGGCGAAGGGATTACGTTCGACGACGTGCTGCTGGTTCCGGCCCGTTCTTCAGTGGTTCCGCGCGACGTCGACACCTCCACGCAACTGACCAAGAAGATCCGCTTGCGAATACCCCTGCTGTCGGCCCCTATGGACACGGTCACCGAGGCCGCCCTGGCCATTGCGCTGGCGCAGGAGGGCGGGATTGGCATCATCCACAAGAACCTCACCATCGAGGCACAGGCCCGCGAGGTCGAGAAGGTCAAACGCAGCGAAAACGGCATCATCACCGACCCCATCACCCTGCCGCCTGGGGAGTCCACGGACACCGCACGCCGAGTGATGGCCGACCACAACGTCTCGGGCATACCCATCGTTGACGGCACCAGGCTCGTGGGCATCCTCACGCGACGAGACATGAAGTTCCTCTCGGCCAGTTGCCGCATCGAGGAAATGATGACCAAGAACAACCTCGTCACCGCCAGGCCAAACACCTCGCTGGACGAGGCTGAGAAGATCCTCAGTCGCCACAAGGTCGAGAAACTGCTGCTGGTGGATGAGCAGGGTCGCCTGGCCGGCATGATCACGATGCGGGACATCGACAAGACGCGTCAGTACCCACGCAGTTGCAAGGACGCCCGCGGGCGCCTGCGGGTTGGTGCAGCCGTCGGCGTGCTGGACCTGGATCGCGTGGCCGCGTTGATCGCCAAGGACGTGGACGTGATCGTAGTGGACACGGCCCACGGACACAGCGACAACGTCATCAAGACCGTCGAGAAGATCAAGAGCCAGTACAACATCGAGGTGATAGCCGGCAACGTTGCCACCGCGACCGGTGCGGCAGACCTGATCGCCGCGGGCGTGGACGGGGTGAAGGTGGGCATCGGGCCGGGGTCGATCTGCACCACCCGCGTCATCAGCGGCGTGGGCGTACCGCAGATATCGGCAGTCTCGGACTGCTCCCGCGTGGGCGACAAGTCTGGCGTGCCGATCATCGCCGACGGTGGAGTGCGGCACTCCGGCGACATTACCAAGGCCATCGGTGCCGGTGCATCGGCAGTGATGATGGGCAGCCTGTTCGCGGGCCTGGACGAAAGCCCCGGGCAGACGGTCATCTTCAAGGGCCGGCGGTTCAAGGTGTACCGCGGCATGGGCTCCTTGGGCGCGATGGTGGTAGGCTCGGCCGACCGCTACGGGCAAAAGGGCGAGACCAATCGCGACAAGCTGGTGCCCGAAGGCGTAGAGGGCCGAGTGCCCTACCGCGGCAGCCTGGGCGACTTCGTATACCAGATGGTTGGCGGCCTGCGAGCAGGCATGGGCTACTGCGGCACGCCGACGATCGAGGACCTTCGCAAGAAGGCCAGATTCATGCGGATATCCGCAGCCACGCTGACGGAAAACCACCCGCACGACATCCAGATCACGCACGAGGCCCCGAACTACTCCGCGTGGCGCAACGAGGAGTCGTAGGAATCGTTAGCACGATTTGCTGACTCACGAAAAAGCCCCGGCACTGCGTGCCGGGGTTGATGGCGTCAGATCGTAGTTGACGTCGCAACAATAAAACGGGCTCGGCCTTTTTGCTCTTTTCACGCTCACAGGCGAAAAACGCAGCAAAAAGGCAGAGCCCGCTTCATGTACTGGTCAACGTGTTAACGTATTCCAGAACTTCCGATCCAACGTAATCACGCCTTCTTATGTCCATCCGCCAGGCACACCGCCAGGCTCACCGATCCGAGTTTGCAGCGGAGAGTGGCCTGGATATCAGCCCAGACCGGGCGGATCTTGCAGCCGACGTCCTCGCACTTCGAAGGCTCGTGCTGGCAGAGGTTCAGCACCAGTGGTCCCTCGACGGCCTCGATCACCTGCAGGAGGCTGATGGTCGTCGGCGTTCGCCCCAGCACGTAGCCGCCGCCCTTGCCGCGGATTGGTGTGATCAGCCCGGCCTTGGTCAGCGCAGCAAAGATCTTAGTCAGGTACTGCCTGGGCAATTCCCGACGGCTGCAGATGCTCTCAAGCGTCACAGGCCCCTGGCCGTAATGCTGTGCGAGTACCAGGATGCCGCGCACGGCCAACTCGGCCGCTGGGGAAAGCTTCATGTGTAAACTCCAAAAGACCCGAGGCTGTAATGTATTAAAACTTGGGCATGTTTACAAGGGAAATGGGAGTCCCGACAGTCGCCAGTCCTCCACTACGTCCTCCACCACGTAAAGCCCCGCTTACAGTTTGGCGAGTGTGGCGCGGGTCGCGCCCGCTAAACCGCAAGCGGGATTCTCGAAGACAGGGTCCTCTTTGAATTGAAGCGATCTATTCCTGCGGCTCTTCCAGTTCCCCGCTGATCTGGAGGGCGTCGCCCTCGGAGCGGCCTAGGAGTTGGATCTTCTTTTCCGCTTGGTCAAGGATGCCGCGGCACTGCTTGATCAGTTCTATCCCCTGGCCGTACTGCTGGATCGATTCCTCCAGTGAGACCTTGCCCTGCTCGATCTGGGCAACGATCTCCTCCAGGCGGGCCAGGGCATCCTCGAACTTCAGCGTCTTTATGTCAATGTTTTCCATAGTCAATTCTTCCCTTGGTCACATGTTCCAGTCAATGCTAAGGAAATGCCCATGGGAAAGCAACGGCGGGACTCGTTATCAACGAGTTAATGACTTGCGTAGGGGTTATCCGTAGCCGATTGACCTGCAATTGCGGCAATTGCTATCGTGACAGATTGTGCGTCGTTAGCCGTTTCGGCGTTGCGTCGACGCCATAACCTGTGGAGGAATAGAAATGCACGACTCCGAGTCACCGATGATGGAGTCGCTGGAGTCCCGTACGTTGATGTCCGCAAGCCACTTGGGCTGGGGCATGGGAATGATGATGGGATATCACCACCAGCAGGCTGCCGCCAATCCACCAAGCGCGACCATCCAGGCCGACCTGCAACTCATACAGGCCGACAAGCAACAGATACACGATGACATGGCCGCCGCCCGTGGCGTCCTGTCGGTCGACGCCAAGGCGGTCCGCGACGCCATGGCCGCCCTGAGCGGCACGCTGCAGCCGCTGCGCGACCAGCTCAAGGCCGACATCACTGCCGCCAAGCCAGTCCTCAAGCCGGACCTGGCCGCCATCCGCGACATGAAGAGAGCCGACTCCGCCGCCATCCGGGCCGACTATAGGGCCATTCGCGCCGACAGAAATAATCCCGACGCGCTCGCGGCCGATCAGGCACAACTGGCCACCGACCAGCAGAAGCTCACCGACGACCTGGCCCCACTTCAGGCACAACTCGACGCCGACAAGGCCACTATTGTGGCCGATCAGGCCGCCATCCAGGCCGCCATCGACGCCGACCCTGCCCTGCAGGCTGCAAAGACGCAGTTCACAACCGACCAAACGACCTCGCAGACGACCATCCAGGCCGACTACGACCAACTCGCCGCCGACCAACTACAGCTCAAGACCGACCGCCAGAACAACGCGTAACCACCTGCAAACACAAGGGCACAGAGGACTCCGAGCACATCTCGAGTCCTCTGTGTTCTTTTTGTCAGGTCGCTTATGTCAAAGCAAGATGGGGATTGCGTGTATCCAATAGCACGCCCCGCAAATATCATACCATTTATGAGCCGTACAAGTATTGACGATAGCTCATATGTGAGCTATTATTCTAGAGAAGAGGTTTATTTATGACGCTCGCGATGGACATATTGAACGACCTCGACCGACGGCGTCGTGATCTGGGAATGCCTTATGGCGAACTAGGCCGGCGGTGCGGGGTTTCCATCAGCACACTTAAGAGGGTGATGAGCGGTGAAGTGACGGCCGGTTTCTCGACTGTCGCCGCGATCGCCGACGCACTGGGTGTGCATTTCACGACCCAGTCCACTGAGGACGCCGCCGCTATGCGGGAACGCCAAGCCCGTGCCAAGGCTCGGTCGCTGGTGGCCCAGGTGCAAGGCACATCGGCGCTGGAGGCACAGGCGGTGGACCACAATAACATCGAGCTCATGGAGCAGCGAACCGCCGCGGAACTGCTGTCGGGGTCCCCCAAGAGATTGTGGTCACGCTGATGACTGATTGGCCAAGCGTCCCTGACGAGACACCTATCGACCCGTCGGGCCTGCGACCTGGGATCCGCAAGCGCGTTCGCGGCCGTACGCAGTTGATCCCGCTCGAAGCGGAGAACGTCCGCGTCGCCACCGTGAAGTATCTTGCCGCCAGGCCTTCGCACAGACTCGCACCTTTCACGCTGCAGTGGATGCTGAAACTCCATCGGGAGATGTTTTCCAAAGTTTGGACTTGGGCGGGCAAGGTCCGCACGATCGAATTGAACCTGGGATGCCCCGCATGGCGAATCCAGACCGACCTGCACAATCTTGCGGAAGATCTCAACTGCTGGGACGCGTCGAGCATGCCATTCGTCGAACAGTCCGCCACGCTGCATTATCGCGGCGTCCAAATCCATCCGTTCGAAAACGGCAATGGTCGATGGGCACGGCTGCTGGCAAATATCTGGCTTAAGCAGCACGACCAGCCGATCACCCTCTGGCCGGAAGATGGAATCACTGGCAGAACAAGCCCTATTCGCAATGAATACATTCAAGCCCTCAAGATGGCCGATCAATATGACATGAGTCGCCTGATAGAACTCCACAGGCGGCATCAGCAGACTTGATTGGGCACCTTCAGGCGTTGTTCGACCTCGGGAAACAAGGCAGGCCGACACTTACGTTATGTGAATAGAGTGTAGTATCTGGCAATAGCTTTGGGAGAACCTGACGATGACCCAAGCTGGACAAGGCAACGTGGGAGACGCCGCAAAGACGCCAACCGCCGCCGACAAGGGTGCCTTGGCTGCGGCGGCCGACAGCCTGATGATGATCTGCATGGGGCTGGGCGCCTGGGGCGTGCTCAGCGGGTATGCCCTGTTCGTGCTGCTCCGCGAGCAATTGAAAACGCACACGCCATGGGCGGCGCTGGCGGCGTTGGTGGTGGCTGCAGGCGTGGCGTGGCTGTCGGAGGCGTTGCGAGAGCGGATCGGCCCAGGCGAGGCGCACGCCGAAGGCGGCCACAAGCTGCAAGGCGACAAGGCCGGCCCACGACTGCCGGTCATGATCCTCATGCTTGGCATGTTTGAGCTGTTCGTGTCGGCATGGCACGGAGTTTCGGAGCTGCGGCGCGGAGAGTTGATTGATACCGGTATGATCCTCCTGGGCGACGAGATGGGCACACGCCTGAACGCCACATGGGCCCTAGTGGGACTGGCCCTGTTGTGGGTGCTCGAAGGGGCCGTACTGGCAGCGGTCCTGGGGCGAACCGTCTTCAGACAGGCCAACACCCTCCCCACCACGCACACCTTCCGCGACGCGCTGCGACCCACGCTACGTAATGGCGGCATCGGCGCACTGGCCGGCGCGGTGGCCGGGGCCGTGGGCATCCTCCTTACCGTGCTTCTCATGCGGACAATAGCGGCCATCAGCTTCATGACCTCCCAGCCGCAGGAATGGCTGGCCTTGGTTAAGCGGGCGTCCAGTTGGGGCGGCGTGGCCTGGATAATCTTCAAGCCCCTGGAGTGGCTGAGCAGCCTGTGGATGTGGGGCGCGTGGGGATGGGTCCTGACGCTAGTCGCCCTGGGGCTGGTATGGGGTTACTGCCGCTCGGAAAAGAAATTCTGGCCGCTGGGGCTGCTGATTGCGGGCATGGCGATCCTGATCATCAGCCCGCTGTTGGACAACTTTGGCACACTGGCGATGCTGGTCTTCCTGGCCAGCCTGGTGTGGGCGGTGCCGGGGGCACTATTGGGCGCGTCGGTGCCGCTATTGCGTGGGCCCGCCGCCAGGCCGCAATTCTGGTCCGTCGCGGGCTTCCTTGCCGCTGCCATCCTGGGCGGCGTGGCCTTGCTTCGGGGGGCCGACCAGTTCCTATCGCTGGAGATCATCGCGGGTATCCTGGCGCTCGTGGCGGGCATCATCTTCTGGCGCGGCGGGTCGCTGGCGGCGAATTGGCCGCTGGCTGCACTGGTGCTGGCGCTGTTTGTAGGCATGGCCACACGGGTGCAGCAGGCTACCTTCCAGGGCGTGCTGGACAAGCTCAGCATTCTCGTGGAGCAGCCTCAGCAGAAAGGCTCGGCCCCGCAGGAATTCTCCCCGCTGGAGCGGCTTGACCGGCTCAAGAATTTCCACACGGACACATCGTGGGGTCTGAATGACCAGCACTCGCTGGCGCCCGCACCGACGCCGCTGAGGGACTTCATGCTCAGGCCGTTGACCGCCCCCGCCACGCAGCCGGTCCAGACCGCCCCACCGCTGCCGCACCTGTACGACTTCAGCAAGCAGTTGCGGGATATATCCAGAACGCTCGAGGATCCCAGCATAACCGCGGCCAGGTCCCTGCGGCTCCAGACCGCCGCCGCCCAGAACACGCAAACGCAGACCGAAGCATTCCTCGGTGACGAACGACAGGTGAAGACCTATCTCAAGGATCTGGCCAGTCGCCTGCAGGCCGTGCGCGACAGACGGCAGGCGCTCGAAGAGGCCCTGTCAACCTACCGCAAGCATCCACTGCAGGACCCAGGTCTTGATCCTGCCCAGTGGCCTGACCGCCAGGGCGGCGTGGCCTTGCTCAGCCTGAACACGCTGGAACGCCGCCTGACGCAGCAGATCGAGCACGTCCAGTCGCTATTACCCGAGCACCGTACGGGCCTATCCGCCGGCCAGATATTCGAACTCACCGTCACAGCCTCCCTGGCGTTCTGGGTCACAGTAGGCCTACTACTAGGCTGGTCCCAGCGGGAACGGATGGAGAAAAGCGGCCAAGCATCCGCGGCGTAGCAGGGCCCTCCGATTCCCACACCCCGGCTAAACGGCAAGCCGACCTATCAAGTCGTGTCTCCATTCGCGCGTTCCTCCGTCCTCGTGACCGTCGCATCCGCTCCGGGCTCGTATCAGCGTTTATGCTCCCTACCCGAACTGCAATAACCAATGAATTGGCACGTTCTTTCTATATAATCGTCGGCTGTGAAAGATGTTGAGAAATTGGCTCACCCATGCCACACTCGCGGGTCTACCTTATAGGGAACCGGTTTGCCTCCACGGCCGCCAGGGCTGTGAGAATGGCGGACTGATGTCGGCGTGAGACGATCATGAACCTCTGGAGACAAGACGTGAAGACATACATCATTGTGGGGGCTGTCGCCGCAATATTGGGCAGCGGGACGTTTGTCTACTTCACCCACCGCACCCCCGATGCCACGGCTGCGGCGTCGGTGACAGCCAAGGTGGAGCGGGGCGATATCCTGGCGATGGTAGAGTCGTCCGGCCGAGTGGCCTCCAACCTTGACGTGGACATCAAGTGCAAGGCCAGCGGTGAGATAGTCAAGCTGCCCTTTGACGTCAGCGACACAGTGAAGGAAGGCGACCTGCTGCTGGAGCTGGACCCCATCGACATGGAGCGTTCGCTCACGCAGGCGCAGGTGCAGCTCCAGGCCAGCGAGGCCAAGTTGGTGGCCGCCAAGCAAAGCCTTGATATCGCCCAACAGACCCTCGCCACCGACAAGGCGCGCGCCCAGGCAGCGCTGATATCAGCACAGGCAAAGGCCAAGGACACACAGTCCAAGGCCGACCGCACCAAGCAACTCTTCGAGAAGAAGCTCGCCAGCCAGGAAGAATGGGAGACCGACCAGACGGCGGCGGTCGCGGCCCAGATGGAGCTGACCAACGCCCAGACCAAGCTCGAAGAGCTCAAGACGCAAGAGGTTGCCCTGGAGCTCAAGCGCCAGGACGTGGTGCTCGCGCAGACGACGGTCGACTCCAACAAGATTGCCGTGACCATCGCCCAGGACCGCCTGCACGACACGAAGGTGACCTCGCCCATGGACGGCGTGGTGTCGGCCCGCAATGTGCAGAAGGGCGTGATCATTTCCTCTGGCGTCAGCAACGTCGGCGGCGGCACCACCGTGATGACCATCTCGGACCTCTCGCGGCTGTTCGTGTACGCCTCGGTTGACGAAAGCGACATCGGTCGCGTGCAACTTGGCCAGAGCGTTAATATCGATGCCGACGCGTTTCCGGGCGTGGTGTTTGACGGCCGCGTAACGCGCATCGCCACCAAGGGCACGAACGTATCGAACGTAGTGACGTTCGAGGTTCAGGTGGAGGTGCTAGGCGAGCAGCGACGGCACGGCGGCACGGGCGGTGGCAGTGGCGCGGGTGTCTCGCCGACGTCAGAACCTACGTCCAGGCCAGCCTGGGGCGGACGCGTTGGCGGCGGCCACTGGCGGGACCGGGGCGCAACCAGTCAACCAGCCACGGCTGCAAACGGGTCCGGAGCGCAAGCGACGGCGCAGGCAAACGGCAACACAGCTACCGCGGGCGGGACGCCCGCGCCACGGCGCCAGCGGCCACAGCTAAAGCCTGAGATGACCGCCAACGTGAAGATCATCGTCGCCGACAAGAGCGACGTGGTGACCATCCCGGTGGAGGCGGTGGTTCGCAAGGCGGGCCAGCTGTACGTGACAGTGATCAAGGACGATGGCTCGACGCAAGATGTGCCCGTAACGACGGGCATCACCGACGGGACGCGCATGGAGATCGTCAGCGGCCTGGACGCCGGGCAGACCATACAAATCCGCAAGGGCGGCGCGGACAGTCGCTGGAACGGCCAACGAAGTCCTGGCGGCCCTGGCGGGCCTGGCGGGATGCGGGGCCTGATTCCAGGCGGCGCCCCAGGAGGGCGACGTTGATCATCGACGCACGCAACTTGGTTAAGACCTACCTCCTCGGCGGCACGGAGGTCCGCGCGCTTGACGGCGTGGACATCCAGATTGAGCCCGGCGAGATGGTCGCCATCAGCGGACCCTCGGGCAGCGGCAAGAGCACGCTCATGCAGATACTGGGCTGCCTGGACGTCCCCGACAGCGGCACCTACCGATTGGCTGGCGAGGACGTTTCCCTGATGAGCGAGGACCAGCTCGCAGACGTCCGCAACCGGCGGATCGGCTTTGTCTTTCAGAGCTTCAACCTGCTCTCCCGCATGAGCGCACTGGAAAACGTCGAGCTGCCGCTGCTGTACGCGGGCATGGCCCATGCCAAGGGCAAGGCCGCCGAGGCCCTGAAGACAGTCGGCCTGGGCGACCGCGGGCACCACCAGCCAAACCAGCTTTCCGGCGGCCAGCGGCAGCGCGTTGCTGTCGCCCGCGCACTGATCACCGACCCGGCGATCCTGCTGGCCGACGAGCCAACCGGCAATCTCGACACCAAGACCGGCGACGAGATCATGGCCCTGTTCGCCGCCCTCAACGATACCGGCAGAACGGTCATCGTGGTCACGCACGAGCCGGACATCGCAAAGAAGTGCAAGCGACAGATCCACATTCGAGATGGCAAAGTGGCGACGGGGGGAGAAACGTAAATGCTGTTCTGGGTAATCGTCAAGGTTGGACTCAAGAGCCTGTGGGCGAACAAGCTTCGCTCGCTGCTGGCGATGCTTGGCATCATCATCGGCGTGGGTGCGGTTATCGCCATGCTCGCGATGGGCGCCGGCACCCGACAGCAGATCATGTCCATCATGTCGGCAATGGGCACTAATCTCCTTGTCGTCAGGCCGGGCCAGAGCGGTGTTGGCGGCGTGATGAGCGGCACCAGCCAAAAGCTCACCGTCGAAGATGCACAGG